>Ga0070707_100004900_pt1 | contig 12546 bp, 12 predicted proteins | sample KBSK5502metaG_FD_65468 | JGI IMG/M metagenome (GOLD analysis project Ga0070707, IMG submission 65468) | Corn, switchgrass and miscanthus rhizosphere microbial communities from Kellogg Biological Station, Michigan, USA - KBS K5-50-2 metaG | ecosystem: Host-associated > Plants > Roots >... | reverse complement strand
TTTGCGCCAAGGCGATGCGCTCCCGGTGGGCAGTATTGGCGTCTACTACTACGACGCAGCGCACACGTATGAGCAGCAGCTCGAGGGGCTTCGACTTGCTGTGCCGTATTTGGCTAGGACAGCGCTGCTGATCGTCGACGACACCGACTGGGATTTCGTCGCGCAGGCGACTCGTGACTTTTTGCGTGGCGAACCGCGTGCGCGCCTGTTGCTCGACCTCCCGGGCAAGAAGGCGGGCCAGCCTGCGTGGTGGGAAGGCGTCCAGGTGCTCGCCTGGGACGCCAACGGGTAGGCCTGCCTCAGTCGGGATGAGACCGCCCGCGCGGATCTCGGCCGACCCCGACGCCGGTTCTGCGATCGAGCCCGTTCAGGGCGATCCGCGCCAGGGCTTCCGCCTCCGTCTCGGTTTTCGGTCGTGGCCTCGTGCCGCCCAGCCAACGATCGAGGCGAAGGGCGATTTGCGCCCGCCACAGCGCTGTCTTAAAGCGCATGTTCGGCGACACCAGCGTGTTCAGTAGTCTCGGTCAGCTTCGTTCCGATCCGCGTAACGGTATCGATCAATGCGCTGATGTCAGTGGACTGCGTTCGCCAGTTCACGATCGCCGCTCGCAGCGTGAAGCGGTTCGCGAGCATTGCTCCGGTGAAGAAGACCGTGCCCTCACGGGCGGCCTCGACCTGGATCCGCCGGTTGAGGTCATCGATGGCTGCCCCGTCCTCCCACCCCGGCGGCCGGAAGCGAAAGCAACAGACGCAGGAGGGTGCGGGCGCCGTCAGCTCGAGCCACTGAGACCGCTCGACCTCTTCTGCCATCTGCGCCGTGAGTTCGCAGCAGCGGCTGACGAGCGCTTCGACGCCGGTCCGTCCCAACTCCTTGACTGCTGCCCAGACGCAGGCGCCGCGCCAGCTGCGGCTGGCCTCGATCCCGAGCTCGTGCAAGTTCATCCCCTCGTCTGGCGTCAGGTATGCGGCCGTGCCCGCGAATGCTTCTTCATGGAGTCTCATGTGTCGAGTGAGCACGAAGCCGACACCGTTCGGGACGTTCAGCCATTTGTGTGCGTCGACAGCGATCGAATCAGCGCGTTCGATGCCCGCGGCCAAAGACCGCGTGCGGTCGCAGAGGCGGAAGAACGCCCCGAACGCTCCGTCGACGTGTAACCAGATGCCTTCTTTCGCGCAAAGGTCGGCGACTTCGTCGATTGGGTCACTGGCGCCGGTGTTGACGCTGCCGGCTTGGGCGATCACGATCGCCGGCTCGACTCCGCGCGCTCGATCCTGCGCGATCGAATCGCCAAGGACGTCGGCGCGCATCCCGTAATTCGCGTCGATTGGAATCGCGCGGACACAGTCGGCGCCAAGGCCGAGCGTCCGCAGCGCCTTGTAATCGGAGAGGTGCAGCTCCTCGCTTCCGTAGACCGAGAACTCCGGGAGCTTGCGCACGCCGCCTTGCCGCACATCGACGCCGTGGCGTTTGCCGAAGGCGTGTCGGGCGAGGCCAAGCCCGATCGTGTTCGCCATCGTCGCGCCGCTGGCGAAATAGCCGCTGCCGTGGGGATATTCCAAGAGATCGGCGAGCCAACGGAGCGTGACTTGCTCTAGCTCGACGGCTGCTGGTCCGAGTGGCCACATGCCGACGTTCTGATCAACCGCGGCCGTCCATGCTTCCACGATCGCTGCGGCGGGTAAGACGCCACCCGTCACGTAGCCGAAGTAGCGGCTTCCGGTTCCGCCGGCTAGGCCGCCGCGGCTTCTTTCCTCGAGCTCTTTCAGGATCTTGGCTGCGGGCTGGCCATGGTCGGGCAGCGGCTCGTCGAAGCGCGCGCGCAGCGTACGCGCATCGTCAGCGGCCGTCGCGCGCTCAGGTTCGTCCAGTGCTGCGCGAAACGACTCTCGCAGCTGCGCGACGGCAGCGTCGAGATTTACTTCTGCCCGTCTGCCGTCATCCACTCGAGGAGATGAAGATAGTCGCTTCGTGCGGGCGCGAACACGTCGATGTTCTCGACCGGTTGCTCGCCGGTCGGTTCGATGTAGTGCTCGACGCCTGCCGGGATGAGCATGATCGAGCCGGGCCCGACCTCGTTCGGCTCATCGCCGATGTGATAGATGGCGCGGCCCTTCGTGATCATCGCGACCTGGTCGAAGTCGTGGATGTGCGGTCGCGGTTCCATCCCGGGCTCGCAATGGTTGAGAACGAGGATCACGTCTGGCGTGCCGAATCCGCGCCGGCGAATCCCTGGTCGCACGGGTTCGTCAGGGATCTCGTCCCACGTGTACGCGGGCATCAAGCGCTCCTTTCTTCGGCGAGAAAGCCAAGCTCAGTGGAGAGGCGTTCGGCCGCTGCGCGCAATCGGCGCGCGAGCGTCGAGACAGGCTCTTCTGGCAGCGAGGCGATCGTGCCGACGAGCGCCATCGATGCTGCCAGCTCCTCGCCCTGGAGGATCGGCGCCGCGATCGCGCGGATTCCCTCGACCACCTGGGAGTTGACTGCGACGCGATGCTCGCGGATCGAGGTTCGCTCTGACGGCTCGAGCTCGCTGCCCTCGGTGCCGAACGCGAGAAAGATCTTTCCTTGCGCGGAGGTAGTGCGCGGCAGCCGTGCGCCTGTACGGACGATGATCCGAACGAGCCGGTTGGTGTTGTCTTCGACACGTACGACGACCGGTGACTCGCCGTCCCAGATCGACAGCACCACCGTCTCGTTCAGCTCGCCGACGAGCTGCTCCATCGTCGGGCCGGCGAGTTTGATGATCCGAAGTCCGGCGAGCGCGGTCGCAGCGAGCTCGACGACGCGTGGCCCGAGCGAGAACACGCCGGCGCCGCGGTCGAAGCGCAGCAGTCCGACCCGGCGTAGAGCCAGTGTGTAGCGGTGCGTGGTCGCCTTGCTCGTCCCGAGGCGAGTGGTCAGCTCGGCGAGCGTCAGCTCGGGTTCCTCTGCCGAGAACAGGCCGAGGAGCCGCACGGCCCGTTCGACGGACTGATTCACCGGGGCGTCGGAAGAGCGGAGATGACTTGTCATAACCGTTCGAGTTCCTCGAGCAGCACATCGACGACGCGGTCGGCCTGCGCTTCCTCGATCACGAACGGCGGCGACATCACGATCTTCTGGCCGCTCGCGCGCACGATGACTCCCTGCTCGAGCGCGCGCAACGCGACGCCGCGCGTGTCCCGTTCAGGGTCGACCTCGAGTCCGAGCATCAGGCCGACGCCGCGCACTTCCTTGACGCCGTCGATTTGGAGGGCGGGCTGCAGGCGCTCGAGCATGCGCAAGCCGGTCCGGCCGGCGCGCTGCATCAACTCTTCCGTTTCGATGATGTCGAGATTCGCGAGCGCAACGGCGGCACCGACCGGATGACCGTTGTAGGTGAAGCCGTGGCGAAACGGCGTGCCCTCGAGCATGTCGACGAGACGGTCGTGGACGAGGACCGCCCCCATCGGCACGTATCCGCTCGTCAAAGCCTTTGCCGTAACGATGACGTCGGCGTCGAGCCCGTAGCGTTCGGCTGCGAACCAGTGACCGGTGCGACCATAGGCGGTAACGACCTCGTCGAGAACGAGGAAGATGCCGTGCGCGCGGAGCAGCGCTTGCACGCGCGGCCAATAGCCTTCCGGTGGCGGGATCATCCCGCCCACTCCCAGCACCGGTTCAGCGATGAAGGCGGTGATGCGATCGGCGCCGATCTCGCCGATCACGCGCTCGAGCTCGCCGACCAGCTCCTCGACGGGTGCCGTTTGCCTGGGCGTGGAGAGGTGGACGAAGCCGGGCGCGAGCGGCGCGAACCCTTCGCGTAGCGGCGCGATGCCGGTTGCGGCGAGCGAGGCCGAGCCGACGCCGTGATAGGCGTCCATGCGCGAGAGGACCGTCGTTCGCTCGGGCTCGCCGCTGGCGTGACGCGCAAGCCGCACAAGCTTGATCGCGGTCTCCGTGCCCTCGGAACCGCCGTTGGTGAAGAAGACGTGGTCGAGCCCAGTCGGTGACAGCTCGGCCAGTCGCGCCGCGAGACGGATCGAAGGTTCGTTTGCGAAATCCCAGAACGATGCGTAGAACTCGAGCCGTTCGATCTGCTCGGCGGCCGCGCGCGCGAGCTCCGGCCGCCCGTGACCGACGGCGCATTGCCAGAGGCCGCAGGTGCCGTCGACGTATTCCTTTCCGTCGATGTCCCAGAGCAGGGCGCCGCGGCCGCGTGCGAACACGAGCGGCGGCGTCGGCTGCCCGACGACGGCATGCGGGTGGATGACGTGCGCCGCGTCAAGGGCAGCAAGCTCCTGTTGGAGCGAATGCGTGACCGCGTCAGTCACAGCGCGTTCCTGACCGTCTTCAACGTTGTGTACTCATCGATCGTCTGCGGCCCCTGCTCGTAGCCATAGCCGGAGAGGCCGCGGCCGCCGTAGGCCGCGTAGGGGTCGAGGCCACCGTACATGTTCACCCACACCGTGCCGGCCTTGAGCGCGCGAGCGATGCGATGTGCGCGCGCGCCGTCACGAGTCCACACGGCCGCTGCAAGACCGAAGCGGGTGTCGTTGGCGACGCGAACCGCCTCGTCTGCGTCCTCGACACGGATCAGCGCAACCGCCGGGCCGAAGATCTCCTCGCGGTTGATGCGCATGGCGTTCGTCGTCTCGACGAAGATCGACGGCTCGACGAAGAATCCATGCGGCGCAGTTTCGACGGAGGCGCGGCCGCCGCCCACGAACGCGCGGCCGCCTTGCTCGGCGACAGACCTGTAGAGCTCGAGCACACGGTCGCGTTGCCGCGCCGAGACGAGCGGGCCCATTTGCGCAGCAGGATCGTCGCAGGGGCCGAGGCGAATCGCGCGCACGCGCTCGGCGAGCCGTTCAATCAGCTGGTCGGCGACGCGCTCGTGCGCGACGAGCCGACCGCCTGCCGTGCAGACCTGCCCGCCGTTGCGAAAGGTGGCGCGCAACGCGCCCTCGACAGCCGCGTCGAGATCAGCGTCCTCGAGCACGACGTTCGCGGATTTGCCGCCGAGCTCGAGCGTCAACCGCTTTAGGTTTCCGGCAGCAGCTCGTTGGATCTTGCGGCCGACCTCGGTCGAACCCGTGAATGACACTTTGTCGATGTCGTCGTGCGCTACCAAGGCGGCGCCGGTATCGGCGTCGCCTGTCACGACGTTGAACACGCCTCCGGGGATCCCCGCCTCGAGCGCGAGTTCGGCGAGCCGCAGCGCAGAGAGCGGCGTCTCCTCTGCGGGCTTGTGCACAACGCTGTTGCCGCAGGCGAGCGCCGGCGCTAGTTTCCAGGACGCAATCACGAGCGGGAAGTTCCACGGCGTGATCGCAGCGACGACGCCGACCGGCTCGCGCAACGTGTATGAGAAGACATCTGGGTCGGCTGGGTTCGTCGTTCCCGTCACCTTCGTCGGCCAGCCGGCGTAGTAGGTCCAGGTGCGGACAGCAAGGCCGATATCTCGTTGTGCCTCGCGCAAGGGTTTACCGACGTCGCGCGCTTCCAGGGCTGCAAGTTCGTCTGTGCTCAGCTCGATCAGTTCGGCCAGCCGCTGAAGGATGCGGCCGCGCTCATATGGATCAACATCCGCCCAGGAAGGGTGAGCTGTACGCGCAGCCGCAACCGCACGGTCGATGTCCTCGGCTTCGCCGAGCGCGACGGTTGCCAGCGGCTGCGCCGTGGCCGGGTCGATCGATTCGAAGGTCGCGCCGGAGCGCGAGGGCATCTCCTTTCCGTTGATGAAATGCCCTCGCGTTTCCAGCGCCAGCGTCATACCGCCGGTGTCGGCGTCAGTTCGCCTTGGGCCGCTTCGGCTTCGCGCTCGATCGGCGCGACCCGTTCGCGCGTCGCGGCGCGTGCAACGATGCCCAGCGCCATCCAGCCCAGCATCACGTAGGGGGCCCAGCGGAAGATGCCGGTCTGGCCGTAGAACTGCGTGACCTCTGCCACGCCGACAACGATCACGGTCAGCAACGGCGCGACGAGCCAATCCAGGGCGCCGGCCCGGTGCCGCCGCGCGTGCACGAAGCCCGCGAGTCCAACGAGCGCATAGACCGGCAGGATCCCGGTTGCGCCGGTTTGCAGAAGCCAGCTGAAGAACGTCACCGCGTCGTTCAGCGATTTGCCCTGCCAGGCCAAACCGCCGATGAAGACGGCGACCGTGATCAGCGCCAGCGCCGCGATCGCGACATGCGGGCTGCGGAATCGCTGGTGCGTCCGGCCGAAAACGCGCGGGAGGTAGCCGTCGTGGCCCCACGCAAACGCAGTCCGCGTGGTGAAGTTCGACGTCCCGAGCGCGGACGCAAAGGCCGAGACAGCGAGCACGAGCAGCAAGAGCTTCCCAAACCACAGCGAGGCGTACAGCGCGGAGAGCCCGACGACAGCGCCGCCAGAATCCTTCGGCCACTGCGATCCGGCCTTGGCGAGGCCGTAACCGGTCACGATTGCGAAGGTCGTGACGATGAAAAACAACAGTGCCAAAAAAACCGCACCGAGCACTGCCTTCGGCACCTCGCGTTTGGGTGTGTGCGCCTCCTCGGAGAGAAACACCGCCGTCTCGAAACCGGAGAAGCCGGTCATCGCGATGCCGACGCCGAGCGCGAAAAAGCCGAAACCGAAGCCGTGGCCCTTCCACGGCGCGAGCGACGCCCAGGCCCAGCCGTGTGCCCCGCCTTTCGCGAGGATGATCACATCGAGGATCACGAGCAGCGTTACGCCGATCGCGGTCAGCGCGAGCAAAACACGGGCCGAGATTTGGATCCCGAGCCACGAGATCACAAACACAACCCCGGCGAGCAGCAACGCCCAGCCCCACCAGGCGCTGTACAAGAAGGGATGATGCGGCGCGACCAGGGCGAAGAAGTTCTGAAGCAGAAACGCCGCTGAGATCAGCAGACCCGGAACAAAAATGATGCCGACCGCAAGCAGCACCCAGCCGGCCAAGAAACCTACGTCACGCCCGAGACCAGCGCGAATGATCGCGTAGGTCCCACCGGCGCTCGGGACATAGCGGGCGAACCTGCCGTAGACGAGCGCGAGCCCGATCGCGCCGATGCCGGCGACCCAGAACGCCGACGGGGCAGATGCTCCGACCTTCGTGGCGACCACTGCCGCGATTACCACCGCCGAGATTTCCGGCGCGGTGACGCCGAGCGACTGTGCAACGAGACCGGGGAGACCGACCGCGTTGCGCCGCAGACCGCGCCCACGTACCTCCTCGGAAGAAGCGCCTTCCATCTGTCCTCCCTCGCTAGACCGTCGCGGCCCGCGAGCTTGCGGCCCGCTTCACTATGTGAGATAACGTCCCACATGTCCGTACATGTGTCAAGCGTGCGGGACGCCCTCGCAAGCCGGCCGCTGAAAGGGACGTTCATCAAGCTGGCGGCGCTGGAGGTGATCGAGATCGTGGCGACTCGGCTCGATTTCGCGGTCGTCGATCTCGAGCACTCGCAACTGACCGAGGCGGATTGCCTTCGGCTCGTGCGCCACGCCTACGTCCTTGGCTTTCCCGCGCTCGTGCGGATTCCCGAAGTCGATCGCGGTCTCGTCAATCGACTGCTCGAGGCTGGCGCGGCGGGCATCCAGCTCTCGACCGTCTCGCGCGCCGCGGATATCTCCGCCCTGCGTGCCGCCGCGCGCTATGCCCCGAATGGGAACCGCTCGATCAGCCTCTCGCATCCGCTCGCTGGCTACGGCGCGATCGAGCTCGACGACTACGTTCGCAACGAGGCCGCGCCGTTGCTCGTCGCGCAGATCGAGACCGTGACGACCGACGACTCGCTCGCGGACATCCTCGCCGCAGGTCCCGATGTCGCCTTCGTCGGCGTGACCGACATCACGGTCGACGCCGGGCTCGATCGTGATCTCGCGCGGGCACGTGTCGACGAGGTGTTGGCCGCGGCAACGCGTGCCGGCGTCGTCACCGGTGGCTTCGGCGATGATGAGCGCTTCCGCTACGCCGTTGTCTCATCGGACGTCTCCCTGCTGCAGCGGGCGGTCGCACTTGCCTGACCTCCGCGTCACTCTGGGGCCGCTGGAGCTCAAAAATCCGGTGTTGGCCGGCTCCGGGGAAGCGACCGCGTCCGCTGACGCGATCCACGCTGCGCTGGCGGCGGGCGCAGCCGCGGTGGTCGCGAAATCAACCAACGAGGCGGAGTCCGCAAAGCGCCAACTTCGCGCTGCGGAATACGTCCTCGTCGACGAGCATCTTCGAGCGCGTGCTCTTGGTCCGGCGGCGCGGACCGATTCCCTCTTTTGTCGATCCGGTTTGTTGGACGAGCCCTGGGATGAGTGGGTGACCACACTCGGAGCGCTCGATCGCGAAGCGCGCCTGCAGGAGGCCTACGTCGTTCCGAGCCTGGTCGTTGCCGACGTGGCCGAGGCGTCGCGGCGCGCACACGAGCTCGAGGCCGCGGGGCTGCGCTGGCTCGAGCTGAACGTCGCGGCACCGCATGCCGACGAGGGTGCCGCCGGAGCAATCCGAACCGGGAACGAGCTCGTCGCGCCGATCCGCCAGGCGGTCCGCATCCCCTTGACCGTGAAGGTTGGTGGCATCGATCCGGTCGGCGCTGCCCGGGACGCCTTCGCCGCGGGTGCGGACGTAGTCTGTCTCACGACACGTGCGCAAGGGTTCATTCCCGATCTGCGCACCCGCAGGCCCATACTGGGCACGTTCGGAGCGATCGGTGGGGCGTGGGCGTTGCCGTTGACGCTCCGCCATGTGGCGAAAGCGCGCGCCTTGCTCGGCCCCGATGCGCCGCTGATTGCAACGAACGGCGCGCGCGATGGATTCGACGTAGCGCGTTGCCTGCTCGCCGGCGCAGGTGCCGTGCAGATGACATCCGCTCTGATTACGGACGGCCCCGCGGCACTGACAAACGCGTTGGAGGAACTGCAGAGCTACTTGCTGGAGCAGGGCGCTGACGCGGGAGAGCTCATCGGCGAGGCCGCGGACAGCGTCCGAACCTACGAGGAGGTGGCCATGAGGAGCACCGGATGAGCGTCGGAACACAGCTCACGGTCGAGCAGCTCGAGCACGACCCCTACCCGATCTACAAGCACTTGCGCGAGGAGGAGCCGGTCTGCCACGTCGAATCGGTCGGCCTGTGGCTCGTCACTCGATGGGACGACGTCCAATACGTCGACAAGATGCCGGATCTCTTCACCGGCGAGACCGAACCGTCGACGCTGAAACGAACGTTCGGCCGCAACCTTCTCGCCTCGGAAGGCGCGTATCACGACCGCATTCGCAAGATCATCTATCCGTGGTTCCGCGTCGGCGCGATCGGTGACTATCCCGACAACGTGATCGCGCCCCTCGCGAACGAGCTCGTCGACACGTTCGCCGACCACGGCCACGCCGAGCTCGTGTCCGAGTTCGCGGAACCGCTCTCGGCGCGCGTGCTGAAGCGGGCGCTCGGGCTCGACTTCGTCGAGGAGCAGACGCTGCGCCGCTGGTTCGTCGAGCTCGCGACCGGCGCCGCGAACTTCGAAGGCGACCCGGCAAAACAAGAGATCGCCGATCGAGCAAGCCAGCAGGTGAACGAGACGGTCGCGCCGGTTCTCGAACGGCTGGAGCGTGAGCCGAACGACACGCTGCTCTCCTCGATGCTCCATACCGAGGTCGACGGCGAGCGGCTGACGAAGGAAGAGATTCAGTCGAACCTGAAGGTCATGATCGTCGGCGGGCTGCAGGCGACGACCGACCTGATCGCACTCTCGCTCTGGGCAATCCTCTCGCATCCGGATCAACTCAGAGAGGTCCGCGCTAATCGGAGGCTGATCGACCCTGCCATCGAGGAAGCAGCGCGTTGGCATTCCCCGGTCGGAACCTCCACGCGACAGACGACGCGGGGCACCGAGATCGCCGGCGTCGAGCTCGAAAAAGGCGCGCTGATCGCAGCGGTGCTCGCGTCCGCGAACCGCGACGAACGTAACTGGGCCAACCCCGAGCGCTACGACATCCACCGCCGCGAGGGGGGCCACCTTGCGTTCGCGACCGGACCACACTTGTGCATCGGAGCGCGGCTCGGACGCTACGAGGCACGCACCGCGTGGCGCGTGCTCCTCGACCGGCTTCCTCAGCTGCGTCTCGACTCGGACCGGCCGATCGAGATCACCGGCTGGGAGTTCCGTTCCCCTCGACACCTAAACGTGCAATGGAGCTGACCCGACATCCCGAACTGCCGCCGGACTATCTCGCGCGGCTCGAGGCGGTGCAGCCGAAGAATCTGCCGCCCGAACTCGATCTCTTCGACGAGCAGACCGCCACGCGAGGGATGCGCCTGAACAAGGCGGCGTACTCGCTGAAGGACGCGCGCCAGCGCAAGCTGTTCGCGCGCGACGAGGAAGCGTGGATGGACCAGTTCGGCCTCACCGACCAAGAGAAGGGCTTGATGCGACGGCGCGACTGGATCGGTCTTTGGCGCCACGGCATGTCGATCTACGTGATGGTCAAGCTCTCCGGCGTCACCAACACGGCGCTGCCGGAGATTGGAAAGCAGATGCGCGAGAGCGGAGGAAGCGATGGCTAGTGTTGTGGGCGGAATCGGCGCGAGCCATGCGCCGTCGATGGAGCACATCTACGACGCCGGCGACGAGGTGCGGCGCTCCGACGAGTGGGAGCCGCTGTTCGGCCCGTTCGAAGAAGTTGCGAAATGGCTCGAGGAGCTCAAGCCCGATCGGTTGGTCGTCATCTACAACGACCACATGGACGAGTTCTTCCTGAATGCGTACCCGACCTTTGCGCTCGGCGTCGCCGACACGTATCCGGTCGCGGACGAGGGTTTCGGTGCGCGGCCGTTCCCACCGCTTCCGGGCGATGCGAAGCTCGGCTGGCACATCGCGCGCTCGCTCGTCGCGGACGAGTTCGACATCACGATCTGCCAGGAGCTCGAGGTCGACCACGGTGTCATCTCGCCGCTGCCGATGGTCGACTTCAGCGAAGGCGAGAGCGGTTGGAAGATCCCGATCGTTCCGCTCGCCGTGAACGTCATCCTCCACCCGCTGCCGTCGCCGCTTCGCTGCTGGAAGCTCGGGCAGGCGCTGCGGCGCGCGATCCTCTCCTACCCGGAGGACCTGCGCGTCGTCGTCGTCGGCACCGGCGGCTTGTCGCATCAGCTGACGGGACCGCAGTTCGGTCGCGTCACGCCGGACTGGGACCAGGAATTCATGCGCCTGCTCTCCGAGGAGCCCGAGGCGCTCACCGAGTACAAGTACGAGGATCTGATCAAGCTCGGCGGTACCGAGTCCGTCGAGGTGGTGAATTGGCTCGCGATGCGCGGAGCGCTGCCGCGTGACGCCAGGCCGATCGTGAACGCCTATTACGCGCACCGGATCATGGGCTACGGACTCCAGACGTTTGCGGTGAACGAACGATGAGCGACGTCGTCGACAGGCTGCTCGACGGCGCCGTCGACCTCCACGTCCACCCGTACCCGTCGCCGTTTCCGCGGCGAATGGACGCGACCGAGGCGGCGCAGCGCGCAGCGGATGCCGGCATGCGCGCGATCGTCGTCAAGTCGCACCATCACGACACGGCGATGGACGTCGCCGCGCTGCGCGGGCACGGCATCGCCCGCAGCGGTATCGACGTCTTCGGCGGCATCGCGCTCAACACGCAGGTCGGCGGCTTGAACCCACACGCGGTCAACCTCTGCCTCGCGATGGGCGGAAGGGTGGTGTGGTTTCCGACCATTGCTTCGCCGAAGCACATCGCGCACCATGCCGCGCATCCGCAGCTGAAGTTTCCGCAGCTCGCGGTCGATCTTGTGCCCGAGGAGCCGGTCGACGTGTTCGCCGACGGCAACGGTCGACTACGTCCAGAGGTGGATCAGATCCTGCGAATGATCGCCGATGCAGACGCGGTGCTTGCCTCAGGGCACATGCCGCCACGATCGATCATCGCCGTCTTTGAGGCCGCTAGGGAAACGGGAGTGCGGCGAATGATCGTCAACCACCCCAACTTCGTGATCGAAGCATCCAAAGACGAGGTCAAGCAGATGGCCGAGCTCGGCGCGTTGATCGAGCACTCGCTGTGCATGTACGACGAGGAATCGACCTTCCACAATTGGCAGATCGACACGCTCGTCGACTGGGTCCGTTGGGTCGGGCCCGAACGCTCGTCGCTTGGAAGCGACCTCGGCCAAGCGAACAATCCCTTCCCGATCGATTCCTTCCGCAAGATCTGCGCACGTCTGCTCGAGGCCGGATTGAGCGAACGGGAGGTCCGAATGCTCGTGGCCGATAACCCTGCGCGGCTTCTTGGCGTCGATGGATGAGATCGCGCTCGCCCGACACGGCGAGAGCGAGGCGAGCGCGCTCGGAATCGTCGGCGGCGACACCCCGTTGACTGACAGAGGCCGGATGCAGGCTCAGGCGCTCGCACGAGAAATCGGGGGATTTGCGCGCGACATCTGCCTCACGAGCGGAGCGCGGCGCGCGCTCGAGACCGCGTCGATCGCGCTAGCCGACCACCATGTTCCCGTGGAGGTGGTGCCCGAGTTCCGCGACGCGGCCTTCGGCGCGTTCGAGGGCCGACCGCTCGCCGACTATCGCGACTGGATCGAGACGCATCCGCCCGACGC
>Ga0070707_100004899_pt1 | contig 12547 bp, 13 predicted proteins | sample KBSK5502metaG_FD_65468 | JGI IMG/M metagenome (GOLD analysis project Ga0070707, IMG submission 65468) | Corn, switchgrass and miscanthus rhizosphere microbial communities from Kellogg Biological Station, Michigan, USA - KBS K5-50-2 metaG | ecosystem: Host-associated > Plants > Roots >... | reverse complement strand
TGCCGCAGGCGGCGGCCACCGAGCGGGCGATCGGCCTGATGATGGCGGGCGTTCCCGAGGCGCCCGCGCGCTAGATCACACAACCACCCGCAAGGAGACGACATGGCCACCATCGAGAAATACTGCGCCCCCGGCGTGTACGACACGCCCAGCTACAGCCAGGCCATCAAGGTCACCGGCGCCCAGACCATCCTCTTCCTCGCCGGCCAGGTCCCCTACGCTCCCGACGGCACCGTCAACCACATCGGCGACTTCATGGGCCAGGCCCGTCAGGTCTTCGGCGCGGTGAAGGCGCTGGTGGAACACGCGGGCGGGACGCTGCAGAACGTCGTCAAGATCACCACCTACGTGACGGACGTGAGACGGCGCCAGGATTTCCGCGTCGTCCGCGACGAGTTCTTCGGCCAGCGGGGGCCGGCGTCGACGATGGTCCAGGTCGCCTCGCTGTCGCATCCGGACTACATGATCGAGCTGGAAGCAATCGCCATCCTGTAGGCCGGCGGCTGAAAAAGGCCCATCTGCTTCGTTGGCGCCCTCGGCCGCACGCTCAACGTACAGAGAGTACGCCTCGCGTGCGGCTCTCGGGCGCCGCCTCGCAGCTGGACCTTTTTGAGCCGCCGGCGAGTCCACGGGCAGGCCTTTGTGAGAGGCGAGCAACGAACCAAACGGCGGAGGAGAGTAGGTGAGCGGGTCGTCGGGTAGGCGCGGCGGGATGGGGTGGGTGGCGGCGGCGATTCTGCCCGTGGTCAATCTGGCCTTGGCGCTCGGGCTGTCGGCGGTGGTCGTGATCCTGGTGGGCGAGAGCCCGGCTCGGGCGCTCTTGCTGTTCGGCGCCGGCGCATTCGGCAATGCCGAGGCGGTGGGCTACACGCTCTACTACGCGACCGACTTCGTCTTTACCGGCCTGGCCGTCGCCGTCGCCTTCCACGGCGGGCTCTTCAACATCGGGGCGGAAGGCCAGGCGTATCTCGGCGGTCTCGGCGTGGCCCTGCTCTGTCTCGGCGCCGGCGGCTGGCCGACGGCGCCGGTCGTTGCCGCCGCCATCGTGGTCGCGGCCGCCGCGGGTGCCGGCTGGGCCTTCGTGCCGGCGTGGCTCCAGGCCCGACGCGGCAGCCACGTCGTCATCACGACCATCATGTTCAACTTCATCGCCTCGGCGCTGATGACCTACCTCCTGGTCAACGTGCTCATCAAGCCGGGCCAGCAGTCGCCGGAGACGCGGGAGTTCGCCCCGAACACCTGGCTCCCCCAGCTCTACGACGTCGCGCGGTCATGGGGTTGGGACATCGGCCGCTCACCGCTCAACCTCTCGTCGCTCTTTGCGCTGGCTGCGGGCGCCCTGGTCTGGTTCTATCTCTGGCACACGCGCTGGGGCTACGAGCTGCGGGCCCTCGGCCACAACATGGCGGCGGCCGTCTACGGGGGCATTTCGCCCGCGCGGACGGTGATCGTGGCCATGTCGATCTCGGGCGGGCTGGCGGGGCTCTTGAGCCTGAACGAGGTCATGGGCGTCCAGCACCGCCTGCTCGTCAACTTCCCCGGCGGAGCGGGCTACGTCGGGATCGCGGTGGCGCTGATGGGCCGCAACCATCCGGCCGGGATCATGCTGGCGGCGATCCTGTTCGGCGCGCTCTACCAGGGCGGGTCCGAGCTATCGTTCGACATGCCGACGCTCAACCGTGACATGGTCGTCGTCATCCAGGGGCTGATCATCCTCGTCTGCGGCGCGCTCGAGCACGCGCTCCAGAGGCCCGTCGAGGCGCTGTTGCGCCGCCCCGCCGTCACGACAGACTAATGATCACTCCGGCAGATTCTTCGACTCGCGGCGCTGGGCGGGGAGGGGGGCCCTCTCCGCGGAACCGTGTCTTCTGGCCGTTGCCGGAGGCGAAGACCTCAATCTCGTGGCTCCATACGAGTGGCATGACGGGTTGCGTCTCACCGTGTTCCGCGGAGAGGGCCCCTCTCCCCGTCCAGCGCTTCGCCGCCGAATTTGCGCGCCAGGACATCAGATTGGACCGGCGACGATGAGCGACGCGATCTTGCTCGTCTCGCTCCTCGCCGCCGCAACGGCGCGCGGCGCCGCTCCCCTCGTGCTGGCGGCGCTCGGCGGGCTCTTCGCCGAGCGATCGGGCATCGTCGACATCGGGCTCGAGGGCAAGATGCTGGCGGCGGCCTTCGCAGCGGCCGCGACGGCGGCGGTCACGGGCTCCGCCTGGGCCGGTCTCGGCGCGGGAATCGTCGCGTCGGTGATGATAGGGTTGGCGCATGGCTTCGCCTGTGTCACCCACCATGGCAACCAGGTCGTATCCGGCATGGCGCTCAACATCACGGTATCGGGACTGACCGCGGTGCTCGGCTACGCGTGGTTCCACGAGGGCGGTCAGACCCCGCTCCTCGGCGCCGGCGCGCGCTTTCCGCCCATCGAGCTTCCGGGCGCGGGCGCGCTCGCGGGTGTGCCAGGCATCGGCGTGATCTATGGACAGGTCCTGAGCGGCCACAACCTGCTCGTGTACCTCGCGGCGGCCGCCGTGCCCGCCGTCGCCTGGCTGGTGTACCGAACGCGCTTCGGACTCAGACTGCGCGCGGTGGGCGAGAGCCCCGGGGCGGTCGACACCGCGGGCATCTCGGTGTCCGCCACGCGGTACCAGGCGCTCGTCGTGAGCGGCGTGCTCTGCGGTGTATCGGGGGCGTACCTGTCGATCGCCCACCACGCCTCGTTCATCCGCGACATGTCGGCGGGCAAGGGCTACCTCGCCCTCGCCGCGTTGATCTTCGGGCAGTGGCGCCCGGCGCCGACGTTGGGCGCCTGCCTGCTCTTCGCCTTCGCCGACGCCGTGCAGGCGCGCCTGCAAGGGACTCCCCTGCCCCTCGTCGGCGTGGTGCCGGTGCAGCTCATCCAGGCGCTGCCGTACGTCCTGACGGTGTGCCTGCTCGCCGGCTTCGTCGGACGCGCGGTGGCGCCCCACGCCATCGGCGTTCCGTACGTGAAGGACCGATGAGCGCCAACGGCGCGAAGAGGCCCCGCCGCCGCGCGCGCTCTCACGACGCGAGGCGATCAGCCCGATGAGCGCCAACGGCGCGAAGAGGCCCCGCCGCCGCGCGCGCTCACGACGCGAGGCGATCAGACCATGAGCGCCAACGCGCCGCCCCCGCTCGACCACATGCTGGACCTGGCGCGCCGGGCCCTGGTGAACGCCCACGCGCCCTACTCGCGCTTTCCGGTCGGTGCGTGCGTCCGGACCGCGAACGGCCGGCTCTACGCGGGCTGCAACGTGGAGAACGCGTCGTACCCCGTGGGCCAATGCGCCGAGGCCACCGCCATCGGGGCCATGGTCGCCGCCGGCGACCGGCGGATCGTCGAAGCCGTGATCGTGACCGAGGGCGCCGATCCCTGCCCGCCCTGTGGCCGTTGCTGCCAGCAGCTCGCCGAGTTCGCGGGCGGGGACGCGCGCATCCATCTCTGCGGCCCGGAGGGCGTACGCGTGACGACGACCCTGGGCGATCTCTTGCCCATGGCCTTCGGTCCCCACGCGCTCCGACAACCCCCATGACCGCCAATCGCCGGGAGAGACGCCATGGACTTCGGCATTTTCCTCGCGCCCGCCGCGGATTCCTGGAAGGTCGTGAAGCGCGCGGAGGAGCTGGGCTACCGCCGCGCCTGGTTCTACGACACGCAGCTCCTGAACTCGGAGCTGTTCGTCTCGATGGCGGCCGCCGCGATCCAGACGTCGACGATCCGCCTCGGGACGGGCGTGCTGATCCCGTCGAACCGGATCGCGCCCGTCGCCGCGAGCGGCCTCGCCAGCCTCAATAGGCTGGCGCCGGGACGGATCGACTTCGGCGTCTCTACCGGGTTCACGGCGCGCCGGACGATGGGGCTGGGTCCCGTGAAGCTCAAGGACATGGAGGAATACCTGCGCGTCGTGCGCGGCCTGCTCGCCGGGGAAACGCTCGAATGGACGTTCGAGGAGAAGCGGCGCAAGATCCGCTTCCTCAATCCCGAGATCGGGGCCGTCAACATCACCGATCCGATTCCCCTGCACATCGCGGCCACGGGGCCGCGGGCGCGCCGACTGGCGGCCCGGCTCGGCGCCGGGTGGATCCATGCCACGGCCAGCGTCGCCCACGCCGGCGCCGGCATCGCCGACATGCAGGCCGCCTGGCGCGACTCGGGACGGGATCCGGCCGGGCTCCATGCGACGGCCACCATCGCCGGCTGCGTCTTGATGGACGGCGAAGCGCCCGACAGCCCGCGCGCCAAGGCCCACGCGGGGCCGACCGCCACCATCGCGCTCCACAGCCTGGTGGAGCGCGAAGAGTTCGGCGATCTGGGGCGCCCCATGCCGCCGGGGCTCGAGCCGTTGATCGAGCGCTACCGCCGGATCTATCTCGACTACGAGCCGGCGGACGCCCGCTACTTGAGCAATCACCGCGGGCACCTCATGTTCCTGCGTCCCGAGGAGCAGGACATCTGCACCGCGGAGCTGATTTCTGCGACCACCTTCACCGGGCCCAAGGCGGAGATCCAGGAGCGGATCCGCGAGCTGGCGCGGGCCGGCTTCCACCACGTCGGCCTCGCCGCGCGCTACGGGTATCCCGAGATGCTCGAGGAGTGGGCCGAGGTGTTCGAGGGCGTGTGAAGGCGCGCGCGGCGCCGGGAGAGCTGATCCGCCGCAAGCGGGACGGCGCCGCCCTGACCGAGGAGGACATCGCGGGCCTCGTCGCGGGGATCGTCGACGGCTCGATGAGCGATGGCCAGGTCGGCGCCTTCGCCATGGCGGTGTACTTTCGCGGCATGACGCGAGCGGAGTGCGCGGCGCTCACGCGCGCCATGACCCACTCGGGCGCCGTCCTCGACTGGTCCGGCGCCGACCTCGGCGGCCCGATCCTGGACAAGCACTCGACGGGCGGCGTCGGCGACAAGGTGAGCCTCATCCTCGCGCCGATGATGGCGGCGTGCGGGGGCTTCGTGCCGATGATCTCCGGTCGTGGCCTCGGGCACACGGGCGGCACGCTCGACAAGCTCGCCAGCATTCCCGCGTACGACACCGCTCCCGACCTCGCGCGCTTCCGGGAGGTCGTGCGCGCCGCCGGCTGCGCCATCGTCGGCCAGACAGCGGACCTTGCGCCCGCCGATCGACGGCTCTACGCGATCCGCGACGTCACGGCCACCGTCGATTCGCTCCCGCTCATCACGGCGTCGATCCTCTCGAAGAAGCTGGCGGCCGGGGGCGACGCGCTGGTGATGGACGTGAAGGTCGGCGCCGGCGCGCTGCTGCCGTCGGTCGAGAGCGCGACCGCGCTCGCCTTAAGCCTGCTCGCGGTCGCGGGCGAGGCGGGACTCCGGACGGTCGCGCTCTTGACCGACATGACGCAGGCGCTGGGCAGTCACGTGGGCAATGCCCTCGAGGTCCGCGAGGCGATCGACTTCTTGACCGGCCGCCGGCGCGATGCCCGGCTCCACACGGTGACGCTCGCCCTCGCCAGCGAGCTGCTCGTCCTGGGCGGCCTCGCCCGCGATCAGCTCGAGGCCTCGGATGTCGCGGAGCGCGCCCTCGTCTCGGGGGCCGCGGCCGAGCGCTTCGCGCGCATGGTCAGCGCGCTCGGGGGCCCCGCCGATCTCGTCGAGCGCCCCGACCGGCACCTCCCGCTGGCGCCCGTGCGACTGCCCGTCGCGCCCGCGCGGGCTGGCGTCGTCACCGACGTGGACGCACGCGCGCTCGGTCTCCTGGTCGTCCGGCTCGGCGGCGGCCGGCGGCGCGCCGAGGATGCCATCGATCACGCCGTGGGCCTCGCCGACATGCGGGGGCGAGGGGACGCGGTGAGCCCGGACCGGCCCATCGCGGTGATTCACGCGCGGTCTCTGGCCGACGCCGAGGCGGCGGCGACGACGCTGCGGGCGGCGGTGACGGTGGGTGACGAGCCAGGCGCGGCGGTGGGGTCACCCGTGCTGCGACGGCTCGGCCCGCCCCGCTGACACCGGCAGCACCCGGACCCGCGACGGGGTCCTTACTCGGAAAGGCGCAGGTTCTCTTCGATGATCGTGGCCAGGCAATCGAGGGAGGCGAGCGAATACACGTACGTCTTCCAGTCGATGGCCACGTGGTCGGGCTTCTCGCCGGGCCGCGGCGCGGGGTAGATCGTCACGCCGACATTGGGGCCGGCCCGGGCGCAGCCGCCCGCGCAGCCCTCGGACACGCGGACGTAGTCGTCGAGTCGCCGCTCCACCACGAGGTCCTGTAGCGCCTGCGCGATGGCGGGCGCGTTCAGCCGACGGGCCCGGCCACCGCGGCGGACAGCGAGCACGACCGCTCCCCGCTCGCGCGGGCACACGGTGATGACGAGCCGCCGAGGCATCGGCGTCTCACGCGACGATGGCCGCGATGACCGGGGCCTTGCCTTCCTGTTCCCTGAGGCGCCACGCGCCATCCGTCGCCCGGGCGCTCGGTGAACCGCCGCCATCCGACGACCTCCCGGAAGAATCGCGAAGGTTGGTTGACGAGCCACCTCCGGTTGCCGACCCACGAAATGCTAACATCCTATGTGCCTCAGGGAGAGCCGGCCGGGCGCCGAAGCACGTTCCAACCTCCGGACGGCGTCGACACAAATCTTGGCGGCAGGCAGGCCTCAAGATTATAGGATGAGCGCATCAATACGAAGGGGTGAAGCGGGCGGGCCCCGAGCCCGCCGCGGAAGGAGGCGCACATGCCGACTCACATGATCGCAGTCCTCGTGGCCGCCGCGCTGGGTCTGGTCGTCGCGTGCGGCGGGCCAGCCCGGGCCGCCGACGGCGACACGCCCGTCGCGCCTACGCAGCAGGTGGAAAGCGGTGCGAAGAAGGTTGGAGAGGGCATCGGAGAGACGGCCTCCGGCATCGGCAAGACGGTGGTCGAAGGCGCCAATGTCGCCGCCAACGCCGTTGCCGGCGGGGCGAAACGGACGGGACGGGTCATCGGCCGGGCAGGCAAGGCCGTGGGCGAGGGCGCCAAGGGGGCCTGGGAGACCGCCCGGGACCGTGTCATCGACTTCGCCGACGACGTCGTCAGATTCGTCAGCCGCCCGTTCTGACCCGTTCCTGCCGCAGCAGACGCGGCGCGATTGCATTACAATGCTCCCGGGCTGATCAGCCGATCTCGGGAGGGAACGCGATGGCGCTCGACACGCCGCAAGTGGTCCAGATGCTGCGCACGATGATCCTGATCCGGGAGTTCGACGAGCGGGCCATCAAATTGCGCGTGGCCGGCAAGATCTACGGCGCGGTGCACCCCTACGTGGGCCAGGAGGCGGTCGCGGTCGGGGTGTGCTCTGCCCTGACAACGCGTGATCGCGTGACCAGCACCCACCGCGGCCATGGGCATTGCATCGCCAAGGGCGCCGACATCCGGCGCATGATGGCCGAGCTGTTCGGGCGGGTGGACGGCTACTGCAAAGGCAGGGGCGGCTCCATGCACATCGCCGACTTCGCGGTGGGGATGCTGGGCGCCAACGGCATCGTCGGGGGCGGGCTGCCCATTGCCTGCGGGGCGGCGCTCGCCGCCCAGCTCGAGGGCCAGGGCAACGTGACCGTCTGCTTCTTCGGCGACGGCGCCGCCGCCGAGGGCGAGTTCCACGAGGCGCTCAATATCGCCTCGGTGTGGAAGCTGCCCATCGTCTTCGTCTGCGAGAACAATCAGTACGCCGCGAACAACGCGGTCGGTGTCCAGCATCCGCGCGCCGACATCGCCGCCCACGCCGGCGCCTACGACATGCCCGGTGTCATCGCCGACGGCAACGACGTGCTCGAGGTCCACGCGAGGACCGGCGATGCCGTCGCCCGCGCCCGCCGCGGTGAGGGACCGAGTCTCCTGGAGTGCAAGACCTATCGGTGGCACTTCCACGCCATGCGGGCCACGCCGCCCCCGGAGACCCGCCCGGCCGACGAGATCCTGTCATGGAAGGCCCGTGACCCGATTGCGCGTTTCGAGCAGCACGTGCTCGACCGGGGGCTGCTCTCGGCCGCCGAGATCGGCGCGATGCGCGAGCGCGTGTTGGCCGATCTCGACGCGGCGGTGGCCTTTGCCGACCAGAGCCCCTTCCCCGATCCCAAAGACCTGCTCGTCGACATGTTCGCCGACTGAGGCAACCAGGAGGATTGGCTTCCCCGACCGTCGGGCGCGAAGGCGCCCCGACGGCGAATCCAAAGAGGAGCGCGTGATGCGCGAGATCACTTTTCAGAAAGCCCTCGATGAGGCCGTCGCCGAGGAGATGCGGCGCGATCCGCGGGTCATCACCCTGGCCACCGATTTCACGGGCGACCCCCTCAAGGAGTTCGGCCCGACGCGCGTGCGCTTCACGCCCATCTCCGAAGCCGTCCTCACGGGCATGGGCCTGGGGGCGGCGGGTTGCGGCGTCCGCCCCATCGTGAACTGGCGAATGGTGACGTTCTCGTTCGTGGCGATGGATCAGATCGTCAACCAGGCGAGCAAGATCCGCTACATGTTCGGCGGGCAGGCTGATTTCCCGGTCACCTACCGCTGTAGCACCGGGGGCGGCATTGGCCTCGCCGCCCAGCACTCGCAGAGCCCGTACTCGATGTGGATGCATCTCGCTGGCCTCAAGATCATCCTCCCGTCGACCCCGGCGGACGCCAAGGGCTTGCTCAAGAGCGCCATCCGCGACAACAATCCCGTCGTCTCCTTCGAGTGCAGCCGGCTGGCCACCGCCACCGGCCCCGTGCCCGACGGCGATCATCTCGTGCCGATCGGGGTCGCGGACGTGAAGCGGGCCGGCACTGACGTGACCATCGTGGCCCTCGCCTACTACGTGCGCGAGGCGCTGGCGGTGGCGGAGGAGCTAGGGCGCGAGGGTATCTCCGTCGAGGTGGTCGACCCGCGGACCCTGGTGCCTCTCGACGCCGACACCGTGCGCGCCTCGGTGCGCAAGACCGGCCGCGCCGTCATCGTGGACGAAGCCCCCGCGACGTGCTCGGCGGCCTCCGAGATCGCCGCCCTCCTCGCCGAGGATCCCGAGACGTTTCGCTGCTTGAAAGCCCACATCCGCCGCGTCTGTGCCGTCCCCGTCCCCGTGCCCTACAGCCCGACGCTGGAACAGGCCGCCCTGCCGAGCCGGGAGGACATCAAGGCCGCCGTCTACGAGGTACTCAAGGAGTCCCTGCGTCCGCTGTAGCGTGTGAGGGCCAGCGACGCGCCACCTCTTGACCCTCACGCGCGATAGCGGGCGCGGGGCTCTTCACGACGGGCTCACGAGGTGGCAACGTCGGTCATGTCCGCCACGTGCTCCAAGCGCCCGACGGCGTCGATGATGGCCGTCGCCCTTTGCTCGCCGAGGACAGCGGCGGTATAGCGCCGGAACTTCTCGCACGCTTCGACCCACGTGAAGGGGTTGGGCGGTGAGCCCTTGTAAGGCCGGGTGAAGAGCGTGTGGCGCTGGCCGGCGCACTCGAGCAACACCTCGGCTGGCCAGACGCCCGGCGCGTCGTGGACCGTCCCCTCCAGGGGCTCCAGCTCGATCCGGCGCGCCAGGTCGCGCACGACCGGGTCCCACACGGCGTCGTCGTTGTAGACGAGCGGATTGGACATGTCCCGTGTCAGCGCCACGGCCGTCGTGAACGGCAGACTGTACTGGCCGCCCAGGACGTCCTGCGGCGTGCGCGCCGCGTGCCGCTCCTCCATGATGCGTGGCGCCCCGCGGATCACCGCGCGCGTGATCGATCCGGGCTCGACCGGGTGCCCGCGCTTCCAGTCCTGGATCGCCGCGACCACGGCCTGGTGCGTGACGTGCGTCGCATACGACTTCAGCCACGGCGGCTCGATGGCCCACGTACGGCCCAATCCCTCAAGCAAATTCTCGATCCGCGGAGACGTCGAGAAGGCGTTGAAGTAACCGGACCGGCCCTCCAGTACCGTTGCGGGGCCGTTCACGCCGTGCCGCGCCAGTAACGCGCTCTCCAGGCCGAGCTGGCTGGCGCGACCGAGATGCAAGCGCTTCGTGTCCCCTCCACTCCAGGCGAACTCGAGGAGCCCGGCGGCGGACGAGCCCGCGATCCCCATCGCGGCGGTGAGCCGCTCCTCGTCGAGACCGTACAGCTTGCCCACCGCCGCCGCGGCGCCGAACGGCCCCTGCGTGCCGGGGTTGTGGAACCCGCGCACCGTTTCCAGGCCCACCGCCGTGCGGGCGATCCGCGCGGACACCTCGAACCCGAGCGCGAGCGCGGTGAGAAACGCCTCGCCATCGAATCGCTCCCGCTGACACACCGCCAGCGCCGCCGGTAACACGGTGCCGCTCGCATGCGACCCCGTGAGGGGCTCGCACTCGAACGCGCCGATCAGCACGCCGTTGGCGAGGGCGGCCCGGGCGACGTCCGTCCGCCAGCCCTGGTGGATCACGGATGCCTCGGGGTTGCCCCCGAGGGCGCGGATCACCGCCAGGATGCGCTGGGCCCACGGCTGGAGCGCGCCGACGAAGCCGGCGCCGAGCGCGTCGAGGACGGTGATCTTGCAGTTGTCGACCAGACCGCGCGGCAGGTCGGCGAAGCGCGTCTCTCGTACGAATCGGGCCAGCGTGCGCGTCTCGTTCATCGACCCGCGATGAGGTCGCGCAGCGCGGGCACGGTCCCGAGCTTCTCAGGAACGTGGCCCGGCGCCTCCTGGGTGCTCGCCAGCATCACGCCGACGCCGTCGAGGAAGACATCCGTGGCGGCCCGTACCATCTCGGCGGGAAAGGCATAGGTGATCTCGACGACGTGACGGCCCATGCGTCTTCCCTCTCCTCTTGTCGTTGTTTGTGGAGCGTCGACGCCGCGCGCCGCCACGATGCGCCCGTACCCGCCGCGCGTCAAGGGTCAGGCCGTCGCGGTAGTGGGCCCATTCAGCCCTTGGTCCTGGGTCAAGGTACGAGGTTTGCGCTCGGCCGGGCGGTGGGGCATCATGGCACGCGCGGCGCGGCCCCGCACGAGGGACGCGGACCCAAGGGAGGGAGCACGCTTGCCATGACGACACGAACGAGGAACCATGACTGGCTAAGGTTGACGGCCGAGGCACCGCTCGACCCCGACCTGCCGATCTGCGACCCCCATCACCACCTGTGGGACCGGCGGCCCGAGCGCATCGCCCCGCGCTATCTGCTCGACGAGATCCTGGCGGACGTCGGCGGCGGCCACAACGTCGTCGCCACGGTGTTCATCGAGTGCGGGGCCATGTTCAAGACCGAGGGGCCGGAGGCCCTGCGCCCCGTCGGCGAGACCGAGTTCGTGAACGGGGTCGCGGCAATGAGCGCATCCGGCCTCTACGGCAAGACGCGCGTCGCCGCCGGCATCGTGGGCACCGCCAACCTGCGCCTCGGCCATGCCGTCGCCGACGTGCTCGACGCCCAGATCGCGGCCGCCGGCGGCCGGTTCCGCGGCATCCGCCTGGGGGTGGCCTGGGACCCCGACGACGCCGTGCCCAACCATCGCACCGGTCCGCCGCCGGGGCTCTTGCTCCGCGACGATTTCCGGGCAGGATTCGCGCAGCTCGCGCCCCGGCGGCTCTCCTTCGAGGCCTGGTGCTATCACCGCCAGATCCCGGACGTCACCTCGCTCGCGCGCGCCTTCCCCGACACGACGATCGTCCTCGACCATTTCGGAGGCCCGGTCGGCGTCGGGTCCTATGCCGGCCGGGCGCGCGAGGTGTACGCCGAGTGGCGCGCGGCCATCAGCGAGCTCGCCACCTGCCCAAACGTGGTGGCCAAGCTCGGCGGGATCAACATGGAGGTCAACGGCTTCGGCTGGCACGAGCGGCCGCGGCCGCCGTCCAGCCAGGAGCTGGCGGACGCGACGCGCCACTACTACGAGTTCACCATCGAGAAGTTCGGCGCCGACCGGTGCATGTTCGAGTCGAACTTCCCGGTGGACGCGGTGAGCGCGAGCTACACCGTGCTGTGGAACTCGTTCAAGCGCCTGACCTCGGGCTGCTCGGCCGCCGACCGGGCCAAGCTCTTCCACGACACGGCCGCCCGCGTCTATCGCCTGGCGGGCCCGCTGTAGACGTCTACGGCCGCCGCGCCGGATCGTCCGGGTGCAGCGACGGCGTAAAGGCGAGACCGAGCTTGGCGACGTCGCCGAGCATGTCGTCCCCCGCCGGCGTCACGCCGCGCTCCAGCCAGGCCACGAGATCGTCGAACGCGCGCTCGCGCACGGCGCCGTCGAAGCTGCCCGAGATCGCCCGTGAAGCTCGGCGCGCCCGTCCCGTCGCAGATCCGCGCGTTCTTGATCACCAGGTCCAGCATGCCCTTTCCCCTTTCCTCACGTCCGGTCGTTCACACCCTCGTGGATTCGGCCCCCACTCCTTGTCCCCCAAGGATCGTCGCTCCGGGCGGCCCGGTCAAGGACCGGTGTCCCGCCCCTACCGCAGACGACCCTGGACGGCTCTGACGAACGCGACGAGATCGGCGAGACGGCGCTCGACGATATCCTTCGGATCTCCAGGTTCACGCCGCCGTAGCCGTGCACGACGATGTTCCGGAACCCGGCCATTCGCCCCATCGTCGCGGCGAGCTCCGCCGCCAGCCA
>Ga0070707_100004898_pt1 | contig 12548 bp, 14 predicted proteins | sample KBSK5502metaG_FD_65468 | JGI IMG/M metagenome (GOLD analysis project Ga0070707, IMG submission 65468) | Corn, switchgrass and miscanthus rhizosphere microbial communities from Kellogg Biological Station, Michigan, USA - KBS K5-50-2 metaG | ecosystem: Host-associated > Plants > Roots >... | reverse complement strand
GCACGCGTAGCGGCTTTCTCGCTTCCGGTTTAAGTAGCTTACGTCGATACGCGAATGGATCCATTCGTGCTCGCGTCGCCAGTTCATCGATCAACGTCTCCATGACAAACGCGGTGTGCGCATTTCCGACTGAGCGCCACCACAGCACAGGCACATTCACTTTCGGATGATGAATTGAGGCGTGAAAATTCGGAATCGCGTAGTTGGTGTCGGCAACACCTTCCACCGCTGTTACGTCCACGCCATTGGTGATCGCAACGGTGGCAAACGGACCGTCGGCGTTTATCGCCTGGCCGACGATCACGTGACGCCACGCAGCCGGTAATCCATTTGGCCCAATGCCGACTTCAACGCGATGAAAGTGCATCGGACGATAGTAGCCGCCTTGCACGTCATCTTCGCGCGTCCAGACGAGCTTGATGGGAGTTCCGCGCAGGCGTTTCGCGATCACCGCTGCTTCGCGTTGCACATGAGAATCACCTACGGCGCGTCTGCCGAAGCCGCCGCCAGCCATCTCGGTATGAAAAGTGACCTGCTCCGGTTTTAGTCCCAGCACTTCCGCGACCGCCATCTGATCGCCTGTCTGAAACTGCGAACCGGCCCACACTTCCGCCGCGTCACCATCGAAGCGCACGCTTGTGTTCAGTGGCTCCATCGGCGAGTGAGCAAGGTAGGGAAACTCATACTCCGCCACCAGTCGATGGCTCGGTGCGATCTTGTCGATTGCGGCTGGGTCTCCCTGAGTTGCGGCAACAATTCCAGGCGTTTGGCCGAGCTGTCGGTATTTGCTCCATAACTCAGCCGTGTCGGCCGCCTCTACTCCCGCGAGATCCCATTCGACCTTGAGCAGACTCCGCGCCTGTTTCGCCGGCCAGAACTTGTCGGCAACGATCGCGACGCCGGTGCCTCTTACGAGCGGGATCTCAAAAACATCGAGCACGCCTTCAACGCGTCGCGCTTCGGCATCATTGACGCTCTTCACGCGGCCGCCGAACACAGGCGGATGAGCAACGACCGCCACTTTCATCCCTGGCAGATCCAGGTCCAGGCCAAACTTCAGCGAACCATCACACTTGGGTCGGCTATCCAGCCGTTTGGCGGGCTTGCCGACGAGACGAAATTCCGTCGGATTCTTCAAGCGAACAGTCGTCGGCACGGGTTGGCGCGCCGCTTCGCTCGCCAGCTCAGCATAGGTGGCGGATTGTCCGGCTGGACCATGGACCACGCTTGCTTCGGTGCGGCATTGATCCGGAGTCGCGCGCCAGCGATCTGCGGCGGCGGCGACGAGCATTGCACGAGTCTTCGCGCCCAGCTCGCGATACTGCTGAAACGAGCGTGCGATCGAACCCGAACCGCCAACCAACTGAATGCCGTACAAGGGATCCTTGTAAACGTCAGCCGCGGGCGCAAGCTGAGCAATTACATTTGTCCACTCGGCATCCATCTCATCTGCAAGCACGCGTGGCAAACCGGTATGAATGCCCTGGCCAAACTCGAGGCGATTAACCTGAATCACGATCTTGCCGTCGGGCCTGATGTTGACGAAGGCATCTGGCGGGTAGACCTTCGCGGGCGGAGCCTGATTTCGTTCCCGCGCGGCTGCCGGTAGATCGAGGTACAACGAAACCAACAATCCGCCGGTTGCCGCCGCTGAAGCACACAGGAAGCTGCGCCGGTTCACATGCATATCGTTCTTAACTTTGGGCGTTGCTCGCATGGTGCCTCCTTTACTTTAGTTGCCCGGACGCGCTCTTGATGGCTTCACGAATGCGAATGTAGGTGCCGCAGCGGCAGATGTTTCCGCCCATCGATTCCTCGATGTTCGCGTCGGTGGGTCTCGCCGTCGCCTTCAGCAGCGCGACCGCGCTCATGATCTGTCCGCTCTGACAATACCCGCACTGCACGACATCCTTTTCTACCCAGGCCTCCTGCACCGCTCGACCCACTGGATCATTTCCTATCCCTTCAATGGTAACGATCGGACGGTCCCCGATCAGCGATACGGGCACGACGCATGAGCGTGTCGCGATGCCGGCAACGTGCACCGTACATGCGCCGCAGGCGCTGATCCCGCAACCGTATTTGGTGCCCGTCAATTTCAACTCTTCACGCAGCACCCACAGGAGCGGCGTCGCTGGATCAACGTTCACCTGTTTGCGCTGGCCATTGACATTGAGTTCATAAGTTGCCATGGCGGTTCTCCTATCTGCGCCCCTATTTTCCTTGGGGGCATGGCATGCCGGCCTCGATCCAGCGGCGAGTCGCGGCGACGAAATCGGCATGGGTTAGTGGCGGTGGGGTCCTCATCGTCCCGTCTGGTCGCCGCCCCGGGTTCCAGGCCCAAAGGACAAGCGGCTCTTCTTCGTGATGCTTCAACAATCCAGGCCCGTTGAGACCATGGTTCTTCGAACGGTCCGTCACAGCCCGACACACCGCCGCGCTCGACAATGACTGATCGTTCAGGTCTTGCCAGCGCATGGATAGTGGCGCCAAATGCCAGTTATGTCCACCGGGCACTCCCGTGCTATCGGCATTCGTCTCCTGATGACAACTCGCACAATTCAGTCCGGCCACCCCTTGACCTTCTGGACCTCGAATGATGTTGGCGAAATGTCGGTGGCGATCATCGCCCTGTTGAGGGTAGTGGGTTGCCGTATGGCAGTTGATGCAGCGAGGATGCGTGAGGACTGAATAGATTTGTTGCCAGGCGGTCAGGCCGTCCGCTCGTGTCGCCGTGCCAGCTTTCGATTTCTGTGACATCTGGTGGCGCGCAGGCCCGGCTAAGGTCAACACCGACCAAACAGAACAAACGACCAGGATTACAGATAGTGCCCGGGCTATTGAGTTGCTAGAAGGCATCGTTTTCTCCTTGATCTTCGTTATCAATGCTCGGCCGTCGCCGCCGGCTGTACGGTCGTCATTAAGCCCAGCGAGTTGAGCTCGCTGCAAACACGGGTGTTGGTATAGGCACGATATCGTGAGTGGCGAACAAAGAGGTCGGTATGACAAAGCCCTGACGCTTGCACGTCGACAAGAACTTCGCGACCTATTGGCGAGGCGATCTCCACATCCTCAAAATCAAACCCATGACCCAGTGCGTTTAGTACAAGTGGTTTCATATCTGGCCGCTAATATGGCATAATCGCCATTGATACGTCTAAGATTTTGTTTTGATAGATCCAATACCTGGAAGGTATCGAATGGAATTGCGGCATTTGCGATATTTCGTGGCAGTTGGCGAGGAGCAGCATTACGGTCGGGCTGCCGAGCGCCTCAATATCGCACAGCCAGCGCTATCACGGCAGATCCAGGATCTAGAGAAAGAGATGGGATTCGTTCTGTTCGATCGATTGCCACGAGGTGTCCGATTGAACGCGGCGGGGAAACTGTTTTTGACCGATGCGCGTCGCATCTTGCAAGACGTCGAGGAGGCGAAGCTTCGCGCCGAGCGGATAGCTCACGGCAAAGCCGGTACGCTTCGAATCGGAATTGCCACTGCGGTATCCTGGCATGGATTGGTTGTAGACTCCTTTCGCGAATTGCGGCGTTGGCAGCCGGAGGTGGAGCTGGAGCTGCATCATCTGCTTTCTGTTAATCAGGTTGAAGCCATCCTGTCTGACCGACTCGATGCTGGGTTTGCCGCCAGTCTCACACCGTGGCACAAGGATTTGGCACATTGGGAATTCGCGCAGGATAGAATGGTCCTGGCAGTGCCCAAAGGTCATGCATTAACGAAGCGAAAAACAGTTCGATTGCGGGATCTGCGGAACATTCCGTTCGTCTGGTTCCCCCGCTGGGTCAATCCAGTCTTCTATGATCGAATGATGCAGGCGTGTGCTCGCGGCGGGCTAAGCGCTCCGCACATTGTTCAGGAGGCACCGGATCGCGACACCAATTTGGGTCTTGTTCAGTGCCGGATTGGGATCTCCTGGCAACCCGAAACCGTGCGTTGGCACTGTCCCCGAGGTATCGTTCTGCTCCCAGTTGTTGATATGGATGTCCGGCTTCCATTTAACCTAATTTGGAAAAAGGACAATTCGTCGCCTTTGCTGCAGAGATTTGTAGCTCAGGTAGAAGCGTTAGAACGAAAAAAATCAGTGCGAGCTGACGCCATCAAGAAATAGGCAAACACCGTGAAAACCGCCCGACCCATCAAGAACCGCTATCGCGACTCCAGACACGGCTGTGGGAACAAAGAAGGCCGGTACCAGAACGCGCAGTTTGAGTAGTAGCGCTTGACGAAGCTGAATCTGTGACGAGTCAGAGCCCGTACTCCGAAGCCGCTTAGCAGCTTGACTCATTGCTGTTCGACACTCAGGAACACATACTACTGGTGTTAGACTTGGCGATAACGGGAATGAGCCACTACATCGCTTCCAAGATGGGAATTATTGGCTTCATGAGAGGTTTAGCGAATGACGTTACAAACCCCCGTGCTTGTGACGCGGAGTGCGGAATGACCAAGGATTGCAAAATAACGAATAGCTGCGCCATCATTCAGGAATGAAAGGTGATCCTCTTACCGACATTGTGACCTTGACGAGTGCCCGGTGCGTGGATGTGGGTATCCTGGTAGCTGGCGGATCTTGGGCGCTGCAATTTCCTCCCCCTAACAAGATTAAATTTGTTGCAGTGCTGAAGGGCAATTGTTGGCTCACAATCGATGACGAGATCCCTCTTCATGTCAAGACAGGCGATGTGTTCGTGTTGCCGGCTGAACGGGCCTTCGTGATGGCTGGTGACTTGAACGCCTCTCAGACCGACGGCCTGGAAGTGTTTTCTGGCGCGACCGACAAGATAGGAAACATCGGCAATGGCGATGACTTCTTCGCCATTGGAGCACACATCGCTTTGGACCCAGAGCGCGGCAGACTGCTCTCAGAAGTATTGCCACCACTGATACACCTTGGGAACAGCTCGCCCGAGGCATCAGCCATGCGCTGGCTTCTTGAGCAGCTCGTTAAAGAGGTTGCCGACGATCGGCTGGGTTCGCTGTTGGCGTCGAAACAGCTTGCGCAACTCCTGTGTGTTCAGATCATCCGTTCCTGTCTTGAGGCCTCTGGGCCGGAGACATCTGGATGGCTGGGAGCCCTCAAGGGCGAGCGTATTGCACCTGCTCTGCGCCTCCTACACCGGGAGCCGGAACGGGCTTGGCGAGTGGAGGAGTTGGCAAAGGAAGTCGCCATGTCGCGAACGAGTTTCGCTCTGCGCTTCAAGTCGATTGTTGGTGTGGCGCCGCTGACGTATCTAATGAACTTGCGGATGCAGTTTGCAGAGCAGGCGCTGCGTGAAGGTTCCATGTCGGTTTCGGAGTTGGGCCTTTCCTTGGGCTACGCCACCGAGAGTGCATTCAGCAACGCATTCAAGCGAACAACGGGAATGGCGCCCAAGCGATACCGCAATGTCTTTGCGAGCATGGATCGGTCAAGCACGCGCCGGGACCAAGCGTCAGTCCGCATTTCTGCAAGAGGTTAGTCCCTGTTGATAGAACGGCCCACATCCAGCCGTTACTTCAAACCTGAAATCAGGATGTTTTCTCCTGACTGTTAATAGCGATCCGATTTCGAGCCCCCCACCGCCTCCGGTAGGAGACAGATTTAGACCTGCGCAGTGGGACGGATAACTATCTCGTTCACATCAACTTCAGCCGGTTGCTCGATCGCGAACGCAATGGCGCGTGCGATCGCCGCTGGCGGGATCGCCATCTTGTTCATTTGATCGTTGATTTGAGATTTAACCTCTGGACTTGTCATCGAATCCGCAAGGTTCGTGTGCACAAATCCCGGCGAAATGCCCGTCACACGCAGCTTATCGCCGGCTTCCAGTCGCAAAGCCTCTGTGATGGTGCGCACTGCGTTCTTGGTTGCGGCATAAACCGCCATGGTCGGTATGATTTGAATTCCGGCCGTGGAAATGACGTTTACGAAATGTCCAAAACCTTGCCTGCGGAAAACCGGCAGGGCGGCGGCGATGCCGTATAGAACACCCTTGAGGTTGACGTTGATCATCTCCTCCCAATCCTCGACACGGAGCTCGTCGAGGAGAGAAATTGGTGCGACTCCCGCATTGTTAACGAGAACATCGAGCTTGCCGTACCGCTCAATTGCCAACCCCACGAGGTTGGATAAGTCCCCGCGCTTTTTGACGTCTGTTAGTGCATAGACTGCCTCGCCGCCCGATGCCGCTATGCGGTTAGCGAGAGCCTCAAGGCGATCCGATCCGCGCGCGCCGAGTACGACCTTCGCACCACGCTCGGCGAGCAGGAGTGCAGTCGCCTCGCCTATTCCGCTGCTTGCACCCGTGATAGCGATGACCTTGCCTTCGATTCCTGACATAAGAGTTCTCCTTTTCAATTACTACGATACGCGAAAACAATACGCCGGGCGAACGTAACGGTGAATACTTAGGCGTTCGTGAAATCTGCTAGATCGTTCACAATGTCATTGGTGCGCTTGGTGAAGATGGCGAATTTGAACGGGTGGAGGAACTCTGCGAAGCCTTAAATAATAAAGACGAGATCGATCGGCGCTTGGGCATTTGGAACACGGCGAAGGACGCGACGTGCCTCAAACTAATAAGGAAGGTCGTAAGTAACCAAAGGATGGAAGTGAACCTCGGGTTCAAGGAGTAGAGTCGCGCCCCATAAAGGGCACAGCCGCTGTAGCAGATCATTCCTGATCCTACTCCCCAAGCGTTTGGACGTACGTTTTGTCGCACGGATAGAAGAGTTCTTTGCGGCCTTGCTGCCACCACGCTTTGAGTTCGGGCGTTGTGATGTCCCAGTCCGTCCGGCATTTCCTGATAACGGCACGAAAGTCTTGGCGGAGATATTCCACAGTGGAGCGGCCGAAGAACCAGTAGCCATTGTAGTGCACTGGACATCAACATGGGTTACGCCAGTGGATAATTTGAAATGAGCGGCCCCTCCCCCACCATTGCTAGTGGGTTCACCCTCCCATCTTTTCCTTCAGCGAACTTTGGCATACAGTAACGCTTTCTTTCAACTCGCCCTAACGGTTGCTGCCATGCCTACTCAACCAGTTCTCTGTTTTGACGCGGTTCCCGTCACTTGCGAAGTTCAGCATCGCTATCACGCCATCGCGCCTTGTCTGGCCGGGACCAAAACCCCGGTCGAACAAGCGCGAGCTCTTAATCTAGCTGACTCGACCATTACCCGCTGGCTACGTGATTTCCGGAAAAATGGGATGCCGGGACTGTTTCCGGCTTCGCAATATCCGCGTGAACCCTACACGCCGGAGCGCGTCATTGTGCAATTGCTCTTTTTCAAATGCTGCGCGCCGAAGGCCGGAGATCGAGAACTGGCACGCGTCATTCATCATCTGACCGGACATCAAATCCATCACCAAACGGTCAAGGCCCTCTGCGAACGATTCTTCTTTTGGCGATCCTCTGAATTTCAGCGCCTGGTTCATTATCCGATCCCCGCCAATCCTCAAGCGCTCCGCCTAGAAATGGTCAGCCTCAGCACCCAAGGCTGGGCTTGTCAAATTGATCTGATAATTTTGAGGGCTTTCTCCTTTACGGGAGGATTGACAGTCACTAACGCTCTGCTACGATTCCCCTATACCATTCTTAATCGCATTCCAATGGCTGCAAAAATCATCAAGCTTGCCAAAAAACACGAGCATCAATGGGTCGCGCTCACCCATCCGGATAATAAAATTGTAGGGAGTGGTAAGGATGCGCGGACTGCATTGGCTGCAGCCGAACAGAAGGGCGACGAAGAAGCGTTCCTGTTGAAAGTACCCCCTCTTAATTCCTATTACGTCGGTGCGCTATGAAATTTGATTACACGAAAATCCCGACACCGCATCCACAGCATCCCTGGTTCATTCGTCCCTTGCTTCCCATTCACATCACCAGTGACAACAACCGCACCAATGTAGTCGCACTCCTTGACTCCGGTGCTGACCATTCACTATTCAATATTGAAATCGTCTGGGAACTCGGCCTGAAGCTCAACCGTGGTCGCGCTGAATCATTCACTGGCATTGTGGGGGAAGAGATCATTGCTTTCTTCCATCCGGTGACAATCCAAGTGGCTGGAATGCGTGAGGCGATCAAGATAGAAGCAGGCTTCACAGATTCCCCAGGCGTCCATGCAATCTTGGGACAGGCTGACTTCTTTCAGCACTATGCGGTCAAATTTGAGCGGTACAAGGAACGTATTGAGATCAACCCAGCCCGGAAGTAAATCAATCAACATTTGTCACGGCCTGCCGCGCGTGAAAACATCTGCACTCCACTCCGAATTTCGAGCGGGGATTTTTGCGTTCAAGGGTCGGATGGTATTTTCTGTGGGTCAAGAATCCTGCATCTCCACGCTGTAGTCTTGCCCTTCCCATTGCTGCGTGCCCACCCAATAAAATGTGAACTGGATTGGCCCCCGTTGGTCGGGAGGGATGGAGAGGTCTACATAATCAATGCCAAATGCGGTTGAGGAGGACGCGGTATCTTCAGCCGTTTGCCAGCCATTGCGCGACCAGTGGAGCCGAAATGCCTTTGCTGCCTGAATGCGCAGGATGTGTCCGCGTTTGATCACTCCTGCCGGATAGAGAGCCGACCAGACCTTCAGCTTGTGGCAGTGCTGGCGCTCTCCGAGGTAACGGGCGGCGACCTCCGGGTGACGGTCAAACACCTGGCCATCTCTGACCGAGCGCAGCAGCTTGATGTACTCCGCGTGCGCCCACAGCAGGGGCATCGCCGCGCCCGTCGGGCACCCAAGAAACATGTGCGCATCGGGCTTGTCCGGTTCGTCCCAAACTTGTTCCGAAATCAGTCCCGAAGGCTGTGAGAACTTCTCCATGGCCCGGATGGATTGTTGTGCATCGCCGCCGGCAGCCACTTCGTAATGCCCACGCTCGCCCGTCAGCAGCGGCCAGCCGCGCCCGATGCCGCTCCCCGTATACGGCTTCCCGTCCGCCTGCTGGCCGTAGCCGTCGTGGTTATATCGCCGCCAGCAGGGGCCAAAGGGTGTCTCCACCTTCAGCGTTGCATCAACCACGCGAAGGGAGTCCACGATCAATGGATCATCCGCCCTTCTGATGCCGTAGCGGACCAACTCAAGGAATCCGGCATCCACGATCTCTCGGGCCAGAAAATCAGCCTGCTCGCCGGGAGCTTTGTTCGCCAAGGTGAGGATGGCGTCGTTCACTCCTTTGTCAGGCAGAGGATTGCCCGGCTCAGCCGGATTGATGCGCACGAAATGGCGCTGAACCTGTGGTAAGAGCGTGCCCTGATCAGTCACGGTCCAGGTTTCGATGTATCCTTCCAGGAAATCCGCGTATTGCTCCAGAAATGTGGCGCTCGCTTCGTCGCCACGCTCGCGCGCGAAACCGGCGGCGCAAATCATAGCGGTGATGTTCGCGGCCAGCGTCGAAGGCGAATACCCGCTCACTTCCTCCCATCGCTCCTGCCGTGTGGAAGGCCCTTGCTGCATGAGGTAACCGGCGGCGAGCATGACTGTCGGATAAGGATCGAAGTTCTCAAGCGCCTCTTCGCGGCGGAGCCGGTCGGCGAGCATGATCGGGAAGGCGACCTCGTCCAATTGAATGCCCTTCCAATACGGCTTCCCATCGATCCAGAAGTTTTGCGGGAAGCTGCCGTCCGCGAGTTGGCTGGTGGCAAGATAGATCAAGGCTCTCAGCGGCGTCTTCCGGTTGCCTGCGGCGAGCAGCCCCAAAGCGCTATTCACCATGTCGCGCGTCCAGACCAGATGATAACCGCCCAGGCCATCATCGTCGCTGCTCGCTTCGCCCCAGGGAATCGAGAGCGAGGCGATGAGCGCGCCCTGGTAAATCTTGTCCTCGTGCGCAAGCAGCAGCTTGTAGCTGGAGTGATAAAGATTGCCGCCGTCACTGCTCTGCGCCTCGAGTGGCGCGCGCGACCCGTCAGGCCTGCTCCATTGCTCCTGGAATCGCTGGCGCTGCTGGTCAAATGGAATGGCGAGACCCTGAAAGAGCGCGGCCAGCGCGCTCTGCAGGCCATCGCCGAACGCCAGGCCAAGCGTGAACTCTTGCGTCTGCCCTAAATCAATTTCGCCCGTGAGGGCCACGTTGCCATCCACCGCCCGATCGAACTCCCAGTCCATGCGGAATCCGTCGGCTAAGTCCGTCCACCCATCGCTGCGGCCGACATACCCGCAGGAGAGGCGTGAGAAGGGGTGTGTGGCCGCGAGCGCCAGCCAGATGCCGTTCTTCTCCGCCACCAGAATTTCACGATCCGCCGCTTCCATGACATAGGCGTTGTTCCCCCAACCGCCCCCGTTCAGATGCGGCGCGCAGAGCACATAGAGCTTGAGCCGAGACACAAACTGCGGATCGCCGGTCACGCGCGTCCGCTGCAAGAGACAGGGCAGATGAGGGTCAGTGATAATCTCCTTCTCCACTGTGTAGCGTCCTTCTGGGTCTGCCGATTGAACGCGGTAGCCCAGAGCGGACTCCAGGCATTCCACCTGAGACTTGAGGTGGCGCACCTCGTCATGGAAGAAAGTTTCGCCGTCGGTCACCAGGTATTGGAGGTCACGAATCTGCGGCCGATCGACAGTCGGAAAATAAAGCTCGGTCACGATGCCCTGCCAAATGGTGAACCAGAGGCGGCTGGAAGCAGAGTAGGCAGTGCCGATACCCTGCTTGTCGCCGTGCGTCCACCGCGGCTCGATGCCGGGCTGGCCGAAGGCATTGTGATCGCCACGATAAATAGCCATCCATCATTCCTCACTGAGAGGCCCTTGCTCCCGTCAATTCGGCCGCCCTAACGGAATCCTGCCTAGCCTATCCATCACTTCCTGGCGCGCCGCCGCGTAAATCGCTTTCGTCTTTGTGCGCCATGAGCTGGATCATACTTGTGGCAGCACCGGTTTCAATAAAACCTCGGATGGACGAATCGCCATCGACGTCACCACTGACGATTCTTGCCCCATCGAAACCTCGGTTCATCATCACCCGTATAGTCGGGATCGAGATAAATGTGCACAGACGATATTTGACCGTCGCGAAATTTGAAGACGTTGCAGAAACGTCCGCCAGGAGTTTTGCCTCCTGCCCAAGACTTCCCTGACATTCTGCCGTGTGAAGTGCCTTCAACGACCAGATAGTCGCCCGAAGGAATGAAAGTGAAACTGTCATAATCGTGCTGAATGTATTCCAGGGACCCTTCGAATCCTTTAACCATTTCCAAGAACGACTGCCGTCCAAATCCAAATCCAAATTTAGGGAAATAAATTTCGGCATCTTCATGGAACAGTTCAAGAATGTCTGGACGTCCCTGGTCAGCCCTCATGAAATACTCGCGAGCAATTCTTATTTTGTCTTGATCGTTCGACACCATTTCGTTCGCCTTTCTTTCCTTAGCCAATGCGATACTGACCGCCGTCCACAACAATTGCCTGGCCAGTGATGAACGCCGCATCATCGCTTGTCAAAAATAAAACCGCACCTGTAACGTCCCGGGGTTCTCCAAGCCGCTTGATGGCTTGTTGCTCCCAGGTAGTGCGTTTTTGCTCTTCAGATTGAGGGGCGATTGCCAGTGTATTTGTCAGACCGGGTAACACCGCATTCGCGGTAATACCGTCGCTTGCAACGTCGTTTGCCAAACCTCTCATGAAACCAATAATTCCCATCTTTGAAGCGATGTAGTGGCTCATTCCGGTTATCGCCAAGCCGACCATATTTGAAGATATTCCGACGAAGCGGCCCCACTTTTTCTTTCGCATCCCGGGCAAGAAATACTTCGCGCTCAAGAAGTGTGAGTCCAGGTTCGTTGCCATTGTTTTTCGCCATGTGGCTAAATCCAGATCATCGATAGAGCGATTTGGAAAATAACCCGCGTTATTCACAACGATATCCACCTCGCCCACGTCGCGGCTTTGTAACGAAAGCGAACGCCAGTCCTCTTCCTGCGTCACATCAAGCTGGAACGCGTGCCCTGTTGGACCAATCTTGTTTACGGTTTCCTGCGGAAGCGTGAGGTCGGTCACAATTACTTTGGCCCCTCGCTCTGCCAGTGCCAAGGCCAGCGCTTGACCAATTCCTTGTGCCGCGCCAGTTACTAGCGCCACGCGACCTTCGTGCGTTCTTATGGAGGTCTTCATTCAAACTCCCTTGTTTCAAGTTCGATTTGTTCACTCGGGGAGTCCACGTTCCCTCACTCGAGAAATCCATTCGCGTACGTAGGCCGGGCAGTTTCGAAGTTCGATTCCGTTGGCCTCCGCAACGGTAAGCGCCCTGACGGCTTCAGGGCTCACCACCGTGACCTCTGTGAGATCTAGCGCCAGTCTGCCCTTTGCTGTCTTCTCGTTCTCTATCAATTCCTGCAACACGTCGACGTATGCACTGTCGATTCGTCCACTCACGCGGAACACAACAAAACCAACCGGAGTAAGAACCCGTTCAATTTTGCACGTCATCGCGTGTCTCCGCTCCAGGCTCGTTGCGATCCGGCTTCACGCTCGTCACGACATTGCGCGTTGCTCCAGCCAGTCAACGTAGAGCTGGCGCTCCGCGAACAGCCACGATCCGTCTACCTTT
>Ga0070707_100004897_pt1 | contig 12548 bp, 12 predicted proteins | sample KBSK5502metaG_FD_65468 | JGI IMG/M metagenome (GOLD analysis project Ga0070707, IMG submission 65468) | Corn, switchgrass and miscanthus rhizosphere microbial communities from Kellogg Biological Station, Michigan, USA - KBS K5-50-2 metaG | ecosystem: Host-associated > Plants > Roots >... | reverse complement strand
CTTCATCATCACCGACACCTCGGCCCGGACCACGGCCGTGCGATCCGGTCGCGTCGATATGGAGTTGCGCTTTCTCCCCCCTGTGGATGTCAACGCGATCAAGCAACAGTTGGGCGACAAGATCGTGGCGCAGAAGATTCAGAGCATCGGGAATTTTGGCGTCACGTTCAATGTGGGCAAAAAGCCCTTCGACGACGAACGGGTGCGCAAGGCCCTGACCCTGGCCATCGATCGCTACGATGCGGTCAAAACGCTGTCCTCGATCACCAATCTGGAATTGGTCGGGGGAGGCATCATGCACCCTGACAGCCAGTGGGCGCTGAGCCAGGAGGAATTGGAGAAGTTCCCCGGCTACGGCCGAGACCATGCCGCCAATCTGCGTGAGGCCAAGCGACTGTTGGCGGAGGCCGGCTATCCCAACGGCTTCCGGACGGTGCTGACCAACCGCAATATCAAAATGCCGTACATCGATCTCGCGGTCTACCTGATCTCGGCGTGGAAGAAGATCGGGGTGGAGGCCGAGCACAAGGTGGAGGAGACGGCCACCTGGAGTCAGAGTCGGGTGAACAGGGACTTCGAGCTCATCGTGGACCCCTACGGCTCCACCACGGTGGGAGACCCCGATGAAATGCTGGACAAATTTGTCACCGGGCAGCCGGAGAACTGGGGCCGCATGAGCGATCCCGTGGTCGATCGGCTCTACGCGCAGCAGGCGAAGGAGATGAAAGAAGAAAAGCGCATCGAACAGGTGAAGGAGATGGGCAGACGCGTCCTCGCGAAGGCCTGGCGGATCCAGGGGCCGTGGACGACTCGTCTCGAGGTGCGCACCGCCCGCCTGCGTAACTACGAGCCCATGCCCAGCCACTGGAACAATCGACGCTTCGAGGATGTGTGGCTGGCGGGCAAGTGAACCGGGGTGTGGAAGTCATGGCCGATTGGTAGTCTCTCTTCCCCCTGAGAGGGTGGCGGGCAGAGGGGAACGCGATCACCGGTCCCCTCTTCCTCTCCCGCACGGAGGGAGGCGCGATGGATAACTCTTGCACTTGGTGGGAGAGGCAATCGTCATGTGGCGTTACATCCTGAAACGTGTCCTCCTGATGATTCCCACCCTGCTCGGAGTCGCCCTCGTGGTCTTCATTCTCATGCACATCGTCCCCGGGGATATCGCCATGTTGATCCTGGGCGCGGGTGAGCAAGGCGGCGATGTGAACCTGCTCGAGCTCGAGCGCGTGCGACATAAATTGGGGCTCGATCGCCCGCTGTATGAACAGTTCTTGTCCTGGGTCTGGGGCATTGTCCGCCTGGACTTCGGCAACTCCCTCTGGACGGGGGCGCCGGTGGTCGAGGAACTCCGTATTCGTTTCCCCTTGACCCTCGAGGTCGCCCTCTTCGCGACGCTGATCTCCACCCTGATCGCTATCCCGTTGGGCACGCTGGCGGCCATCCGTCAGGATACCTGGGTGGACTATGGCGTGCGCGTCATCAGCATCGGGGGCCTGGCGATCCCGAACTTCTGGACGGGCATCCTGGTCATCCTCTTCCTCGTCATCTACTTCCAGTGGAGCCCGCCGTTGGTGTTCGTCCCCCTCTGGCAGGACCCGTGGGAGAATTTCAAGCAACTGATCTGGCCCATTGTCACCGTGGGCTACCGCAATGCCGCGGTCAGCACGCGCCTGACACGTTCGGCGGTGTTGGAGGTCATGCGGGAGGACTACATTCGCACGGCCTGGGCGAAGGGCTTACGCGAGTTCATCGTGGTGATCAAACATACCCTGAAGAATGCCATGTTGCCGGTGATTACCATCATCGGGGCGGAGCTCGCCTTCCTGATGGGCGGACTGGTCATCACGGAGACCGTCTTTACCCTGAACGGACTGGGCCGCTTCATCGTCGATGCCATCTTGCATCGCGATATCCCGGTGGTGCAGACGATGGTGTTACTGACCGCTTTCATCATCGTCTTCGTCAATCTGATCGTCGATCTACTCTACGCCTGGCTGGACCCCAGGATCAGCTACCGCGACCCCAGCACCAGCCCGCGCTAAGGAGGTAGACATGGCCGAGGTAACGCATGAGCGGCCGATACCCCTCACGACCCCACAACGGAAGGCGGTGACGCTTGGGAAGCGCGGGGCGGGCGCGCACGCGTGGCCCGCGATCCGCAAGTTCATCGTCACGAAGCCCTTGGGGGCCGCCGGTGGCGCCATCGTTCTGTTGATGGTGCTCACCGCCATCTTTGCCGATGTCCTCGCCCCCCACGATCCCTATACCATCAATCAGCGCATACAGTTCACCGCCCCGAGCCTGAACCATTGGTTCGGCACCGACGAGTTCGGCCGGGATTTGTTCACGCGCATCGTGTACGGCGCTCGCGTCGCGCTGCTGATCGGCCTGACCGCCGCCTTTGGCGGCGCGACCGCTGGGGCCATTCTCGGCGTGGTCAGCGCGTATCTCGGGGGCAAAGTGGACCTGTACCTCCAGCGCCTCATCGATGTGATGCTCGCGTTCCCGTTGCTGATCCTCGCGCTGACGATTGTCACCGTCCTCGGCCGTTCGATTCCCCACGTCGTGCTGGCGATCGCCATCCCTATCATTCCCCGCACCGCTCGCATCGTCCGTTCCAACGCCCTGAGCATCAAACAAAACATGTATGTCGAAGCGGCCCGCGCCGTGGGTAGCTCGCACCCGTGGGTGATTCTGCGCCATATCATCCCCAACGTCATGGCGCCGTATCTGATCATGCTGACGGCCCAGTTCGGGAACGCTATCCTCGTGGAAGCCTCGTTGAGCTTCCTGGGGCTGGGTACCGCCGAGCCGACGCCGTCGTGGGGGTTGATGCTCTCCGGGAGCGCGCTGTCGTATGCGGAGCGGGCGCCGTGGGTGGCGGTTTTCCCCGGCATCGCCATCAGCCTGGCGGTGTTCGGCTTCAACCTCTTCGGCGATTCGCTTCGGGATGCCCTGGACCCCAAGCTACGCCACCGCACCTGATGAGCACCTTGCCGCGGCGCCCACCACGTCGGGGGGCGCCGATCGGATGTTTCGAGCCGTCTCCCGCTCTGCTACTGCCCGTCGATCTCGCAGATCCCACCCGGCAGATACGCGCCGCCGTTCTCCGCGCAGATGGCCTTCGCCTGCTTCGCGGCTTGCCTCGTGCCGAGCGTGAGGCGGACATCGAGCCCCAGCTCGTGGGCCAGCTCGGCGAGCAATGCATGCTTCGACGAGCAGGTCCCGCGCCCTTCGGTGAGCACGAGGGCGGGCTTCGAGCGATCCGATGTTCGCCCGTAGGGAAGCCCGAGCAGGTGGCGCGCGGCGCCGTGGAAATCCTCGATACCCGCCTCGCTGAACAGCGCCGTGACGGTCCCGCCTCCGGACAGCGGCGCATTCGGCAGCGCGTCGAGCGAGCGCATCATGCGTGAAGGTCGCCGGGGAGCGCGCTGTGCGCGATCGTGGCGTCGAGGGCTTCGTAGTCGTGATAGCGGATGATCTCGTACAGCTCCCGGCGCGTCTGCATCCGCGGGAGCATCGCCTGCGGGGTGTCGCTCCGGGCGAGCTCCGCGTAGCACTCCTCCATCGCCCGCGCGGCGATCCGGAGGGCGGTGACCGGCCAGATCACCATCTTGTACCCGAGCCGCCCGAGCTCGTCCGCCGGGAGCAGCGGGCTCCGTCCGAACTCGGTCATGTTGGCGAGCAACGGCCCCGGCACGGCGGCGGCGAATCGGCGGAACTCGTCGACCGTCGACAGCGCCTCGGGGAAGATGGCGTGGGCGCCGGCCTCACGGTAGAGGTGGGCGCGCGCGATGGCCGCCGGAAGGCCTTCGGATGCCACCGCGTCCGTCCGCGCGATGATGCGGAGGCGGCGCGCCGCGCGCGCGGCGGCCGCGACCTTTCTCGCCATGTCCTCCGGCGTGGCGAGCCGTTTGTCGGAGAGATGCCCGCATTTCTTGGGTAGGATCTGGTCCTCGATCTGGACGGCGGCGGCGCCCGCCTCCTCGAGCTCCCTGACGAGTCGCATCACGTTCAGCGCCTCGCCGTACCCGGTGTCGCCGTCCACGACGAGGGGCAAGCCGGCGGCGCGGCAGACCGCGCGCGTGAAGAAGGTCAGCTCGGAGAGCGTCAGCACCCCGAGGTCGGGCAGGGCCAAACTCGCGGTGAGGGCGGCGCCGGAGAGGTACAGCGCCTCGAAGCCGGCCCGGCGCGCGAGGAGCGCGGCGAGCGGATCGTGCGCGCCGGGCATGCGAACGATCCCCCGCGCCGCCCACAGCTCCGCGAGCCGGTCCCCGGCGGGACGCTCGTCTCGGTTCGTCTCCGTGAGCCAGGCCATCGAGAGCCTCCCCCTGTGCGCGTGGCGCCGCCGAGCGCGCGCTCGGCGCGAGGCCGTCAGCCGAGCGTTACTGTGTCGCCCGGCTCGTTGGCTTGGTCCGGCCCCCGCTCGCCTCGTAGGCCTGCACGGCCTTCTTCAGATCCGTGTACTGCTCGCAGGGGAAGAAGCAGAGCTTGTCGAGCACTCGAAGATGCTCCTTGGCCTTGTCGACATTGCCGAGGATCAGGTACGCCTCCCCGATGTACTCGTGCGCGCCCTTGTGCTTCGGGTCGATCGACAGGGCCTTCTCGTAGATCGGAATGGCCCCCGTCGCATCGCCGTTCTTGCGGGTGCTGTACGCGAGCCAGTTGTAGGCATCCGCGTTCCGCCCGTCTTTCGCCACCACCGCCTCGAACAGGCGGATGGCGGTGGGGTAGTCTCCTCGCTTGACGGCGCTGACCCCCTCCGTGTACTGCGGGTCTTGCGGCGTGAGATCACTTCGCCTGTCGTCCCCGCCCCCTCCGCCCCCGCCCCCGTCAGCGCGGGCCGAAGTTGGCATCCCGATGAGAAGCCCCACCGCAAGGAGCCCCGCCACGAGCGTCGCCGTCCCCCTGGTCTTCATATCCTCTCCTCCTTGTGCAAGAGCCCCGAGCGACCTCGCTCGGGGCCTCCATGTGGACCTGCGGTGAGCTTACAACGCAATACCCCCGCCGTCCAACCGAGGTCACCGGCTCATGGCGCGCGCGTCGCGTTTCAGTGGAGGAGCCAATGGCCCATCATGGCGGGGCCACGCCACGCGTCCTACCGTCTTCCTCGTCGCCAGTCGAGGGCGTGCGGGTGAGTGGGCCCCGCGCGCGCGGCGTGAGCGTCACCCGCCCAAAAGGAGCGCGGCGCGGCCGACGAGCGCGTTCTTCCGCAGCAGCTCGTGGGCATCCTCGGCGCCTTCGAGCGGGAATGTCCGGCTCACGATCGCGCGGATCCGGCGCTGCCGGAGCAACTCGAGCGTCCGCTGGATCTCGGCCAGCGTGACGTAGCGTGACCCATGGATCTCCAGCATGTTCTGGAGCATCCGGCTCGGGTCCACCGTGAAGTGGGCGTCGACGCCGAAGACGGCCTTGGGCCGGCTGCCGATGATGACGAGCCGCCCGGCGCGGGCCAGCGATCCGAGCGAGCCCTCGAGCGTCTCTCGCGAGGCCACGAAGTCGATCGCGGCGTCGACGCCGCGCCCGTCGGTGAGCGTTCGAACCTGGGTGGCGAGGTCGCCGCGGCGAACGTCGATGAGCCCGTCGGCCCCGCACGCCTTGGCCGCCGCCAGCTTGTCGTCGGTGACGTCGGCGGCCAGCACGAAGCCGCCGCACAGCTTGGCCATCTGCACGCCGTGGATCCCGACGCCGCCACCGGCGCCCACGATCAGGACCGAATCGCCAGGGCCGATGCGCGCCTCCTCGCGACAGGCGTGGTAGGGCGTGCAGATCGCGTCGGCGGCGATGGCGGCGTCGAGGTCGCTCACCTCGGGCGGGATGGCTCGCCGCCTACACGGCGTGGAAGAACGTCTACGCGGACCTCGCCGGCGGCTTCGGCGCCCAGCATACGGTCAAGCCCGACTGGGGCCCGATCGAGAAGGATCTGCTCGCCACGATCGGGATCGACAAGCTCCTCGCCGTCGAGCGCGCCACGGTCGAGACGGGCACGCGGTAAGCCGCTCCCCCGACGCCTCAGCCCCGCGACGCCGTCGCGGCCGTGCGCCCCGCGATCCGGCCGAACACGGCGCCCGCCATGAGCCCGGCGCCGCCCGGGTAATTGTGGTAGAAGAGTCCGCCCACCAGCTCCCCCGCCGCGTACAACCCCGGGATGGGTCGGAGCTCGCTGTCGATCACTTGTCCATCCGGCGTGATGTGAAGCCCGCCGAAGGTGAACGTGATCCCCGTCGTCACCGCGTAGCCCACGTACGGCGGGCTGTCCAGCGACTGCGCCCAGTTGGACTTGGGGGGGCTGATGCCGCGCGTCCCCTTGCCGTCCTTGACGGCGGGGTTGAACTCCGCGGGCATCACCGCCGCGTTGAACGCCGTGACCGTCTTCACGAAACCCTCGACGTCGATCTCGAGCTTGCGGGCGAGACCCTCGATCGTCGGGTCCTCGGCCTTGGTGACCTCGCGGATGCGGTACTCCTCGCGCAGCAGATGCAGGACCTTCTGGTCGAAGATCTGAAACGCCGTCCGTCGCGGCTGCTTGATCACCTCGCGGCCGTAGCGCACGTAGGTGTAGTTGCGGAAGTCGGCCCCTTCGTCCACGAACCGCTCGCCGCGCAGGTTGACGATGATGCCGAGCGGGTAGGAGTGCTTCTGGAAGTTGTCGCCGACCTTGCGGTCGCCGTGCCAGGGCGCGTTCAGGTCCCACTGCACGGCGTGGCAGCCGCTCCAGTGCCCCCAGGGTTGGGCGCCGATGTCCAGCGCCATGCGGATCCCGTCGCCCGTGTTGTAGGGGGTGCCGCGCACCCGCGCCAGCTCCCAGTCCTGACCGAGGTAGCGCGTCCGCATCTCGCCGTTGGCCTCGAAACCGCCCGAGGCGAGCACCACGGCCTTGGCGGGAATACTCTCCGTCCCCGCGGGCGTGCGCACGACCACGCCCGTCACGGCGCCCTGGTCGTCGGTGACGAGGCGCATCGCCTTCGTCTCGAAGCGCACGCCGATCCCGGCCTTCTGGGCGGCGGCGTACTCCATGTCGATCAGGCCCGGCCCACCGCCCACGGCCTCCAGCACGAGGCCGCCCCAGAAGCGGAACGTGTTCCCGACCTTGTAGGCCTGGCGGCCGAACATCGGGATCCAGCGGATCCCGCGGCCCCGCATCCAGCGCACCGTCGCCTGGGATTCGCGCACGAGGAGCATGGCGAGGTCGGGATCGGCCTGGTCCTCGGTGACACGCATGAGGTCGTCGTAGAGGTGGTCCTCGGTATACGGGTCCACGTGCATGACGGCCTTCTCCTCCTCCGAGAGGTCGCCCACGATCTCGCACAGCTCGTCGAAGGACTTGAAGGCGAAGCGGAAGCCGCCGGCCGTGAAGAAGCCGTTGCCGCCGCGCCAGGCCTCCGGGGCCTTCTCCAGCACGAGGACGCGCGCCCCGTGCTCCTGGGCGGACAGGGCCGCGCACATCGCGGCGTTGCCGCCGCCCACCACGATCACGTCGTACGGTGTGCTCATCGATGGCTACCGTCCTTTCGGGATGATGCCCTGCACCGGCCCGTAATCATAACGCGTGAAGCGCGGCGGGGGAACTGGGCGCGGCTGGTAGGGGGTTCATCATGGCGCTCTCGCGGACCTGCTCTTCACCGCGGGCGCGCGGCTCATCCCGGTGGCGGAGGCATCGCTCATCGCCGTGCTCGAGAGCGTGCTCGGCCCGCTCTGGGTCTGGCTCGCGGTCGGCGAGCGGCCCGGGATGTTCCCGCTGATCGGCGGAGCCCTGATCCTGACGGCGCTGATGGCTCACACCGCGGCCGACGTGGCGCGGCCGCCCGCCGCGGAGCCCGACTGATCTATGCGAGCGGCAGGCGCTCACCCGGCGCGTACCAGACGGGCTCTTGACCGCGCCGGAAGAGCTTGACTCGCGCGACACCCCCGACGGTCACCGCGTCATCCTCGACGACGAGCCAGCTTCCCTCCTCGAGCCCGACGACGGGATTGGCGTTGACCGCGTGGTACTCGCGGATCCGGTCGTCCCGCGTCTCGCTGTGAGGCGCCATGGCCGGATCGGTTTCCTTGTAGTGGGGATTGATGTTGAACGGCACGAGGCCGAGGGCCTCGAAGCGGTCGAGGCCGACCACGTTCCAGTCATTGGTGGTGAGGATATTGAGCCCCGCGACATTGGACCCGGCGCTGGCGCCCAAGTACGGCATGCCGGCCTTCACGCGCTCACCGATGACCTCGAGCAGCCCCGATTTCCGGAGGCGCTGCAGCAGGGCGTAGGTGTTGCCGCCCCCCATGAACAGCGCCTCCGCGCCGGCCAAGGTCTCGATCGGGCGCTCGTTCCAGCGCAGATGAGCCAGCGCGAGCCCCGCGCCCTCCGGCGGTGGCGGCACGAGGCTGGCGTGTACGCGCTCGAAGTACGCGCCCTCATCGTGAAGATTCGCGGCGGTGACGAACGCGACGCGCGTGGGGGCTCCGAGAAACTCGAGCAACGCGGTGCGGCCGGCGGGACCGAGGGGTCCGCCCGAGTGGAGAAAGACGCGCATGGCGCTCACGACAGGAGGCCGCGAAGCTCCACCATGGAGCGGACCGTGTAATGCGCCACGCCGTCGGGGCCACCCGCGGGCGCGAAGAGCACGGTCGTCATCCCGACGCGCCGGGCCCCGCGGACGTCCGAGTCCACGCTGTCCCCCACCATCACCGCGTCGGTCTCCGTCACCCGCATGCGCCGCAGCGCCAGCTCGAAGAGCGGCGGCTCGGGCTTGCCGATGACCAGCGGGCGCACGCCGGCCGCCGTCGCGACCGCTTCCGCGATGGCGCCGCAGCCCGGCAGGAACTCGCCGTCCTCGAGGGGCAGCCGCGGATCGATGTTGGGCGTGAAGAACGCGGCGCCGCCCGCCACGGCGCGCGCGGCGGCGGTGAGCCGCTCGTAGCTGAGCGCGAAGTCATTGCCGACCACGACCACGGTCGCCTCCCGAAATTGCCCGGCGGGCACCAGACTGTGACCGCCGTCCAGCACCGCTTGCTCGAGCTCGGGGCCGCCGATGGCGAGGACCCGCGAGGGGCCGAAGCGGGTGGCGATCATCTCGCCCAGGATCTCGAGCGGGGTGAGCACCTCGTGGGTGGCCGCCTGGATACCCAGCCCCTCGAGCTTGACCTGGAGCGTGCCTGCGCGCGCCCGCGAGTTGTTCGTGAGGAAGCAGACGCCGCGGTCCCGACGGCGCAGGAGCGCCAGCACGTCGGCGGCGCCGGGCACGAGCACGTCGCCGGTCCACACGCAGCCGTCCAGATCGAAGACGAAGCCGCGTGCCTCCGCGAGCGGCTTGCGCGCGGGCGTCATGTGAGCCGCCGCCGGAGCACGGCGGACAGCGCGTTGCGGAATCGCGAATCGTCGGGACTCAGGCGGACCGCCTCGCGGCAGGCGGCCTCCGCCTCCACCCAGCGCCCTTGCTTCGAGAGCGCCTGGCCGAGCCGCGCATGGGCCTCGGCGTGATCGGGCTTGAGGCGGATGGCCTCCCGGTAGGCGACCTCGCTCTCCGCGTGCTTGCCCTGCTTCTCCAGCACCGTCCAGAGATTGAAATGGCTCTGGGCATCATCCGGCCTCAACCGGAGCGCCTCGCGATACGCCACCTCCGCCTCGGCGAGGAGGCCCTGGGAGAGCAGCGCGCCGCCGAGACCGCGGTGCGACGGCGCGCGATGGGGCTTGACGTGGATGGCTTCGCGGAACACCTCCGCCGCCTCGGCGTGCCGCCCTTGCTCGCTCAACAGCTCGCCGAGGTCCGCCCGCGCCCGCGCATAGGCCGGCTTGAGACGGAACGCCTCGCGGAAACACGCCTCCGCCGCCGTGTACTTGCCCTGGAAGTAGAGCGCCATGCCGAGTCCCCGATGGAGCGCGGCGCCGTCGGGCTTGACCGTGAGCGCCTCACGATACGCGGCCTCCGACTGCGCGTGGCGCCCCTGGCGTCCGAGCCCCAGCGCGAGGTTCGCGTGCGCGACAATGTCCATCGGGTTCAGCCGGATCGCCTCGCGGAGCGCCGCTTCCGCCTCGACGTGGCGGCCCTGTCGTCCGAGGGCGATCCCCAGCTCGACGTGCAGGTCTGCGTTGTCGGGCGCCAGCGCGAGCGCTTCACGAAACGCCTGCGCCGCCTCCGCCAGCAAGCCTTGGGCTTCCAGCGCCAGCCCGAGGTCCGCGCGCAGATGCGCATCGTCCGGGCGCAGCTGGATGGCGGCGGCATAGGCCCTGGCTTCCTCGCCCCACTTGCCCTGGCGCCGGGAGACGGTGGCGAGCCCCAGATGCGCGTCGACGAGATCGGGCCGATACATCGTCGCGTCCCGGAAGGCAGTCTCCGCCTCGGGGTACTTCCCTTGCCGCTCGAGCACCATGCCGAGGCGACATAGCCAGAACCCGTTGGTGGGGTCGAAGCGGGTCGCCCGCGAGTAGGCGGCGGCCGCCTCGGCGGGCCGGCGCAGCCGATCGAGGATGCGGCCGAGGCTGCCGTGCAGATCGGGGTCGCGCGGGCTGAGCTCCAGCGCTTCGCGATAGGCCTGTGCCGCCTCCGCCCACCGGCGATGGCGCCTCAGCGCGTCACCGAGATGCGCGCGGGCGCGCAGCGAGCGTGGCTGGAGGCGAACGGCTTCGCGAAATGCTGCCGCCGCGTCCTCGTAGCGGCGCTGGGTCATGAAGACCATCCCGAGGCCGTCGTGCAAGACGGGATTGCTGGGCGCCACCGCGAGCGCGTCTCGGTACGCCACCACCGCCTGGTCGAGCTTGCCCAGGCGGGCGAGCGTCACCGCGAGGTTGTGGCAGACCTCGGTGTTGGTGGGTGCCAGACGCACCGCCTCCCGGATCGCCTCCTCTTCCTCGGCGTCCTTCCCCTGCCGGCGGCAGGCCGCGGACAGGCGAAGCCAGGCAAGGGCGTGGTCGTGCTTTCCGTGGATGGCCTCGCGAAACGCCGTCTCCGCCTCGCACCACTTGCGCTGGCGCTCGAGCGCGATGCCGAGCTTGAAGTGCGCCTTGACGCTCTTGGGCTCGAGCGCGAGGGCGGCGCGCAGCTCGCTCTCAGCCTCGGGATTGCGTCCCTGGCTCAGCGCGAGGTCGCCCCGATGCAGGCGGGCGCCGAAGTCGTCCATGGTTATCACGTTATCACGCATACTACGCTCTTGTTCCGCCGCCGCGAAGCCCGTACGCTCGGGCGGTGAGCCCCGCTGCGTTGCTCCTCGCGCTGGGGGCGGCCCTGATGCACGCTGGGTGGAACGCGCTCGCCAAGCGCGGCGGGGACCCGCTCGCCTTTCTCTTCTGCGCCGGCTCCCTCGGCGCTCTCTTCTACCTGCCCGGCGCCCTCTACGTGCTCTGGGCGCGCGGGTTCCCACCCGCGGCCCTGCCCTTTGTGATCGCGACCGTGCTCCTGCACGCCATCTACTTCTTCGCGCTCGGCCAAGCCTACCGGGTCGGCGACCTGTCCCTCGTCTATCCGGTCGCGCGCGGAACGGGGGTGGCGCTCGTGCCAATCTTCGCGCTGTTGCTCTTCGAGGAGCGGCTGTCTCCGCTCGGAACGGCCGGCGTGGCCCTCGTCGTCCTCGGCATCTTCTCCCTGCACCCGCGGCCGGGCACGGGCCGCGCGCGGCTCTCGGCGCCCGGCACCGGCTGGGCCTTCGCCACCGGCCTCGCCATCGCCGGCTATTCGCTCGTGGACAAGGCCGGCGTGGCGCGCCTGCATCCGCTGCCGTACATCACGCTCATGGAGGTGGGCGCGGCCCTCGTCCTCATGCCCGCCGTGCTGCCCAAGCGTGATGTGCTTCGGCGCGAGTGGCGGACCAATTGGCGGACGATCGTGCTGGTGGCCGCGATGAGCCCGGGTGGCTATCTGCTCGTGTTGTTCGCCTTTCAGCTCTCCAAGACCGGCTACGTGGTCGCCGCGCGCGAGGTCTCCATCGTGTTCTCCGCCCTCATCGGCGGCTTCCTGCTGCGGGAGGGCGCCCTCGCCCGGCGACTCGCCGCCGCCGCCATGGTGGCAGCGGGCGTGGTCTGCGTCGCGCTCGCGCGTTGACCATTCCCCCCTCGATCCTTCTCCGCGCCGATCACATCATCGAGTAGGTCGCGGAGCCCGTCGTCCAGGGTCAGCGGAGACGCCGCCAATGAGCCTCATCGGTTGGCGAGCGTCCGGAAACCTTTCCCGCGGAGCACGCGGTCGTCGGCTGTGACCAGCGTCAGCTCATAGACGTCTGCCGTTGCCGCGAGGAACCGATCGGCCGGATCCTCATGGCCGAGGCGGACAGACCGACTGCGGACGGCCACCTCGCGGCTGAGCGGCGCATCGTGCATGGGCGCGCGCGAGAGGGCCGCTTCCACCCAGTCGGGCGGCGCGGTTCCGTCTCGGACGCGCACACGGCCACGCTCGGCAAGCAGCAGGAATTCCCAGATGCTGATCGGCGACAGCCACAGTTGGTTGTTCTCGTCGGCGAGTGCCGCAGCCACCCGCTTGGTGAGCCGCTCGGGCTCGGCGTGGCTCCACAACCAGATGTGGGTGTCGAGGAGCAGATTCACTTGAGCGCCTCCCACCTCGCCAGTT
>Ga0070707_100004895_pt1 | contig 12554 bp, 8 predicted proteins | sample KBSK5502metaG_FD_65468 | JGI IMG/M metagenome (GOLD analysis project Ga0070707, IMG submission 65468) | Corn, switchgrass and miscanthus rhizosphere microbial communities from Kellogg Biological Station, Michigan, USA - KBS K5-50-2 metaG | ecosystem: Host-associated > Plants > Roots >... | reverse complement strand
GTGTTGCCGGTGCTGGCGCCGACCGAACCGGCGCTGTTCTCGTGGCCGTTGCCGGTGCTCTTGTTGCCCGTGCTGCCAGAGGGTGCGCTGCCGGCCGTGTTGCCGGTGCTGGCGCCGACCGAACCGGCGCTGTTCTCGTGGCCGTTGCCGGTGCTCTTGTTGCCCGTGCTGCCAGAGGGTGCGCTGCCGGCCGTGTTGCCGGTGCTCGCGCCGACACTCGCCTCTTGCTTCTTGCCCGTGCTCCCTGAGGCCGCGCTGCCGGCCGTGTTGCCGGTGCTCGCGCCCACCGAGGCGCCCGTGCTCTGGTTGTGGTTGCCCGCGCTCAGCGTCGTCGCGGTGCTTCCCGTCGTGACTCCGGTGCTGGCACCGGTGCTCTCGCCGTCGGCGTCGGCCTCCTGCTTGTCGCGGCCCTTGGCCTTCGTCTTGTCGCGATCGTCACCGTTGCCCGACTTGCCGCCGGCCACGTCGCCACGGGAGTCGGAGTTGCCTTCCCCGGGCTCCTTGTGGTTCGCGTTGCCGTTGGCTCCGGCCGCAGTGCCCGACTCGCCCCTGGACTTGTCGTGGCCCTTGGCCTTGGCGTCGCCACCCGCGTGGGCGCCGCCGCTCGCGTGGGCATTGCCGCTCGCGTGGGCGCTGCCGCTCGCGCTGGCATTGCCGCTTGCGCTGGCGCTGCCGCTTGCGGACGAAGAGCTGCTCGACTGTTCGGACGATGACGCCGAACTGCCGCCAGCCTGCCCGCCTCCGCTCGAATGGCTGTGACCGTCGTGGCTGTGGCCATGACTGCCGCTGCCTTTCCCGCCCTCGCCCTTGCCTTTGCCTTCTCCCTTGCCGCCGTCACCGCCGATCTGCTGCTCTTCCGGCGCCGTGTGGCTGTCACTGCGCTGAGCAACTGCGGAAGCACTCGTGTGATCGCGTGCTTTGCCCTGGCCATGCGATGAATCCGCCGCCAGTGCCGGAGACGTACGGGCAAGCATGAGGAAGAGCCCGGCCATGAGAACGAAGGCGTTGACGGCCAGCCGCCGCGCAAGCGCGGGTCGACTGGCGACGAAATCGCCAATGGCTTCCAAAATGCCCACCTCCATATGGAAATGAGCGATTGCCTCGCCGCCGCTGTTCTGCCCATCAAACCCCGCAGCCCCGAGGGATATGTCGCAGAACGCCCCGCTTAGCGTTCCCTATCTGGGCAATACGCTTCGAAGTGGAAACGCAAAGTCCGTCTCGAGTAACCATGGACGTGGCCACGAGCAAAGACTCGGTGGCCGCTTTCATGCGGGCGGTACTCGACAGTACTGGCTGGAAGCTCGGTTCGATCCGCAAGAGGAGCACACGCCTGGAGCCTCCGGAGTCTTACTGGGCGCTCTTCAACGTGGCCATCAATAAGGACGAGGAGGAGCGCACCCTCCGGCTCGTGGCCAAGGGCGCGCTGAACGAGGAAGCGTGGGCCAGGATGAGCTCCAGGCTCGCGCGAGACGGCAACGGCCGGATCTGCGACCCGATCAACGGTCTCGGCTACCCGTGCCTGTTCCACGAGACCCAGCACTCGTACTGGTTCTACCCCTACGACCCGTCGATGCCGAACCTGCCGCTCGCCAACGATCCGATTCGCATGACGTCAGTCCTGCTCGGCCTGGATGATCCCTTGCAGGTCCTGAAGCAGGTGCAGCGCGTCGAGATCGAGCGCGTCCGCTACCTACCCGAGGTCGCAGCGATCCTCCGCTACACCATCGACAACGGCGGGTCGACGACGGAGATCTATGGCAAGGCTCAACCGGGTACGCGGGGACTGCGAACGTTCCACGTCGTCAACGGCCTGTGGGAGGCGGCGAAGCGCTATCCCGGGCTGCTGAGTCTCCCGCGCCCGCTCGGCTTTATCGAAGAGCTGGGCCTGCTGCTCGAGGAGGGCATGCCCGGTCGCGCGGTTGGCGGCAACCGGTCGACGGCGGAGTTCAGGATGGCCGGGCTTGCGGCGGCGGACGCGCTCGCCGTCATCCACGAGTCTGGCGTCGAGGTCGACCAGGAGATCAAGCTCGAGTACGAGCTGACGCGCCTCGAACGCGTCATCGACCAGTTCGCCTACGTCCTGCCCGTTGGCCATTTCCTGCTCCGGGACCTCGTCATCCACATGCGGGAGCAGGTCCGTAAGGTGCCGCCGGAGGAGTGGCTGCCGACGCACGGCGACATGAAGTACGACCAGTTCGTCTATCACAACGACACGTACACGCTGCTCGATTTCGACTACTTCGCCAACGCGGAAACCAGCTACGACCTCGGCAAGTTCTGCGCCTACCTGGTCCCGTCGTCCCCCCGAGACTGGCGCGAATCGGTGGCGGCGGAGGAGGTTCGCGCCGAATTCATAAGCCGCTATCGAGAGCTCCGTCCGCAGGCGACCCTGCAGAGATTCGGCATCTACGAGGCGGTGCAGCTGGCGCTGCGGGCGATGGCCGCGATGTGGTCCCAATCGAACGGCTGGGAGCGAACCGCGGAGACCCTCCTCGTTCTCGCCTTCGAGCGCCTGAAGAGCCGCCTGCCCGAGTAACAAGGCCCAACTCATCCCCACCGTTGGCGCCCACGATTCCTTTTACAAGGCTTAACCGAACAGGCAGGTGATCGGCGGCCGCTCGTCGTCAGACTCGGCGATCGGCTATGCGGATCTTCGCCTGGGTGGGGGCCCTTGCTGTCGTGGCGGTGCTTGGCACCACTGCAGCCTCAGCGATGCGCTCGGATGTAGGTGGCGCGCGTCCGTTGACCGTCGCCCAGCTGCAGGCAGCTGGTGTGGGCGCAGGCCTTCCAATGCCCGACGGACTCATCCCTCCGCTCCCGAGCCCGACTCGCACGGCGACCAGGACCGCACCCTCCAGGCCTGCCGCGTCGCGCCCGAGCACAGCGCCGGCGGCGGCGCGACCCTCGGTCGTCGTCCGGTCAACGCAGCAGGCGCTGATCAACCAGGATCGCGCCCGCTACCACCTCGCGCCGCTGACGTGGAGCACGTGCCTCTTCAACGTCGCCCGCTACGAAGCGGCGCACCTTGCCGCGCCAGGAGTCAACTTCCAGCACTACGACGGGGTATCTCGGGATCTCGCCTGCCACCTCGGCCATCAAGTAGGCGAGAACATCGGGTGGTATTCGGGCGGGATCAACGACGCCAAGCTGAACACGATGTTCATGAACAGCCCCGAGCACAAGGCCAACATCCTGGGCCCCTATCGCTACATCGCCACGGCCTGGGCGGTCCGGTCCGACGGACGTGCCTACATTGCCGTCGAATTCGGCTAGGACGCCCTTCGAACCGGTCGAGTAGCACCCCTCAACCGGGCGTTTTCTCGTCGTAGCGCTCGTACGCGGCGTAACAACGCCCATGTAGGCGCTCGGAGGAGGGCAGAAGGAAGGGTGTCGGTCACACCGGTCGCTCGCAGCGGCCAGCCCGCCATTTGGCTCCAGCCCTTCCACTGGCTGTGGGCCCGGAAAGCGTGGGTTGCCGCTGCCATCGGCGTCCTTCTAATCGCCAGCACGCTCTACGTGCTCTGGGTGCTCAAGGATCTCCCGGATCCGAGCCAGAACGTGCTTGCGGCCGGTGACGTCGTCGTCCTCGATCGGAACGGCAAGCTGATCGAGGACTGGAGCCCCGCCGGCCACTACCACGTCACTCTGACGCTGAAGCAGATGGGCCAATACGCGCCCAACGCCGTGCTGGCCGCCGAGGATCGCAACTTCTACAAGCATGGCGGCATCGACCCGGCGTCGATCGCGCGCGCCGCGTGGGTCGACATCACCTCTCGCGGCTTCACCGAGGGTGGCAGCACGATCACGCAGCAGTTGGTCAAGATGCAGCTCCTCACGCCCGAGAAGTCGATCTCGCGCAAGGTCCAGGAGATGGTGCTGGCGGTCGTGATCGAAGAGCGCTACTCGAAGGACCAGATCCTCGGCATGTACCTGAACCGTGTCTACTTCGGGCACGGCGCGTATGGAGTAGGGGCGGCCGCGCGCACCTATTTCAACAAGGACGCGAAGAACCTCACCGCCGCGCAGGCGGCGTTCCTCGCCGGCTTGATCCAGGCGCCCACCGCCTATGACCCGGTCCTTCACTACGACGACGCATACGATCGCGAGCTCTACGTGCTCAAGGGCATGGTCGACATCAACGCGCTGAGCCAGGAAGACGCCGACAAGGCCGCCTCCGAGGACGTGAAGAAGGAGCTTCACATCCAGCAGAGCGCGCGCCAGAGCAAGGCTCCTCACTTCGTCGACTACGTGCTGACGAAGCTCGAGTCGCTGTTCGGGTCGGCGGCGATCCAGCAGGGCGGGCTCGTGGTCCACACGACCCTCGACCTGGGCATCCAGCAGACCGCCATGAGCGCGGTCGCCAACGGCGTGGTCGACCTCCGCTACCTCAACGTGAACAACTCGGCCCTGCTCGCCGCGGACCCGAGGAACGGCGACATCCTGGCCTGGGTCGGCTCGGCGAGCTACGCCAACGACTCCATTGGCGGCCAGTTCGACGTCGCGCTCTCCAAGCGCCAGCCGGGCTCGTCGTTCAAGCCGTACGTGTACGAGGCGGCGCTGCTCGACCACAAGATCACGTGGGCGACGATCCTCCACGACAGGCCGACCAACTTCAACGGCTACCGCCCGAGTGACTTCGACAACGGCGGTATGGGCGACATCTCGGCGCGCAAAGCGATCCTCTACTCGCGCAACATCCCCGCAGTCGAAGTCGCGCAGATGGAGGGCATTGATCGCGTGATCGACCTGGCACACGCGATGGGCATCAAGAGCGACCTCCAGCCTTACCTGCCGACTGCGATCGGCGCGAGCGACGTCACGCTGTACGAGCACCTCCAGGGCTACGCGACGTTCGCCAACCAGGGCCAGCGCACCGACCTGCATGTGATCAACCGGGTGGACGATTCGACCGGCAACACAGTCTTCAAGTACGACAACCCCAACAGCGGCACGGTGCTGACGCGGGCCGAGGCCTACCTGATGACGGGCGTCCTCAAGGACTACCAGTACCAGTGGAACTTCGGCTGGAACCGGCAGATGGCAAGCAAGACCGGCACCAGCGACGACGGCCATGGCGGGATCCCGGACTCGTGGATCATGGCCTACAACCCGGACATCGTCGTCGGCGTTTGGGTCGGCAACACCGGGCCCAACGGCAAGGGCGGGCGGATCCAGGCGTACGGTGAGAACGTCGGCCTCACGATCATGGCCCGTTTCGTCAACGCCTTGCCCCAGAACATGCGCGACTGGTACGCAAGGCCGCCTGGCGTAGTCATCGGGTGTGGAGACGATTCCAAGGACCCGTTCCTGCCGGGCGCGTGCAAGCCCTCACCGAAGCCTTCGGCGTCGCCGAGCGCGAGCCCCTCCGCCTCTCCGTCGGCGTCGCCCTCGCCTTCACCGTCCCCGTCCCCATCGCCTCCGCCGTCTCCGCCGGCGCCCCCACCCTCGCCATAGAGATGCTTGCGACGAAGAGCAGCGAAAGCGCATTCCTGGACAGCGTCGAGCGGCGGCGGCCGGGAACCTCGCTGCGCGGGTACGTCACGCGGACGCTTCCCCACAGCTCCGCCATCGTCGTCGCCAACCGGGCGCCACACGAGCCGCGGCCCGAGGGTGGCTTCACCCGCGGGGCGGGCGGCGTGATCACCGCGCTCTTGACCTTCGCCGAGGTTGCGGCGGCCGACTGGGTGGCATGCGCCCGCACCGAGAGCGAGCGCGCCCTCATCAAGGAGCACGGCACTTCGTGGGACGCTCCCCTCCTCAGGAGCAGCACGCGCCTGCACTACGCGACGCCAACACCGGAGCAGTACGAGCAGTACTACTCGGTCATCGCGAACCCCGTGCTGTGGTTCGTCCAGCACTACCTGTGGGACCTGGCCAACCAGCCGGTGATCAACGGCCGCATTCACAGGGCGTGGAACAACGGCTACGTCGAGGTCAACAAGGTGATGGCGCGCAAGGTCGTCGAGGTCGCGAGCGCGCGGCCAGACCGCCCTCTCGTCATGGTTCACGACTACCAGCTCTACCTGGTGCCCAAGCTCGTCCGCGAGCAGCTGCACGGCGCGATCATCCAGCACTTCGTGCACATCCCCTGGCCGACACCGCAGTACTGGAAGGTGCTGCCCCGAGAGATGCGTGACGCCATATTGCACGGGCTCCTGGGGTGCGACATCGTCGGGTTCCAGACGAGCCTCGACGTGCGCAACTTCCTGATGACGTGCGAGGAGAACGCCGGACTGGCGGTCGACGAGCGCGAGAAGGCAGTCCTCGTCGATGGGCGGGTCGTGTACGCGCGCGCATATCCGATCTCCATCGACGTGGCGAACACGACCCGACTCTCGTACTCGCACGGCGTGATGGTCGAAGAGCGCAAGCTGCGGGACTGGCGGCCGGAGTACCTCATCGTGCGCATCGACCGCACCGACCCGTCGAAGAACATCGTGCGCGGCTTCCTGGCCTACGAGAAGCTGCTGGCGCATCACCCGGAGCTTCGAGGGCGAGTCCAGTTCTGGGCGTTCCTCCAGCCGTCGCGCCAGGATGTCGCCGCCTACCGGAACTACGTGCGCAAGGTGCGGCAGACGGTGCAGCGGATCAACACCCAGTACGGAGCGCAGGGCTGGCTGCCGATCCGGCTCGAGCTGGGCGAGAGCGTGCGCAAGGCGATGGCCGCAATGCGCAACTTCGACGTTCTGCTGGTCAATTCCGTCTACGACGGGCTGAACCTGGTGGCGAAGGAAGGCGCGCTCGTCAACCGATCCGATGGCGTGATCGTGCTCTCGGAGAACGTGGGCGCCCACGAGGAGCTGCACGAGCACGTGCTCTCGGTGAACCCGTTCGACATCGAGGCGACCGCCAACGCGATGCACCGGGCGCTGGTGATGGGGATCGACGAGAAGCGGCGACGCAACCAGGGGGCGCGGGAGGTCGTGCGGACGAACGACATCGCTCGGTGGATCACCCGCCAGGTGCAGGACATCCGCGACCTGGCGGCGGCGCCGGGCCTGCGGGCGGGCTAGTTAGTCGCTACCGACAAAAAAAGCGGCCGGGGGGATCCCCGGCCGCCGCAAGCTCGCTCGGATCGGTTTAGAAGAACCCGCGCCGGGCGACGGTCACGTCGCGGAAGAAGATGATCGCCATCAGGCGCGCCATCGCCCACGCGATCAGCGCGTAGACGAGGATCGCCACCACGACCGACATCTCGAGCACCGAGTGCTCGCTGCCGATCGTTGGCAGCAGGTTGCGGAACGGCGCCAGCAGCACGTTCGTGACGCCGTACACCCACTGCGTGAAGCCGGCCGCCGTGTTGGCCCCGAGGAGCTTCAGCACAAGCCGGATCAAGAGCAGGCCGTCGATCACGCCGAAGAAGAGGTAGACCAGGTCCATCGCGCGACGGCCTGGGTTGGCCCTGCTGACGACTTCAGAAGACGACGTCGCCACGGGCGGTTGGTCAGCGACTACTCGCCGGTGCTCGATCTCGGTTTCTCGCCGTTCCATGTGTGCTCTTCCTCCTTTGGGTCACTGATCAATAGGTATGAATCAGGGCCACGTAAAGAACGCCCGGGTGGACTCGGCCACCCGGGCGCCGAAGAGGGAGGTACTCCCGGTCAGGATCCGGTGACTAGGGCTGTGGGTACCACAGGGGAAGGCTCGAAAGCGCGAGGTCCTGGTCGACGTCGATGGTGTTGCCGGCGCTCAGGACGTACTGCCAGGCTTCCATGTTGCCGGCGCAGCCTGGGCTGTACGGATTCCAGCCCGGTGTGCGTGCCCTGCTGAAGCGGCCCAGCAGCGACGGCTGGAAGGTCCACAGGTCGGAGCCGGTGGCGATGCTGGGAACGGCGGTCACGGCCGCGCACCACGCGCGCGAGAAGTCGCTGCCCCGCGTCCCGTTGCCGTAGTACACCGGCACATAACCGGCCTGGCTGACGCCGTCGTACCACCCTTCGATGAAGCCGCCGTCGACGGACCCTGCGCCGGGGCAGGCTTCGCCAGGCGGTTCGATGTCGATCGCCAGCAGCCGGCCCTGCGGGATGCCGAGGCGCTGCGCGGCCGCGACAGCCTGTGTCGCGTAACCGCGCCCTGTCCCGTAGTAGACGACCGCGGAGCAGTTGTAGTCGTTGTAGATCGGCAAGATGCCCATGTTGTGCGCGGCAGCGAGCGCGACCTCGGTCGAGCTGATGCCCGGGCAGACGGTGTTGGTGAGGTAGCGGCCCCAGAAGTCAGGCGTGCCGAGGTGCTTGACCACCTTGCCGTACAGGTAGCCGGTGGGGTCGCCGACGAAGGCCTTGCACGAGTCGACGCCCCACAGCAGGTGCGCCGGTGCCACCGGCGCCGACTTGGCCTGGACGTTGACCAGCGTCGTGGCGGCGGCGCCGGTAGCCTCGGTGGCCTGCGGCTTGGCCTCCGGCAGCGCGCCCACGACCGCGGTGAACTTTGGCACCGTGCCTCCGCTCGCCCACGCCTGGACGCTGCACGTGCTGCCCGTCTTGCATGCGTGGTCGACCAGGCGGCCCTGGTCGTCGTAGATGCCAACGACCCACGGGGTCGCACCGAGGTCGGCGTTGGTCGTCGCCTTCAGGTAGATGTAGCCCGCGTTCTTCGGGTCCACAGACGTCGCCGAGAGGCGAACGTCGAGCCAGGTTAGGGAGAGGGCGGGTGACACCGCTTCCGGCGCGCCGGTCACGTAGCCGACGATCTGGTGCATGCCGCCCGTGGACAGCTTGACCGACGTGGTGCAGCTCGTCCCGCGGCTGCAGTAGGTGATCCGGGATCCGGCGGTGAGGTCGTAGATCTCGAGCCGGCGGCCGGTGTCCTTGACGTCGACCGTCGAGGTCGCCGTGACCGTCACGGGCTGGCCCTGGCCGACCAGGGCGGCGCTGGCGGTGATCCCGCTGTCCAGCCACCCGACGCTGACGTGGTTCGAGCTGAGCGCGACCGATTCGTTGGGCAGCGACGATGTTGGAGCCGTGACGTACGCGGCGAAGTCGTGGACACCCGACATCGCGCTGTAGGCCACCGCGCACTGGCTGCCGTGGCCGCAGGCGGCGATGATCGTCCCGGTCGTGCGATCGAAGACCTCGATCGCCAGGTCGGTGCCGGTCATCGTCCCGCTCGCGGTTGCGGTCAGAAGGACCTGGGCGTTGGCGCGGACTGTTTCGGCGTTGGTTGACAGCGAGAGCCGCATCGGCGCGCCTGCGCCGAGCGAGGGATTCGGAAGGCTCGGCTGCACGATGGGCGCGCCGTCAGCCGCAGTTGGTGCAGGCGCCGCCGATGGGAGAGTGGCGTCGCTGCACGCGGCTGGAGTGACAGGCAGTGCCTTCCCGTCCGCCGCGCAGGCGACCTGACCGGCGGGAAGCACGGGCGAACCGGGCACGAAGTCGGCCGGCGACCCGCGGTGGTCGCAAGCGGCCGCGGGACCCGAGTCGTGGCACTGGATCAGGCCTTTGGGCAGGCTCAGGTTGGAGTCGGCGACGGCCTCAGGCCGGATAGGTGCGCACCCTTCGGTGGAGCAGGCCGAATGCGTGACCTGGAGCGCGGGCGCCGCGAGGACGGTCGGCCCGGCGGCCAGGGCGAGGAATGAAAAGGGGTTGGTGAGAGCGACGAAAGCCACCCCGAGATGCGCCTTCGGACGTGAGCGGACGTTGGAGAGAAGCTGACGTAGTGACTGCACTGGTACCCCCGTTCTGCGCGCACCGCAAGGGGCGGGCGCAACTTGACCGGGGGCACGCTACTGACGGCATGCCGGTACGGCAGCGGCGTCGAGGTTAATTAGCCTCAAGCATTGTCAATTGGCTCGAAAGAACGCGCACGAGCCGCCTTTTGCCACAAAACGGCGGTCCGTGGCGCCGAGAAACAGAAGAAGCAGCCCGGGGCAGGTGGGCTGCTTCTACGGGTTACAACGCCTCGAACCCAGGCGCTAACCGCTCAGGGACTGCTCAAACCGGCCGCGCCGAGGACGTTCCCGTAGACCATGCCGAGGGCCAGCAGCCCGACCAGCGACAGGAGAACCAGGACGAAAGTCCGCGCGCACGTCTCCATGAGCCACGAGTCCTCGTCGCCCTCCGACTCGGCGACCCGCCAGACACGGCCGAGAACCCCGGCTCTCACCGAGAGCGCAAGCGTCGCGGCCAGGATGATCAACAGCACTGCCATGGGATGAGGCGAGGACGCCGAGCGGGTCAGCGTCCTCGCCATCCGAGACAACGCGCGAAGTCGGGAATGTGAACAAGTTGTAACGTCAGGCGCGTCTCGGGGACTGCCCTGCACATATGCCCTGCACATATAAAGACGCGAGCAGGGGTCGCCAATACTCGACCTTCGGGGCGCGTTCTCTTGGCGATGGGAACAGCGATGCTGCTCCAGTTCTCGATCGCTCTTCTCACCGGGATGGTGGCAGCGACCTTTGTCCCCCACGTGAGGAAGTCGATCCCCAGGCCCATCGAGTCTCTGCTGTGGATCGGCCTGGTGCTCGTTTGCCTGCTCGGGATCCTGAGCATCACCGACGCCAGCGCGCGCAACCTGACGACCTCGGTCATCTGGGGCACCGACCGTGTGGTCAACACCGTCGTGGCCCTGATCCTCGGCGGCATCGCGGCGTGGATCATGGAGAACCGGTTTCCGATCACGACCTGTCTCCTGGCCATCGCCGGTGCTGACACGTTGGCCCTGCTCATCGTCCGCTCCGCACGCAGAGCGCGACGCTGGCAGCCTCGGTTGCGCCTTCGCGAGTGGGTGGAAGTGCCGATGCCCGCGCCGAGCGTGGCCGTCCCGGCGCCGGCTGGGGTGGCTGCTCCAGCCAAGCCAAGGGTCGCCGCGGGGACGACGGTCCTTGGTGCGGCAATGCTCACCACGAGAGCCGGCGTTGCGGGGTGGATCAGCGAGGTTGCGCTTCCGAAGGGCCGGGCTGGTTCACGTGCGGGACTGGACTCCCTCCGCGACCTCGCCGGGCAGCTCGGATACGCGGCTCGCGCCTGGTACACCGCCGCCGGCGAGCCCATGGTCAGCGACATCGCGAACAGGGCCGGCGAAACAGCGCGCTTGGGCCAGGTCATCGAGATCCAGACGCACCGGAGAGGACAGCTGAGGGGGGAACAAGATGCCGATCGACCACCGAAGTCGGACCGCCTGGCCTCGTAGGCCGAACGGGTCGCGCCGCCGCGCGAGCGCCGAACGGGTTCTCGACCAGGGCTTCAAGATTTCGCGACCCGCAGGCTGGCTGCTGCGCCTGTGCCTGCTGGTCGTGATCGCCGTCCCGAGCCTGATCATGACCTCGCCTGGTTACGTCGCCTTCGCGGACAAGCTGCCCGAAGCGGCCAGCATCGCGAACGGGATCCCCGAGGACACGCTGATCTTTGCCTCGGACAACAAGACGCTGCTGGCGGACCTGCACCCCCCCGGCTACCAGGCCTACTACGAGCCGCTGTCCGACATGGGCACGCTGCTGCCCGAAGCCGTGATCTCGATCGAGGACCACAACTTCTACTCCGAGCCGGGCGTCGACCCGCAGGGCATCCTGCGCGCCGCCACGGTGAACCTGAAAGCGCACCAGCCGGTAGAGGGCGCCTCCACCATCACACAGCAGCTGGTGAAACTGCGCCTGGTCGGCAACGAGACGAGCCTCGACCGCAAGATGCGCGAGGCGCTGCTGGCCTTCGAGATCGAGCGCCGCTACACCAAGGACCAGATCCTCGAGTGGTACCTGAACAGCGTCTTCTTCGCCAACACGGCGTGGGGGACGGCGGCCGCCTCGCGGATCTACTTCCACAAGCAGACCAAGGACCTCGACCTCGCGCAGGCGTCGATGCTCGCCGGCATCATCCGCGGGCCGACGCTGTACAACCCGCTGGTCAACTGGACCTCAGCCAAGCAGCGTCAGCAGACGGTGCTCGACGCCATGATCCGCGACGAGAGCATCACCGCCGCCGATGCCGCCAAAGCCTTCGCCGAGGACCTGTCGCCGCCCAGGCACATGTTCACGCCCACCAACCAGGTCGTGGCGCCGGCGTTCGTGGGGTACGTGACCAGCCTGCTGATCAACGAGTACGGCGCCGAGATGACCTACAGCGGCGGCCTGCGTGTCGTGACGTCGCTGAACCCGAAGCTCCAGTCGCTGGCGCAGCGAGACGTGAGCCAGAACATCGCGCGCCTCCGCTGGCGCAACGTCACCCAGGGCGCGCTGGTCGCGCTAGATCCGACGACGGGGGCGATCGTCGCCATGGTCGGGTCAGCCAACCAGACGCGGTACGGCGGCCAGTACAACCTGGCGGTGTGGCCTCCGCGCAACCCGGGGTCGTCGATGAAGATCTACACGTACACCGCCGCCATCGCGAGCAAGAAGTTCACGATGACGACGCCGATCACCGACAGCCGGATCACCGTGTACGCGCCGGAGCGCTGGACGCCCAGGAACTACGACGGCCGCTACCACGGCGTCTGCCAGCTGCAAGTGTGCATGGGCAACTCGCTGAACATCCCGGCCGTCAAGGTCGAGCTCGCGATCGGCGTTGCCAGCGTGGTCAGGATGGCGCGCCTCATGGGAGCGCCGCCCTACCAGCGGCACG
>Ga0070707_100004892_pt1 | contig 12555 bp, 14 predicted proteins | sample KBSK5502metaG_FD_65468 | JGI IMG/M metagenome (GOLD analysis project Ga0070707, IMG submission 65468) | Corn, switchgrass and miscanthus rhizosphere microbial communities from Kellogg Biological Station, Michigan, USA - KBS K5-50-2 metaG | ecosystem: Host-associated > Plants > Roots >... | reverse complement strand
CGCAGCGCGCCCGTCCGGTTGCGATAGTCGTTGTTGATCTTGACGACGCCCGAGCTGCCGACATCACCGAACTCGAAGAAGACGCCGGCGAGCTTGGTCCCCCACGAGACGCCGATCCGCTCTTCGTGCGTTCCGTAGTTGCCGCCGCCTGCGAATGCCCACGCGGAGACGGGCCCCTCCCCGCGCGGCGTGAAGAACTGGATGACGGACGTCATTGCGTCGGCGCCATAGAGCGCGCTCTGCGGCCCTCGCACGATCTCGACCCGCCGGAGTCCCACCATCGTGGTGTCGGCGAAGTCGAAGGCACCGCCGCCCTGGTTCACCTTCATGCCGTCGATCAGGACGAGGTTCATGTCGCTGTTGCCGCCGCGCGTGAAGATGCTCGTCGCTCCACCACGGCTGCCGCTCTGGATCAGAGAGACGCCGGGCACGTCCCGGAGGATTTCCAGCACGTCGGTCTCTTGCCGTCGCTCGATGGTCACCTCGTCGATGACGGTCACCGACGAGCCGGTCTGGCCGGCGGGCGTCGGCGTCTTGGTCGCCGTCACGACCACCGGATCCACCCTCAGCGCCTCTGGCGCCGGCTCGGTCCGCTCCTGCGCCGGCGCCGCCCCCGCGATCATCATCATCATCGCCACCACGATCCCCAGACCTCCGATGACCCGCGTCATCACGGTCCTCCGTCCGATCCGCGTGGGGATCGGTATGGGGCCCGGACCAGGTCTCCTGGCTCACGGATCTGCCTACTCCCCGCCCTTCCCGGCCGCGTCGCCAGTGGGTTCGCGGGTTTCGTCCCCGTCTACAGTTGCGGGGCAGCGCCGGCTTCAAACCGGCTTCCCTTGGATCCGGGCTGTGCACTACGGGCGCTTGCGCTACATCGTTATCGCTTCCTCCTCGAAGGCTTCCAGGACCGTGATCGACAGTCCGCCCGTCGCTGCGTTCGGCGCGACATGGGCAACGACGCCGTACACCGCGCGCAGCCGCTCGGCCGTCAGCACTTCGGCAGGCGGCCCATCGGCGACGACGGCGCCGCGATCCATCAACACCAGGCGTGTGCAGTAGCGGCTCGCCAGCTCGAGGTCGTGCAGCGCCGCCACCGCCGCCACGCCGGTTTCCCGCACGAGCCGCCGGACGCAGTCCAGGCCTCTGATCTGATAGCGGAGATCCAGATTCGCCGTCGGCTCGTCCAGGAGCAGCAGTCGCGGCTTCTGGGCGAGCGCCCGCGCCAGGCTTACGCGCTGGCGCTCGCCCGCCGAGAGTTCGGTGACCACCCGACGCGCCAGTTCCGTGGTGTCGGTCAGCGTCATCGCCTCGCGCGCGATTGCGTCGTCGGCGGCGCTCTCGCCCTCGAACCGCCCGCGATGGGGGTGCCGTCCCATGAGCACGACGTCGCGGACGGGGAACGAGAAGTCCGCTGGCGTGGCCTGGGCGACGGTGGCGACAACCCGCGCCACGGTGAGCTGGGAGAGCGCGGCGAACTCCGCACCGTCGAGCCAAAGCGCGCCGCCGGTGGGCGCGAGCAGCTTCGCCATCAGGCGAAGCAGCGTCGTCTTGCCGGCGCCGTTGGGCCCGATGAGGCCGACCAGCTCGCCGGCCCCGACCTCGAGGTCCACGCTCCGCAAAACTGGCCACTGCGCCCAACCCATGCGGAGGCCTCGAACCGAGATCAGCGCGCGCTCCATCAGACCGCCTCCGTGTAGGCGCGATGGCGCTGCAACAAGAGCAGGAAGAAAGGCGCGCCGACGGCTGCCGTCACCACGCCCAGTCGCAGCTCTTCCGTCGGCGAGAGCGTGCGCGCGAGGAGATCGGCCAACACCAGGAAGCTCGCGCCACCGAGGAAGCTCGCCGGGAGCAGCACGCGGTGGTCCGGACCGGCGACCAGCCGGACGGCGTGCGGGACCAGCAAGCCGACGAAGCCGATCGTGCCACTGACCGAGACGACGGCGCCTGTGACGAGCGCGGTGATGACGAGGAGCCGGCGCTTGAGCCGGTCGAGCTCGACGCCCAGGCTCCGCGCGCCTTCCTCGCCGCTCGCGGCCAGTAAATTCAAGTCGCGGGCGAAGACGAGCAGCGCGGCACTTCCGGCGAGGGCGGGCAGGGTCACGAGGCGCAGGTGCGGCCAGCCGCGCCCGTCGAGTCCCCCCAGGAGCCAGAAGATCAGCTCGCGCAGGATCAGGACGTTCTGAGCCATCCCGAGCAAGAATGAGGTGAACGCCGACAGCAGCGCGCTGAGTGCAAGGCCGGCCAGCAGGAGAGCGGCCAGCGGTGTCCGCCCGCCGCGCGTCGCCAGCCGATAGATCGCGAACGTCGTCGCGGTGGCCACCGCAAACGCGCAGAGCGGCAGCATCCACGGGCGCGCCAGGGCCAGTCCGCTCGTCACCGCAAAGACGGCGCCGAAGGCCGCCCCGCTGCTGATGCCGATGATGCCAGGGTCAGCCATCGGGTTGCGGAACAATCCCTGCAGCACGGCGCCGCTTAGCGCGAGGCTCCCGCCCACGATCGCCGCGAGCAGAACCCGCGGCAGCCTCAGGTGGACCACGATAGCCCGCTGGCTGGGCGTGGCGGCCTCGAGGTCTACGCCTGGCACGCGGTCGACCAGGGCCGCCGCCACCGCGCGGGCCGGGACCGACACCGAGCCGCTCGACGTTGCCGCGAAGATGCTGGCGGCCAGCAGGAGGCTCAACACGCTCAGCGTCCGGCCCCGCCGCCTCATCGCACCGCGCGCGCGAACGCAGTGGGATGGAGCATGGGCGCCAGCGCCTCGACGGTCTCCACGATGTGGTGGGACGCCGTGATCATCAGCCGCCCCGGCAGCAGGTGAACGCGGCCGTCGCGCACCGCGCTGACGGTCCGCAGCGCCGGGTGGGCGAAGAACTCCGAGTGGAACCCTGGGGCCCATCGGGACGACGCGCTCATGACGATCGTCTCGGGATCGGCGGCGAGGACCTGCTCGAGCGAGATCTGCTTGCCGCCGACGATCCCGAGGGCTGCTGCAATGTTGTCCCCGCCCGCCGCACGGATCACGTCATTCAGGATGGTGCGGCGTCCGTCCGTGTACCCTGAGGGCGCGTAGGTGAGCACCCGAGGGCGCGGCCGAGTAGCCACCCGTTCTTCGACCGTCCGGAGCCGTTCCCGCATATCAGCCAGCAGCTGCTCAGCGCGGGCCTGGGCGCCCGCCGCCTGACCCAGGGTGCGGATGAGCTGCTCGATCCAGCCGATGGACTCGAAGCCCTCGATCGTGATCACGCGCAGGCCGAGGTGCCGGAGCTGCGAGGCCACGTGGAAGCTGTGGCCGCCGATGACCACCAGGTCGGGACGCAAGTCGACAATCCGCTCAGCATCGGCCTTCACGCGGATCGGAATCGCGCGCGCTTCCCGAACTACCGCCGACACCTCAGGATCGTCGGCGAGAACGCTCACGGCGATGAGCCGCTCCGGAACGAGCGCCACAAGGATTTCGTCGCTGGCGATGTTGACCGAGACGATGCGCCGCGGAAGGGGATCGGCGCCGACCGGCGCCGCGCTCGCGACGGCGAGCACGACGATGACTACGCTCCGAACCCAGGCCTTCACGGGAATCGCTCCCCGGCGCACGCCGCCACGAAGTTGTGCGGTACCTCGGGGTTCGACGCGAAGTGCAGATGCACATAACTCAGCAGCGCGTGGCCGATCAGATAGCCTTCGTCCCGTTCCTCGCCCCGACGCCGGCGTAGCCGGTAAACGCGCGGGACCGAGGTCGGGACTGAGTCGAGCGACGAGTAGTGGAACTCGTGCCCGCGGGCGGTGCTCCCAGGGACGCCGAGCGGGGATGCGCTCTGCAGCGTGACCTCCGTGTACCCGAGCGATAGACGGCGCGGCCGCATGCGCACGGTCGCGGGCAGGAGCCCGACCATCGCGTGGGTCGCGCCGTCGAAGTCCTCGATCGCGTCGGCCAGGTACATCAGGCCGCCGCACTCCGCGTAGATCGGCCGGCCGGCGGCGGCGAATGCCCGCACTGCGTCCAGCATGGCCTTGTTCGCGCCCAGGGCCGCGCCGTGGAGCTCCGGATACCCGCCGCCGAGATAGAGGCCGTCCACCGCCGGCAGCGAGACGTCGCTCAGCGGGCTCCAGTACGCGAGCTCGGCGCCCGCGGCCTCGAGGAGGGACAGGTTGTCCCGGTAGTAGAAGCAGAAGGCCGCATCGCGGGCCACGCCGATTCGAGCGCGGGGCCAGCCGGTCCTCGCCGCCAGTGGTCCCGCGACGGCCACCCCACCGAGGGGTGTCGCGAGCTTCAGCAGCGCATCCAGATCTACCGAGCGCTCGATGAGGTCGGCCAGGCGGTTCTGCTTCTCGGCGGTCAACGTGCCCTCACCCGCCGTGACAAGGCCGAGGTGGCGCTCGGCGAGGGCCACGCCCTCGTCACGCGGGACCGCGCCGACGGTGGCGGCGCGGCAGCTCGCGCCGACCGCCTCGTGGATCCATCGCCCGTGGGTCTCGCCGCCGACCCGGTTGGCGATGACCGCCGCGATGTTCAAGTCGGGATCGAATCGCTCGAAGCCCAGGACGACTGCGGCCGCGCTCCGCGACTGCGCCCGGGCGTCGATCACCAACACGACCGGAGCGCCCAGCCACTTCGCCACCTGGGCCGTCGAGCCGTCGTCGCTGGTGCTGTCGAGCCCGTCAAAGCAGCCCATCACGCCCTCGACGACAGCGAGGTCGGCGTCGCCGGCATGCCGGGCCACGGTGGCGAGGACGTGCTCTCGCCCACACATCCAGCCGTCGAGGTTGTAGGACGTCCGACCGGTGACCAGCTCATGGAAGCCAGGATCGATGAAATCAGGACCGACCTTGAAGGCCTGCACGACCAGACCCTGACGGCGGAGCGCGGCAAGCAGCCCCAGGGTGACGGTGGTCTTGCCAACGCCGCTCGCCACGCCGGCGACCACTAGCAGACGAGGTGATCTCACGACGGTCTCCGGGCGCGGGGACTGACAGAAGCGGCGTCAGCGATATCAAGGACTGCGGTCATCCCCCAGGTCCTCCCGCGAGAACCGGACAGGTGGTGCGCGCCCGGGCAGGTTTCCTGGCTTCCGGATCGTCCTACTCCCCGCGCCTTCCCGGCTCATCGCCAGTGGCAGTTGCGGGTTTCGTCCCCGGTTACAGTGACGGGGTCGCGGCGGATTTACACCGCCTTCCCTGGGCCCTCGTGGGCACCCTGGGCGCGTGCAACGAGCGAAGACTAACAAAATCGGATGGCGGGTGCAAGTGCGCGTATCGGGCCATTTAAAGGTAGTGGGGCAGGGGTTTCCGGCTCACGCCGCGGTGAGTGCCCCAGAGCCACGTCTTGAGGTGAGTGAGGACCCGATGGACACGCGGGAACAACGTCGCGGGGGGATCGGCGGCGCCCACGACGCACGCGGCGAGCGTGACGCAACCCATCAAGACGATCGAGAGCAGTACCGCTTCATGCGCGGACTTCCTGTGTTCATCATGGTACACGAGCCCGACTCCGGACACCGCAATCAGGCATGACCATGCGGCGCCGCGAGGCATTCCCACCCGGTCACCGCGACCAGGACCGTGTTGCCGAGCCCCTGAGCGAACCACGAGAGTAGAACCAGCCACGCGTACCACGCCGCGACGTACCGGACCAGCCACGGGCCGACCAGGTCTCCCAGGAGGCCAGTGAAGGTCACGGCGAGGACGATGGTCTTGAAGCGGCCAGAGGTGGCGGTCGAGGCGAAGAGATGGGCGAGGATCAGAAAGACCACCGCCATCATGAATGCATGCGCGTGCGACACTTCGAGGAGCTGGCCGAAGGCTTTCGGAAACGTCATGACGTCGGTGCCCTCGCCGCCCCGGTAATAGAGGGCGATCGCCGGCGGCGCGAGGCCGATCCGCGCGATCTGGAACCCGAGCTGGCTGGCGAAGCCGAGCGTGACCAGCAGCAGGAAGCCCGTGTAGATCAGCCGGAGCGGACGGGGCGCCTCGCGCAGGACGAACGACCCCTTGGCGAACTCTCTCACAGCGCCTTCAGGCCGGCCGCCGCAACAGGAACCACGGGGTCGTATGGATGCCGTCCCGATCGATCCAGCAGACGTCCACCGCCATCCGCGCGGCGATGCCATTGACGGCGTGGCGGCCGAGCACGAGCAAGGCGGTCGAGACGGCTTCGGCGACGGCGGCGGAGCGCGCGAGCACGGTGACCTGGGCGGCACGTCTCAGCGGGTGGCCGGTGCGCGGATCGATGATGTGGCCGAAGACGCGCCCGCCGATCCGGACCCGCTGCCCGAGCGTGGCCGAGGTCGAGCAGGCCCGGTCACACAGCGCGAACTCGCCGGCAAAGCCGCCGAACGGATCGCGCAGCACGACCCGCCAGTGACGTCCGGGCGGGCGTCCGATCGCGAGGAGACTCGACTCGCCGAAGTTCAGGAGTCCGGACCGGCACCCGTCACGCCGAAGCGTTGCCGCGATCTCGTCGAGCGCGAGACCCTTGCCAAGCGCGCCGAGATCGACCGACATCCCGGGCCGCTCGAGGACGATGAGCGTGTCCGTGACCCGGATGGCGTGCGCGCCGACGCGGGAGCGCGCGCGGCGCAGGGCCGTGCGCGACGGCGACGTGCCGCGCCGGGCGGCGCGCCGCCACAGATCGAGGACGGGCGCCACCGTCGGGTCGAACGCCCCGTTCAGCCGATCCGACAGCTCGCACGCGGTGCGCAGGACGGGCGCCAGCTCGGCAGACCGGATCGGTGTCTGCGTGCCCGCCCGCGCGTTGAGGCGGCTGAGATCGCTGGCCCCGTCGTAGCGACTCATGAGCCGCTCCAAGCGTCCGGCGATGTCAAAGGCGGTGCGGATACGGTCCATCTGGTCCCCGGGGCCGGAGCTGGGAAAACTCACGGCAAGGAGGGTTCCCATGCGCGGGCGGACCTGCGTCAGCATCTCGATCCCGCTCACGGCAGCTCTCCGGTCGCCTTCAACACCGCAATCGCTTTCTTCACGGCCCGTCCGGTCGCCTCGACCGACAGGGTGGCGCCCGAGATATTGCGAATGTCCTGATATGGCCGAAGCGGATCGGCCAGGCGTTTGCCCGCGTATTGCCGGAGGAAGCGCCGCTCCCGGACTTCGCCGCCATAGGCTTCCCGATAGGCCAGCACGGCGGCGTCGTGCGCCGTCCCGTCCGGCTTGACGGCGACCGCATACGTGATGGGACGATGCTTGCCGATCTCCTCGACCACGACGACGAAACCAAGGAGCGCGGATCCCCGCTTCACCGTGAAGATGCGGTACGCGCCCTCCCAGACCGTGGGCGGCCGGCCGAGGAGGGCGCGCACCTTCTGCTGCACGTCCGGGGTACCGGCGACGCTTCGCTCCTCGGTGTCCGTGGCCTCCGGGAATAGCAGGCGGGGCGACTCCTCGGCCCGGAGGAACACCCCTTCCTGGGCGGCGGCGCCCGCCGAACCCATGATCAGCCATGCGCCCGCCGCCCCCGCGAAACGCCGCCGCGAAATCATCTACGAGCCTGCTGAAAAACTCGCCGGGTGTGGAGAAAGGCCCAGCGGGGCGGCGGCGCCCGAGGACCGCACGCGAGGCGTACGCCGGGTGGCGAGCGGAGCCGGAGGCGAGGTGAGTATAGCCGGAGACCCGGGGAGCGCGAGCGAGCCACGTTGAGCGTGCGGCCGAGGGCGCCAACGAAGCAGCTGGGTCTTCATCCGCACCCGGCTAAAAGCCAAAGGCGACCCCGAAGAGAAACGCGTTGTCGACACTTTCAGCCCGACGGGCGGGCAGGAAGTTCGTGACGGCCGCGAGGCTCTTGCCGGAATTGGTCCACGTGCGCTCGTAGGCGAGCTGGAAGACGATGAGCGGCACCGGGCGATAGGCGAAGCCGAGCGTGGCCCGGTTGATGAACCGGTTCTCGCGCGTGATCCGGTTGACGACGCCGTCCGAGAAGTCCGCCGCGGTGACGAGCCCGTCCAGCCACACCTGCTCCCAGCGCGTGGTCAGGATGAACTGCGGGTTGTCGAATCTCCGGCCGAGGATGCTGTCCCGGAGGAGGTCCGGGAAGAACCGATAGCGCAGGTCGATCCAGTAGCCCTGCTTGGTCGTGGCCAGGCCCGCCAGCTCGAACTCGATGGTGGACTCGAGCGGCTCCGTGCCGCTACTGATGTGCTGCGCCGCCACCGACTGGGCAAGGCCTCGCACCACCCTGTCGATCCCGTTCCACTGCGTGCGCACGTACTCACCCTCGATCTCGAAGGGGCCGAAGGTCGCCTTGCCGTCGACGCTGATCGCCCACACCGCCTCCGAGGGCAGAAAGTCGGGCGTGTACCGGCCGTAGTAGCCGGAGACGCCGATCTCCTGGCCGATCGAGGGGCTCCAGGCGAGACGCAGGGCGCCCGCCTTGTCGCGCTTGACGTCCAGATTCGCCGTGCCGCGCCGGGGCCGGATCTCGACTTCGGTCTCGATCTCGCCGGACCCGCGCGCGAACGTCTCGAGCGTCGCGTCCAGCGCGACCCCGTTCATGACGTAGGCCTGGTAGCTGAAGGTGCCCCAGGTGTCGGTCGGGATGTCGCCGTTGAAGCCGAGGCCGATCTCGGACCACGCCGCCGTCGAGGGCAGGACGGAGACGCCGCGATCGACGAGCGACCGGCGCGGGAGGTCCCACCGGTTGTCGTCGTGGTTGATGTTGAAGCGCCCGAGGGGCACGAGGATGTTGCCCATGCGGAACTTCAGCCAGTCGGTCAGGTGAAACTGCACCCACGCCTGCTCGAGCGAGACCTCGGAGTTGTTGCTCGACTCGATGGACTGCGAGAAGCCCTGGAACCCGTTCTCGGACACCGTCTGCTTCTCGGCTTCGAGCTCGGTGAAGCGCTCGAACTCCAGCTCGAAGTAGCTCCGGAACCGCTCGGCGATGGTCGCGTCCCCCGACAGGACGAAGCGCCGGAAGGTGAAGGTGGTGTTGACGTTCTTGAGGTCGGACGCCTCGAAGCGGGTGGAGCCGTAGCCGCCGAGCCGAAAGTCACTGAGCCAGGTCGGCCGGGCCAGCAGCGAGGCCATGTCGGCCGCCGCCGGGCCCGCGGTCGTGGGCGCCGGGGCCGCTGCCGGCTGAGCCGCGGCCGCCGGGGGCGCGGGTGCTGGCGCCGGCGCGCGCTTGACCTGCTCGAGCTGCTGCTTCAAGGCACGCATCTCCTCTTCCAGCGCCTTGAGCTTCTGTTCGACCTCTTCCGGTGACACGGCGCTCACCTTCGGCACCCAACCGAATCCCAGCACCGCCAGCAATACGCACGCAACGAGACCTGAACGTCCGATGGCAGCCACGCGCGCCTCCATGTCGACGCGGGCTGATGCCGGCGTCGGAGCGAGGTAGCTGGCTGCCTTGAGCGAAGGTGCTTGTCGGTGGCTGGCTCGGTGAATCAGCTAGTAGGTGACGATGTGGATCTCTCCCGGTGTTGCGCCGAAAAAATTGCTCGCTTGTCAGGGGCTGGCTCGGTCGGCGTCTACTTCGTGAGGATCAGCTTGTCTCCCTTCGTGATGCGTAACCGATACTCCGTTCCCTGGTGGAGAATCACGATCTCACGATGCCCTCGAAACAGAGCAAGGCTCTCGAGCTGTCTCCGGCGGGGCTCCGGGGGGATGACGGGGGCCCCGGGTTGGCTGTCCGGATCCGGGGGCTTCACGGCTCCTCCCTGATCTGCTGGGCGAGGTATTGGGCCTCACCCGTTTGATCGATGAGCGTGAGCTGGGCCTCGATCCAGTTTGCGTGCGTCTCCTCACCGGTGAGGATCCCCTCGAGAAGATCGCGGCTGCCGTTGTCACCGAGACCGCGACACAGCTCGATGGCGCCATTGAGTGCTTTGATGGCGCTCTTCTCGACCTCGAGATCCAGGCGGAGCTGCTCGGGGACGGTCTGGCCCACGTTCACCTTGCCGAGCCGCTGCACGTTCGGGATACCCTCGAGGTACAGGATGCGCTCGATCAGCTTGTCCGCGTGCTTCATCTCGCCGATGGACTCTTCACGGACCATCTTCCACAGGCGCTGGTAGCCCCAGTTCTCGCACATCCGCGCGTGGATGAAGTACTGGTTGATCGCGGTGAGCTCCGCCGTGAGCACGTCGTTCAGCGCGTTGATGACCTGGTCATGACCCTTCATGTCAGCACCCTCTCCGGGACGTAGGGTGAGGCAATCCGGTTCTGGTGCCCTGTCTCGCGGATGTCCTCGAGCAAGTCGGCGAGGTCGGCCCAGCACTGGCCGCAGTCACTGCCGGCTCCACATGCCTCTTGCACCTCATCCCGCGTCTGGGCGCCGGCGGCGATCAGGGCGCGGACCGTCCGGTCCGAGACACCGCGGCACATGCAGAGAATCATCGGCGGCTCCCCGCGGGCGTCGTCTCGCGAGAGTCCTGTCGGCGCGCAGGACCCGGCGCGGGAACCGATGGTGGACGCGAGCGCCGGTACAGTAGCGTGCTGGCGCCGAGGAGGTACGCGACGTATCCGGCCGCCTCGAGGGCGGACGGCTGGGCGCGATACCCGACGAGGCCACCGAGGAAGCTTCCGACCAGGCTCCGATCGGGCAGGATGGCCGATGTGTCCCAGAGGGGAGCGCCCATGGGCAGGAGGCCGAGCCCCTGGAGCCGGCCGACGCCGGCGCTGAAGAGGCCCGCGGCCAGCACCATGATGAAGACGGTGGTCACGGCGAAGAACTTGGGCAGGCTGATGCTCTGGCCGCCGCGAAAGACTACCCAGCCCAGGGCCGCGGCCGTCGCGATGCCGGCCACGCCGCCAAGCACGCTGGTCCATCCCGCGGCGGAGGTTGCCTGCGCCATGATGCCCCACAGGAAGAGCACCGTCTCCGCCCCTTCGCGGAACACGCCCGTGAAGGCGATCAGACCGACGATCCACAGCCGCTCGGTGATGCGCGCCTCATCGATCCGGTGCTGGACATGGCCTCGCAGCGCTAGCGCGTGCCGCCGCATCCACCACGCATGCCATGTCAGCAGGAAGACCGCTGCGAAGATGACGGCGGCGCCGATCAGGTCGGGCCCGAGGTCGAGGAGCGGGCCGGACAGGTAGGTGATCCCCAGGCCCATGGCCAGGCTGGCCGCGAAGCCCAGCGCCCCGCCCCATGTGACGTAGCGGTAGTGCTCGCGGGCGCCGATCTTTTGCAGGTAGGTGTAGACGATGCCCAGGATCAACGAGGCCTCGAAGGCCTCGCGGAGCGTGATGACGAACGTGGCGCCCATGGGAGAAGTGCGATCCTCTATCCGGCGGCGATGCCGCCCTCGGGGGACTTCGTGTGGCGTTCGCCGCCGACCGAACCCGAGGGCATCCTGAGGCAGACCGTCTTCATGAGATTAATGCCACCTTTGCTCTGACGTTAGGTCTACCTAATCTCCGGGGGCCCTGTCAATAGCCTTTTTCTGGCGGCGCGCTGGGGACACCTTAGCGGTAGGGGACCGGGTAGCGGCGCGTCAACGTTTCGCAGCGGTAGAGATAGAAGGATCGGCTCCCCGTCCTCGCGCTTCATCCCACCGATCCGCGGAGTTTCGCCTTCTTCGACGACACGGAGCGCTGGCTCGGCAAGGATGGCATCCTCGTCACGACCAAGACGAGCGTACCCCCGCGTGGTGCCCCCGCTTCACCGTGGCTGATGTTCGTGCTATATACTCGAACTCCATGAAGCCCTCACACCGCGCCCTGACACTGGTGTTCGTGGCGGCCTGGATCCTCCTCGGCCCGGTTGCCATGGCGTTCGGTGGGTGCCTCCTCATGGGCGATTGCGAGGCCCTGTGCGGCACCGTCCCTGGCCTCCACGTCGCCTCTTCGCCAATCGCCGTTGCGCTGGTCTGTAGCCCGCTGTGGAGCTTGACGGCGCTCGCGCTTCTGTCCCTCGCTCCCTTTATCATCGAGCCCCCTCCCCGTCTGCACCTTCCCGCTTAAGTAGCTTCCAGTAGCTCGTAGTTCCGATCGAGCGCGATGGCAGGAGTCCACCTGCGCGTGGACCCCGTGTGGCCCCGCCACGGCCGTCCGCGGGAAGGGTGCGTCCGATGATCAACTGGTTGATCGAGGTGTCGCTCCGGAACCGGTTCCTCGTCATCGCGGTCTTCGCCCTCCTGGCAGGCTGGGGCTACTGGGCGCTCCTGACGACGCCGATCGACGCGATCCCCGACCTCTCGGACAACCAGGTCATCGTGTTCACCGACTGGACCGGCCGCTCCCCGCAGGAGGTCGAGGACCAGATCACCTATCCGCTGACCGTGAGCCTCCAGGGGCTTCCCGGCGTCCGCGTCGTGCGCTCCTCCTCGGCCTTCGGCTTCTCGATGATCAACGTGATCTTCGAGGACTGGGTGGACCTCTACTTCGCCCGCTCGCGCGTGCTGGAACGGCTGAACCTGCTCACCAAGTCGTTGCCGGCGGGGGTGGTGCCGACGCTCGGCCCCGACGCCACCGGCGTCGGGCACGTCTTCTGGTACACGGTCGAGGGCAAGGGCCACTCGCTCCGCGACCTGCGGTCCATCCAGGACTGGTACATCCGCTACCAGCTCAACTCGGTGCCGGGGGTGGCGGAGGTGGCGAGCATCG
>Ga0070707_100004889_pt1 | contig 12559 bp, 18 predicted proteins | sample KBSK5502metaG_FD_65468 | JGI IMG/M metagenome (GOLD analysis project Ga0070707, IMG submission 65468) | Corn, switchgrass and miscanthus rhizosphere microbial communities from Kellogg Biological Station, Michigan, USA - KBS K5-50-2 metaG | ecosystem: Host-associated > Plants > Roots >... | reverse complement strand
AGGCCGAACAACTCGATCCCGACGAGCTCCAACACGATACCGGCGTAGTTGCTGACATAGGCCACCTGGAATGGACGACCGTCGATCGATGTGAGCAGCACGCTCATCGGGACGGTGTCGGCGATGAAATAGACGACGAGCATCGCCAGGGTGGCCAGAACCGTATGGGCCGAGTCCTGCCAGCCGACCAGTTCGAGGACGGCCGAGCCGGCGACAACGGCGGTTGAAGCCAGGGCGACGTTGGTCAGGAGCTTGTACCAGGGTCGCCGCGTGACCAGTTGCCAGATCAGCGTTGAGACGACGGCGACGACCGCCGCTGTGCCTGGCCGGCCCTGGTAAATCATGATGGCGCCGATGAGAAAGACGTTCGAGACGGTAATCTCATATCCCTGCTCGAAGCTGACCGGGAAAAGATCAGCGATCGTCGTAAAGCCAATCAGAACCAGGGTGCCGACGGTGATGGACAGTGGCGCGCCGCGGGACAGGTGCCAATCGAAGGTGTAGAAGGCCCCGACGCCGCCTAGCAGCCAGATGCCTGCCAGGACTTGTTTCGACCGGACGCTCAGGGCTTGGTACCCGCTCACCTTGGGTGGTGTAACGCGCAGGTAGCCGAAAATTTGGCCGGAAACGCCGGTCGGCCGACCCACTCCTGATCGGCCGACCGCCAAGCCTACGTGCTGAGACTTAGTGCCAGTGAGTGCCCGCTCCGAGCGTCAACAGGACTCCCGCGACCGAGGCGATGAAAAGCAGCCAGCGCATTTGTACACCTCCTGCGGCCAGTATCGGGCGATCGCCTTGCGAATTGCCATGCGTGGCCCGGTCGAGACCTGGCCGTTCGCGTTGTGTCGCACTACGGCGCCGGCAACCGCCTCATAGCGCCCAGCCCGACCCCATTGGTCCGGGCCATCCGGTCAGTGGCTACCTCGTCGAACGATTCTTGCCGGCGCGAGAAACCGACAGTCCCGAACATCTGAATACCGTGATGGCCGACCTCCAGATGATGGTCCAACTCGGCAGCCGCGAACGGACGCTTGCGGAGTATCGCGCGCTGCTGGAGCAAGCCGGTTTCGAGTTCAGGGGATCGCCTCCAGGCCCCTTGTCCGGGGTTGTCGAGGGCGTCGCTTCATGAGGCCGAACTCGAAGGCCTCTCGGCCGCAAGAGGGCCACTTCACTGCCGTTACGAGGGAATGAGCCGCGCACGGGCCCCGCTCTTCCTGCTCCTCTTCACCCTCTTGGGCCATGGGGATCTCTCGTATCAACTGGACCACTTCTGGGGGTCACTCGGAAAGCACTAGCCGCACGTCTGGCGTATGCTCTTGTCCCGCATACTTCTCCGCCACCATCGGCTCCGCCTCATTTAAGGGTATCCGGTCATGATTACCTGGATCGCCCCTCAGAAGGCGTATCGGCTGAAAATTCTGACCTGCATGGCCCTCGTGCTGGCAGGATGCGGGCCTTTTTCGGGAAGCTCGGGTTCCTCGGTAAATTCAGGCGCCGTAGATACCAGCGAGGGTACGGCAACCGTGACGGTGAATAGCCAATCGGTCACTTCGCCAATTGTTTGCGCCAACCACAACACATTTTCTGTTAAGGTCCCCGGCGGCAGTTACGCGACGGGAGCCTCCATCGTGAAAATAACGCTGAATTCCGGCAATTCGGCGACCGTTGTCGTCGCGCAGCCCAATTACAAAGGGCCGGACAGCACGTACAGCTTCAACGTTGCAGTCGCGCTTACTGGGACGGATGGACCTATTGGCTCGCTACAGGGCACGATTGGCTCGGGCAATAGGCTGCTGAGTGTGGGAGCGACATTTGCCTGTAGCGCAAACGGCGGCGGGGTCTACGTCGGATCCACCGCGCGAACCGCCGGCCTAGCGGGGCAGGTCGACGTATATTACACCGTTAGTCACGACGGCAAGAAAATTGTCCAAGCGATCATCAACACCGATGAATGCGGGGGTGCTTGGCCCAACGTGCAGTTGATGGCGAGCAATGTTCCCGTGGCGTCCAATGGACGATTCACGGTATCGGGTCCGCTCGTAGCCCAAGATCCCTCCGGGGTGGCGTTCTCTGGTAAAAACGCGACCTTCTCCGGAATAATCAACGGCGATGGCTCGGCATCAGGCACCATGCAATTACCTCTCACCAAGGCAAATCAGCTGAATTGGATTGCAGCGATTGCCGGACCCATTGCTGCTCCGCAATTCCCTCATGCACCACTGTCACAGGCTGTCGTGACGGACAAACAGGTGGCATCAAATCCGGCAATTAATCTAATTTATCCGGGATCGACCAATTTAGATGGCTCGGCACCGGCGGCTCCGGCGGCAAATTACGAGAGGCCTAACGAAGCTTCCGCTAATCTCCGCCCCTGGAACTGTGTGAATGGCGTGCAGCGCTGGCCGGCTGAGGCGTCGCGGGAACAGGTGACGCCGGACAGCGTGTACGCGGTGGCACGGTGGTACCAGCAGAAATTGTTAGCTTTCGGGTGGCAAACTGGAACTCAACCCGGCGGACCAAACGAAATTACCTGGTTCGCATCGGCGCAGAGCCGAATCACCCTGCATCTAACTGGGAGGTCAACATCCTCGGTCAAAACCGACTACTGGCTGCAATTGAGCGAAGTCTCGTCATCGGCCCCGTCGCTGGAAAAGGGCTTCACCTTGGGACCGATGGCAAACCCCATTGTTGCGTGCATTCCGACGCAAGCAGCTGCAATAAACGTAACAGGAACCGTCAGCGGTTCAACCAGCACTACCTGCATTCCAGGAATTCCTGCTTGCGAGTCCCCGCTTAGTTTTAACTTTGCAATTGGGGAAGTCGTCTTTTCGGTCAGGTTGACAAGCCCACTTGGGACGCGTAATGAGGTGGTGGTTGTGGGACCGCATTTGGACCAGCACGAACTCTTCGCTGTCTATCCTGTGTCGATTACCTCGGCGGGCGGAAATATCAATGTCTCAGGGACCTTTTCCGGGGAGGGCTTACTTGAGACCCTTAATGCCTCGACCCACTGCGGAGGTTAGTCACCATGGAAGGGCCAGCGCAGCGAAGGTCGTTAGGTTGCGTGGGTGGGCGCCGCACCGGCGGCTTATGCATCCGGCTGTCGAGTGACTTCCGTTCAGCAGCTCAAGCGGGAGTCGGGTAAGGGACTGTTGGTGGGAGGCGTGAAGCTCCCGCTGGCGTTGGCGGAGCTGGAATTGATCGATGAGTACGAGTTCGTAGTGCAGCCCAGGCTCGCGGGCCATGGGCCGACGTTGTTCGCGGGCCTATCGAAGCATCTCGACTTGAAGCTCGTAAGCCGGCTGGAGTTCGGCTCGGGGGCGGTGGCGATGCGGTATAAGCCGAGAAGGTAGCTACTGGGCTTGTTAGCCCGAGTCGGCTGCTGACCGCGCCATGGCGCTGGTTGCGGACCGATAATCCGGGTATGAGCGACTGCTGTACGCCAAAGGGCTATCGCTGGATCTTCAGCGAGAAGCGAGCGCATGCCGAGGCGCGGAGCTACCGGCGTCGGGGCCTCGATCCAACCTCGCGGCGCATCGCCGACTTGTTGAAGCAGCAGGGCGTCGAAGGCCGAACGCTCCTCGAAGTGGGTGGTGGCATCGGCGCCATCCAGATCGAACTTCTCAAGGAAGGAATCACCCGGGCGGTGAATATCGAGTTGACTCCCACCTATGAGGGAGCTGCGCAGGCGCTTCTGCACGAGGCCGGACTTGCGGAGCGTGTCGAACGTCGAGTCATGGATTTTGCTGAGGCGGCCCACGAGGTGGAGGCTGCAGACATCGTGATCATGAATCGCGTCGTCTGTTGTTACCGCGATATGCCGAAGCTGGCCGGCGCCGCCGCGGACCACACCCGAGAAGTTCTACTCGTTAGCTTCCCCAAAGAGCGTTGGTGGACGCGGGTCGTGATCAGCCTGGGTGACTTGGCACTCCGCGTCGGCCGCCGACAGTTTCAGATCTTCCTTCACTCGCCTGACCAAATCATCGCGACGGTTGAGCGGCACGGACTGAAAAAAGCCTCGAACGAGACGAGCTTTTTCTGGCAAGTCGCCAGTCTGCGCAGGACCCCTGCGCCACGGCTCGGCGGCCTCTAGCCCGTTTTCCTTCCGGGCACGTCGACGGAAGACGTAATCAGGTGGCAAACGCCGCCTGAGTCGCAGTCGGCCGGATCAAGCCGTCGAGCGCGCTTCGTCAACGCCCGAAGGTCGCGCCTGAGCGCCTGTAGTTCATCGATCCGTTCATTCAGCTCAGCGGTCCGTCGCTGCAGCAGTCGGTAGACGTGATCGCACGGCGTCTCGCCGCGATCCCGGAGCGCGACCACCTGTCGGATTTCCCCGAGGCTCAGACCGATGGCCTGACCCGCCCGGATAAACCCAAGGCGCTCGAGCACGTCGGGGCGGTAATCACGATAGCCAGAGGATGAGCGTGACGGCGCCGGCAGAACACCGATGCGTTCGTAGTACCGCAACGTCTTGCTCGTGACTCCCGCCTGGCCGGCTAGCTCGCTGATCCGCATGAAATTGAATATACCACTTGACCTTCCTCTATAGGGGAAGGTTTACGATCTCGGTGCCAGGTGCGCAATGCAGATCAAGGTCCTCTACTTCAACGGATGTCCGAGATGGGAGACGGCCGTGGCCAGGGTGCGAACGGTGTTGGCCGGGCTCGGTCGAGCGGACGTGACGGTAGAGCTTGAGGACGTCCACGAGGCGTCGCACCTCTCATCCGAGTGGGCCGGATCGCCGACGCTGCTGCTCGATGGGCGCGACCCGTTCGCGGCAGTCGACAGCGGCCGGCAACCCTTCGTGGCGCGGGATGTATGCCGAATCTATGTGACGGATGCCGGCTTCGAAGGCGCCCCAAGCGCTGACCAGCTCCGGACGGTACTTACGCGTGCGCTCAAGGAATAACTGTAAGGAGAAGTTGATTGCAATGAGCCCAACCGAGACCGACACAACCATCCAGAACCTCGCGCGTGCGATCGCTGCCGCGAGCGACCCGCTGGACGAGCAGAGCCGCCGCATCGCCACCGCGATCATTGACTTGCTCGCACAGGGGGATCCGATTACCCCGGCACAAATCGGAGGCCACGCTCTCGTGCCTGAGGAGGTCGTCCTCGCGACGCTCGAGGGTTGGCCGGGCGGCGTTTTCTGGGACGATAATGGTCGCGTAGTCGGCTCCTGGGGTCTCGCCATCCCGGAGATGGCTCACAGGTTCCAGGCAGACGGTGGCAAGCCGATCTATGCCTGGTGCGCCCTGGATCCATTCCTGATTGTCCCGGTGATTCGCCGGTCAGCCCGAGTCGATTCGAAAGATCCAGTCACCGGTGAGTCCATCACGATGACCGTCACGCCACAGGGGCTCAAGGATGTCTCCCCGGCGTCCACGGTGGTGTCGTTTATCGCGCCGGACAAGCCCTTTGACTCCGATGTGATCGCAAGCTTCTGCGAGTACGTCCTGAACTTCGCGTCGCCCGAGTCGGCCGAACGCTGGGCGTCGGAGCGCGAGGGCATCATTCTGCTACCGGCCGCCGCGGCATTCGAGGTCGGGCTGCGGGCATGGAGCAAATGGCGCTCTCCCACGACGACCGAACTGCAGGCGACGGCATAGATTACTTCGGAGGCGCCCGCAATGGATGACCTGGCGCAGCAGACCAGGGCTGCAGCCTTCCGGCTGCTGCTGAAGACTGGCCGACCCGTTTCGGTGGAACAGATTGGCGCAGAGCTCAACGCCGCGCCCGCGGCCGTCGAGGGAGAGCTTCGCCGGCTCGACGCGGCCGGGCGGATCCGCTTGAGCGCGGAGGGGCAGGTTCTCGGATCGGCCGGACTGAGTGCGGTGCCGGCCGCGCATGAAGTCCGGCTCGGCTCGCGCCGATTCTGGGCCTGGTGCGCGTACGACGTCGTCGGGATTGTCGGAACGCTGGGGGCCGACGCGCAGAGCCTCTCCCGCAGCCCAGCAACGGGGGCGCAGATCCGCCTGCAGTTTGCGTCGGGCCAACCACCAGCGACGCCTGTCGTCGTTTTTCTTTCCGGATGACCGAGGGACCGTCAGGACCATCGATGACTGGTGATCCAACGCAGGCTTCTTCGAGGCCCGGAAAGCCGCACTCTTCTGGTCGGCTCAGCGCAAGATCGAGGGAGAGGTCATCCAACTCGAGGAGGCGCGGCGACGGGGCTTGGCGCACTGGAACCCGCTACTGTCGGCCAATCGTGAAATTCAGCGCACCGGCCCTGTCGATGAGCTGGTTTGACCCGATCCGGGAATCAACCGCGCCGGCAATTGGGGATTACTGGGAGGCGTGTCGCGGGCGCAACAGTGCCTCATAGGCGGTCCTGCCTTGAGCCATCAGGCGCAGATCGAAGTGCTGTATGTCACCTGGTTCGCCCCGGATATCAATGGCACCCCAGGCGAGTCCGGCGTCGGTCATCGCTTGCACGAACTCCCTGGGAAGGTTGAGAAATCCAGTGCCAGGATCGCCGGCGCCACCTCCGCTGCTGGGAGCAAAGGGACGATCACCTCGTCCGTCAGTCGGGCGTTTGCCCCCGCTTGCCGTTCTTCCGCCGAGAATCTCGTAGTCGGAAGTCATTTGCGCTCTGACGGCCGCGACCTGAGGCGGAGTTTGGTTCGGGTGCAATGCGGGCCATTCGTCGGCGAGAAAAGCGGAAAGAGCCCCGGCATCATCCTTGAGACTGAAATATCGATGCATCGCATTGCTCTCTTGCCGTAACGCGTCGTAAACATCGCCGATTGACCCAGAACCAAACGCAGCCCGCCCCTGTCTCAACCTCCGTAAGGAGGACTGAGGGGCTCCGAGCATGAACTGGGCAATATGGTCGTAGGCCGGTTTCAACTCTTCGTCGAGCGCGGCTTCCCCGCTCTCATTCAGCACATACGGGTTTTCGAGGACGTCGAAATCCACGGCCATACCCCAACCGTGCATTCCCTTGTGTTCCCTGAATCCGCTATCGATTCTCGGCGCCTGGTACCCCGAGCCCTGGGATGCCTTCAAAGCAGTCTCGACCTGTTGCAGCACCGCGATCAGATCTGGGTGTAAGTGTTGAACGGTCTGACCAAAGAAGGTCGCACTTTGAAGGACCGTATTGACGTATGCGCGATACGTGTGCTGTCCGAACGTGGATAGGACCATCGGATCCCACGAGTCGCCCTCGCGCTCGGCTTGGCCATAGTGCAGTTCATGAGGGGTATGTAGTTCATTAGGTTGGCGATCTACGTCGACGTCATCACGCTGCACTGGAACTGGGTGACGCTGCGCCACAAGACTCGTCACCGACCGATTTCCGGCGGATCGCTGCAGCCAGTTCGCGAGTCCAAGCCGCGCCGCGCTATCGCTTCGTTGGAGCACAACACCCAGCGGAGACAGCGTGCTGCCGCCGATCGGTGCGCCGTCTCGTCGTTGAGACCGCTCGACTGCGGATCGATCAACGCTTGACGTCGAATCAACGGTCTCGTCCGGAGCATTTGAAGCGCGCTGGACTGCCATAGGTCTGGACGTTGCCAGTCTGATCTGCCGGCTCCTCCCGGAGAAGCTGCCTTTGGTTCAGCTTTTCGGGTATCTATCGCTGCGCGATTGGGCAGCCACGGGCCGACAGCTCGCGGCTGCCCAATCTTCTATAGGAGGTGGCGAACGAGTCGTCAGGAGACCTCAGGGTCCATGCAAAGCGGCGACCTCAGCTCGGCCGGCCACGCCCTTACAAATATTGTCCAGCAGTACCGTCCTCCAGCCGGGCTCAGTCGGGGCATTCACCATCACGCCCAGGCAACCCGGTGACCGCAGGCGGCGAGCGAGCGTGTTCCTTTGTGTGTAGCGTCCCACAACTCTGCCGGAGACATCGCCCTCCCCAGTTGTGGCAGACTCCGAACAAAATGGCATGCTTCTGCGTTTATTGGTCAGGCAGAGGTCGCCCAACGGGCCGTTCTGGCTTGGAGATGGCGCGCATCGCGGCAAGCGCCAGGGCGGCAGGAGGATGCTGATGACGAAGACCTACCACGGCTGGTTGGACGGGCGTGGAGTGTGCCATGTGGAGGTCGATGATGGCCAGGGAGCCGTCACGTCCCTTCGAGATCAGGGCTTCGTGTGGGGAGTCAGCGGCGCCGAGCTCCCGGACCTGGCCGCCTCGATGCTCCGCGACGTCCTCGGCAACGACGACGGCGATTCGAGGCGTTTCGTGGTGGACGTCCTTGCTGTATTGCCGCCGAGCCGTTGGACCCTCAGCCAGGCTCAAATCGAAGAATGGATGCGGGGTAGGCCCTGGCAGAAGGCGCCTTGATGGGAGGGCACGCCGATGGCGAGACTTCCCGCTGATGCCTGTCCGTATCCACGCCCATTCCCCGAGACATTTGTCGAGTGTCCCCTCTATCAAGGGGAGCGCTATGTCCCGGCCGACTCCCACGAAAAACCACTCTTACCGATCTGGATGTGCCGTCACCTGGTGACCAAGAGCCTTCTGAAGGAGGCGGTCGAGCATCACTACGGCGCCTGTCAGTTTGGCGGCCGGAGAGCGAGACGTCGCCTGATGCTTGTCAACGGGATCAAGCGGCTCCTCCCGGGAGCTTAAGAAAGCGCTGGTGCGGCCGCGAGGCCTTCTCACGCCGAGGGGGGCGGCCCGGGAGCCGCCCCTCCATCTCAAGTCGCCGACAGCGGTTAGCGGCTACCGAAGGCCCGACCGCCGAGGCGGCCAGCGACGAGACTCAGAACGAGAACGATGATGGCAGCTCCAATAATCGCCGAGATGACGGGAATGCCGCCCAGTACCAATTCGGGCGCGATCACCACATGCAGAACGTCCACCATCAGCCAGGCGCCAACGAGTCCTGCGACAATGGCGCCAACCAGCCCGTACGGCATCCCCCTACCGACTAATCGTTCCCCGATCAGGCCGGCGAGCGCCCCGACCAGGAGAAGGACGAGCAGATGCTCAAGCGTCATGCAAACCTCCTATTAATTTGCTAGTAGCGCTACCAGATAAAGTATAAGCGAGGTTAGGCGAAAAGGCAAGCGCACAACCGCAAAAAGGGCCAGCTTCGGCAGTCTTCCTCGGAGACGCGCCGGTGCCCATTCCGGTTAGACTCGGTTGCATCGACCCCGAAGATGTGGATCCGCAAACAGCCGCTCGAGCGGCGGTCGATCCGGATCGGCTTCTCGAAGGCGAGGACCCCGAGACTCCTCACCCGGATGAAGCCCAGCACTGGATCGAGGTTTACACCGAGCTCTTGACCTTCAAGGAGCGGGCCGTGGCCACAGCCCACGAGAGCCTGTCCACGATGCCGGAGGCGGACGCCCGCCGGGAGGCCGTGCTGACGGATTTGATCGTTCTCGAGGCGGAGCGGGACCGACTGCGGCGGCGGCTGGAGTTCTGGAAGCGGCGCCACCTGGACCTCACCACGGCGCAACCGCGGCAGTCCTCCGCGTGAAGCCCCGCGCAGATCAGTCGACTTCGCCCATCAATTCGGTGACCAAGGAAGCGTAAAACCAACATAGCTTCCTTTCCCCGATTTCCAGGTCATCGATCCCCGGTGAGCTTCGACGATAGCCTTCACGAGAGTCAATCCCAGGCCCAGCCCTTCGCTGCTGTCTGTGCCTTGGGCGAAGGGGGCGAAGAGCTCGGCTGCGTTTGGCCCCAATCCCCCGCCGTCGTCTGCCACCCGCAACTCGATCGATCGAGCACGAGGCTCCGTGACTACCCGTACCCGGCCGCCCGCTTTCCCGTACTTAGCCGCATTGTCGATGAGATTCACCAGGCATAACTTCAAGTAGAAGCGGTCGCCAACGACGTGGCCGGCGATGCGAGCGGGACCGGCGGTCGATGCGAGACGTGCCTTCCGGTACGCGCACAGAGGCGCCGCTGCCAGCAGCGTTTCCTCGATCAGTGAGCTTACAGCGATGGGTCCCCGACGGATGGGTAATCTGCCGGCCTCGGCCCGGCTCCCCTCCTGCAGTTCAACGGCCAGGCGATTGAGCTCGCGTAGGCTCTGGCTGATTTCGCCAAGGATTCGTTGCCGCCGCCCAGCGTCTCGTTGGATCTCGTCAGAGGCAAGCATCTCGGCGTAGCCGGCGATGAGACTCGTCGGGATCCGCATTTGATGCGCCACCAGGCGCAAGATACTCGGCCAGCGATGTTCGGTGGTGCGCAAAGTCAGCCCGCTCACCTCCGAAAATATTGTATCACTGCTATAACCTTCCATGAACTCGGGCACTCTAAATACTGCCTATGGCCACTTGACAGGGAGTCCTACGCGGTCCACGCTGTGTGGCAATGGGAGCGGCCGGGCCAGAGGAGTACGCCGTCCGCATCGCCGAGTTGAGGCGATTGGGGCACGAATTGCGTACGCCCTTGACGCTGATTCAGGGCTACGTCAGCTTGCTCGAAGATGACGTGCTGGCCTCCGAGCAGCGGCGCGAGGCCTGCGGTTTGGTGCGGGAGAAGTGCGCCGAGATGAACCGTATCATCACTGCCTTTCTCGATGCGGCGACCGAGGAAGGTCACCTGGGTGTTAAGACCGAGGCACCTGGTCTTCAAGCCGCACGATAGCCCGGAGTCTTGACTGCTGGTAGCGGTTACGGGCGCCGGTCCTGCAGACCCGGCTGGCCCTCGGTTCAGAACCGACGGAGCCATTTGTACACCGTGGCTCGAGAGACGCCGGCCGCTTCTGCCACCTGCGCTGCCGGCCAGCTGAGTTCCTCGACGCGCCGAACTAAAAGCAATCGCCCCCGGGGCGTGAGTGTCGCTCTAGGATGGACCATGAGAGTCTCCTCCTCGGTCAGGTTGTGGCGACCCAAACCAGCACGGAGACTCTCACCGTGTCAACTGGTTGTCAACAACCTCTTTTGGGAACCACAGCTAAACAAACGGACTTAGTACGCCAAATGCATATATCAGACCGCCGCGACCAGGTTTCGAACTCGCACTTTCGGCCCCCGTCCGGCAAGTTTGGCTCCTCCGGGGCGTTGATCCCACCATCCCCGATGTCACACCCGCTTCGCTTCGTCTCAAGCGCCAGGCGGATGATAATGAACCGCGGGCGGTGGAAGGAGCTGAACTACCTCCTCGCGTCGGTCAGCTACCTGCTATCGATCGTCCTGATCATTATCTCGCTGTGGATCGTCGCGCAGGACGGCGTGACGCTGGGGGCGGTGCTCACCACTCTCATTGCGCTCTACTTCCTCCAACAGGGGCTCTACATCGTGATCGTGGCGGCGATCGTGGAACGACGGCGCTCCCGCGACCCGATCAAGTTTCCCGACCGGCGCAACGCGGCCTGATCCCCAGAACGGTGATCGACGAGAGGACCAGGTGAGGCGCTTCAAGCTTCACGCGGCCATGGCCACTCATTGCGTGATTCGGGCGGCCACTCTGGGAAGGTATCCGGCATTGAAGTTGACCGCGGTGCCCGACCCACCGGTGATCACCACGTTGTAGGCGACTAGCTGACCGTCAAGCGACGTCCCACTCCCACCCGTAATACTCACCTGACATTGGGGCGAGTAGAAAATGCCGATGAGGTGCGTCATCGATCCGCCAGTAATCGCACTGGCGCACTGGTTGGTATTGTTGGCCGGGTTGTTCCACACGATCATCCAGTTGTATTGCTTACCGGAGAAGAGAATGGAGCCCGAACCGCCGGTGATCGTTATGTAGCTGGTCGGGTCCGTCACGAAGCTGACCGCTCCCGGGGTAACCGATCCGACCAGGTAGGCCTCGTTCGCCTGGTCGCCGGTGGGCGGCGGTCCACCAGCGCTGCCCAGCTGGTAAAGGATGGTGGTCACGCCCAGAGCGCCCTGCTTCTCCACCGCCGTAACCGTTCCCTGGGCGACCCGGCTGAATGATCCGGTGCAGCCGGTCGGGCTGGAATAGAGGTTGTATCCCTGTGCTCCCGCAACGTTGGGGACACTTACGGTGATCGAGTGTGGGGTCGTCAACGTGATCGTGATGCACGACGAGGTCGTGCTTTCCCGCAAGATGCCGCCGTCCGTCCTGGTCGACGTCACCTCCAAGGCGTACGTCCCAGATGGAAGCAGTGTTCCGGTGCTGGCCGCCGCGGCGCTAATGGCACCCACCGAACAGCCGGCTGTGGCCCAGAGGTCACCGGTCCCCGGCGGAGCCAGCCGATTGGTGACGAATCCCCCGGACTGCGCAAAGCCGGCCGGGAAGCTCCCGCCCCACTCGTAGATACCCGGATCGGCGAAATAGCACCCATTGGAGATCTGCATCTGGACATACTTGCCGGGCTTCAACTCAGCCGGGTCGCTGCTGCTTCCGGAGTAGTTCACCCCGCCGTACGAGGTCGTCGGCAGTGGGCTCGGTTCGGGGTACCCGGGGTCCGAGACTACGGGTGAGCTGGCGTAGGCCGCCCCTCCGCCCGTAAACGTGGGTGTCCCGCTGAACGAGCAGTGCGCGTAGGCATTCCCGTTCACCGTGATGTTGCTGGGGTTGTTCACATTGACACTGCCGTTTGACTGGATCCCTCCGTTGATCAGGACGTTGGTCCCGCCGGTCACGTTGATGCCGTAGGGATTCGTGCCGCAGGGCGCCGTGGCGAGG
>Ga0070707_100004888_pt1 | contig 12559 bp, 14 predicted proteins | sample KBSK5502metaG_FD_65468 | JGI IMG/M metagenome (GOLD analysis project Ga0070707, IMG submission 65468) | Corn, switchgrass and miscanthus rhizosphere microbial communities from Kellogg Biological Station, Michigan, USA - KBS K5-50-2 metaG | ecosystem: Host-associated > Plants > Roots >... | reverse complement strand
CATACTTCTATCTTTCAACATATGCGATTACTTGCTTGTTTATGAAATCTTCAAAAGTGGCGTCATACCAGTGGTTTTCTTGGAATCGCTTCCAATGCTCCTTTATTGTTCCTAATCTGAAGCAATTGCGCATCCATTCCACCCAGCCGAACCATTCGTTATCATTAAGTACTTTTCTTTCACGCATGTCATACGCATGAGAGAATACATTGAGAACGTCAAATGCGTACACAGCCTCAGGCGACAGCGATCGTACATTATTGATTACTCTCGCTAGCTCCGGACGTTCTAGCAAATGTTCCTCTAGCCTATGCATTTTTTCGTCCAAATCACTGAGGACTTTTGTTTCTATGTCTATCGATAGATCTCTTACTTCTCTCTTAGAGAGAAAAAGCGCTATGAGCAGTGTGCCTACAATGCCTACTGTCTGTGCTATGCTTAACATGTCTGAGATTCCTACATCTAATACCATAAGTGATCTCTATCGGCGTTAAAAATAAGAATATTGAATAGCGTTACAGTCGGGCGCTATAATTTTATCAAATTTGGTTCAATGATGAATCAAGAGGTTTCAGAACACTTGTTTTCGTTTGGAAATTTGTCCTTGCAACCATTCTATCATTTTATGCTGTGAAAATAATAGGGCCATAATTACAGGCTCTGCGGGAAATGGCTGGGCTTTGGTGTTAATTGCTTTAGCATATTTGTAACAATCGTTGAGCATCTTCGTGAACGTCGTTCTGTCTCCCACGTCCGGCAAGCTATCTGCGAATCCTTTCCATGATTCAATTTCCTTGGTAAGTATGTCCTCATTTGGGAAGAGACTCATCATGCGTTAATCTTCTGTACTTATTTTTAAGGCATGAAGCGTCGTATGGGGAGGGACTCCATATTGTTTCCAAACATAATTTATCTTCAACCACCAAACTGGGCCGCAACAGAACCTTCTAAATAGGAATAATTCGTGGATAGTATATGCGTTCGGTACAAGTCTCCAAGCCCAATGGGCCTTTCGAAATCGTAGAACGAGACATTCCAGAACCTGGTGCTGGGGGCTGTCACGGGGATTCGGCGACGAAAGAGGGAGTATTCCCAGGTATTCAATACCCAAGGGTTCCTGGCCACGAAATCGCAGGCGTCATCGACGCAAAAGGCAAGGATGTCACTGATTGGAAAATGGGACAACGGGTGGGTGTTGGTTGGTTCGCTGGTCATTGCGGCCAGTGCGAATCCTGTCGGCGTGGAGATTTCGCTACTTGTCGCTACGCACAAGTGCCGGGTATTTCATTCGACGGCGGCTATGCCGAATATATGGTTGCACCAACAGATGCGCTTGCATCTATCCCTGACGAGCTTTCAGCTACAGAAGCTGCGCCATTGATGTGTGCCGGAATCACCACATACAACGCTCTTCGTAACAGTAGTGCACGTGTAGGCGATGTTGTTGCTATACTCGGGATAGGCGGCCTTGGTCATCTAGGAATACAATTTGCTGCCAAGATGGGTTTCAATACCATAGCCGTCGGACGAGGAAAGGACAAGGAGGAGCTTGTTAGAAAGCTCGGCGCAAAACATTATATTGACAGCAAATCGCAGAATCCTGTCGAAGAGCTTGTCAAGCTCGGAGGTGCCAAGATCATTCTCGGAACGGTCCCAAGTGGGAAGGCAATGAGCGAGGTATTGGGTGGTCTAGCCATCAATGGGAAGCTAATCATGATTGGTGCATCTGAGGAACCGCTTGAAGTATCTCCGATTTTTTTCCTTTCTGGACGTAGATCAGTAGTGGGATGGCCTAGTGGTACGTCAATCGACTCGCAAGATACGCTCTCGTTTAGTGTTCTCTCTGGCGTTCGATCAATGAATGAGATGTTTCCCCTCGAGCAAGCAACAAAAGCCTATGAGCAAATGATGAGCGGCAAGGCCCGGTTTCGAGCAGTCCTTACAACAGGACAATAATGATCAGCCGATGGACAGAGGCTGTCATAAAAATATCATGAAACGTCATCCCCTCTCCATGAGGTCCCTCAACAGATATATCGATAAAGATCAGGCATTCAATTCTATATGGATGAATTAATAAAGCTCGAACAAAGAATTAACCACAAAATCGCGCAAACAAAAGAGAAAATGCACAAGACCAGGGAAAGAGTGGTCACCGACCGTCTATGGCCAGAGATAGAGACATTGAATTGGGTGTTGAATGAAATATTGGTATCTAGGCAGAAGGATAAGGGATTTTACAGCAACGCCTGAAATATTCCGGAACATAAATTTGTATATTTTCATTTTCCCTCTTTTTGTAATTTTAAGAAATTGTTACCATTTAATGGTAAACCAATACGCGAATCACATAGTACGAAATGAGTACGGTATATTACGTGTACTACCCTCCCTCTCCTAATGTAGCTCCCCATGTTATAAAACAAGAGAACAACGGTACAGCTTAGAAAGCATGTCTCAAAATGTGAGTAGCTTGCGGCTTGAGGATCTCGAAATAAAACCACACCTGATAACGAAGCTGAAAGGAGCTGGAATCGAATCAATTTTTGATTTAGCTATATCTATACCGCATCAGCTCATCGAGGACGGCGGCATATTAACGGGCGCCGACGCACAGATTGCACTAGATATTGTAATGAAGGCTAAAAAAGCGCTAATTGATTCTGGATTGCTCGTCAGAGATTTTTCTACGGCCGAAGAAATTTTGGAAAGAAGGAAAGCGCTAATCAAATGTACCACAGGATCTTCAAAGCTTGATTCGTTCTTGAAAGGAGGGATCGAGACTCAGGCAATGACAGAGATAGCCGGAGAATTTGGTAGCGGAAAAAGCCAGCTATGCTATACCTTGTGTGTTACGGCTAACATGCCCAAAGATAAAGATGGTCTTGGAGGCAATGTAATATTCATAGATACTGAAAATACATTCAGGCCCGAAAGAATTCACCAGATAGCGGAGAATAGAGGGATAAAGGAGCCAGACGAAATCCTAAGGAAAATATATGTAGGCAAGATCTTCAACAGCGGCCATCTTGAATTAATAATACAGAATCTGGGAAAATCAATACAAGATTACAAAGCTAAGCTGCTCATAGTCGATAGCATTATTTCGCTTCATAGAGCCGAATTCACGGGAAGGGGAACACTTGCAGACAGGCAGCAGCGGCTTAATATCATGTTACACAAGCTTCTCCGATTGGCCGAAGTATACAATCTCGCGGTCGTTGTTACAAATCAGGTCCAATCACAGCCAGATAATTTCTTTGGCGATACCCTACGAGCCACAGGCGGCAATATTATGGGTCATGCCTCTACATACAGAATTCTTCTTAGAAAAGCGGGACGAGACAGAATAGCAATAATGATCGATTCACCGTTTCATGCATATGATCAGACCAGATTCACGATAAACGAAGGGGGAGTGCAGGATGTTGAGGAAAGGCGCGCCGGTAAAAACACAGAGGCTGAATGGTGAGGAAGATGAGTACTAAGAGCAGCGAAAATACTAGAGAAATATTGCGAACAATTCCTCAAGAAAGAGAGTATCCTGATCCACAAACTCTTCCGATTCAACCTTCCTGGCAACAACCCAGACCACAGCTTACATTATCGGAATTAGCTCCAGGAAAATATGTTTCTACTAGTGCCAGAATAGTGTTTTTAAAAACAGCAGAGAGACAGGATGCTCTTGGAAATAAGTTAGTATTCTCTGGGTTACTAGAAGATTCCACCTTCAAAGTTCCTTTTGTCAGTCATAGGATTTCATATCCTCTTATAAGAAACTCCGTCTACAAATTCTATTCTGCTTATGTACATGAATTTGATGATAAGTCAACCCTGTTGGTTGTAACTGAACATACCAAGATAGAGCCCAAGAATATTGAAGATTAGAGAATTTGTTTGGGCGCCGAAGGTTGAATCAATAAAGAGACCGGTTCATTATATCAGCTTGCAGGGAGTAATTACCACTATTCATAGCAATTCTGGTTTGATAAAAAGATGCAACAACTGCAAGTCTCTCCTCTACGATTCATGTCCAAATAAGTGCAATGACGGATGGGGTTGGGATCTCAGAGTTTCTTCCAGACTCTATGATGGTTCAGGATCAATTAAGATGGTCTTGACGAAAGACATTGCATCAAGGGTTTTGCTGAAGAACTTGAGTGAATTGATCTTACTTGCAACCCAGGCTAAGCTGGCTATTCCAAGCAATGGTAATCAATTTCAGACGTCTCTGTGTACGATAAGAATCCCTGATAGTATTGAAGTAATAGAGGCAGTAACCGAGAATCTATCCTCATCTTACAGGAGAAGTGGGAGACACATAGTGACTGACGGGCGAAATCTAGCCTTTCTCCCAACAAACGAAGAACACAGTTTCGCTGACTTTGACATTAGGTACTTACACACTTCGGAAATGGAGGATAAGAAAGTTATCAGAAGACTGGTAGAGAAGGCACTTGAAATTAGCATAAAAAAAATCACAGGAAACAAGCTCATGCACGGAATATATCTCCTTGAAGATCCTATTCCTCTATACAGATGTGAGAGAGCACGATTATACATCGGATTTTCTGTCAGGGTCAATTTAAAAGAAAAGAATGAAGCAGCAATAGAGTTCACTCCGCAAGCGTATGTGAGAGAAAGTGTTCTCGACTATGTTAGGTTACGAAGAGAAAGAGGTGCATCAGCCAATGCTATCGCTCGAAATCTAATGACGTATAGAAATAGGGTGATTGTTGCTCCTACCGGAAATTACGGCAGTATTACTGAGGTCATCATGCGAAAGGCTGGGACTCAAAGAATCTCAGAAACTGACTCCAGAAACTTGGTAGAATTCTGGAAGCAAATCTACGATATCGATATCTCTCCGGATGAAATTCCTCTTTTAAAAATAAAAATGGTAAATTCAGAAAATGCTTTCACTTATCCACCTAGCATGTGCTTTTTTGCTGGTGGTGATTCGCTGATTATTCCGGCCGGCGTACAAGGATTTATCGAAAATAAGAAAGCGACTCTCAAGATAAGAATGGATGAAGTTGCAAGCAAAGCAATTCAAGATTTGAGAATTGGGATTACAAGGCTAGGATCGGATGCGGCAATTATAGACCAGCAAAACGACATACAAAGTCAACTATTACAAGAAATAAGACAAAAATTATTTGGTAGAAATGTCTCGGCAAGAGGCTCGATTATATCTGTTCACGACGAACTATGGTTCTTTCCTAGCCAAATACAGCTGTCATAACACAGGAGTTTTTGTAATGGAATTAAACCAGATTCCACAGTCACCATTTCAAATGCAATCTGCCTTTGATCATTTTAACGAATGTCGAAGTACGCTAAAGATGACAACGGGATCGGCAGGGCTTGATTCGTTGATAGACAGTATACACGAAGGCCAATTCTATTTATTTTACGGAAACAATAGAGCTATTCTAGACGGATTAGTTAATCAATTACTTGTAAACTGTGTGCTGCCAATAAAAGAAAAGCATGGCTTTGAGTCAATGGCAGTGTATGTAAATAGTACAGATTACTACCAGCCGAATAAATCGCTGGTTCTCGGTCCTGAGAAGATAGCAATTACAGCGAAGTGCAATGGATTAGAGCCCAAGATTATATCCAAGAATCTATACATTCAGATAGCGTACAATCTGCAGCATCAATTAGCAGTAGCAAATCAAGTATCTAAACTGATAGAATCTAAGAAACAAGACATAAAACTTTTAGTCGTTAACAACTTGACAAAATTTTTCAAAGAGTCAAAAAATAAAAATCATGCCGCAAGTATATTAAAAGAAGTTTTAGGAATATTATGTAGAGTTTGTGCAAGAAATAAAGTTGCACTAGTTTGTACTGGTGATGCAAACCTAACAAGCAGAGGAGTAATTCCCAGACCAATCGGAGGAACGTTTCTAAAACACGCTTTAAATGTTATTGTACATTTGAGAGAATCTTCCAACTCTCTGTATTCTTCAGTCAAGGCGACTTTAATTAAACATCAATACGCAAAGACCCCTAAATTTGCCATTCTATATACGAGGAAGACAGCAGGCGTGATACTTTTAGATTGATGCCAATGAACAAGAGATAGAAGCATGGGAAGAAGTACCCCGTCATTCAGGCAATTGTACGAAAAAACAATGTCCGAACTTAAAATGGAATTACAAGCAGCATTAGTGGATCTCGGTCACAAAAAGGGATTTGATTTACTTCTTAAAGAAGCATGGAATCCCGAGCAAGCTGCTATGGGAAACTCTACCCTACCGACAGTGTGTGATAAACTAAACATTATGGCATCAGTACACAATAGAAAACTCATTGCAGTATTGGTAAAAGAGTTGAAGGAAAGAGATTTAATATTAGAAAAACTTGAAGAGAAGATTATTTCACTTGAAAATCGATTGAATGAATCACACGCGAGTAAAGAGAACGAAGAACAACGATGACTTGTACACTCAGCAGCCATGAGTTACTAATGTCTGCAAGTAGCCTCGACATCGGATGGCTGCTTGATGTTTCCATAGAAAAAGATCAGGCAATACTCTGGATAAAAACAACAGATGAACGTATACTCAAGATAGTAGACTCATATGAGTCAAGTTTCTACATATTACCAAAGAGTAAGACCGAAGGCTTTCAACTTTTTCAGATACTTTCTCAGCAAACGTCAGTAAAGAAGGCTAGTTGGGATGAGAAGTATACTGATCTATTTAGCGGCATTAGTAGTATGAAAAAGCTAATTTGTGTTTATCCTACATCTGCTCAATTTCACAGAAATACTTGTAAATAAATTGGAAAAAGACACCAAGGTGGCCCAACTATTCAATAATGACATTCTACATGTTCAGCAGTATTTGTTTACGAAATTGAAGATTGAGCCTACATGTAAAGTACAGGTACAATACAAGGATTCAAAACTTCTGGTGATGAGGAAGATTGATAATGAAGAGACACCTCAACCTCCGTTTTCATCTTTATATTTTGAAATCGCAACTTTGTCCGACTTTTCAGATAGTACACCTTTAAGAAAGATAACAGTCACACATAACGAACAACATGTTTCCTTTGACGGACCAGAAGAAACAATCCTTCAAGATTTCTGCAAGTACGTGCTCGAGAACGATCCTGATATTCTGATTTGCGTCACGACACATAACAGAAGTGTGCTCACCATCACCCGTTATTTGTTTACAAGAGCAAAGATGCTCCGTGTCAATTTTCAACTTGGGCGACAAACAGATGATACTGAGACTTTAACGGACCGTACTCAAGGAAGAGTTCTGCTTAACGGTTCGCCATTTCTTAATGAATTTGGTCTTGCCGGATTAGTTGAAAGATCGAGATTTAGTTTCTTGCCATTAGGAATGGCAGCACAGTATGGTATAAATCGTTTGATAGATAGCAGGAACTGTTATGAAATGATTCAACAAGGATATGTAATTCCAAAAAATGATTTCAGTCTTAGGCATGAACATATCAGAACATTAGAAGAGATAGTATCTAGAGACAAAGGAGGAATGATATTCTCTCCTAATGTTGGTCTTCATGAAAATGTTGTTGTGCTTGATTATGATAGTGAATACGCAAATCTAATTCTTATGCATAATCTAAGCTATGAAACAGTTGTATATCCACGAAGCGTAATTCAAGCCACTGACAAAGGTCTTCTCCCAACGGTGATTGAAAAAGTACTCAAACGACGTCTTTCTTTTAAGGATATTAAACAAAAATTTGATATTAATATATCGGAATGGCTTTGGTGCGAGCAGCGCCTAGGAGCATTAAAAAATATACTAGTATCTCTTTATGGCACTACTGGCTCGTTTTGGAATAGACATAGCAATGTATTAGCACTTGAAGAAATAAACAAGATTTCACGCGAAGTATTGATAAAAACTAAAGACATTGTTCAAGAACAAGGTTTTGAGTTAGTATATGCTGATACAGACTCTGTATTTCTAAAGAAGCAAGACGCCTCAAGACTTGACTATGAAAACGTGAAAGACATTCTAATAAGAGAAACTAGACTTCCGATATCACTACAACAGCATTTCAAATTCCTAATGCTATTACCATTAGCAGCTGACGAAGAGATGGAAGCTCTAAAGCATTATTTCGGGATTACTCAAGACAACGAATTGATAGCCAGAGGAATAGAAATAAGAAGACATGATGCTCCAAATTTCATAAAGGAATTTCAAACCGAACTGCTATATACTTTATTTGATTGCAAGGACTCTGCTGAGGTAATATCTAAAGGTTATGAGAATGCACTTTTGCTTATTACCAAGACAATAGACAGGGTTGTGACCGGTGAAGTTCAACTACAAGATCTAGTTGTTTCCAAATTTCTTAGACAAGATTTAGATAAGTACAGAAGTTTATTTCCACACGTAGCTGCCGCTATTCAACTTGGTAAATCCGGCAAGTCTTCAGTGAGAGGAGATAGTATACAGTATATCCATACAAATGCACATCATTCAAATCCCCTTTGTAGAGTAACAGCGCTTGACCTTGTCAAACAAGAGCAAGAATTGAACTATGACAAAGAAAAGTATCGTGAAATCTTACTAGAAGCTGCAGAAACAATCTTAGGTTATTTTGGCTTTGATATGACTATTTATGCTACAAAAACAACGAAGAACAAAAATAGGAAATGGTGGCACGAACTTCGGGAAGAGCGAATAAGAGACATTGAGACTGAGAGAATGTAAACCTCTTTCTTCTCGGCATGTTCAACAAGAACTTCTAGCCGTGGGATTTTATGGCATCTACTTCATGTTCCAAGGCATTGACCGAGTTAAGATTTGTATTCTATTAAATCCCATCGTTATTGTCTTCTTTTTGTTCCTATCGTTGTTTATCCTCGAGCTTTGTAAGTTCAAATTTAGTTACAAAGAGGTATCTAGGGCTAGTTTAGAGCCGCTTATAATATGTTTTATCTGCGTGTATTAAGCTTTAATAACACAAATTTCCGTTAATCTATCATTTGAATTCGCATGAACGATAATAACAAAAAAGTAATCATAATTGGGTCCGGTCCCGCCGGTTTAACAGCCGCCATATATGCTGCAAGAGGAGGACTTAAGCCAGTAGTGATATCAGGAAATGAGCCAGGCGGACAGTTAATGTTTACAACTGATGTTGAAAACTTTCCTGGTTTTCCCGATGCAATAAAGGGACCTGACTTAATGGAGGGTATGAGGAAGCAAGCAGAGAGGTTTGGGACAAAGTTTATTGAATCAGCGGTTAGTTCAGTTAATTTTCTATCAAAACCATTCAAGGTCAATTTGGGAGATGAACACACCGAGACAGCAGAAGCTGTCATAATTGCAACTGGTCCTTCTGCTATGTGGCTTGGACTTGAATCTGAAAGGAGGTTGAAAGGTAAGGGTGTATCTGCATGCGGTACTTGCGATGGCTTCTTTTTTAAAGGCAAAGATGCGGTCGTCGTAGGAGGGGGAGAAGTAGCCATAGAGGAAGCTCTATTTCTTTCAAAACTTACTAATAGTGTCAAAGTTATTCACAGAAGAGACGAGCTGAGAGCTGCTATAATAATGCAACAAAGAGCATTCAATAATACAAAGATTTCTTTTGTTTGGAATACCGTTGTTGATGAAATCCTTGGTGAAAATAAGGTAGAAGGGATTAGAGTAAGAAATTTAGTTTCAAAGGAGTTATCCGAGATAAGATGTGATGCAGTATTTATGGCCATAGGGCATAAACCCAATACAGATGTCTTCAGAGGTAGACTTGAACTTGATAACAAGGGTTACATCAAGAAATACGAGGAAAGTAAAACCAATATTGATGGTATATTCGTAGCAGGGGATGTTTACGGCTACACTTATAGACAGGTCGTAACAGCAGCAGGATCTGGTTGCAAAGCAGCAATTGATGTAATTAAATACCTTGAAGGTAATGAGCAGAAGGAGTAATAATATCTCATCCCTGTTTAACTGTTCAACATTAACTTTAACTGTTAAAGGAAATGACTTTATAGCATTTTCATTAGTTACTAAATGACCGGATGTATAAAATGTATAATACCGAAGAAAAATAAAATGAAAAATAATGGAGTGTTTACAATCATTAGAAAGCAAGAATCAATATCAAACCTAAAGACAACAATACCACTTTCATTTAAGATGGTATTTCAAAATCGTCTTTATATTGCTATTGCGGCTGCTGTATTCACCATTTTTTGGATTGCCTTTAACATATTTGACCAGCTGCTGTTCTTTTCACCAGTCGTGACTTTTTATCTTCCTGATGATGCAACACTCGGATTCATCCTAACAAACATAACTTCAGTGTTGATGGGGATATTGGTTTCAATGAACGTATACGTAATCAGAAGTTCAAAGCTAAAGTTGGATAGATCATTATTTTCTGGTTCAATTCTAGGTATTGCATCTAGTACCTGTGCAAGTTGTTCTTCAATAGGTTTTCTTGTCATATCTACATTTGGAGGATTTGGCATAGTCGCAACAGACTTTCTCACAAATTATCAGACCCCCTTGAGGATAGTATCAATAGCTATACTTTTGTGGGCATTATATTCAGTACATAAAAAGATTACAAAGCCGTGCACTTTTAATGCATCCACAAATAATAAGCAGGAAAAACAACCGACACCACCGTAGCAAACAGGAATCATCTAATAATATTATGAAAAATAATAGAATATACACTGTCATGGTTCTGCTAACTGCTGTCATATCTTTGGTAGCAATTGCATCATCTTTCTCCCCTCTCCTTTCGTCTTTGCAGCCGAACCCCAAGCCCTCCTATGTTTTTGCTCAAACACAAGAAAATGTTCCTCTATCATTAACTAATCTAATAAAACAAGGTGCTGCCTATCAAGGCAGTACTTCAGCCCCAGTCACTTTAATTGATTTTAGTGACCTTCAATGTCATTTATGCAATAGATTTGTAAAAGCGACAGAGCCAATAATCAATTCGACTTATGTACAAACAGGCAAAGTGGCCTTCGTCTTTTTGCACTTACCTAATCGTGGCTTTGATTCTTTTCCTGCAGCTTCGGCAGCTCAATGCACTAATGATCAAGGAAAGTTTTGGCAATATCATAATTTATTGTACGACAATCAAGGACCCATTGATTCTGGCTGGGCAAATAAAGATAATCTGAAAAAATTTGCATCACAAATACCTGGACTGGATACTCAGAAGTTTAATTCGTGTTTTGATAGCCAAAAGAATAAACCAATTGTAGAAAACAATGTTGCATTGGCTCATTCCCTAGGATTTACACAGACACCATCTTTTATAATAGTTAAAAATGACGGCTCAAATCCTCAAAAACTAGAAGGACCGCAGCCATTTCCAGAATTTAAGTTTTTGATAGATAAGGAGCTTGGAGCGGCATAAAAAGAAGGAAATAAGATGAGACGAGAACAAGAACAACATTAAGGCCCATTATATTATTCTGAAAGTAGACCTATCAATCATAAAACATTTAAGCTGATTAGTCAATCATCAAAACATAAATCATGCAAATCACCTGTGCTGATTGTGAATGTCTACCAGAGGAATGTAAGTCTAGCAAATCTTCTATTGAATGTCCTCATTGCAGTCGTAAACTTGAAGGAGACGGATGTTGTTGCTGGGCTAGTATTAATGCCGCCATACCCCGCTAATCGATGAAATGCGAGTCATATTATCCCATTGTTAGGACACTTTCGTTCATAGTAACTCAACAATCTTTGAAAAATAAATATTAACAAGCTTATCTGATATGCAAGATCCTTTCAACCAAGATGTTTTTTAATGTATCAATAGATCCATACTTACAGAAGTAAGTGAAAGGTCAGCAACATTCCTTTCTTTACATTCATGTCCAATCTTTAATTGAACGCTTGCAGTGAAAGTTTAACTGTTAAGAGTAAAGGTATTCTAGTGGAACGCACTTTCTAATGTGTATGAAAAGCCAAGAAGGAGACGAAGATATACCGAAATGGGCGAATTTTATTTGTCCATCCTGTGGCATATCTTATGGGATTAATGCGCTGATTAAAGCTATCAGAAAACGACAACAACAAAAAGACCAGCACCCCGATACTCAGATACAAACCTAGGTTGCCCTGCTTAATTTGTCTAATGCAGACCTCCAAGGATGTAACCAATGATTATAAATCTGGATGAAGATAGTATAGGTATCTTTTATACTGGCTCTCAATATGACATCAACAAATAGCATAAGGATAGACTTTTCACTTAAAAGAGAAGTCTTTTTCGTAGTAATAGGTGCCGTAATAGGAGCTTTAACTATGGTTATTCCAAAAACCATTTTTGAAGTTGAAATGGGTCTGCCATATTATCTCTCTTGGATAGCATTTGGTCACGTACTTGGAGTGTATTCCTCTGCTTCAGTTATTGCAGGAATTGGTATTCACCTTGTTACTGCACTATCGATTGGCGTGGTAGTGGGAATATTTCTTTACAAAACAGGGATTCTCAATATAAGTAAGATATCTAACGGTCTGTTGTACGGAGTTATTTCTGGCTTGTCTATCTTCCTGATCTTCTTTATACC
>Ga0070707_100004886_pt1 | contig 12561 bp, 12 predicted proteins | sample KBSK5502metaG_FD_65468 | JGI IMG/M metagenome (GOLD analysis project Ga0070707, IMG submission 65468) | Corn, switchgrass and miscanthus rhizosphere microbial communities from Kellogg Biological Station, Michigan, USA - KBS K5-50-2 metaG | ecosystem: Host-associated > Plants > Roots >... | reverse complement strand
CGACCTCAGACCGCGACGTCGGCGTCCGCGACGACGCCGGCGAGGACGTCGACGAGCAACGCCGCGGACGTGGCCCCCGGGTCGCGGTGGCCGATGCTCCGCTCGCCCAGGTACGACGCCCGACCCTTCGTCGCGAGCATCGGCTCCGTGGCGGCGGCGCCCGCGGCGGCCGCATCTCGCGCCGCGGCCAGCACGGCCGCCGTGTCGGCGCCGTCGTCCAGCGCCGCCCGAGCCGCTTCGGCGGCCGGCACGAGCGCGTCGAGCATCGTCTTCTCGCCCGTCGTCGCCTTGCCGAGTGCGCCGATCCCGGTGACGGCCGCCTCGAGGGCGGTCACGACGATGGCCGGTGTCGGGGGCGGGGCGTCCGCCGGCAGCGCGGCGAGCGCGCCGGCTGCGCGCAGGAAACCAGTCCCATACAGCGGTCCGGACGCGCCGCCGACGGTGCTGATCAGCGTTCGCCCGGCGAGTCGCAGCAGGTCGGCGGAGGCTGCCACATCGGCCGTTGCCGGGTCGGCCGGCGGCAGGCCGTCGAGGGCCGCGACGATCGCCGCGAACCCACGATCCATGTTGATCCCGTGATCGCCGTCGCCGATCGCCTGGTCGAGCGCCGTCAGGGCCGGTGCCTGTTCGTGGATCCGGGTGGCCGCGGTCCGGAGCCAGGCCTCGAGCGCGTGCTGCATGGGGACCTCGTCGGGCGATGTTCGCCAGTCTAGTGGCCGCCGGCCGGGCCGCCGAAGGCGGCGGGCGCCGGCCGGCGGCCGGTTAGGAACGTGGACTACGCCCCCCAGCGGAGCGCCGCCGTGTGGACGGGCGAATCCCACAGCCGGATCAGCTCCTCGTCGAGCTTCAGGAGCGTGACCGAGAAGCCGGCCATCTCCAGGCTCGTGATGTAGTTTCCGACCAGGCTGCGTCCGATCGCGATCCCCTGCCCGCCCAGGATTCGGGCGACGCTGTTGAAGGCGACGTACAGCTCGATGAGCGGCGTGCCGCCCATCCCGTTCACGAAGGCGAGGACGGTGTCCCCGCGGGCGAGGCCCAGGTCCGCGACGATCGGCGAGACGAGCCATTCGGCCATCTCGTCGACGGAGGCGAGCTTCTCACGGCGACGGCCGGGCTCGCCGTGGATCCCGATACCGACTTCGACCTCGTCGTCGCCGAGCTCGAACGTCGGAGTGCCCGCCGCCGGCACGATGCAGCTCGAGAGAGCGAGGCCCATCGAGCGGCCCTGGCCGTTGACCTTGACCGCGGTCGCCGCGACGTCGGCGAGCGACCTCCCGGCTTCGGCGGCCGCACCGGCGATCTTCTCGACCAGCACGGTCACGCCGACGCCTCGCCGCCCGGCCGTGTACAGCGAGTCCTGAACGGCCACGTCGTCGTTGGTGACGACCGAGGCGACCTCGATCTCGCCCCCGACGAGCTCGGCGGCCATCTGGAAGTTCAGGACATCGCCGGTGTAGTTCTTGACGATGTGGAGGACCCCGGCGCCGCCGTCGACGGCCCGAGTGGCCGCCTCCATCTGGTCCGGGACGGGTGACGTGAAGACGTTGCCGGCCGCGGCCGCGTCGAGCATCCCGAACCCGACGAACCCGCCGTGAAGGGGCTCGTGGCCGGAGCCGCCGCCGGAGATCAGGCCGACCTTGCCGGGTGTCGGACCGCCGGCCCGGAGGACGACGTTGTTCGCCGCGTCGATCTTGACGATGTCGGGATGGGCGGCGCCCAGCCCGGCCAGGCTCTCGGGGACGATGTCCTCGACCTTGTTGAACAGCTTCTTGACCCGGGTGGGTGCGTTGGTTGCCATGGATCGTCTCCTGTCGTTTGTCGGTCGTCGTGACGGGTTAGGGTCGGGTGGTGCCGACCGGGATCAGGCGGCGTCGGCCGTCGCGTCCCTTACGGCGGACGCGGCCGGCACCCGGGCGGAGGCCTCGCGGCCGATGAACTCGTACAGGAAGGCGCCGACCAGGCCGCCGATCGTGGAGCCGAAGACGTACACGACGATCAGCTGGTCGACCGGTACAGGCTTCGCCCCGATCGCCTGGCCAAGCAGCGCCGGGCCGAGCTCGCGGGCCGGGTTCAGAGACGCGCCGGTGATCGGGCCGACCAGGATGATGATCCCGTAGACGATGAAGCCGATGATCAGCCCGGCGAAGCCGCTGGGGGCCTTGCCGGAGACCGCGGCGCCGAAAACGGTGAACACGAGGATCGCTGTGCCGATGACCTCGGCCGCGAAGCCGACGGCCAGGCCGGCGTTCGCGTTGACGGAGACCGCGCCGAGGCCGAGCTTGGCCGGGTCGTTGCCGGTCAGGATCACGAGCGTCAGGCCGGCGCCGATGAACGCGCCGACGACCTGGGCCACGATGTACGAGGCGGCCGTGCTGGCATCGATCTTGCGCGTGGCCAGGAGAGAGATCGTCACGGCCGGGTTGATGTGGCAGCCGCTGATGTGGCCGATCGAGTACACGGCGGCGAAGATCGCGAAGGCGAACGAGAACGAGATCGTCGAGAGGCCGGCCGTGCCGGCGATGCCGGTCCCGCCCGCGCCGGCGGTCAGGAAGACCGTCAATGGCACGGACCCGGCGCCGATGAACACGAGGATGGCGGTGCCGAGCGCTTCGGCGGTGAGCTTCTGGGACAAGGTAGGTGACGACATCGAGTGGACCTCCTTCGAGTCAGGGCTGGACGGTTGCGCCGTCCGGGGCGAGGGCGACGGCAGAGCCGTCCGATGACTGGGTGACCGCCGCCCCGAGCTCGTCGACCAGCGCGGCCAGCGCTACGTCGGCGTCGGGACCCTCGGCGGTCAGGGTGATTTCGCTCATGGGCCGGATCGTCAGGCCGAGAACGGCGATGAGGCTCTTCACGTCGACCGCGCGATTGCCGCTCCGGAGGACGATCCGGCTCTCGAACCGGCTCGCCACCTTGACGACCTTCGCTGCCGGCCGGGCATGGAGCCCGGCGGGGTCGAGGACGGTGAGGTGAAGCTCGGCCATGTTCAGGCCTCCGGGACCTTGGGAAGTGACTGCCAGCCGCGGGCCGCCTCGGCGACCTCGTCGAGCGTCGCTCCGGTGCTGGCCTGGACGCCGGCGAGGAACGCGCCCTCGACGAGCGGAGCGTCGCTGACGCGGACCCGCGCCCGGATCTCCGGCTCGAGCATCTCGAGGGCCACCTCGAGACTGAGGAGCGCGCTGCCGAAGTCGAGCAGGACGACGGCGCCTTCCGCGCCGCCCTCCAGGACCGAGCGGATCGCCGCTTCGATCCGTGGGGCCGTCGTCCCGATCCGGCCATCCTCGGTGCCGCCGGCCAGGGCCACCGGCACCTCCGATCCGCCGAACTGGGCGACGATCGCGCCCAGGCCCGCGACGAGCTGCTCGCTGTGAGAGACGAGGACCAGACCCACCAAGCACGCCTCCTTCCGGAATCTCCAATGGCTGGATGCCGGGCATCCTCCACCGGGACTCAGCAAGAAGAAAGCAAGAAGCGATCTGGTTCCGCGATGGATGCAGTCCAGGAGGCGATTCGGGCGCGCTCCGGTGTTGCCGCGCCCTGGGACGCTTCCTACACTCGGTCGGCCGTGGCCCGATCGCCTGCTCCCCCGCTCGCCGCGCCGATCGCGATCGACGCCGTCGTTCTCCGCGCGGGCCTCGGTCGCGTCCGCCGGACGATCGACCGGCACGCCGTCGCGCTCACCCGTCTGGACGCCGTCCTCGGCGACGGCGACCACGGCGACAACCTCGCGATCGGGTTCCGGGCGGTCGAGGAGGTCGTCGCCGGGCTGCCGCCGGAGACACTCCCCGGGGAGCTGCTGCGGGCCGTCGGCCATCGCCTCGTGGCCGCAGTTGGCGGCGCGTCCGGGCCGCTCTACGGGACCGCCTTCATCGAGGCCGGCTTCCGGGCCGGGAGCGCAACGATGATCGACGGGCCGCTGGCGGCCGCGATGCTCGACGCAGCCACGGACGGCCTCGCTCGGCGTGGGCGATGCGCCGTCGGCGACAAGACGATCCTCGACACCCTCCGACCGGCCGCGGCTGCGCTGACGGAGGCGGTCTCGACCGGGACGGCCACGAGCGACGCCGCGAGGGCGATGATCGAGGCGGCTCGCCGGGGCATGCTCTCGACCCGCCCGTTGATCGCCCGGCGCGGCATCGCCCTCCGCCTCGGTGAGCGCTCGGCGGGCCACCTCGACCCTGGTGCCGTTTCGTGCTTCCTCATCCTCCGCGCACTGGCCGGCCGGTGACCGACGGCCCCGACGCCAGGCTGCCCGGCCCCGACCGAGCGCGCCTCGAGGCCCGGATCGCCAGCCTGGAGGACGAGGCGAAACAGGCCTTCGAGGACGCCCAGCGCGAGGCGGACGCGCTCTTCGCGCAGTACCAGCTCAGCCAGCTCGTCGCCTCCGGCGGATCCCTCGCCGAGCTCGCCGGCGCCGTCCTCCTCGAGCTCACCCGCCTCGCCGCAGGAGACGAGGGTGCGATCTGGCTGGGCGAGCGACCCGGCGGCCCGCTCGAGCTGGCCGCGGAGATCGGGTCGATCGACGGTCTGCCCCCTCGGCTGGACGATCCGGCAACGGCGCGGGCGTGGACGAGCGCGCGGGCGGACCTGCGCGTCGTGGTCCTGGCCGACGAGCCGGCGCCGATGATCGTCGCCATCCGGGCGGCCGATGGTCGCGCCCTCGACGAGGACGGCGTCCGCGTCGCTCAGCTGGCCCGCCACGAGCTGTCGGTCGCGTTCGCCGGCGCTCGCCTGCGCGAGGCGCTCGAGCGCGAGGGCCACGACCTCGCCGCGATCGTCGACGGTGCGACGGACGTGATCGTCCAGGTCGACGAGGCCTGCCGGATCACGCGGCTGAACCCGGCCGCCCAACGCCTGTTGGGGCTGTCGAACGCGGACGCGATCGGGCGGAGCTGCGGCGACGCGCTCGGCTGTGAGGCGGCCGGCGGCCACCGCGTCGCCGATTGTCCGCTCGCGGAGACGATCCGGACGGGCGCTCCGATCGGCTACCGCGAGACCGCGATCCGTGGCACGCAGGGCACGGTCAAGGCTGCCGGCGGCTATTCGCCCGGGCTGTCGCGGCAGGGCGGCGTCCGTGCCACCGCGATCCTCCGCGACCTCAGCGCCGCCGAGGCGCTGGACCAGCTGCGCGAGGGGTTCGTCGCGACCGTCAGTCACGAGCTTCGGACACCGATCGCCCTGATCCGCGGCTACGCCGAGACGCTGCTCGAGTTCGAGCTCGAACCGGAGCAGCAGCGGGAGTACCTGGAGCGGATCCAGGGGCTGACGACACGCCTCGGCGATCTCACCAGCCAGATCCTCGATGCGACGCACCTCGACGCCGACCCGCTGATCCTCGAACGTACGCCCGTGTCGTTCGCGTCGCTCGTCGCCCGATTGCGCGGCGACCTCGCCCTCACCGGCGGCGACGACCGCCTCGTGACCGCCCTTCCGCCGGATCTGCCGCCGATCGAAGTCGACCCGAGCCGCGTCGGGCGGATCCTGGAGAACCTCGTCGGCAACGCGTTGAAGTACGCGCCGGACGCGACGCCCGTCACGATCGGGGCGGAGGTCGCCGATGGTTGGCTGGCCGTCCACGTCGACGACGAGGGCATCGGCGTCCCGGAGGCGGACCGGCCGCTCGTGGCGGAGCCGTTCCATCGGGCCTGGAACGTCCGTGAGTCGCGGATCCCCGGCACGGGCCTCGGCCTGTACATCTGTCGCCGCCTGGTGGAGGCCCACGGAGGCAGCCTGTCGATCGGCGACCGGCCCGACGGTCGACCGGGTACCCGCGTCCGGTTCACCCTGCCGATCCTGGCCGACCGCCGCGACCGCCGCCCATCGCCCGAGGGCGGCGGACAGCAGCCGGTCGTGCCGGAGGGCGTCGGTGGCTGAACGGATCCTGATCGTCGAGGACGAGCCCGAGTTCGCCGGCCTCCTGGAGCTGTGGATCGGGCGCGCCGGTTACGAGCCGGTCGTCGCGGCGACCGGCAACGAGGCGCTCCGCCGGTTCTACGAGACGCATCCCGACCTGGTGATCCTCGATGTCGCCCTGCCGGGCCTCGACGGCTGGCAGGTGACAGAGCGCATCCGCGAATTCAGCCGCGTCCCGATCATCCTGGTGACCGCGCGCAGCTCGGAAGCGGACAAGATCCGCGGACTCAAGCTCGGGGCGGACGACTACATCACCAAGCCCCTCAGCTTCCCCGAGCTCATCGCCCGGGTCGAGGCGGCGCTGCGCCGCGCGTCGACGCCGACGCCCGACCGGCCGCGACGGCTTCAGCATCGCGATCTCGTGATCGACCTCGACGATCACCGGGCTCGCTTGAACGGCGAGGACGTCCGCTTGACGCCGACCGAATTTCGGCTGCTCGCCTATCTCGTCGAGCATGCCGGCCAGCTGGTCGCCCATCGGCAGGTCCTCGCCGCCGTCTGGGGCTCCGGCTACGACGCCGACGTCCACCTCCTGCGGATGACGATCCGGAACCTCCGCCTGAAGCTCGACGCGATCGCGCCCGGTGGCGCGTACATCGCCACCGAGTACGGCCTGGGCTATCGGCTGACCGGCCCCGGGTAGACTCGGCCGCGTGACCGACGAGATCGACGCCCTCCTCGCCCGACCGGGCCCGGGCTCGCACCGGATCACAATCGACCTCGACGGTTCGCCCGTCGACACCCTGGCCGACCTGCCGCCGCTCCGCGATCGCCTTCTCTTCGTCGGCCTGAATCCGTCGCCGGTCAGCCTCGAGGCAGGCCACTACTTCCAGGGTCGTCTCGGGCGGACGTTCTGGCGCCGCCTGATCACGGCCCAGATCCTCCCGCCCGAGACCGACATCGACACCGCCGACGACGCGCTCGTCGCGGCCGGCCACGGGCTGACCGATCTCCATCGTCGGCCGAGTCCGCGAGACGACGCGACCGACGCGACCCTTCGCGCCGGGATCGGGCCGCTCTGGCACAAGATCTCGGTGTGGCGGCCGGCGGCCGTCGTCTTCGTCTGGAAGCGGGCGGCCGAGATCGCCGCCGGCCGCCGGCTCGACGAGCCGTGGGGCCAGCTCCACGGCGTCGCCCTATCCGGGCGCCCGTGTTTCCTGATGCCGGGGCCGTACGCGCCTACCGCCGAGGTCGACGCGGGCCTCAACCTGATCCGGAACCTTGGGGCGTCACTCCCGCGCTGAGCGGTCGAGGATCTCGAGCTGGCCGGACCCCGGTGGTCCGAGGCTCACCCGGTGGTCTCTGTCAGCCGGCAGGCGCTCGCCATCGGCGAGCTCGCGCACCTTGTACGGGAGGTGGTGGCCGGCGCCCGGCGCGACGAGGACCGGCACCTCGAGCGGGATGGCGAGCGGCTCCGCGCCGGCTGCATGATCGGGACCCGTTCGCGTCAGGACGATCGCCCGGATCGCTGCCTGGCGCCGCTCGGCGGCCGCCAGGATCGTCTGGGTCGCCTCGTCGGTCGGGTCGCCAGGATCGATCACGACGACGTCTCGTCGACCGAGGAGCGTGGTCCTCCCCACGCGGCCGGGCAGCGCGCCAACCGAGCCGAACTCGAACACGAGGCGAGCGTCGTCCTCGCTGACCACCCGCGTCGCGGGGACGCGAGCGACCCGGAGCCGGTCCCGAACCTCGGCCGCGGTCCGGGCGCCGGTCTCGATCAGGCGCTGGAGGACGCTCGTGGTCGGGACCCACATCTCGACCTCGCCGCCTGCCATCAGGTCGAGGGCAGCCCGCGGACCGACCCAGCGGTGCGACGCGACCTCTCCGGGCGAGAAGGCCGGCTCGACGCCGTTCGGCAGGTCGGCGACGAAGAACCACGTCGAGAAGCGGCGTGGCATGAACCGCGGCGTCGTCCAGTGGGCGAGCGGTGCGAGGTCGGTCGGTCGCAACCGGACGCCGACCTCCTCGAAGACCTCCCGGGTCGCCGCGAGGTGGAGCGCCAACGCCTCGTCTGGCGCGACATTGTGGCCCAGCGCCGTCGCCGCCCCCTCGGCCGTGAGTCCGTCGGCCGTCGTCCCCCCGGCGTCACCCGGGTCCACCCGCCCACCCGGGAAGGCATGCAGGCCTGGCCCGAACGCCATCGTCGACGGCCGATGGATGAGGAGGACCTCCGGCTCGCCAGGACCGGATCGCAGAAGGACGACCGTCGCCGCCGGGTGCGGCTCGGGTGGTCGGGTCACGATGCTGCGCGGAGCTGGTCCACGAGTGCGGTCGGGTCGGTCACCGGCAGGCGGCAGGCGAAGTCGCGACAGACGTACGCCGTGGGCCGGCCGTCGATCATCGACCGTCCCGCGAGCAGCGGGATCGCCGACGCATCCGGATCGGCGCTGACCGCCACGACGAGGTTCGGCGGCTCCCCGTCGCGGGCCGCCGCGACGAGCGCCCGGGTCGCCGGTTCGGCCGGGTCACCGACGATCGCCAGCTCGACGATCCCGGTCACGGCCAGGGTCGCGGCGGACAGCCAGTTGCCGAACCCGGTCGGGTACCGCGCGAGGAATGGGGTGACCGTCGCCAGCGCCTTGTCGGCGGCGTCGCGGTAGCGCCGCTCGCCGGTCAGGGCCGCCAGCCGGAGCAGGACGCGGGTCGCCATCGACCCACCCGACGGCGTCGCGTTGTCCTGGGGATCCTTGGGCCGGGTGACGAGCACCTCGTGATCGTCGGCGGTGTCGAAGAAGCCCTCGGCTGGATCGGCGAAGTGGTCGAGGATCGTATCGGCAAGCTCGCGGGCGACGACGAACCAACGCTCGTCGAAGGTGGCCTCGTACAGCGCCAGCAGGCCGTCGGCGAGGTCGGCGTAGTCCTCGAGGACGCCCTCGCCACTCGACCGGCCATCCTTCCACGACCGACCCAGCCGGCCGTCCGGCCGCCGCAGTCCCGCCAGGATCGCCTCGGCGGCAGCGACCGCCGCATCTCGGTAGCGATCGGCCGCCGTCGCGTCGACCGCCTCGAGCAGCCGCCCGCCATCGGCGAGCGCCGCGATCGCCATCCCGTTCCAGGCCGCGAGCGCCTTGTCGTCACGGGCGGGCTGCGGGCGGGACCGGCGGGCCGCCAATAACCGCGCCCGGTCGGCCGCCAGTGCGGCTTCGCGGTCCGGATCGACCGCGCCGGCCTCGGACACCGCCGGTTCGAGCCGGGACAAGATCGTCCGGCCCTCCCAGTTGCCGGCGTCGTGGACGCCGTAGACCGACGCGAACGCGTCGAAGCGGTCGCCGAGGATCGCCCGGATCTCACCGGCGGACCAGGTGAACGTGGCGCCTTCCACACCGTCGGTGTCGGCGTCCTGGCTCGCAGCGAACGTGCCGTCGTCGCGGCGAAGCTCGCGTGACAGATAGTCCAGGATGCCTTCGCCAGCCACGAGATAGCGTTCGTCGCCCAGGACCGCCCAGGCTCGCAGGTACGTCCGGGCCAGCTGGGCGTTGTCGTAGAGCATCTGCTCGAAGTGCGGGACGAGCCAGATCGGGTCGGTCGCATAGCGGTGGAAGCCGCCGCCGAGCTGGTCGTGGATCCCGCCGTCCGCCATCCGATCGAGGGTGTAGCGGACCATGCGGTTCGGCCCCGGGTTCCCGCCGGCCATCCGCGCCAGCAGGAAGTCGATCGTCATCGGCTGGGGGAACTTCGGGGCGCCGCCCCACGACCCGTTGAGCGTGTCGAACCGCCGCTGGAGCTCGGCCTCGGCCTCGCCGAGCAGGGCCTCCGTCGGCGCGGCGCCGTCCGTGGGCAGGCGGCTCTGCCGTGTCAGCGTCTCGGCGAGCCGCTTTCCCGCAGCGACGACCTCGAGCCGTTCGTCCCGCCACGCCCGCGCCGCCCCGGCGAGGACCTGCCGGAACGACGGCAGCCCGTGATGGGGCTCAGGCGGGAAGTAGGTCCCGCCGTAGAACGGCTGGCCGTCGGGCGTGAGGAACACGCTCATCGGCCAGCCACCCCCGCCGGTCATCGCCTGGACCGCGCCCATGTACACCTGGTCGAGGTCGGGCCGCTCCTCGCGGTCGACCTTGATCGCGACGAAATCCCGGTTCAGGTCAGCAGCGGTGGCCGGGTCCTCGAAGCTCTCGCGCTCCATGACGTGGCACCAGTGGCACGCGGCGTAGCCGATCGACAGGAAGATCGGCTTGTCGTCGAGCTTCGCCTTGGCCAGCGCCTCGGGCCCCCACGGGTACCAGTCGACCGGGTTGTGGGCGTGCTGGAGCAGGTACGGGCTCGTCTCGCCGGCGAGTCGGTTGGGCATGGCCGAATGGTAGGCGGCAGTTCCGCTGCAGGCCGCCGCTACGGCCTCGCCCGCCGATCGGCCACACCGAACGTTTTCGAGCCGAAGGCTGGTTCGCGGCGGTCAGGCGCGCGCGATCCGCCCGGAACGTTCGCCGTTAGCGAACATGTCCTCGATATCGTGGCCGGCGGCGCCTCGGATTCCGCCCTTCGAGCCGAATTCGTCCGGTGACAGCGATCACTCCCGGCGCAACTATCGGGCGCCGCCCTACCATCGCCCGATGCGCTACGGACTGTGTCTCCCGAACTTCACCGACCTCGCCTCGACCGAGGCGATCGACGCCGCCGCCGACGCGGCCGACCGGCTCGACTACGAGTCGGTCTGGACGACCGACCATGTCCTGGTCAACCGAGGCAGTGACAGCGCCGACTACCACACGAACTTCGACGCGATCGAGACGCTCGCCTGGGTCGGGGCGCGTCATCCGGGTCTCGGCCTCGGGACGAGCGTCATCGTCGTCCCGCAACGGAACGCCGTGATCCTCGCCAAGGAGCTGGCGACACTCGACGCCCTGTCGAGCGGGCGCGTGATCGCCGGGGTCGGGATTGGCTGGAACGAGCGCGAATTCGGCAACCTCGGCATGGCCGATCGCTTCCACCTCCGGGGCGCCTATCTCGACGAGACCGTCCGGCTGTGGCGACACCTCTGGTCGGGGTCGTCCGAGCCGTTCGACGGCCGCTTCCACCAGCTGGGCGACTTCACGTTCGCCCCACTACCGGCGCAACGGTCATCGCTGCCGATCTGGATCGGCGCCCGGACGGAGCCCGCCCTCGAGCGGGTCGGCCGGCTCGCGGACGCCTACCACTCGTCGGCGACCAGTCCGGAGGCGTACGCGCGACGGATCCCGACCATCCGCGCGGCGGCACAGGCCGCCGGCCGGCCGATGCCGACCCTGACGGCTCGGGTCCGGGTCGCGTTCGACGAGCCGGCCGAGGCGTCCGGCGCCAGGCCTTACGCGATCCGCGGCAACGCGAACGAGATGCGAGTCGAGATCGAGAAATGGGCCGACCTGGACGTGGAGTTCCTGGGCCTCTGGTTCGGCGGCGAGTCGGCCGGCGCGTTCGTCCACTCGGCCGAGCGGTTCATGTCCGAGGTCGCCTGAGCGTCGGGCGCCTCGCGCCCGCCGAGCCCTACCTCGGGCGGGCCCGACCGATGACACCGGCCGAGCGCCCTTCCGGGTCGATCGCGCCGATGTCGGCCGCGGCCAGCGTCCCTGCGCGGAGCGGTCGTGTCGCCGGCTGCAGCCGGCGGAGCCAGACCCAGCCTCCGATCCCGCAGGCCAGGCTGAGGAGTGCCCCGATCATCAGCGCCAGCGGCACGCCCCACGCGCTGGCGATTGCGCCCATCAGCAGCCCGCCGGCCGGGACCGAGCCCGCGAAGACCGTCGTGTAGACGCTCATTACCCGACCCCGGAGCTGATCCGGCACGCTGAGCTGGATCGTCGTGTTGGCGGTGACGGCCATCGCGATGCCGCCCGCGCCGGCCACAGCCATCGCCAGCAATGACAGCCCGAACGTCGTCGAGACTGCGAGCGCGATCGAGCCGAGGCCGAGGGCGATCGCGCCGGTGGCGATGACGCTCGGGCTGGGCCGACGACTGAATGCGACCCACAGCGCGGCGATCGTCGAGCCGATGCCCGACGCAGCCATCAGGAACCCGTACCCCGGGGCGCCGACCTTCAGGACGGAATCGGCGAGCGGCGGGACGAGGACCTGGAAGTTCATCCCGAAGGTGGCGACGAGCCCGACGATGGTCACCGCCAGCAGCACCATCGGGGTCGAGCGAACGTAGCGGGCCCCTTCGGCGAGGTTCTCGACGACGGCCCCGAACGACCGCGGCCGGGCGATCGGCGCGACCGGCCGGAGCTCGCTGTCGCGCATCGCGAGGTAGGCGACGATGACCGCGATGAAGCTGACGCCGTTGATCAGGAACGCGCTCGAGATGTCGAACGCGCCGATCAAGAGGCCGGCCGCCGCCGGGCCGAGGACGCGCGACGCGTTGAACAGGGCCGAGTTCAGCCCGACCGCGTTGGCGACGTCCTCGCGACCGACCATCTCGACCGCGAACGACTGGCGAGCCGGCATGTCGACTGCGTTCGAGACGCCGAGCAGCGCCCCGAGCACCATGACGTGCCAGACCTGGACGACATGGGTTGCGGTCAGGGCAAACAACGCCAGCGCGAGGAGCATCGCCGTCGTCTGGGTGGCGATCAGGGTCTTGCGCTTCGGCAGCTGATCGGCGATCACCCCGCCGAAGAGGCCGAAGAGGATGACCGGGCCGAACTGGGCGACCGACACGATCCCCAGCCACAGCGGATCGTGGGT
>Ga0070707_100004885_pt1 | contig 12562 bp, 8 predicted proteins | sample KBSK5502metaG_FD_65468 | JGI IMG/M metagenome (GOLD analysis project Ga0070707, IMG submission 65468) | Corn, switchgrass and miscanthus rhizosphere microbial communities from Kellogg Biological Station, Michigan, USA - KBS K5-50-2 metaG | ecosystem: Host-associated > Plants > Roots >... | reverse complement strand
CTATGTGGTATACACGGGTACGTATGTCAGCAGTCCTGCCCCCCCGCCGCATGAGGTGGCGATCACCTTCGACGACGGCCCGACGCCATATTCGACCCCGGCGGTCCTGTCCTATCTCGAACAGACTCGCACACCAGCCACCTTTTTCGTGGAGGGCGGCTATGTGCATACCTGGCCCTATCTGTTGCGCCGTGAGTGGCAGGATGGCTTTGCCGTCGGCGTCCATACCTGGGACCACCCTCAGATGCCCAGGCTGACACAGGCGCAAATGCAGCAGCAAATCGGCGACACGATTCGCGCCATTCATACGACGCTCGGCCAGGATTCCTGCCTCTGGTTCTGGCGCCCGCCGTACGGCGAGTACAACGACCAGGTGGTGAGCACGGCGCGGGCGAATGGCCTCTCAACCATTATGTGGGATGTGGATCCACGAGATTGGTCGCGTCCGGGCGCCGCCGCCATCGCGGACAGCGTGCTGGCGCAGACGCACGCTGGCTCGATCATTTTGCTGCACGATGGCCCGGCGCTGCGCGAGCAGACGGCGGCTGCATTGCCCGCCATTCTTGCCGGCCTCAAGGCGCGCGGCCTGGTGCCAGTCACCCTCCCGCGCCTGCTTTCGGACGGCCACTATCCCGGTGTCTTCGTCCTCGGTACACTGCCGCACGTGTGAAGGCGGAAAGCGGCTCCACTTCACGAGGCCGACCTACCGGCAAGGCAGTGATCGGCCGGGCGAGGGTGCCCGCTTGCGCATGGATCGTGTGGCGCGGCGAGCGCAGAGCGAGCACAGGTTGAGCTGCGGCGAATATGGTACGCTATACGGTAGGCATTTTTCATGGCCGCAACGTAGCGCCGACACCATTTCACGAGCGCTCGCGGCGAATAGGCATCGAGCATCATGACAACCTGGGACGATTTCTACGGCCCCAACGCGGGCTATGTGGTCGAGCTGTATGAGCGCTACCAGCGCGATCCGCGCTCGATCGATGAGGCGACGCGCACCTTCTTCGAGCGCATCGCGCCGCCGAACGGCGCTTCCGTCGACGGGACAAGCGCACGGACGGCGGCACTGGAGCCTTCCGTGCGTCCGGTCGAGACGGACCAGGTGGCGAAGATCGTCGGCGCGGCACGCATGGCGCGCGGCATTCGCGAATACGGACACCTGGCCGCGCGCATCGATCCACTGGGCACGCCGCCGCCCGGCGACCCCATGCTCGACGCCGCCACCCACGGACTTAGCGATGCCGACCTTGCCTCGCTGCCCGCCAGCATTGTCTGGCCTGAGGCGGGAGCAGAGGACGGCACGAGTCTGGATGCGATTGCTCGCCTGCGAGCGATTTACAGTGGCCCGCTGGGCTACGACTTCGATCACGTGCAAGACTTCGAGGAGCGCGCCTGGCTGAAAGACCAGGTGGAGGGCGGCGCGTTTCGCACGCCTCTCGCGCCAGATGAGCGCGCTGGGCTGCTGCGGCGCCTCACGCAGGTCGCGGTCTTCGAGCGGTTCCTGAACAGCACGTTTCAAGGGCAAAAGCGCTTCTCCATCGAAGGCAACGACACGCTCGTGCCCATGCTCGATGCGCTGATTCACGACGCCGCACAGGCCGGCGCGCGCGAGGTACTGATTGGTATGGCGCACCGCGGGCGCCTCAACGTGCTGGCGCACGTGCTGGGCAAGCCATACACTGCCATCTTTTCGGAGTTCCACGGCGCGCCCAATAAGGACCTGGTGCCCTCTGAAGGCTCGATGGGCATCAACTTCGGCTGGACCGGCGACGTCAAGTACCATTTGGGTGCTCAGCGTGTGGTGCGCGAGGGCGAGCCCATCAAGGTGACGATGGCACATAATCCCAGTCATCTCGAGTTCGTGAATCCCGTCATCGAAGGGGCCACACGCGCTGCGCAGGACCAGCGTACCGCCCCCGGAGCGCCGCGCCAGGAGCCCGACCGCGCGCTGGCCGTCGTCATCCACGGCGATGCTGCGTTCCCCGGCGAGGGTGTCGTCGCGGAAACGCTCAATCTCTCGCGGCTGCCGGGCTACCAGACCGGCGGCAGCGTGCACGTCATCGTGAACAATCAGGTGGGCTTTACCACGGAGGCACGTGACGGGCGCTCCACCCTGTACGCCAGCGACCTGGCCAAGGGCTTCGAGATTCCGATCATCCATGTGAACGCCGATGATCCCGAGGCGTCGTTGGCCGCCATTCGCCTCGCGCATGCCTACCGCCAGCGCTTTCATCAGGACTTTCTGGTCGACCTCGTCGGCTACCGGCGCTGGGGCCACAACGAGGGCGACGAGCCGGCGTTCACTCAGCCGCTGACCTACGCGAAGATCGCCAGGCACCCGCCGGTGGACGCCCTCTACGCCAGGCAGCTCGAAGCGGAGCGAGTCGTCACAGCGGAGGAAGTCGAGGCGATGCGCCGGGAGGCCGGGCAGGCGCTGCGCGCTGCGTTCGACGTGCTTGGCGGCACGTCTCGGCAGCCAGAGGAGCAGCCGCTACGGGAGTCTCCGGCACTCTCCAGCGTCGACAGCAGCGTGGCGGCGGACGTGCTGCGCGCCCTCAACGACTCGCTCCTCGCACGCCCGGATGGCTTCACCCCTAATCCCAAACTGGAGCGGCTGCTGCAACGGCGGCGCGAGCGCCTCGACGAGGAAAGGGGCATCGATTGGGGGCATGCTGAGTCACTGGCGCTAGCCTCCATCCTGGCCGACGGTGAGCCAATCCGCCTTTCGGGGCAGGATACCGAGCGGGGCACGTTTAGCCAGCGGCACCTCGTGCTGCACGACGTCAACAGCGGCGAGCCGTTCATTCCGTTGCAGGCGCTTCCGCAGGCGCGCGCCTCGTTCGCGGTGTACAACAGCCCGCTCTCCGAAGCGGCAGTGCTGGGATTCGAGTACGGCTACAGCGTGCACGCGCCAGGCACGCTCGTGCTCTGGGAGGCGCAGTTCGGCGACTTCGCCAACGCCGGCCAGGTGGTGATCGATCAATTCATCGCCGCCGCGCGCGCGAAATGGCGCCAGCTGCCGTCGCTGGTATTGCTGCTGCCGCACGGCTATGAGGGCCAGGGGCCAGAGCACTCGAGCGGGCGTGTGGAGCGCTACCTGCAGCTGGCGGCCGAGGACAACCTGCGCATCGTCAACTCCACGACGGCGGCGCAGTACTTCCATCTCTTGCGGGCGCAGGCGGCGCTGCTGAGCAGCGCGCCGCGGCCGCTCGTCATCATGACGCCGAAGAGTCTGCTGCGGCATCCCGCCGCGGCGTCGAGTCTCGCCGACCTGGCCAACGGTCACTTCCAGCCGGTGTTGCTCGACCCGGCTACAAGCGCACGCCCTGAATCGGTCGAGCGCCTGCTGCTGTGCTCCGGCAAGATCGCGGTCGAGCTAGCGGCCGCGCGCGACGCGCTGGGCGAGGGACGCGAAGCAGTTGCCATCGTGCGGGTGGAGCAGTTGTATCCATTCCCGTCGGCGGCTCTCGAGCAGGCGTTGCGCGGTTTCTCGCAGATGCGCGAGGTGCTATGGGTGCAGGAGGAGCCGCGCAACATGGGAGCCTGGAGCTTTGTCGCACCGCGACTCGAGGCGCTGCTGCCGGGGCACGTACGGCTGGATTATGCAGGCAGGCCGGAACGCGCCAGCACGGCCGAGGGCCAGGCGGACGTGCATGCCGCGGAGCAGGCGCGCATCGTGGAGGCGGCATTAGGCAACGGCAAGCGGCCGCGGCAGGCAAGGCGCGCAGTGCGCGGGGGGCAACATGTCAGTTGAGATCAAGGTGCCGGCGCTGGGCGAATCCATCGTCGAGGCTACGGTCGGCCAGTGGCTCAAACACGAAGGGGAGCCCGTCTCCGCTGGCGAGCCGGTGGTCGAGCTTGAGACTGAGAAGGTGAATATGGAGGTGGTGGCGCCTGCTGACGGTGTGCTGCGGGCCATTACCAAACGGGAGGGCGAGACGGTCGCCATCGGCGAGGTGCTGGCCGAGCTGGCTGAAGGCGAGGCGCCAGCGGCAGGTGAGGTGCCGTCAGCCGGAGAGCCTGCGGCGCCGGCGCCTGGCAGTGCAGAGCCCGTCCCCGCGCCGCCGCCAGCGCCCGCGCTTGCGCCAGCCGGGCAAGCCGCCCTGCTGGATGAGACCAGCGACACACGTGTCAGCCCGCTCGCCCGGCGCATCGCCAGCGAGCGCGGGGTAGACCTCAGCCGCGTTCACGGCAGCGGCGTGGGGGGTCGCATCACCCAGGACGACGTGACGGGCTATCTCGCGCAACAGCACAACGGCGGCGGCACTGCACCCGCGCCCGCCCCAGTAGCGGCCGCGCCCACGCCCGCCGGTCAGGCGCCAGCGTCGCCCGCACCATCGACCGCTGCGCGCTCCGAAGGTGCGAGAAGCGCCAGCACCGCGACGCCCCCGCCAACGCCAGCCCCTCCGCCCGACGTGGCGACCCGCGGCGTGAGCGGCGGACGGCGCGAGGAGCGTGTGCGCCTATCACGGCGCCGGCTGACCATCGCGCGGCGGCTGGTGGAGGCACAGCACACGGCGGCGATGCTGACGACCTTCAACGAGGTCGACATGAGCGCCGTGATGGAGCTACGCAAGCGGCGGCGCGATGCGTTCAAGCAGCGCCACGGCGTCGGTCTGGGGTTCATGTCGTTCTTCACCCGGGCCGTCATCGGCGCGCTCAAAGCGTATCCGCGGCTCAACGCCGAGATCCAGGGCGAAGAGATGGTGCTCAAGCACTACTACGACATCGGGATCGCCGTCGGCGTGCCGGAGGGACTCGTAGTGCCGGTGCTGCGCGACGCCGACCGCATGACCTTCGCCGAGATCGAGCAACAGATCGCTCAGCTGGCCGAGAAGGCGCGCACGAACACGCTCGCGCTCGACGAGCTGCAAGGTGGCACGTTCACCATCACCAACGGCGGCACCTTCGGCTCGCTGCTCTCGACGCCGATCTTGAATGCGCCTCAGGTGGGCATTCTCGGCATGCACAAGGTCGAAGAGCGGCCGATTGCGCTTGGCGGCCAGGTGGTGATTCACCCGATGATGTACCTGGCACTCTCCTATGACCACCGGATCGTGGACGGGCAGGAAGCGGTGAGCTTTCTCGTGCGGGTGAAAGAGCTGATCGAGGATCCCGAGACGCTGTTGCTCGAAGGCTGAGAGCACGGACGCGACAACAGCGCGCCTACGGCTGAGCGGCCGCGGACCGTATCCTAGCTGGACACCATGACGGACTGGAACTCGGCCGCACCAATGGCACGATAGCGTGCGTAGCGCCGCTCTAGCAGGTCCGGCACGGCTATGCGCTCCAGCTCGGCGAGATGCGTCTGAATGGCCGACTTAATCGCCTCCGCAGCAGCGCGCGGGTTACGGTGGGCGCCTCCCAGCGGCTCCGGAATGATGCCCTCGATCAAGCTAAGCGCCAGCAAGTCGGGCGCCGCGATTTTCATGGCCTCGGCGGCGCTCGACGCGAAGGCGGAGTCGCGCCAGAGGATGGATGCGGCGGCCTCGGGCGCGGCGACCGTGTAAATGGCATTCTCCATCATGAGGATGCGGTCTGCCACGCTGATGCCAAGCGCGCCGCCGCTGCCCCCCTCCCCGATGACGATGGCCAGGATAGGTGTGCGCAGCCGTGCCATGGTGAGCAAGTTCTCGGCGATGGCTTCGGCGATGCCGCGCTGCTCGTCCTCCAGCCCCAATGACGCACCGGCCGTGTCAATCAGAGTCACCACCGGCATGTGGAAGCGCTCGGCCTGCCGCATGAGCCGCTGCGCCTTGCGGTACCCTTCGGGGTGCGCCATGCCGAAATTGCATTCCTGCCGCTCCTTGGTATCGCGCCCCTTCTGGTGGCCGATGAGCATGAGAGTTCTGCCCTCCATGCTCGCGATGCCGCCCAGGATGGCGCGGTCGTCGCCGTAGCGCCGGTCGCCGCGCAGCGCGAAGAAGTCGTCGCAGATGAGCTTGATGTAGTCCGCGGTGTAGGGCCGCTCGCGGTGGCGTGCCACCTGCACGCGCTGCCACGGCGTGAGTGCGCTATAGAGCTCGCGCGTTTGACGCTCTAATTCCTGGGGCAGCCTGTTCAAGTCGGCACGCTCCTCCGGCTTCAGCTTGTCCGCGCGCTTCTGTTGCAGCGAGAGAAGTTGCTTCTCCATGGCCGCGAGATGCTTTTCGAATTCAAGATCGTATGCCATGTGCACTCTCCTCCACCTGGCAACACGCAGCGCGTCGTGCGAACGCGCGAGCCGTTGCCCTGCTTAGTCGTTGCGTCTGCCGAGCTGATGATACAGACGCAGGAGGCGCCCGATGGTGGGGCGCAGGGCGCGCCGATGAACGATCTCGTCGATCATACCATGCTGCAAGCAGAACTCGGCGGTACCCGTATCTTTAGGCAAGTGCTGGTGCATAAATTGTTCGAGCACCCGCGGTCCGGTGAAGCAGATGATGGCCTTTGGCTCCGCCAGGATGACGTCGCCGAGCATGGCAAAGCTGGCGGTCACCCCACCAGTGGTCGGGTCCGTCAGCAGCGAGATGTAGGGCACGCCGCGCTCGCTGAGGCGCGCCAGGGCGGCCGATGTCTTAGCCATCTGCATCAGGGAAATGACGCCTTCTTGCATGCGGGCGCCGCCAGAGGCCGAGACAACGAGCAGGGGGATACGCTCGTCGGCTGCGCGCTCGGTAGCCTGCGTAATCTTCTCACCGACCACCGCTCCCATGCTTCCCCCAATGAAATTGAAGTCCATGACAGCAAGCATGAGTGGGAGGTCCTCGATGCGTCCTCGCCCGGCCACACAGCCCTCATTGAGCCCCGAGCTGGTACGCTCGCTGGCGAGCTTGTCGCGATACGACTGCGACCGGCTCGTGAAATTGAGGGGATCGGAGGACTGCATGTCGGCGCCGAACTCTTGGAAGCTGCTTGGATCGAGCAGCAGCTCGAGGCGCTCTTTCGCACTGAGGCGGAAGTGATAGCCGCACTTCTGGCAGACGCGTAGATTTTTGTCAAGATCCTTATTGACGAGCAATTCTTTGCAGTTCGGACACTTGACCGCGAACTTATCCGGCAACGGAAGCTTAGCGGCGTTGGCAGAGGCTCCGTTCTGGCTGGCAATCGTCAGCGCAGGCCGCGACTCATCCTTCACAATTGACCCCCTCGCAGCGCTGCCGTCCGCGACGCCGCGGCACTGCAGAACGTCGCGGACGGCCACCGTAGCCTGGCCACACGCGCGGTAGCAAGCCGGTAGTGCGGCCGCCATAGTCTATCATGGCCTACAACAGTGTAGCTAGTCAACAGGCGCACAGTGATGCTCACGCCTCTTCGAACAGCGCATCCACGAAGGCATCGGCGTCGAAGGGCGCGATATCTTTGACACTTTCGCCGGTCCCGATGAACTTGATCGGCAGTCCCAGCTCGGAGGCGACGGCAAACGCGATGCCGCCGCGCGCCGTCCCATCCAGCTTGGTGAGGATGACCCCACTGACACCGGCATCCTGCACGAACTGTTTGGCCTGTAGAAAGCCGTTCTGGCCGGTGGTGGCGTCGATCACCAGCAGGACCTCATGGGGCGCCTCAGCGTCGTATTTCTGCAACACGCGCATCATCTTCTTCAGCTCTTCCATCAGATTGAATTTGGTGTGCAGCCGCCCCGCCGTGTCCACGATCAGCACGTCCGCGCCGCGCGCCTGTGCCGCTTGCATGGCGTCGAAGACGACCGCGCCGGGATCGGCGCCATACTGATGGCTAATCACCGGGGTGCCGATCCGCTCGCCCCAGGTCTTGATCTGCTCGGCGGCGGCGGCGCGGAAAGTGTCGCCGGCGGCCAGCATCACCCGATGCTTGTCGCGCTTGAGCAGGTTCGCCAGCTTGGCGATGCTAGTGGTTTTGCCGACGCCGTTCACGCCGACGACGAGATAGACGCTGATCGGCGACGTCTCGGACACGATCAGCGGCTCCGGCTCACCGAGCAGCAGCGCCAGCTCTTCTTTGAGCGCCGCGCGCAGCTCGGAGCCGCGTTCCAGGTGCTCCACCTCCACGCGCTCGCGCAGTGTAGCCAGCAGCCGCTCCGTCGTCGTCACACCAACATCGCCGCTAATCAGCGTGTCTTCCAGCTCGTCCCAGACCTCGTCGGTGATCTCGTCCGCTTCGAGGATATCGTTCACGCGTCCGAAGAGCTGGCGAGTGCGCCCGAGGCTGAAGCGGAAGACGTTGCGCGGTGGCGTGCGCCGCTCATCCGGCATCTCGTCTACCGGCTGCGCCTCGACGGCGACGTCAACCTCCGAAAGCGCCGATGGCGCCTGGTGCGCTGGCGCGCCGTACGAAGGCGCCGGGGGTTCCTCGACAAACTCCTCTTCCGGCGCCTCTTCCTCCACCGCCGCGCCGGCCTGCTCGACATCTGGCTGGTCGTCGCGCTTGAAAAGTCCTTCGCGAAGTCGTTTGAACACGGTGATCTATCCTTAGCCGCACCGCGTGATGGTAGGCCACAAAGCGCGTCGAGTGAGCGCTCGTCGGCCGCGCCGGCACGGCGCATACTTGTCTGGAATCACAACGAAAGGGCGACCTCGTTGTTCGGAACCGTGGCCCCGAGTCACGAGACGCCCACCTGATCCTCTACCGCACGCGTTCACATTCGTCGCAGTCGCTCGGCATCGTCCTACCGGGCGCTGCGATACGAGTGCATGGACCCATCACTCACCGGCTCATTGATGATGATGTCCCCATTGCGAATCTTGACGTTGTAGAGACAGTTTGGATTGGTGCAGACCCAAGCTTTGAACTGGATCGAGGCACCCTGGCTGCCGAAGTCGGAAAGCGGGACGAGATCGCCCGCGCCACACTTGCGACACCGCGGAAATGTGTACTCCACTCCCATCGCCCCCTTGCTCAAGCGCCACGCCTGGCCCGCGCTCCTCCGTTCGCCCGCGTCGTGCCGACGAGATGGCAGGAGGGCTACCGCTGTGGAGCACTCACCACTACTACCCCTACTCCGCGCTGTACGGCATGTGTCGCCCACATTCTATCATACACAGCGGAGTAGATGGGTTAACGTATGCTACCTCAACAGTGCGCAAGAATCGGGCCAGGATCGCACGAGCAGCAGCGCCCCCCACGCCGCGGCGCATGAATACCCGCGTCCTGTGCACGGGATTTCCCGTAATTCCGCTGCCGCAGTGCCCTTCCAGGCTTGTCACCCGTTATTACTACAGGACGACATCCAGATGCAGGTTTCCTCTGTTCTTCACTCCCACCCACATTGAATTTCCGCGGGTGGCGGGGTATACTGTAGGAAGCAGGCTAGCATATCGTGCCCCTGCCGGCGACCTCATGGTCGTTTCCTCCCGCTGTGCCACGGCGCATGGCGGCCGGGCAGCCGGATGCCGACCCGTCAGTGCACGAGGAGGACCCCATGGATAACGCACGCCGGCCCGCCCGCAGGACCCGTCGCCCCCGCGCGGCGGCCCTGGACGCGCTCAGTGTGCTCATGGAGTCTGACGCCGCCGTAAGGAGCTTCGACGGCCCAGCGGCGGTGCGCGAGCTGCCGGTGCTGCCCGTCCGTAACACAGTCCTCTTGCCGCGCATGGTCGTGCCGCTCTTCGTGGATCGCGAGCCGGCGCTACGCGCCATCGAGGCTGCCATGGCCAGGGACCGGGCCATCCTCATCGTCTCACAGCGCTCCGAGCTGACCGACGATCCGACCTATCAGGACGTCTACGGCGTTGGTACGGAGTGCACGATCAGCCGCGTGCTCAAGATGCCGGACGGCACCAGCAGCGTGCTCGTTCAGGGCGTGCGTCGTGTGCGCATCGACGTCTGGCTGCATCATTCCCCGTACGGCCGGGTGCGCGGGCTGGCATTCGACGAGTCCGACCGTTATGACGAGCGGCTGGAGGCGCTGGCGCGTACCGCGTTGGCCTCCTTCGAGCGCTGCACAAAACTGAGCGAGCGCTTCGGCGAGGACGCCTACGTGCAGGCGCTGAATATCGAGCGAGTGGGCGCGCTGGCGGACTTCCTCGTCGCCCAGCTCGAGCCGCCGCTGGCCCTGCGGCAAGATCTGCTCGAAACGCTCGATCCCGAGCTACGGATGCGCAAAGCCTGTCAGCTGCTGCAGCGTGAGCTGAATGTGCTGGAGCTGGAGCACAAGATTCACGTCGAGGTGCAACAGGAAGCCGACCGTGGCCAGCGCGAATTCTTCCTGCGCGAGCAGCTGAAAGCGATTCAACGCGAGCTGGGGGAGCACGACCCAGCCGCCCGCGAAAGCGGCGAGCTGCGGGCACGGGTGCTGGAGCGCGGTATGCCCCCAGCAATCGAGGCGCGCGCGCTCAAGGAGCTGGAGCGGCTCGACGGCATGCAGGCGATGTCGCCAGAGTACAGCGTCGTCCGCACCTATCTGGATTGGCTGGTCGCCCTGCCGTGGCACGAGCGCACGCCGGACCGGCTGGATCTGGCCCACGTCGCCGCGGTGCTCGACCGGAATCACTTCGGCCTCGACAAGGTCAAGGATCGTATCGTCGAGCACATCGCCGTGCGCAAGCTCGCACCCGAGGGGCGCGCGCCGATCCTGTGCCTGGCTGGTCCTCCGGGGGTCGGCAAAACCACGCTCGGGCGCTCCATCGCCGAGGCGCTGGGGCGCAAGTTCGCGCGCATCTCGCTCGGCGGCGTGCGCGACGAGGCGGAGATTCGCGGGCACCGGCGTACCTACGTCGGTGCGCTGCCCGGCCGCATCCTGCAGACGATGAAGACCGTCGAGACGGTGAACCCTGTGCTGCTGCTGGACGAGATCGACAAGCTAGCATCGGACTATCGCGGCGATCCCGCGGCGGCGCTGCTCGAAGTGCTCGATCCAGAGCAGAACGCCACGTTTGCCGACCATTACCTCGAAGTGCCGTACGACCTGTCGCAGGTCATCTTCATCCTCACCGCGAACGTGCTGCACACGATCCCATCGCCGCTACGCGACCGCATGGAGATCATCGAGATTCCGGGCTACGCCGAAGAGGAGAAGGTCTCCATCGCGCGCCAGTTTCTCATTCCGCGCCAGATGACGGATTCGGGTCTCACTCCGCTGCGCATCGAGCTGCATGATGACGCCATCCGCCGCATCGTGCGCGAATACACATTCGAGTCCGGCGTGCGCAATCTGGAGCGCGAGGTGGGCGCGATCATGCGCCGGGTGGCGCGCCGTGTCGCCGAAGGGCGCCGCCACAAGGCCGTCGTCTCGGCGCAGCGGGTGCCGGCCTTCCTGGGCCCACAAAAATACTTCCCGACCGAAGCCGAAGAGCGCGACGAGGTTGGTGTGGCGACGGGCCTGGCGTGGACCTCGGCCGGTGGCGACCTAACGAGCGTCGAAGTGATGGCAGTGCCCGGACGCGGCGGCTTGACGCTCACCGGCCAGCTTGGCGACATCATGAAGGAGTCCGCTCAGGCGGCGCTGACGTTCACACGGGCGCGCGCGCTAGCGCTAGGGCTACGCGAGGACTTCCATGAGTGCCACGACCTGCACATCCACCTGCCGGCGGGCGGCATCCCGAAGGATGGCCCCTCAGCGGGCGTAACGATGGCGGTAGCGCTCATCTCTGCGCTTACCGGGCGGCTCGTGCGGCGCGATGTGGCGATGACGGGCGAGATCACGCTACGCGGGCGCGTGCTTCCCGTCGGCGGTGTCAAAGAGAAGGTGCTGGCCGCCTATCGCGCCGGCATGACGACCATCGTGCTGCCGCGGCGCAATGTCCGCGACCTGGACGACATCGCCGACGATATTCGCCAGCAGCTGACCTTCGTGCCGGTGGAGAGCATGGACGAGGTGATTGGCATTGCGCTGCGCGCCGCGCCACAACGCGAGTCTTCCGCGCCCTCGCGCACGTCGGTCGAGCCGTTGCCGCATTTTGCGCCCGCTGCCGCGCCCAGCCGGCAAGAGCCGCTGGCCGCAGCCAGCCGGGTGGCGCGCCCGCGCATCCGCCGGTCCGACGTCGTTGCGGGCCAGTAGTCATCGCGACCTTATCGGTACGCCGCGCCCCAGTTCTTCTCCTCGACCTCCCAGTTCGTCGGTCCTGGCCGCTTGATCGAGATGTGGCAGGCGGCCTCGTCCGGCGTCGCGCCGTGCCAGTGCCACGTCCCCGCCGGCACGGCGACGATGTCTCCCGCCGCCGTATGCTGCGTCTCGCTCTCTGTGGCGACGACGCCGCGCCCCTCCACGAAGTAGAGCACCTGCTCGTCGCTGTGGATGTGCGGGCGCGTGCGCGCACCCGCCTCGAAGAAGACGGCGGTCAGCCCGACCTCGTGGCCCTGTTCGGGGTCTACGAGCGGCTGAAAACGCGCCTCACCCGCGATCCACCGGGTCATCGTCGGGTCCGGCTTGGCCTGAGAACGGTCGACCTTGCTCGTGTCCATGTGCCTGCTCCTTTGCGCCTTCTCTTGCTCTAGACTGCGTGCTGCCGCCGGCCGGCGTTACACTAGAGGACCCTGCCGCTCGGCACGCTCAGAAACTGTTTGAAAACTCGTATCAGGCAGGCAGCGGCGTCGGCTATGCTGGGGGATGGACATCTCGCCTCTGCTTTATGCCTCCGATCTCACCGACGCCGAATGGGCGGTG
>Ga0070707_100004882_pt1 | contig 12566 bp, 11 predicted proteins | sample KBSK5502metaG_FD_65468 | JGI IMG/M metagenome (GOLD analysis project Ga0070707, IMG submission 65468) | Corn, switchgrass and miscanthus rhizosphere microbial communities from Kellogg Biological Station, Michigan, USA - KBS K5-50-2 metaG | ecosystem: Host-associated > Plants > Roots >... | reverse complement strand
ATTTTCTTGATCGCGCAGCCACCCCTCCTTTGCAAGGAGGGGAATGCGCCCCACTGAACAGTTCAACAATCCTGCTAGAGGCCCGACGCTAACAAAATGGAACCTGTAATTCGTATCAGGAACTTGAATCACTACTACGGCAGCGGCGCCTTGCGCAAGCAGGTGCTGTTTGACATCGACCTCGATATCTATCCGGGAGAAATCGTTCTTCTCACCGGCCCTTCAGGTTCCGGCAAAACGACGCTGCTGACGCTCTGCGGAGCGTTGCGCTCGATCGAAGAAGGAAGCGCTCTCGTGCTGGGACAGGAACTCAATGGCGCAAGTCCCGCGGATCTTGTTCGAGTGCGGCGCAATATCGGATTCATCTTTCAGGCCCACAATCTGATTGATGCGCTTACCGCGGCACAGAACGTCCAGATGTCCCTTGGACTCGATAAGGACAGCGCTCATGTTGCGCGGGAGCGCGCCGTCGAAATGTTGGAAGCGGTCGGACTGCAGGACCACGTTGGCTATCTGCCGGACAAATTATCGGGCGGTCAAAAGCAGCGTGTTGCGATTGCGCGGGCCCTCGTACGCAGGCCAAAAGTGATTCTGGCGGACGAGCCGACAGCCGCTCTCGACAAAAGATCAGGACGCGAAGTCGTCGACATTCTGCAGCACCTGGCCAAAGCGCAGGGCTGCACGATTCTGCTGGTGACGCACGACAATCGGATACTCGATATCGCGGATCGCATCGTGACGCTCGAAGACGGACGGCTGGCCTCATTCACAGCAGGCATGGCTGCAAATGCGAGCCATATGCTCGCGGCGTTTGTTCAAATGTCTCGAAAGGGAGAATTGTTGAGTCATGTCACCGATCTTTCAGCAACTCAATTTGTGCAGATGCTGGAACGGATGACTTCGGAATTCCAACAGTTCCTTCATGTAGTGGATTTCACAAGAGAGCAAGGCACAGGGGCGGAAGCAGTTGGTGCTTTCTTCGATCAGATGCTCGAAGCCGTGACGTTGAAGATTCGCGGTCTTCTCCATGCCGAGCGGGGAACTATTTTTCTTGTGGATAATTCTCGCCGGAGGTTGCGCTCTCGAATTGCGCACACCGAGGGAGACAAACCGCTGATCATTAATCTTCCGATCGGCATCGGCATTGCAGGCCGCGTGGCCGCGACGGGTGAAACGCAGAACATTGCGGATCCCTATAGCCATCCGGATTTCAATCCGGCCGTTGATCGAGATACGGGCTATCGCACCCGGAGCATCCTCTGCATGCCGATTTACGATCGGAAGAAACAAATTTTTGCGGTTGCCGAGCTGCTGAACAAAATCGGAGACCAGGCATTCTCGGATAAAGACGAAGCGATGTTCCGCGACTTCGCAGAACCGCTGGGTCTCATTCTGGAGAGTTGTATGCGGATGGCGTCGTCAACCACGGCCGTGATTTAGCCGAGCCTTCCTGAACCGCCATCCGTACATCAAACCGCCGTAGAAGTTGAACCACTTCGCTGCTTCCGGATCCTGAAACGGATAATCCGCGCCCAGTTGCCGGGCCGTTGCGAGACCGGACACAAAACATGTCTCCTGGCTGTTCAGGATCGTGTGGGCACCGCAATGCCATGTATGTTTCCTGCCCTGAATGAGGCGAAATAAGTTGATGAGCACGGAAATGTGAAACACATCGTGGACGATGTGTTGAAACCACCACGTCCTGATGATCTTTCTTTTATCGATGTCCGTTATCGGGTTGTATGTCACCAGGCAGGGCTTGTCCGACCGCTTCGCCCACGGCTGCTGGTTGTGCATGATGTACGTGATTTCGTAATTGTCGGGTCGCGCGCCGTATTGCTCGATGAAATTGCTTCGGGTTGCAAGAGGCTGCGTCGGGTTATCCGGCAGTACGGATGAATCGTAATGAACGACCGTGTGGTTGTGCAGTTCGCTTTCGTAGCGTATTGAGGAGAGGAGAAACGCTTCCAGCACGCTCGGCTTGTCGAGCATCATCAACGTCTGGTTCGCATTGCACGCGAAGATGACCTCGTCGAATTGCTCGGTATCGCCGGCCTCGTCTTCAACTTCAACGCTGTTGCCGGTGCGGCGAACCTTCTTGACCGGCCTGTTCAGATAAATCTTGTCGCGAAACGGCGCAGCCATTGATTCGTAGATCCGCCGCGTCCCCTGATCCCACGTCTGCATCGGAGTTGCCGATTCGATGTCAAAGAAATCCAGATAGCGCGCAAACAACGACGCAGGCATATCGAACACATTCGACGCCATGAGGAAGTTCACGAACATCGGCTTCAGTATCTTGTACCGGAAATCACCGGAAAACCGCCCGAGGTTCAGCAGCGCACCCATGGTGATGTAGTTGAACGGATTCAGAATCGCGAGGGCCTTCGATCGGCTTTTGTTCAAAACGTTGAAGCGTTTGAGAAATGCGAGCAGCTTTTGAAACCGCCTGATATCCGGCTCGAGTTGCTTGCGAAGCTCGGAATTGAAGTTATGGGCGTAGATTTCGTCGCGGCATTTCACGCTGTAGTTGAATTGTGTATCGATGAGGTCGATACTGTGTTGCCGCAGAAACTGTACGTAGTTGTGGTATACCGTCGGAATGCAAGCCGTGACCGAAATATCAAATGGAATGGAGCCGCCATCGTCCTGCGGCATGTCGACCGTGATGGCGTTGCCGCCGACGGTTGCATTTGCTTCGAACAGCCGGATGTCAAACCGATCCGGATGCCTGCTTAATGCCCAGGCCGCGCCGAGTCCTGCCACACCTCCGCCAATGATCGCAATTTTTTGGGGCAAGATTTCCTCCTAGCATGGCCTACGTTTTTGAACCGGAGATTCTACTGCAAGTGGCGAGAGGGGCTCTCGTCCAAAAGCTGGAGATCGAGGATCTCGTCGCGACGGTCATCAAGGAACTCGGCAGGCGTTATCCGCGTCATATCAACGCATCGCCCAAATGGGTCTTCAACAATGCAGGGGGAGCGATGGGCGCAATGTGTGTGTTACACGCTTCATTGACCGAGTACGTCATTATTTTCGGCACGCCGGTTGGAACCGAAGGGCACAGCGGCAGGTTTTTTACCGATGATTACTTCATGATTCTCGCGGGCGAACAGTGGGCATTCCGAGCCGGACAGTTTTCGCGCGAAGTATACCGCCCCGGAGATATGCATCACATGCCGAGACGCCAGGTCAAACAGTACAGGATCCCTGAATCCTGCTGGGCTTTGGAGTACGCGCGCGGCCCGATCCCGACCATGTTACCGTTTGGACTGGCCGACACTTTCACAAGCACACTTGACTTTTCCAGCCTCGTGGAAACACTGTGGATCTACACCAAGAGCGCAGCGAAAGAACTGCTGCAGGGGAAGATTTGATACTGATCACAGGATCGAGCGGCCATCTCGGAGCGAATCTTGTCCGCCGTCTGCTCGCCGACGGCCACAGTGTTCGTGCGCTGTTGCGCAAGGAAAGCAACAACGCCGCGCTGGAAGGACTCGATGTCGAACCCATCTATGGCGATTTGCGCGACCCGTCTTCTCTCGCAGCCGCCGTGCGAGGCTGTGACCGGGTTCATCATTGCGCGGCGATCGTCTCGACCACGCCGGGCGAGGAGAGGGAAATTTTTGAAGCCAACGTCATCGGCACGCGCAACCTGCTTCGAGCGGCCCGGGAGGCTGGAGTTTCACGTGTTGTGGTCTCCGGCTCGCTGAGCGCTGTCGGGCACGATCCGAATCGGCCGAGTGACGAAACGATGCCGTTCTATCCTTTCGAGAAGCTGACTGCGTATTCGCATACCAAGGCCGGTGTCGAGCATGAATGTTTGAAAGCGTTCGCGGATGGACTGGATGTTGTCATCGCCACATCTTGCGCGATCCTCGGCCCGAACGACTTCAAGCCATCGAGAATGGGAAAGACCCTCATCGACTTCGCAACGGGCAAATTGCGCGCTTACATTCCCGGTGGTTTCACGTTTGTTGCGGCTAAAGACATGGTGCAGGGACACGTCCTCGCCATGGAAAAGGGCCGGCCCGGGCAAAAATATATTTTCAGCACCGAGTTTCTGACCGTCGATCGGCTCATGACGATTTTCGAAGACGTGACCGGCCGCCGCCGGCCGTGGCTGCGCATGCCTCCGCCATTGATGGCGGGCATTGCCGAAGTCTCGACGTTCGTCCTCACGAATTTTTTCCCAACAGTCCCGCAACGTTTTACCCCGGCTGCCGTCCGGTTCCTGCGCATGCAGCGCAGGGCGGATTCCAGCAAAGCCGTCCGGGAACTGGGCTATCAACCAACGAGCATTGCCGAAGCGATTCACGAAGCGTACGAATGCTTCGTGCGGCGCGGCGTGATTCCGGTCACAGCCAGAAAAGTCTGGGTGTCGCGCCCGGGAGTGTCGAAGTCGTGATCGCCATCGCTCAAGAGGCGAAGCATCCCCCGGTTCTGCGTGGAGGTTTGCCTTTCCTCGGGCACGCCATTGAATTCCATCGTGATCCAACCGCACTGCTTCAACGCGGGCGCGATCAGTTCGGCGAGATCTTCTCGTTTCTGCTCGCGGGAAAACAAGTGACGGTACTCACGGGGCCGGAAGCCAACGAAGCATTCTTTCATGCCCCCGACAATCAATTGAGCGCCAAAGAAGCGTATCAATTCACGGTGCCGATATTCGGAAAGGGCATCGCGTACGACACCAGTCCGGAAACGATGAGCGAGCAGCTTGGTCTTCTGTTTCCGGCGCTGCGCGACCAGCGCCTGCAGTCGTACGCTCACTTTATGGAGCAGGAAGCGGAATCGTACTTCGGCTCGTGGGGCGATACCGGTGAAGTCGATCTGCTGGAGGCGATGAACGAAATCACGGTGTTCATTGCGAGCCGATGTCTCATCGGTCATGAATTCCGTCAGAGTCTCTCGACGGAATTCGCTCACCTCTATAAGGATCTCGAGGGCGGACTGAATTTGATCGCCTTCTTCAAACCGGATTTGCCGCTGCCTTCATTCAAACGCCGGGACCGCGCGCGAGTGCGAATGGCCCAGTTGATTTCGAAGATCATTGGAGACCGGCGCGCCAGCGGAACCGAAGGCGAAGATTTCCTGCAGACGTTGATGAGTGCGCGTTACAAGGACGGGACTGCACTGACGGACGATGGAATTACCGGACTGCTGCTGACCGTGATCTTTGCCGGACAACATACAAGCGCTGTTCTCGCGACATGGACGGGAGTCCTGCTGCTGCAGCATCCTCAGCACCTGCCGGGCATCCTCGAGGAACAGAAACAGGTTTTTAATGGCCGGCTGGGCCGCCCCGAAATGACATTGGATGCGATTCGACGATTGAGCGCACTCGAGCGTGCCATCAAAGAAGCGGAGAGACTGCGGCCACCGCTGGTCATGCTCATGAGAAAAATTCTTCGCGACCTTCGCTATCGGGAATACGTCATTCCCGCGGGCGGCCTGGCGATGGTGTCGCCGGCGGTGTCCCATCGCCTGCCTGAGGTCTTCAGCAAACCTGAAATGTACGATCCCGACCGGTTTGGTCCCGGCAGGGAAGAAGATCGAAAGAGTGCATACCGCCTGATCGGCTTCGGTGGCGGCCGGCATCGCTGCATCGGATTGACATTCGCATACCAGCAGGTGAAGGTCATCTGGACCGTGCTGTTGCACCGTTTTGATCTGGAGCTTGCTCAACCGCATCATCAGCCGGATTACTCCACTTTCGTGGTTGGACCGAGACGGCCGTGTATCGTACGGTATCGGCGAAAATGAGCACGACGCCACGGCCTCCCGCTTTTGCCGAAGCTCGAAACCCACGCCAGAAGGCGCGCGCCGCAGGCCTGCATCCGGATTACTGGTACGCCGTCGAACACGATCGTGCCGTGAAGCCTGGCCGCGTTGTGGAGATCCAGTTCTGGAAGACATCGATTGCTTTGTATCGGGGAATGGATGGGCAGTTACACGCGCTCGAGAATCGTTGCGCTCACCGTCAACTGAAGCTCTCGGCCGGCGAAGTCGCCAATTGCAATCTCGTGTGCGCTTATCATGGCTGGACGTACGACTGCGATGGCCGGGTTGTCGACATCCCTCACGATCTGTTTGGCCGTTCGATGCCATCGTTCAGGGTGCGCAGTTATCCGGTCAAAGTTCGCTACGGGCTGATCTGGATTTTTCCAGGCGATCCGGCAAACGCGGATCAGCGGAAGATTCCCGATATACCCGAGCTCGAAGGAGAGAGGCCCTGGGCATGCGTGCCGATCGATTTCACGTGGCAGGCTCACCACTCGATGATCATCGACAACGTCAGTGATTTTACGCATGCGCATCTGCATCGGAAGTATCGTCCTTTTGTCGACGCCAAACTCGTTCGATGTGAAATGCTCGGCGATCGTGTTTTTGTCAGTTACAACGCAAAGATCGGCCGCGGGCGCATTACCGGTTTGTTTGTCGACAGGAATCGCGTCAATACCGACTTCATCGAGTTGTGCCACGAATATCCGTACCAGTGGTCGAACACAGGCGGCAAGATCAAACACTGGTGCTTCGTGCTTCCCATCGATGAGCGCACCAGCCGCGCGTTTTTCCTCTTTTACTTCGATGCGCTCAAGATCCCGTTCACGCCGCTGCGCATTCCCGAGTGGCTCATGACGCCGTTGCTCAAGATTGCAAACTCGATTTCCATCAAGCCCCTTTTGCGTCAGGATGGCTTCGCTGTCGAGCGAGAACAGGAAGGATACGACGTTCATTTCGATGCACCCCTCGCTGAACTCAATCCAGCGGTGAATCTCTTTCAGCAACTGACTATTCGCAAATGGGAAGAACACCTCAAAAGGTGTGAATGAATTACAGGCGAGCACATTCCCCTCCTTGCAAAGGAGGGGTGTCCGCGCCATCAAAAAATGGTCCCATTCCGAAAACGGCGCGGACGGGGTGGTCGCTCACAAGTTACGTTTCAAAATGCGTTTTGAAGCATTGGCGTGTAAGCGACCACCCCGTCTGCGGCGCTTCGGTGGCTGCGCGACTTTTTATTGATGCCGCAGCCACCCCTCCTTTGCAAGGAGGGGAATGCGCATGACCGGCGGTTCTGCCCTGGATCGCGGTATCACATACCTGCTCTCGCAGCAGCGGGAGGATGGATGCTGGGAAGGCGAGATGGTCTGGTGCACGATGATCCTCTCTCAATACATCATCGTTCAGACCATCGCCGGCCGATCGTTCGACGAGCAGACCCGCTCGCAAATGATCAAGTACTACCGCACGACGCGGACTCCTGATGGTGTGTGGGGCCTGCACCCGGAATCCGGCGGATATGTCTTCTTCACCACGCTGGCTTACATTGCGCTCAGGCTGATCGGCGTCCCGCCAGGCGATCCCTTGGCATCAACCGCACGCAACTGGTTGCATGCGCAAAAAGGTGGCGTGCTCGCCATTCCAACCTGGGGAAAGTTCTGGCTCGCCCTCCTCGGTTTGTATGGTTACGAAGGCGTCAATCCAATTCCGCCCGAGATGTTCCTGCTGCCGCGCCGGCTGCCGTTTCATCCGTATCATTATTACTGCCACACGCGACTGATCTACGCCGCAATGAGCTACCTGTATGGCGCGCGATGTCGTGCGGATCTGGGGCCTATCGTCGACGAGCTGCGGAGCGAGCTGTACTCCGAGCCATATAACACGATCGACTTTCGGGCGCATCGCCACCAGCTCGCACCCACGGATCTTTATATTCGTCCGAGCGCGTGGTTGCGCATGATGTCAAACGCACTTCATCTGTATGAACGCATCCGAATTCCGGCCTTGCGCCGCCGGGCGCTGGGCCGCTGCATGCGGCTGATTTTTGCCGAGCAGCATTCGACACAATTCCAGGCGTTGTCTCCCGTCAACGGACTGCTGAATTGTGTGGCGCTGTGGACCAGCGATCACAACCATCCGGATCTCGCTCCGAGTCTCGAAGGTATGGGCAAATGGAAGTGGGAAGACGAAGCGGAAGGCATTCGTTACGCAGGCGCGCGATCAAACACCTGGGATACAGCCTTTGCCATGCAGGCGCTGCTGGAATCGCCTGCGATTGCCCGGCGTTCAGCAGAAGTGCTGCGTCGCGCGTATCGTTTCCTGCGCGACGTCCAGATGACCACCGAGATCCCGGACTACCGCGCGCAGTGGCGCGATCACGCCCTCGGCGGCTGGTGTTTCTCGGATGGCGTGCATCGCTGGCCCGTCAGCGACTGCACGGCCGAGGCGCTCACTGCTGTTCTGAAGATGCATCAGCTTGGTGACGTCGCGCAGGCCGAACGCATCTCCGACGAACGTATCCGTCTGGCGATCGAGTTCATTCTGTCCCGCCAGAATGCCGACGGCGGTTTCGGTACATACGAGCGGCGGCGCGGCTCATCATGGCTTGAGGCGGTTAATCCGTCGGAGATGTTCGGTCAGTGCATGACCGAGCTTTCCTATCTCGAATGCACCGCCTCCTCGCTCGGCGCTCTCGCACACGCGCGCGAGGCGTATCCGGATTTACTGGGACGGCAAATGGATAACGCCATCGAACGCAGCATCCGTTTTCTGAGAAGCCGCCAACGTCCTGACGGCTCATTTGCGGGATTCTGGGGCATCAATTTCACGTACGCGATCTTTCATGTCGTGAAAGGTCTCCGCACTGCCGGCGTGGCGTCACACGATTCCGCCAACATGCGCGCAGCCGAGTGGCTGATGACGAAGCAGCGCGCAGATGGCGGGTGGGGCGAACACTATTCGGGTTGCCTGACGGGCCGTTACGTCGAACATTCGCAGAGTCAGGTCGTCATGACAAGCTGGGCGCTGCTTGCGCTGATGGAAGTTCTTCCGGGCAACGCCACCGCCATAACTCGTGGTATCGACTTTCTTCACTCTCAACAGACTGCCGATGGCGGATGGCCCGCGCAGGCCGTCAACGGCGTCTTCTTCGGTTCCGCGATGCTCGACTATCGCCTCTACAAAACCTATTTCCCCGTCTGGGCTCTTGCCCGCCATGCGGTTCGAATACGGGCCGATGTGGAGACTGCGGGGCGTCGTATCCTTTGATGCTTAAATCAGACTTGCGCTTCGTTATAGAATCCGAGGGCTGTTGCGTAGACTTCATCACCCTAGGCTCATCAGGATGTCATTTCTCAAGAATATCGTGAAGAAGATCCCTGCCGTGCGTAGACATATCGCAAGTGTCAACGCCCTGGTTGAACGTCATGACCGACTGTCGGCGGAGGTCCTTGACCTCCAGAAGCGCCTCTTTGAGATGACATCAGAACGTGAAAGGCTGCTGGCCCAAATTAATGCTCTACGAGAACAGTACGGTTCTCATGACAAACTGCAAGAAGAAGACTGGTCCAAGCTCAAGGAATTAAAGCAGCGGAAATACGATGAGGAGGTGGCGCGAGCGCCGTTTTCTCAGAGTAGCGCAAGAATACACCCACTTCATGACCAGAATTCCAAAACAGTGGCGGAATGGCTATGTCAACTTGTCAACGCCGAACCGTACTGGTTTCAAAGAATCGAAATAACAGAAGGATTGTTCAGCCCCGGATGGAGCGACCCGGTGACGGAGAAATTACCCCATTATGGGTTGCCCGCTGACCTTTCAGGAATGCGTGTGTTGGATATAGGCTGTGCGGAGGGTTTTTTTTCTTTTGAAGCGGAACGGCGAGGCGCGCGCGAAGTCGTTGGCATTGATTCATTTCCCGATTCAATCCGGCGCTTCAATATCGTTCGCGCCGCTCGGCAATCTAACGCCATCGCATTCCTGATGAATGTCTATGATCTTGAACCAAAACGCCTCGGAACATTTGATCTTGTTTTGTTTTATGGGGTGTTCTATCACCTGAGGCATCCACAACTAGCATTGGAGCGCATTCGCAGCATCTGTGCGGGAAAGCTTCTTTTCCAAACCCAAGTCGTGGATGATCCGCTCCTCCGTGGGCGAGCGTGGGCGCGCTTTTGTCCTTACGGCATATTGTCCGGAAGAAACCGCGATGAGCTCGATCCTACAGTTTTTTGGTTGTTCAATAACACATGCTGCGTTGCTATGCTCGAACACGTTGGTTTTAAGAGTGTAAAGATCATATCGGATAGCCCAAATCCATTTGTCGTGAGTGCCGAGAGTCCTGAACGTAGGGCAGGATTACCCCCACTCCACCTCGAAGCGCCTTGGTGCTAACCTGTCCGGCAAGATCGCTTTTCTTAGAATTTGCAAGGTCGGTCCAAATCCTATGCATCGAGCGTGCGGAAAAGAGTTCCCTAACCGTAAACACATACATCTTTGATGGTTCACGCCAGTTTCGCAGCGATTGCGCGTGGACAAAAACATCACCGGCGCATCGCCGATGATCTCCTCAGCGACAGATGTGACGTGCTGCGTCGTGAAGAAAGCTGCGTCCGAAGCGGACGTGGCCGTGACGGCTTCGGACAAAGTCGTGTTCATCGTGTGGATGAATGCGCGGCTGCCGGACGGGACCTCTTTTGCGTCAAACGTGACCACGTTTAAGTCAAACTTGACCACGTTTGAGACGAACTTGACCTCGTCGCGAGCAACCCCGCGCGAGGTCCTTGATTTATCAATGACATCGAAGGGAATAAACGAGGCCTCCTCCGGGTCAAACGTGGTCACGTTTGACTTAAACGTGGTCACGTTTGAAGTAACCGTCGTCTCGCTCGACTCAAACGTGGTTTCGTTTGACTCAAACGTGACCTCGTCCGAGACAAACGTGGCCTTGTCCGACTCAAACGCGGTCTCCTTCACCACGGAGGTGATCACGAAGCGGGTAAACCGGCTCGAAACGGTAAGGTCGAGACCAGGGGCTGGCTGCCACGATAGCTCTGGCTCACGGCGGCCCATCGACGGGGAAATGTTTCTCTTGACACCCCCTTTCATAGAACGGACTGGGGCGATTCGGTAACCCGCATCTCGATGTAGGCCAGCTCGAAATCGCCCTCGTCGCCAAGTATTTACCCATCACGCCGAGCATTGGTCGACAGTGCGGCGTTACGGGGTATCCTGCTTACGCGACCGCTTTTGACACAAGAAATCACTTCTGCGACAAGCCCTGTCAATCCACTTTGGTAGTACTCGAAGCACAAAACAATTTGCGCAGACGCGACTCTTGAGATGAAAAACGCGGAAGTTTTAGACTGTACGCCATGGCAGCAACTCCTATCAGCAAAACGGCCTGGGACGCGGTGTTGAGAAGAGATCGGGGCTACGACGGAAAGTTCGTCTATGTGGCTATCACAACGGGAATCTACTGCCGCCCGTCCTGTCCATCGCGCCGTCCGCATCGCCGCCATGCACTTTTTTTTTCAACCGCTGCAGAGGCTGAACGGGCCGGATATGTCGCTTGTCTCCGCTGCCATCCCAATTCCTTAAATCCGGCGGAAAAGAGCGTCAAGGCTGCGCTGGATTACATTCAGGAGCACATCGATCATAGAATCACTCTCGCCGAACTGTCGAAAGTCTCCGGCCTGAGTTCAAATCACCTTCAGGAGACGTTTAAACGGATTGTTGGCGTGTCGCCGAAAGCGTTCTACAACGCGCAACGGCTGATCCGGTTCAAGGAGCTTATCCGGGCTGGTGAATCGATCAGCAGCGCGTGCTATGGCGTGGGCTATGGATCAAGCCGCGCTCTCTATGAGAACGCGATTCGATGGCTCGGCATGACGCCGGGTAGGTACCAACGTCGCGGTAAAGGGGCCGTCATCCGTTACGCTATCCTCCGGACGTCGCTTGGCCGTGTGCTTTTAGCCGGTACAGCCCGCGGCATCAGCAGTATTCGTTTGGGACATGACGTCGATTTTCTCCTCCGTGATCTCCACGACGAGTTCACCCTCGCCCGGCTCATCGCCGACAAAAAGCCTTTCGACGGGTACATTGCGACCGTGCGGTTTTGCGAAGCGGAAGACGCGTTTCTCTCAAGATTACCCATCGCCACGCGGCGCCGAGTTTTCGAGACCAAACTCTGGGCTCTGGTAGCGCTTTCACCACTCCAGAATTTGAGCGGAAGAAACGGATAGACCGTCGGAAAGCCGCCGGGCATAGTCTGTGCCAATAGGATTCCACCACCAGAGGACGGCGTTATGCCATTTGCGTTTTTGATGAACGACTACTTGAAGCGTCTGGAAGCGGGTGATCCACGGGCTATTGCGGTACGTGACGGCATCGTCAACTTCTTGCGGAAGATCCCTGGATATCTGATTACTCACCGTAGCAAGGAATGGTGGCAGGTCGGTTGTCATTGAGAGTTAGCCACCAAGCCGCAGTATTGATAGCGCTTTGCCTGCCCTCAGCAGCCGTCAATCGGCACAAAAATCGGTTCAAGTGGAGCATTTGTGCGCGTCGTCATCGCCGACCTGAACGAAAGTGAAGGAGATCCTGTCGCTGCAACCGGAAACTTATTCAGGATTGCGACTTCAGGTGGTGGGCAGGGGCTGTTCCGGCTTCCAATATCACATGCGTTTTGACACGGCCCATAGCGACCAAGCCGATGCCGTTTTTGAATTTGATGGCTTGAAAGTATTCGTGGATAAAACGAGCCTTCTTTATATGGACGGCGCCG
>Ga0070707_100004877_pt1 | contig 12570 bp, 8 predicted proteins | sample KBSK5502metaG_FD_65468 | JGI IMG/M metagenome (GOLD analysis project Ga0070707, IMG submission 65468) | Corn, switchgrass and miscanthus rhizosphere microbial communities from Kellogg Biological Station, Michigan, USA - KBS K5-50-2 metaG | ecosystem: Host-associated > Plants > Roots >... | reverse complement strand
CGGCCCGGCGGTGACCGTTGAATACGCGAGATTCACGGTCGTCGCGGGAAAATGAAATCGTGTGTAGATCCCAACGCCAGCAACCGTCGTGATGTAGCCAGCCGGCAGATCGGCGAGCTTCGGAGGCACGTACAAGAACTCCGCGGCCGCGCTCCCGATTTGAATGAGCGCGTAGCCGTTGTCGTGCGGCGGCATTCGCAGTCGAACTTGCGTATCGCTCTGCGTCACCGGCGTGACGACTGTTCCATCGATCGTCACCGGCGCGCTGGTGAAGTTGGCGCCGCTGAGGCTGACGATCGTTCCGCCGGCGATCGTACCTTGCGACGGTGAGATGCTATCGATTTGCGGCTGCTGCGCGAATGCAGCGGCGCAGGTCAGGGCGGCGACGAGCGGAGCTCGAACAGTAAGCGTAAGGAAATGAGGTTAGCAAAGAAGCGCTGTCTGGGAGCACTGGACACGGCAGGGGTGAGGATCGCGCTGGCGGGGGAGAAGGCTAGCGGAAAAACCATGGCTGGGAGGATTGGACGGTATTCGAACTGCCGCGCGCGCGAATGTATTTTGATCGGAGGACCTGGTGGCCGAGGCCGGGCCAACCTACGGAGCGGCGCGTCGCCGTTGGCTGGGAGCACTGAACGAGTATCTAACTAACTAACTAACCGCGCTCGCTTCCTGAATCAGCTCGTCCAGTTTTCGAGACGTAGAGCTGGGACACGACGGAACTCGCGCTCGTTGTTCGTAACGAGCACCAGCTTGTGCGCAACGGCTTGCGCTGCGATGAGCGTGTCGAGCGGCCCGATCGGAGTACCGGCGCGTTCGAGTTTTGCGCGAACGGCTGCGTATGCAATCGCATCATCCGATGTGAAATCGATGATGGTGAGAGGACGAAGAAAGTTCTCGATCAGATGAAGAGTCTTGACTGGAGAGGAGCTCTTGGCGGCACCGGTGCGTAGCTCGGCTTCGGTGATCACGCTGATTACGACGTCCTCTCGTTCCGTCGCCAGCAGGTGCCGGAGAATGCGTTCGTTCTGTTTGAGCGCGTAGATACAGGTATCGGTGTCGAGAAGGTACTTCATGCCCGATCAGAGCTTCCGGCGCTTCTCCACCTGACCCTGCGGCGGACGGTCAAAGTCCTCGGGGACTCCAGTGAATGACTCCACATATCCTGCCGGCCACTCGTGGGCGGGCTCGAGAATGACCGCGCTTCCTTCGCGATGAACCAGGACCGTATCGCCCTCGAAGCGAAACTCCTTTGGCAACCGGATGGCCTGGCTTCGCCCAGTCCAGAAAACGCTGGCGGTCTTCCGCTTCGTCGATGCCTTAACCATGATACTTACCGATGATAGCTATCATGCCACCGCCGTCAAGGGCTCTCGCAGTGACTCTCCTGAAGGGGCCGTGCTCGCTATCGGGCTGGGCGATCGAGGTAGGCCTTGATTCTGGACCAATACTGATCGCGCCAGGCCTGTTCGGTCTCAGGGATCAGATCCTTCGGAACGCCGCGATGCACTAGCACGAGCTCCGTCCCACCATCAGGCGTTGGCGTCAGTGTGACCGCTGCCATCGAGAAGATGCCCTCGGGGAATCGGCGGTGGCGCCAGGCCTGAACGATGCGTCGCCCGGGGACGAGGTCGACGTTGATCCCCGTGATATCGCTCTCACCGATGGAGAACGTCCCGCCAATCTTCCTGCTGATGTTCGCTCGCTTGCCGGTGAACGCGCTGTGTTTTCGCGAGTCGGCCAGCAGATCGTAGACGGTCGCCGGATCGGCCTTGAACTTCACGCGCTGCTTGATGGTCTTGCACATGGTTACCTCTCGGAGATTGGACGGTATTCGATTCGAGGTGCTCGCTGTTGCCGCCTGATCAGTGTTTCGCTGCATGGCGATGGCACGGAAAGCCGGCATTGGTTAACGACACACTCGCGGCGGGCGATGCCGTCAGCGCTTGCACACTCACGTGATACGTTCCCGCGATGCAATTCGGAGTGCACTTCACGCTCGCCGCTCCGTTCACATCGGTGATCGCAAACGCGCTCGCTAACGTGCACAATGCACCGGTTGACGGCGTGGTGAAGTCGACGCGCACACCGGGGGCGGGCTTCCCATTCGCGGTGAAAACAGTCGCACCGATCAGGAAACCGTTGGCGCTTGCCTGGATCGTAGCGTTAGGCGGCGCGAGGACCGCGCCGAAGCGGACCGCGCGGATGCGACGGTTCTTGACGTCGTAGAAAAAGAGATTGCCTTCGCGGTCCTCTGCCAGTCCCGCGGTCAACGATTCCGCGGCGATCTGCGCCTTTCTCGCGGGGCCGCCGTCGCCGGAGAACCCGCGCTCGTAGGTGCCGGCGATCTCCCAGAACGTTCCGTCGGGCAAATAGCGAAGGATGACCTCATGCGCACTGACGAACAGGCCGCCGTATGCGTCGGCGATGATCTTTCCGCCGATCCGTTCGTTCGCGAACGTCGACACGATCCCGTTCGTGTCGATCTTTCGGATCCTGTGGTTGAAGAAATCCTGGACGAAGATGTTTCCGTCGGGATCGACGGCGAGCGCGAGAGGGGAGTTGAAGCACGCCTCGAGCGCCGGCCCGCCGTCACCGCAATAGCTTCCCTGACCGAACCCGTCGAACTCGTTGGAGGGTCCCGAGCCGGCCACGGTCGTGATGATTCCCGTCTGCCTATCGATGCGCCGGATCCGGTTGTTGTTCGAATCGGCGATGTATTGGTTGCCGGCAGCATCGAGTGCAACGTCCCATGGTTCCATCAGGAGCGCGTCGTGCGCGGGACCTCCGTCTCCGCCGTATCCCATGGGCGATGGACGTGTCACCGTGTGGAAAATCCCGCTGGGATCGATGTAGTCGATCTCGGCGGAATCGCAGGTGTATAGACCTCCGAAACCGTCGGGCGCCAGCGCGACCGGCCCGATGCTGACCCTGGAGACCGGGGTGTTCTCACGAAGAGGCTCGGGGCTCCAGTTCATGCCCGTGCCGCCGAATTCTGTGATCTGACCTTCCGCGTCGATCTTGAAGATCCGGATGCTGCCCGTATCGGCGAAGAGGAGGTCCCCTGAGGGGAGGATCGCCAGATCGCCCTCGGGCCCGGTGAGAACGGCGCCGATGGCGGGGCCCGGAACGCCGAAGGCGCGCGGCGCGATGCCAGCGACGGTCTCGACTTTCCCGGTGGCTAAATTCATACGACGGAGGTTTCCGGCGAGTGTGTCGCTGAAGAGAACGTTCCCATCGGCTTCGACGGCCACACCGCCGGCAAGTCCGATGAGCATCTCGTCCAGCGCAGTCCCATCCCCGCTGTAGCCGTACACCGTGCCCCATCGATGGAGAACGTGTCCTTCGGGATCGAGTTTGACGATCTGGCCTCTCGACCCGACGTAGACGTTGCTCGCGGAATCGACCGCGAGTCCAAAGGGCTCGATCAGGGGGAACGCAGGCGGATCGCCCGCGAAGAACGCTGTGACGATCCCGGTTTTCAGGTCGATGCGGCGCACGCTGCCCGCGAAATACTCCACGAAGTACAGGATCTGGCGCGTCCGATCGAAGGCGATTTCGTCCGCGTCGCCTCCGGCCTTCGGCCAGTCGAGCTGCGCCGCGGTCGCCGGCCCTCCGTCGCCGCTGCGCCCGACCACGCCGGTGCCGGCGATCGTGGAGATCACGCCGTCGGTCGTGATCCTGCGGATTCGCGCGTTTCCGTGATCGCAGAAGTAGACCGTGCCATCGGCGTCGGCCGCGACGAAAGTGGGCATGCGGATCTGAGCCTGCGCTGCCGGTCCTCCGTCCCCGGAGAACCCTGCGACGCCGGTCCCGGCGATCGTCGAGATGATTCCGGTCGCGGCGTCGACGCGCCGGAGCCGATGGGACTCGTCGGGGATGTAGGCGTTTCCCGCGCCGTCAAGGGCGACCGTCCTGCAGAAGCTGATCTTCGCGGCGATGGCCGGACCGCCGTCTCCGTTGTCGACATCGAAAGGAGGATGGCCGTCTCCGGCGAACGGCTCGAGCGTCCCGTCCTTTCGTACCTCCAGAATCCGGTCGGCGTTCGGCCATCCGAACAGGATGTTGCCCTGCGCCCCGACAGCAATTCCGACTGCCCGGACGATGGCCGTGTTCGCGGGCAGGTGGAAACGAAGGTAATCGCCGACGCCCGCAACCGTCGTGATGTACCCGGGTGGAAGGTCTGCGAGCTTCGGCGGGACGTAGAGAAACTCGGCGGTGGAACTGGCTCCCCCAGCCGCCACCTGGATCAGCACATACCCGTTGTCGTGTGCGGGCATCGTGAGCCGGATCTGCGTGTCGCTGATCGATGCCGCGGAGATCGGCTTCTGGTCGAGCGTGACTGATGCGCCGCCGAATCCCGAACCCGTCAAGGTCACGCTTGTTCCGCCTGCGATCGGACCTTGCGATGGCGAGACGCTGCCGATCCGCGGCTGCTGCGCGAATGCCGCGGCGCAGGTGACGCCTACAAGGAGCGAAACTCGGAGAACGGACGTGAGGAAAAGCCTAGCAGAAAACCTTGAGCGTCAGCGCGCCCAGTTTTCGACAGCAAGCCCCATCGGCCATCAAGGCAATCGCGTTGTCCGCAGCACAGCCATTGTTCGCTTCGGACGCTGCACGTTCCCGACCGCGAACGAAGCCCTAAAGAATGACCGGCGGGCGACAAGGATCACAGCTCTAGTCTAGTAGCGCGTCGGCGATTCGGACCCGTAACTCACTGTCTAATCCTTCGACGGCTTCATTCCAGTACGGCCGGCCGCTGGTAGCCGAGACAAACGCTGCAAACCACTTCTGCCAGTCGACATCGGCACCATGAGCCGCCGCCAGCGTCGCTGCCTCCTTAAGAAAGGCGCGTAACAAGGGGATCGCGATCTTTCTACCTTCATCGGGATCGACGAACAACCGGTTGGCGGCAGGAGTTGACGACGAAGGCCGCCGATCGTCAACATGGAATCCGGCCGCGCCGGGTAAGAAATCGAGTCGCCCAGCGGTTCCGGTCATTGCATCCCAATGCAGGATGCCGGCGGGTAACTCGATGCCATGGAGCGCGAATGCTTTGGGGCCCGACACTTTAATGCCCTCGTAGTACGGTGCGACAATGTGATCATCGAGCCATTCGTAGCACGGGCGACGTCAACGGAAACGGCCGGGCGTAAATGAACTGTAATTCTTGTCCCGGCGTATTGAGGCGGACCATCGTCTTCGGCTCGAGCGGCGATTGCTTGGACCTGACGAACTTTCGGTGGTTCGAGGCGGCGGTCGGCTAACGGCTCTTCGGCGCCATGTAGTTCACGTCGGTCGTGCGGACGAGGATCAGTCTGGCCCGCGCGTTCTTGAAGAGCTCCGCCACATACGCGAACAACTCGCGATCGGCGGTATCACTCCGCCGCGGATTGGGGGCATAGCGGGGAATCCCCGGGTTCAACTCGGCACGGTCGGCCGCCAGCGAGCCGCTTTGGCCCACCCGGATAACTCTGTGCACGGTGAACCGGAACCTCAGCCGGCCGTCGGTCGTCTTGATCTCGGGTCTCTCGACCCGATGATTGATCCAAACGGACGAGTCGGCGCGGAAGGGAAAGGCGAACCCCTCCCTGCGCCCGCCGTCGCCGAGCATGAACATGGCGTTCAGGTAGTCCGTGCCCGTCTGATCTGGTTTTTTCTTCCCCTCCATCAACGAGTCCCATTGCGGACCGTCGACGATCCGCCAGTTCTTCCATCCGGCCACCGGCCCGTCGAATTGCCTGGCGAGACGGAGGGCCTCCGCATTGGGGGTGTTCCAGTCCCTCCACGCGTCCAGATCGAACCAAGTGGTCAGCTCGGGGAAACTGTCCTGACCGCCGATCGGGAACAGCATCGTCTTATGGAGAGTCGTGTCCCCAGCCCTTCCGACGTCGATCACCACTCCCTCGGGGATGAGGTCCGGAAGGGTCGCGCGCTGGGTCTGCACCCACCCAGGCCTGGCGCCGTTGCCGCCTTCGCTGTAGAACTCGGCGTTGGATTCCCTGATGGCCTGCGCTGAGCGCCCCCTCACCACCTGCCACTCCGCCCTCTGGATCGCCGCCAGCGCCTGGTACTGCTCGATGTAGTCGTAGAACGCCCGCAACTCCTCCGAATGCTTGCGAGTCAGATGGCGGCTTTTCTGCGCGAGCGTGCGGCCATAGGAAGTCAGCAGTGGGCTACGGCCTGACGAGCTGCGCAAGAGACTGGCGATGTCGACTACGTTGGTGTCCACTTTCCATCCCGCAGGTCCCCCCTCGCGCCGAAAGTCCTCCTGCTCCTGTTTCAGGCGCCCTTTGGCTTTCTCGATCTCAGCGGGCCCGGCGCCCGATTCCATGGCCTTGGCCAGGTCCTCAGCGGCTCGAGCGATCTCCCGCAAGCCATTGCGCTCGGCCGATTCGATTCGCCCCCTGATCTTGTCGAAATCGAGCATCATCTTGTCGAACGCGGCCTCGTTGACCCGCTCTTTGATTTCGGCGGTCGTCGCCCCGAGCGTCGTGAGCTGCGCGTCGATCCTGGCCAACTGTCCGGCGATCTCCCGCAGCTGCTCCGCGGTGCGGTCGCCGTATCCGAGCTGGGACATCGCGAACCCGAAGGCTGCGCCGCCGGCGCGGGATCCGGCCGCCTTGGCAAACACGGCAACGAGGTCTCCTGCCGGAGCAGCGGCGGCCGCGGCCAACGCCGGCCCGGCGGCGTCTGCGGCCAACGGCTCCCGGTCGTTCGACACGCTCGACGGGGAGATGTCCCGGTTGGCCGGGCCGGCCGGCCTCACTCCGGCGATCAGTCCACACGCGATGGCGCCGATGATCGCTGCCACGACGCTCGTGACTCCGAGGCGGTAGCGGGATGCTCCGTTTCGCAACATGGCACTCTCCTCTCGACTTCCTACGAAATCTGGGCTTCTTCCGTCGTGGCTCTCTATTAGTGAACGATCGGGATCCCCGGCAACTCGCGAACTGCAATCGTTTTCGCGTTCCGCCCGATGACCGCCTCGATGCTTGCTAGCCTGGTTGGAGTTCGTCATCGCGCGGCTGTCGAAATGTAGTGAATGCTGATTTCTGGATATTCGGCGCTGGTCCTCGTCGTAATGTTGACCGGCGAGCGGTCCGGTCCGACCTTGCACACGGACGGCCACTCATTCTGCCGCTCGGGCTCGTAGCTCCACCACGGCGTGCATGAGTCGTGAGCGAGGTGCGAACAGGCGGCGAAGACGAATGCGAGCGAAGCAAGAATCAAACGGCGCACACTAGGGAGTGTCGATTCGCGGGCGAACCCCTACCCCCCCAAACGCCGCCCGCTGGCTGGGAGTACTGGCGGAGTATCGAACGCAGTGCTCGCGAAGGAAGCCTACGGGGAGTGATAGTGGCTGGGGCTTGGCCAACCTACGCACCGCGCCGCGCGCGGTGGCTGGGAGGATTGGACGAAGTCAGAACCGCCGCGCTCGCCGCCGCGTAGTCTTAGCTCGTCCGATTTACTAACGCCAGACCCGTTGACCCCGGCGAAACGCCAGGTCGCGATTCGGATCGGGTCCGCAGCGCACATCGGCCAAACTTCATCGTGAATTTGAGATAATCGCCTCCTTAACTGCATGTCGCTCTCAGTCGGTGCCCGGCTCGGACCGTACGAGATCGTCTCGCGTTTGGGCGCAGGCGGCATGGGCGATGTGTGGCACGGGCGCGACACGCGGCTCGATCGTAGCGTGGCCATCAAAGTCCTTCACGCCGATTTCGCCAAGAGTGCCCAACTGCGCCTCCGCTTCGAGCGCGAGGCCAAGGCCATCTCGCAGCTCACCCATCCGCACATTTGTACGCTCTACGACGTCGGCCACGAAGACGACGTCGACTTCCTGGTCATGGAGTACCTGGAGGGAGAGACGCTCGCCGATCGCGTCGTCAAAGGTCCGCTGCCCTTCGAGCAGATTGTTCGCTACGGTATCCAGATCGCCGAAGCGCTTGCGAAAGCGCACAAGAGGGGCATCGTCCATCGCGATGTGAAGCCGGGCAACATCATGCTGACGAAGTCAGGTGCCAAGCTGCTCGACTTCGGGTTGGCCAAGCCGTCGGAGAATGGCGTCGTCGAAGAGCTCACCACAGTCCGCACGGAGAAGAAGAGCCTCACCGAGGAGGGGACGATCGTCGGTACCTTCCAGTACATGGCGCCGGAGCAGGTTGAAGGCCACGTCGTCGATGCACGGAGCGACATCTTTGCCTTCGGCGCGGTCTTGTACGAGATGGCTACGGGGCGGCGCGCATTCGAGGGGAAAACCAAGGCCAGCCTGATCGCCTCCATCTTGACAACGCAGCCACCGCCCATCAACGCGATCCAGCCGATGACGCCGGCGTCGCTCGACCGCGTAGTGCGTAGCTGCCTGGCCAAAGATCCGGATGAACGATGGCAGAGCGCGCACGACATTGCCCTGGAACTGCGCCAAGTCGCAGAGCCGCAACCGCTGGCAAAGTCGCGGCGCCATGCGTTGCCGTGGGCGATCGCCGCGCTGTTCCTGCTCGCTACCATTGGAACGGGCATCGCGCTGTGGCGAACGCAAAGTGCGACGGCGGGGGGCGACCCGATCCGCACTTGCATCCTTCCGCCGGAGAACACCGTCTTCGACTTCCGCTTCTTCGGCGCTCCGCCGGCGATCTCGCCGGACGGCAAGCGCGTCGTTTTCGGCGCTACGGAACCCGGGAAGAAGAGAATGCTCTCAATCCGTTCGCTCGATTCCCTGGTTGCACAACAGCTCCCCGGAACCGAGGACGCAATGTTTCCGTTCTGGTCGCCGGATGGACGCTCTGTCGCCTTCTTCACGAACGAGGCGTTGCGCAAGATCGAGCCCGGTGGCGGCGCGCCGGTCAGCCTCTGCAACGTCGCCGAGGGACGCGGCGGAAGCTGGAGCCCGGACGGGCAGACCATCATCTTCTGCGGCCGGAACACACCCATTATGCGAGTCCCGGCCGCGGGCGGCTCTCCTGTCGAGATCACGGCACTCGACGGCGCCTTCAGTTCCCATCGCTGGCCCGAGTTCCTTCCGGACAGTCGTCACTTTCTTTTTCTGGCCTCACCGGCCGGAACCGAGGATGTGCTGAATACGATCTGCGTCGGCAGTATCGACACCAGGATGCGCAAGGCCCTGGTCTCACGCGCCGACGACCCGCATTATTGGAACGGGACGCTGTTGTTCGTTCGCGATCAGGTTCTGACCGCTCAACGCTTCGATCCGAAGCGGCTCGAGCTCTCCGGCGATGTCGTGCAGCTCAAAGAACAGCCGATCGAAACGACGACGTTCGCCAAGAGCATCGTCTCCATCGCCGGGGACGGCACGCTCCTCTATCAGACCGGCAGTCAGCCTCGGGAGACGCAACTCACATGGTTCGATCGCAGCGGTAAGGAGATCGGCAAAATCGGCGAACCGGCTCGGTACGGCATGCCGAAGCTTGACGCCGACGGCAGGCAGGTTGCCGCGTTTATCGGAGCCTTTCCGAACGGCAACATCTGGACGTTCGATCTTACGCGGGGGGTGAAGAGCCGCGTCACGTTCGGCAGCGGCTTCGACTTCAGTCCGCTCTGGTCGCCGGATGGACGAAAGCTGGCCTACATGTCAACCGAGAAGAGCGGATTCCGGCTGCTCCTCAAAGACCTCACCAACGGCGGCGAGGAGGAGCTCTTCAAGGGAGGTGGGCAAGGCAATTCGGCGGTCACGAGCTGGTCCGCCGACGGCCGCCTGATCCTGTTCAACTTCGGCGCGACCACGCGCAGCGACATCTGGTGGATGTCGCTCGACGAGCGCAAGCCTCACCTCTACCTCGGTACGCCTTTCGTCGAGACCGCCGCCCGCTTCTCCCCGGATGGGAAGTGGGTAGCCTATCAGTCGAATGAGTCGGGAAACCCCGAGATCTATATCGCGCCGTTTCCGCCCACCGGCGCGAAGTGGCAGGTGTCGAGCGGGCGCGGCGCATCGCCGCGATGGCGCGGCGATGGCCAGGAGCTCTTTTACGTCACCCCGACGGTCACTGTCATGTTCATGGCCGTTCCGATTCGCCTCGGGGCCACGCCGGAGATCGGCCAGGCTGCCAAGCTATTCTCGGTGCCGATCAACAATCCGAACAGCGGTGTGTATGACGTCACACGCGATGGTCAGCGCTTTCTGGTCAACGCGCGCATGGGCGAGGAGCCGCCGCCGCAGCCGCTCATTCTCCTGCAGCACTTCGATCGGGAGCTAGCCGAGGCGTTGAAGCTCAAAGAAGACCATTGAGGTCTTAGGGTCGGTTCGGCTCCTGCTCGGCCCGCAGTCGCCAATGGGCATCGATCAATGGCAAACGGCCCTTCGGCGGCACGGTCCGGCGTTGTTGATGAACGAGACGCTTGCAGCCGCCGTATCCGTCAATGGTCGCGCAGAACACGTTCGACCCACAACGCAACGACGTGCGGCTTTTCTCGCGGTGCAGGGGTAATGCTCGAAGTTTAGATAGTCGCGGCTGGCTCTTTCGAATCGTCTGCTCGAACCATGCCGTCGATGCTGGAAGTATCACGGTGTCAATGCGTTCACCCTTCGACGCACTGGCGAAAGCAGCAGAAAGTGGCGATTGGCTGGGAGGCAGGGAGTCGAACCCCGATTCGCTGGTCCAGAGCCAGCTGTCCTACCATTGAACGACCTCCCAGCAAGAGGTGGCCCGGTGGGGTGAGGGCCGGAGATGCTACACGGCGCCTAACGCCTCGGTCAACGGGTGAATTCCGCGATTCCCGTGGCGAATCGTGCGACAATCGGCTCGATGCTACCGGAGGTTTTCGAGTGTCCGTCATGCGAGCGACAGTTCGTTTTCGAGCTGGTCGACGCTGCTGCGGACCGCTCGATTCACTGCCCGCAATGCAAGCGGTATCTTGGCGAGAAGGACGTCAATTTCATCCTCGTCACCGAGATCGAGGAGCTCGCTGAGCGCCTCCGTTTCGAGCGCGATCGGCTGGAAAAAGACGAGGCGGTCTACTCCATGACCGACTGCGACGCCGAGCTGAAAATGTACGGCGCCGAGGTGTACAAAGTCGTGGCCATCCTGCGGCGCACGCTCGCCGACCTCGACGCGCTCAAGCAGTCGTACCGTTGAAGCCGCATCTTCCTCTCCGCGGCATCGTCGTCGCCGACTTCTCCCGCGTCCTCGCGGGCCCTCTCTGCACCCAGCTCCTCGCCGACCACGGCGCGCGGGTGATCAAGATCGAAGAGCCCGGACGCGGCGATGAAACGCGCCGCTGGGGTCCGCCGTTCATCCGCGGCGTCAGCGCGTATTTTCTGTCGATCAACAAGGGGAAAGAGTCGATCACGCTGAACCTCAAGTCGCGCGACGGCGGGGAGATCGCCAGGCAGCTCATCGAGCGGGCCGACGTCGTCGTCGACAACTTCCTTCCGTCGCAGAAGTCATCGCTCGCTTTTCCGCCGCCGCGCGAGGTCAATCCGCGTGCGGTCCATTGCACCATCTCGGGATTCGACAGCGACACGCCCGATGCGGCGGTGCCGGGGTACGACCTCCTCGCGCAAGCCGGATCGGGACTGATGTCGATCACCGGCGAAGCGGGTGGCGAGCCCACGAAGACAGGTGTCGCGCTGTCGGACGTGCTGACGGCGCACTACGCATTCGGCGCGATTTGCGCGGCGCTGGCGGGGCGCGAGCGGAGCGGAGAAGGAGCCTCGCTGGAGATCTCGCTCTTCGGGGCCACCGTCGCGTCGCTCATTAACGTCGCGCAGAACGTGCTGCTGACGAAAAAAGAGGCGGCGCGATACGGCAACGCGCATCCATCGATCGTCCCGTATCAGCTCTTCCACGCGAGCGACAGGCCGTTCGCGATCGGCGCCGGCACGGACCGGCATTACGTCCTGCTCTGCGAGCGCGTCATCGAACGGCCGGAGCTCGCGCGCGACGCGCGTTACGCGACGAACGCCGATCGCGTGAAGCGTCGCGCTGAGCTCGTGACGCAGCTCGAAACGATCTTCGCCACGCGCCCCGCGAGCGAGTGGGTGACCCGATGCCGCCGCGCGTCGGTCCCGGCGTCGCTCGTGCGCGGCGTTCGCGAGGCCATCCGCACGCCTTCGGGTCGCGCGCTGGTCGACGTTATCGATCACGAGGAAGCCGGCGCGTACGAGGCGGTGCGCAATCCCGTCCGCGTCAACGGCGCCCGCCGCCCCGCCGGATCGCCCCCGCCGCGCCTCGGCGAGCACACCGATCGCGTCTTGCGCGAGCTCGGATACCCGAAGCGCGACATCGCGCGCCTGCGGGCCGCGGGAGTGGTTTAGGTGCGCGAGAAGATCAGCAGCACCATGCAGCAGGCGAGGATGAACGCGACCGCCGCGCCGATGAGGATGAACGGCCGGAAATCGCTGCCGCGCTGCTGCTTCGGGGCGAAGGCGCGGAAGGCGATCACTAGCACCGCGGCGCCGATGATGCCGATCGATCCGCCGATCAGCGTCACGCGCAGGAGGATTTTTTGAAACTCCGGATCCACGGCGGAGAGAGTACCGCGGCCATCTTCGATTTCGATGAAACGATGATCGATCTCGAAGCGCAGCACACCGCCGCGAGCGCCGCGCTCTGC
>Ga0070707_100004873_pt1 | contig 12575 bp, 11 predicted proteins | sample KBSK5502metaG_FD_65468 | JGI IMG/M metagenome (GOLD analysis project Ga0070707, IMG submission 65468) | Corn, switchgrass and miscanthus rhizosphere microbial communities from Kellogg Biological Station, Michigan, USA - KBS K5-50-2 metaG | ecosystem: Host-associated > Plants > Roots >... | reverse complement strand
TCTCTGCGCAATACCGACTTGTCGCACTACAACGTCCTCGTTCTTCCCGACGGCGGCGGATACTCCGACCGCCTCGGCAAAACCGGCATTTCGAAGCTGCAGTCGTGGGTGCGCAACGGCGGCACCATCGTCGCGATCAAGGGAGCGAGCGGCTTCCTGCGCGACAAAGACGTCGAGATCTCGAAGCTCAAGCCGTGGGAGCCGCCCAAGAAGAAGGACGATGACAAAACGACCGCCGAGGAGCGCTACAACGACTATCGCATCCCGGGAGCGACTTTCCGGACAACGATGAACGATCGGTCGTTTCTGACCTTCGGCGTGACGCGACCGCCATACGTCCTCATCGAAGGCGCGCGCGAGGAAGCATTGTTGCCGGTCGCGCATCGCGTCGACAACATCGTCACCATCACGAAGGACAATCCGTTGGTGTCGGGAGTGGCGTGGCCCGAGTCCATCGATCGCATGAAGGGCTCGGTCTACATGGTCAGCGAGCCTTACGGCAGGGGTCAGGTGATCACCTTCGCCGACGAACCGCATTTTCGATTGTTCTGGCGCGGGACGCTGCCGCTGTTCATGAATGCAGTGCTCTATTCGCCGTCGTTCCCGCGCGAATGACCACCCGCCCGCCCGCCGTTGCCGGCTCGTTTTACGAGGCATCGCCGGAACGGCTGCGCGCGCAGGTGCAGGAGTGCTTCGCCGCCAATCCGAAAACTGCGACGAAGGAGCGCTTCGTCGGCGCGGTGGTGCCGCACGCGGGACTGATGTACAGCGGCCACGTGGCAGCAGCCTTTTACGGGCTGGCGGAGCTGCCGAAGCGATTCATCATCCTCTGTCCGAATCACACCGGCATCGGCCATTTCGCGGCCATCAATCGCGAAGGTGAATGGCGTACACCCCTCGGCGCCGTGCCTGTTGACACCGCGCTCGCGGACGCGCTCATGTCCAAAACCCGCCTCCTCGGCGACGACTGGAAGGCGCACGCGCGCGAGCATTCGCTGGAGGTGCAGTTGCCGTTCTTGCAGCAGCTCGTCGGCAACTTCTCTTTCGTGCCGATCTGCCTGGCTGCGCCGCGCTATGCGTTCTGCGAGGAAATCGGTAACGCCATCGCCGATGTCGTTCAAAACGAGCCGATCGGAATTCTCGCCAGCTCGGATCTCAACCACTACGCGAACCAGGAAGTCACGCTGATCAAGGATCGGCGCGCCATCGATCAGGTTCTGGCGCTCGATCCCGATTCACTCTGGCGCGTGGTCGACGAAGAGGACATCTCGATGTGCGGCTTCATCCCGACCACCACCATGCTCATCGCCGCCAGGAAGCTGGGCGCGCAGAATGCCAGACTCATCAAGCATGCGACGTCCGGCGATATCAATCACGATTATGCGCACGTTGTGGGGTACGCCGCGATTCTGATCTCCTGATTCTGTGGCACAGACACTCCTGTCTGTGCTATGTCCACAGCGCGCAGACAAGAGTGTCTGCGCCACATGCAGACAAGAGTGTCTGCGCCACAACATGCGCATCATCTTCGCCACCGCCGAAGTCTCGCCCATCGCCAAGACCGGCGGGCTCGGAGATGTCTGCGGCTCGCTGCCCAAGGCGCTCGCAAAGCTCGGGCACGACGTCGAGATCTTCATGCCGTTTCATCGCCAGGCGCGCGAGTGGTTCATGCGCACCGGTGAGCCGATCGAGGAAGCCATTCCGACGACCCAGATCCTTTGGGCGAATTGGGCCGCTGAGGCGTCGTTTTTGCGAGCGAACCTTCCCGGGACGGACATTCCGCTCCACCTCGTCGCGAACGATCATTTCTTCAATCGCGAACAGATCTACGCCTCGCGCGCCGACGGCTACGACGACGGTATCGAGCGTTTCGCGTTTTTTTGCCGCGCCATCATTCGCGGCTGCGAGCTCATGGGCATCGTTCCCGACATCCTCCACGCACACGACTGGCACACCGCCATGCTTCCGGTCTATCTCCACTCCGGTCTGCGCGGCACGCCCGAATTCGCCGCCACGCGTTCGATCTACACCATCCATAACCTCAACTATCAGGGCATCGGGCGCGCATCGCAGTTCAGCGTCCTCGGATTGCATAGCCGCTATTGGGCTCCCGACGCCCTCGAACACTTCGGCGAGGTCAACCTGATGAAGGGGGGAATCATCTTCGCCGATCAGGTCACGACGGTCTCTCCGAACTACGCCAATGAGATCCAGACTTCGCAGCGCGGAGCCGGGCTGGATGGCGTGCTGCGCAGTCTGTCGTTCAAGCTGACCGGAATCCTCAATGGGATCGATGTCGATCAGTGGGATCCCCAAAACGACCCCAACCTGCCATCGAATTACGATGCCGGCCACATGAACGGCAAATTGCTGTCGAAGCGCGCCCTGCTGCGCGAGGCCAAGTTGCGCTACAAGGCGAAAACGCCGCTGATCTGCTTTGTGTCGCGCCTGGTAGACCAGAAGGGCGTCGATCTTTTGATTCCGTCGCTGCCGCACCTCCTTCGCGCCGGCGCGTACGCCGTCATCCTGGGCAGCGGTGAATCGCGCTATGAAGACGTGCTCGCGCGCATCGGCGAAGCGAACGCGGACAACTGTCGCGTCTGGATCGGATTCGACAGCGCGCTCGCCCATCGCATCTACGCCGGCGCGGACATGCTCCTCATGCCGTCGATCTATGAGCCGTGCGGGCTCAATCAGATGTATGCACTGCGATACGGAACCGTCCCGGTCGTGCGCCTGACCGGCGGACTGGTGGATACGGTGATCCCTTTCGATGCCACCAACGAGGAAGAAGCCAACGGTTTCGGGTTCGTGGCCCCCGCGCCGTACGACCTGTTCATGAGCACGTGGATCGGCATGCTCAACTACAGAGAGGCGCGCACCTGGAAGCAACTGCAGGCGAATGGGATGTCGGGCGACTTTTCATGGGACCGTTCGGCACATGACTACGACCGCGTCTATCGCCGCGCAATGGCCGCCGCGTGAATAGATGGCACCTCCAATGCACTGGCAGTAGCTCGGAGAATCATCATGATTGGCATCGTCATGGTCGTCGCCGCCACGCTGCTCTTGATCGGCTGCGGCCGACCTGAGTCCCTGCACCTGCGCAACGAAGGCCGCAGGAGACGTTGAAGTCCGCAATGTCATCCCGAGCGTAGCGAGGGATCGGTGTGGGAGGGCGGTGCGACAAAGCCTCTTGCCACCCGCCCACACCGATTCCTCGCTACGCTCGGAATGACATCCGGCCTCACTCTTCCAGCATCTGAAGAATCGCCAGCAGCTCCTTGCGCACGTTCAACAGCGCCTGGGTCAGGTCCTTTGTGGTATTGGCGCCCGACTCAGGTTGCGACATCTCGCCTTCGAGTTTCTTCTTCGCTCCCGCGATCGTGAATCCTTCCGAATAGAGAAGCTGCTTGATCCGAAGGATGACGTCGAGATCGTGCTGTGTGTAGAGGCGCTGCCCGCCGCCGCTCTTGTTCGGAGCGAGCGGGGGGAATTCGGTTTCCCAATACCGCAACACGTATGGCTGCACGTCGGCGAGCTTGCAGACTTCGCCGATCTTGAAGAGACGGCCTTCGTCGTCGGGCATCCAGCGCGATTATAGGACCCGCACTTCGCTCGCCGCGACCTCCTGCAGCAGGCCGACGGCGGCGGACAGCACTTCGTCCACCGAAACCTCGGTCATGCAGCGGTGATCGCGCAGAGGACACTCGCGTTCGTAGCACGGACCGCAGCTCACCGGTTTGCGCACGACCCGGGTCGCGCCCGGAATGACCGTCCGCGCCGGGTCAGTCGGACCGAAAATCGAGACCGACGGAACGGCAAGGGCTGCCGCCAGATGCAGAGGGCCGCTGTCGTTGGTCACGATCACCGAGCAGTGCGAGATCGCGGCGGCCAGTTGCAGCACGTCGCCGTTGTCGCCCGAAATCGGAAGTCCTCCGCACTCCTCGGAGATCGCTTCGGCCTGCTGGCGTTCACCGGGGCTGGTCAGCAGGACCACCGAGTAGCCGCACTCGCGAAGTCGCTCGGCGAGCTGTCCGTAGCGATCGTCACCCCAATGCTTCGCGCGACCGTACAGCCCTCCAGCGTGCAGACCAAACACGGGGCGGTCGAGGCGGACGCCGAGGGATCGGAGTCGCTTGCGGGCTTTTTCTCGAATGTTCACCGGCAGCCGGAGGCTCGGAATCTCATCGACCACGCGCGGAGCGTTCATCGCAGCGAGCAGCGTGGCGTAGTCGTCGAGCTGATGTCCGCGCTCATGTTCGCGACGGATGCCATGGGTCAGCAGCAGGCCGCGCGCATCGCTGGAGTAGCCCCACCGCTCGTCGATGCCGGCCGCATAGGCGATCATCGCTGCCCGAAACGAATTCGGCAGGATGATTGCGCGCCGAAAGCGGCCGGCCTTCAGGACTCGGATGCGATTGCGCGTGGTGCCGTTCCACGGCAGCACTTTCCGGAAGAGCTCCATCGATGCCAGAAGTGTCGCGATGTGCTCCGGTGCGGCCACGGAGATGCCGCCCTCACTGCGAAAGCGATGATGCAAGGCTCGATAGGTGGGAAGGGCAAGGACGTTGTCACCGACCCAATTGAGCCCGATTACGACCGTGTCACTCGCCATTCATCCCTTCGCTTTCCCCCGTCGCCGTCCCCTTCCAGCGATCGTGCATCCACAACCAAAGCTCGGGGCGGTCTGCGATGCGTCGCGAGATGACGTCGTTGATGCGTTGCGTCAACACCACGGGATCACATTCCGCCGCGCTCAGTTGATCGACACGGATCGGGTTCTCAAACTCGAGCCGATGCCCGGTTCGGTCCGGAATGCAAAAAGCGAACACAATCGTAGAGCCGCGCCGTGTAGCCATTTTTGCCGGTATGGGAGTCGTCCAGGCCTCGCGGCCGAAGAAGGGGACCAACACCCCCTCGCGGGGGAGCACTGCCTGGTCCGGGAGGAGGACGACAACTGCATTCTCGGTAAGGGCTTTGATCATCTCACGAGCCGCGCGTTTGCGGTCCAGAACCTGAGTGCCGGTGCGCGAGCGGATCTGAGCTAGATCGCGTTCGAGGAACTCGTTGTCGAGCGGGCGTGTGATCGTGCGGACATCTTTTGCGAGCGTCATCAGAGCGAGCCCGCCCACCTCCCACCCGCCGTAATGGCCGCTGATCAGGATGACCCCCTTGCCGTGGGCGATGGCTTCCTCGAGCAAGTGGGCGTTGACAAGCGGGCATTCGGCGGCGATCTGCTCCGACGTCATGTTCTGCATGCGGATGGCGTAGAGCGCTTCGCGTCCGAAATGGCGCCAGCATGCGTTGAGGATCTGGCGCAGCTGCTGATCGCTTTTGTCCGGGAAGGCGGCGCGCAGGTTTCGCATCGCCAACCGGTCGCGCGAACGAAGAATGTTGCGGCCGAGATTGCCGAAACGGTCGCCCCATCGCTGGACGCCGGTGATGGAAAGTCGCCGCGCGCCGGCGGCCACCATTCGGTAGAACGCGTATTCGACGCGCTGGAGCGCGAGACTTTTTCTGCGCCGGCTCATCGCCCGCCTGCCGCCACGATGCGTTCGAGACTGGCGGGATCGATCACGAAGTCCGCCGGAATGGCGATGATCTGCGGATCGGAAATCTTCACAGCATCTTTTTCGGTGGTGACGATGGCATCGGCTCCAGCCGCCCGCGCCGCCTGCTTGATCTCTTCGAGGTCAGAAGCGGCGTAGCGATGATGGTCGGCGAAAGAGCGCGTTCCGACCAGATTCAGGCCCAGCGATTCGAAAAACTGGCGATTGTCCGCCAGTCCTGCAAACGCGAAGATCTGCTTGCCGCGGAGACTCTCAGGAACGATCGGACGAATGTGGCGGCGAAGAACTAGGCCGGCAAATCGGAGCGCAGATTTCCCTTCGCGAAGAAATCCGCCCGGGCTGTCGATGACGACATCGAGATCGCGATGCAACTGCAGGTGCTGATAGCCGTCATCGAGTATAAATACATCTACTTGTTTTCGTAATGCATTATCGTATCTCTTTGCCCCGACGATCACCTCCACAGTGGGGAGGCGCTTTTTGATCAGCACCGGCTCGTCGCCGAAGCGATCGGGATCGAGCCTGTCGATCACGCCGCCCTCGCCCGCCCGCCCGTACCCGCGCGTGAGCACCCCTACCCGCAATCCCCGTTGCGCCAGCGCGCCGGCGATCGCGATCACGGCCGGCGTTTTGCCGCTGCCGCCGGCGGCGATGGCGCCGACTGAGATCACCGGCACCGGCAGCCGCTTCGGCTTGAGAATGCCGCCGCGATAAAGCGCTCGCCGCACGCGATTGACGCCGCGGTAGAGCAGCTCGGCGGGCTTCAAAAGCCAATTCACGCCAGCAACTCGACGATGCGCTCGGCCGTGCGCGCCGCCGCGCCGCGATTCTGCTCCACGGTCTTGCGGGCGCGATCGCCGTACGCCGCGCGGGCCGCAGGGTCGTCGATCATGCGCGCAGCGAACGCGATCAGCTCCTCGGGCGAACGCACTTCGACCGCCGCGTCATTCTCGAGGAAGGTCGACGCGATCTCGCGAAAATTCGTCATGTGCGGGCCGAAGCACACCGGAACGCCGGCCGCCGCCGGCTCGATCGGATTGTGTCCGCCGGCCGGCACCAGGCTGCCGCCGACGAAGGCCACGGTGGCGTAGCGATAAATCCGCGTCAGTTCGCCGACGCTGTCGAGGAGAAGGACAGCCGAGGGCCGCTGTCCTCCACCGAGTTGTGATCGACGGACGAAGGGAAATGTGATCAAGCCCGCTACTGTGTCGAAGCGTTCCGGTTTTCGCGGCGCGATGATCACGAACGCATTCTTCTCCTCGATGAACTTTGGAAGTTCGGGGATGATCGCTTCATCCTCTCCTTCGCGGGTCGATCCGAGGACCAGAACCGGGCGGCCTGCAATGAGCTGTTGCAGCTCGCCGGCGATCGCAAGCGGTTTTTCATCGGGTGCGAAATCGAATTTGACGTTGCCGGTGGTCTCGACCGCGGATGCCGGCGCGCCGATGTCGATGAATCGCCGGCGGTCGCTTTCGTCTCGGACCAGCACCCGGTCGTAGTCGCGGAGCACGCGCTTCACCAGAGGCCGAAAAATCCGATATCGCGGAAACGATCGGTCGGAAAGCCGTCCGTTCGCCAGCATCAGGCGCAGGCCGCGCGCGCGCGACAGCCGCGTCACGTTAGGCCAGATCTCCGTCTCCATCGCTGCGAAAAGCCGCGGCCGATGATGATCGAGAAAGCGTTTCACCGAGGCGCTGAAGTCGAACGGAAAGTATGTGATCGTCGCCTGCGGAAAAAGCCGGCGTGCCTGCGCCTGACCCGTGATGGTGGTCGTCGTGAACACAATGGATGTCCCCGGCCGCCGGCGGAGCACCTCGTCGATGACAGGGCGTGAAGCGAGGGTCTCGCCGACCGAAACCGCATGCACCCAGAGATCATGCGAGCCGGCAGGCGTGCGGTAGAAGCCGATGCGCTCCGGAAAGTTGGTGAGGTACTTGCCGCGCAACAGTCCCGTGATCAGAAAAAAAGGAAGTGCCAGAAGAAACACGAGGTACAACAGCACCTCGTAGAGAACGAACATGCGGCGCATGATACCCCTCAGTCCCCGTCATCTCAGGATGACGGCACTGCTGCTCTTCGCGGCGAACCTGGCCGTGATGACGCTTCTGCGCGCCGCCTTTCTCGTCGCATTCCAGCCGCATCCGATCTCTGCCGCTGACCTCGCGCAAGCTTTCTACCTCGGGCTCAAATTCGACGCGCGCCTGGCGGCCATCATCAGCTTTCCGCTGCTTTTCTTTTCTTCGACTGCGTACGTGATCGTCGTCGAGACAATGCTGGCGACTCTCTACGTCGCGGATTTCGGCTGCTATGCCTACATCCACCAGCGGCTGAACGCCGAGGTGTTGGAGTTTCTTCGGAATCCGATCATCTCGCTGCACATGATGTGGGAGTCGTACCACGTCGTCTGGTTTGCGGTCGGCGTGATGGCTTTTCTCGCCCTGCTGGTTGCCCTGGCGCGCCGGACAGCCAGCAACCGACAACCAAGGACTGCTCGTCTGATCATCGCCTTGCTGTTTCTCATGATCATCTACGGCAAGTTCTCGCGATATCCGCTGCGATGGAGCGACGCGTTTTTCTCGACCGATTCTTTTGCCGGCGAGCTGGCGCTCAATCCGGCGCAAACGCTTTTCGAGTCGATGCGCGAGGAACCGCCGCGATTCGACATCGCGCGCCTTCGCCGGCTCTACCCGCTGATGACGCAATACCTCGGCGTCGATCATCCGGATTCCAGGACCTTCACGCTCCTTCGCATCCCGCCGCTCTATCCGCAGACGACCGGCAATCCAAACATCGTCGTGATCCAGCTCGAGTCGTTTGCAGCGTTCAAGAGCAGCGTTTTCGGCAATCGGATGAACGCCTGTCCGAACTTCGATGACCTCGCGCGTCACGGCATCCTTTTTACGAATGCTTACTCGCCGTCCGAGAAAACGGCGCGAGCGCTGTTCGCGGTGGTGTTCGGGATTCCCGACACCAGCCCGTGGCAGGCCTCGGCGCACAACCCGCTGACCGTGAACCAGACCACAATCGTCAACGCCTTCGATGGCTACGACAAGCTCTTCTTCCTGGGCGGCAGCGCGAACTGGAGCAACATCCGCGGCATGCTGAGCCACAACATCGCCGGCCTTCGGATTTTCGAAGAGGGCTCCTATCATGCCCCGGTCGTCGACGTCTGGGGCATCTCGGACGAGGACCTGCTGCTGGCCGCTAATGATGTTTTTCAGTCCGAGCGCCGGCCGTTCTTCGCGATCGTGCAGACGTCCGGAAACCATCGCCCTTATACGATCCCGAAGCAGACGCATGGCTTCTCCCTTGCTCATGTTTCTGAAGCGATGCTGCGCGCGAATGGTTTCGAAAGCGAAGAAGAGTTGAACGGTTTTCGATTTCTCGATCACTCGCTTGGCGTTTTTTTCGAGCAGGCGCGCAAACAGCCATATTTCGCGAACACGATCTTCGTGCTGTACGGCGACCATGGCACGCGCACCGGCGCCCCGGCGAGCGCGTTGAGCCGGGGCGATCTGTCGCTGCTCGTCTATCACGTGCCGCTGCTGATCTACGCGCCCGCATTCGTGCGCGATGGACGCCGGATCGAGACAGCGGCGAGCCACATCGATATCCTTCCCACGCTTGCGAGCTTTTGCGGCCGTCCGTATCGAAACCAGACGCTGGGCATCGACCTTTTCGATCCGACGCGCGCACCTGCGTCCGCGGCCTTCGTCTTCACCACCTTTCATCAGCCGCCGGCCCTCGGATTGGTGCAGGATGGCCGGTACACGATGGTCAGATCGGGTCAGACCGAAAGCCTCGCCGAAGCCTTCTACGAATTTTCGCGCTGGCTGCTATTTCATAATGGCCCTGGAATGAGTATGATTAATGTCAACTAATAAGGTGTCAGAAAAAGTCATCGCCGTAGGGGTGGTGCTTCCCGATCAGACGCGAAGGGTGGCGGAAGAGCACCTCGACGAGCTCGAAAAGCTGATCGAAACCGCGGGCGGGGTGGTGGTGGCGAAGGTGTTGGCGAAGCGCGACGCGCCCGACGCCGCGACCTGGATCGGCAGCGGCAAGGCGGAGGAAATCGGGAGGCTGGCCGGAAACCAGCGTGCCACGCTGGTGGTATTCGACGATGACCTCTCGCCCGCCCAGACGCGCAACCTCGAAAAGATCATCGGCGGGAAAGTCATCGATCGCAGCGCGCTGATCCTCGACATCTTCGCGGGTCGCGCGCGCAGCCGTGAGGCGCGCACGCAGGTGGAGCTGGCGCAGCTCGAGTACATGCTGCCGAGGCTGACGCGGCAGTGGTCGCACCTGGAGAGGCAGGCGGGCGGAATCGGGACGCGCGGAGTTGGTGAGACGCAGCTCGAAATCGACCGGCGCATCGTGCGCAATCGAATCAGCCAGCTCAAATCGGAGCTGCAGAAGATCGAGCGAACGCGCCAGACGCAGAGGAAGGCTCGCGGCGCGGTCTTCACGGTCGCGCTGGTCGGCTATACCAACGCCGGGAAGTCGACACTGTTCAATCGGCTCACCGGCGGCAGCGCGTGGGCGGCCGACAAACTGTTTGCGACGCTCGACGCCAAGTCGCAGCGGATGTCATTTCCGATGCCGCGCGCCACGGTGGTCATCGATACGGTCGGCTTCGTGCGCAAGCTGCCGCACCACCTGGTGGCCTCGTTCCGCTCGACGATGGAGGAGGCGGTCAGCGCCGATCTCGTCCTGCACGTGATCGACTCGACCCACGAAGAGCAGCGAGAGGTCGGGTCCGAGGTTCTGCGCAATCTCGGGATTCCGGAGGAGCGCGTGATCGAGGTGTACAACAAGCGTGATGTGATGGAGGACAGCCGCCCACGGCTGTCCGGACAGCGGAGGGCCGCTGTCCTCCACATCTCCGCTCTCACCGGCGACGGGATCGACCAGCTCGTCGACATCATCCGCGAGCGCGAGCTCGCCGGCGGCGAAGTCGTCGATCTCGAAATTCCGCACGACGAATCGCGCGCGCTTGCCAAACTGCACGAGGTCGCGGAGGTCTACGCGCAGCGTCCGGCCGATCGCGCGACGCACATCACCGCCTGGATCCCGAAAACCGCGCTGCATCAATTCGCGCACTTTTCTCTTTCAAATTTCAGGAAGCGCGCTAAAGTAGGTTGAATATGAAATCGCTCCAGTTTCGTCCCGGACCGTGTTTGATCCGACTGCGGAAAATTCCTAGTCCGAAAGGATGTGTACCATCATGAGCTCTGTCTCCATATCAGACGAGCCGCAGATATCCTCCTCACCATCCCACACTCCCCGCAAGAATCACCTCGAGATCGCTGCCGCCAATCGCGCGCGCCTCTATCCGCTCGTCACCGACGACCAATGGAACGATTGGAAATGGCAGCAGAAGAACCGCGTGCAGACCCTCGAAGAGCTGGCGCGCCTCTTCAGCATCGACGACATGACCAGCGAGCGCCTCGGCGGAGTCTTCGAGCTCTACCGGACCGCCATCACCCCGTATTACCTCTGCCTGATCGACTTCGATGATTCGAAAGATCCGCTGCGCGTTCAGTCGGTGCCGGCCGTCGAAGAGCTTCTCAACCCCGGCGAGCTGACCTGGGATCCGCTCAACGAAGAAGGCGACTCACCGGTCACCGGCATCGTGCATCGCTATCCCGATCGCTGCCTCTTTCTGGTGACTTCCTATTGCCCGCTCTATTGCCGCTACTGCACGCGCAAGCGCAAATGGGTCGACGAGGACGGCACGACCGGCCAACGCAAACTGGAGAAGATGATCGAGTACGTCGCCGATCACCCCGAAATCCGCGACGTCATCGTTTCCGGCGGCGATCCGTTATCGCTGTCGCTGACCTATCTCGAAAAGATTCTGGCCGGACTTCGCGCCATTCCGCACGTCGAGATCATCCGCTTCGGCTCGCGCGTGCCGGTCTTTCTGCCGCAGCGCATCGACAGTGAATTGACGTCGCTGCTCGAGAAATATCACCCGATCTGGATCAACACGCACTTCAATCATCCCAACGAGATCACGCCCGAGTCGGCGGCGGCGTGCGACCGGCTCCTGCGCGCCGGCATCCCGGTGAACAACCAGGCGGTGCTGCTGCGCGGCGTGAACGATTGCGCGTACACCATGCGCGATCTCGTGCAAGGCCTGATGAAGATTCGCGTGCGGCCGTACTACCTCTATCTCTGCGATCAAGTCATGGGGGCGGAGCATTTCCGTACCTCGGTCGGCGAGGGCATCGAGATCATCGAGTTCCTGCGGGGGCACACATCCGGTCTGGCCGTTCCGCAGTTCGTGATGGACGCGCCAGGCGGCGGCGGCAAGGTTCCGCTGATGCCGAACTACGTGCTGGGTCATTACGGCGACTCGATGGTCTACCGGAATTTCGAAGGCGTGATCGGCCGCTACGACGACGTGCCCCGCCAGCCGCATACCTGCGATCGCTGCACCGATCGCGAGCACATTCCGGAGCGCGGCGTCGCGAAGTTGCTCAATCGGACCGCCGATCGCTTCGAGCCGCACCCGGTACGCGACACGCCCCGAGGCGTCAATATCAAAAAACGGGTGCGCGAGCAGTAAACGAACCATTTTGGATTTTGGATTTTAGATTTTGGATTTGGCACAATCCAAAATCCAAAGTCCAAAATCTAAAATCCGATGCGCATCGGTCTGACCTACAACCTCAAGCCTGAAGGGGCGGCCGGCGACCGTTACGAGGAGTTTGATTCCCTCGAAACGATCGAGGCCCTCGAATCGGCGCTGCGCGCGTGCGACCACGAGCCGGTGCGCCTCGGCTGGGGGAAGGAGATGCTCGAGAAGCTCGCCGCAAACGGCGGCGTCGATGGCGTTTTCAATCTCGCCGAAGGGATGGGCGGGCGGGGGAGGGAATCGCAAGTCCCGGCGACACTCGAGATGCTCGGCATTCCGTGCACCGGCTCAGATCCGGTTGCCATTGGTATCACGCTCGACAAGGCGCTGGCGAAGCTGATGGCAAAAGCCCACGGGATTGC
>Ga0070707_100004869_pt1 | contig 12581 bp, 8 predicted proteins | sample KBSK5502metaG_FD_65468 | JGI IMG/M metagenome (GOLD analysis project Ga0070707, IMG submission 65468) | Corn, switchgrass and miscanthus rhizosphere microbial communities from Kellogg Biological Station, Michigan, USA - KBS K5-50-2 metaG | ecosystem: Host-associated > Plants > Roots >... | reverse complement strand
TCCCATACCCCACATTGTGCTAATGAAATCGCCGAAGCCGTCGATCGACAAAATCGCGGCGCGTTCAAATGGCGAAACCAAGAAGCAACTGGCCATGTGCGCCTTGTGGTGCTCCACATTATAAAACTGTGCATTCTCCGAAACCGGAATTCCCAGCGCTCTCGTCAATTCCTGGCGGAGATCGCGTATTTTGGCCGCATTGGCGAGCCGCGCCGCAATTAGCCCAGAAAGGCTTGCTAGTTTGGTAAGCGAAAATAGAATTTTCTTATGGAGGTGCGCTGAGGGGTCGCGGGAAATGCCTATATGATCCACCTGATCAAGGGCAACAGCCGCGACTTCCAGGCAGTAGCGAATCGCCAATGCCGGAAAACCGGCACAATGCTTTTTTCGATTGAAACGCTCTTCTTCAACTGCAGCGATGAGCTGACCATCTTTGATGATGGCGGCAGCGGCATCGCCGTGATAGGCATTTATCCCGAGGATGTACAAGCAGAAAACTCCTAACTAACGCGTGCCGATTGGACTTGCCTTGAAATGATATGGAACGACTTATCAGGTCGCTACGTTGAAGATTTCGCTGTGTGTTCTAGTTCATACATTTTCGCTTTGATATGGAAAAAATGTGTGGATTGGAGAACACAATAGATTAGACCTGGCACTCCGTCCAGAAAACCCAGACGTAATATGTATTTGGATAAAAAGAAAAATATCGGCGAACCTGGTAACCGGAAAAAACGTTTCTTTAGCCACCTCCTGCGCTGCGCCTGATTCCCAAACAATGCAGGAGGCAATTCGCCAGGTTGCTCCGTCGACTGCAAAAGAACCCTGGCTTCCCAGTTTGAATATTCATTGTGTTTGGTCAAATACCGCGCAAGAGACTCGACATTGTGGTGGGAAAGAATTTGCTGCAATTTTCCGACACGACCATCCACGACCACGTGCTCATGGACCTCGATATCACTCATCGACTGATCCTGATCTCTCAAGCGGCACTCGAAATGTCCTTTGCCCCGCCGGAAAAGAGACAGCTTCCAGAAACCGTTTCCTCCAAAGCGTAGTTCCCTTCCAAGAAAATTGATCCGAAGGAAAATCCAGTACCCGATGAGATTGGAATCGCGGATCGCCTCTTCAATCTCATAAATCAACTCCGGGGTCAAAACCTCATCAGCATCCAACAGCAAGACCCAATCGTTTTCGAACGGAAGCGAATCGAGCGCCCACTGCCGCTTCTTCGGCCAGCCGCCATGGTAGTGAAACTGCACCACCTTTGCACCAAAAGCGTGAGCTACTTCAACGGTTGAATCAGTGCTCTGCGAATCTATGACATAGACTTCGGAAAACCGCCGAATCGCTTCCAGACAACGCGCAAGATGTCGCCCCTCATTTCGCGTCGGAATAACGATAGTGACGCCAATGGTATGAGAGTTCGCGCTGTGCGAGGGTGCAGTCCGAGTGTCTGCCATGTCTTGCATTTTTCAGGTTTGTTTAGGCACCAAGATCGACGTCGGCAGGACGCAAAATTCATTTCCGCACGAGCAGAAATTGAGCTGCGCACATTATAAGATACGCACCGGGATCGTCAAGGTAGCGGTCAATTGCGAACGGAATTCTGCTGGGAGATTCCCATGTAACTACACAGATCACGCAACGGTTTCCGCAGTTACATGAACCGGTGCCGCTGCGTGCTGGGCACCAAGCCAGGACCCGAGAGTAACAAGAGCCCACAATCGTGACCAGGCCGGGCTGTCTGGCTCGCGACGAAAGATTTCCTCTACGTTGTCGATTCCAGTTGTGTCAAGCAATCCCGAATCGCGAAGGGTGTTCAGACTTACTTCCATGACCTCACGCAAGGGCCCCCGCAGCCAAGCGGATATCGGAACCACGAAGCCCCGTTTGGAAGACGCGACAGGAAGTCTCCCATACAGTTCAGCACAGATCTTTCGCAATAGATACTTCAAAGGAGCTCCCTTCGGGAGCATAACATCTCCAGGCAGTCGAAATGCCCATTCAATCAGGTCGAGGTCCAGAAAGGGGACACGAATTTCCAACGAGTTTGCCATCCCGAAGACGTCGCTGTCCCGTAGCAGAATATTCTTCAGATAAAACGCAGCATCGAGTCTGGCCACGGAAGACAACAAGTCAGCGGGTATATAACAACCCTCGTACTGCAGTTCCGGGACCTGGAAGTCTTCTGACAGAAGAAGCGTCTCCGCATCAAAACCGAATGCTTCCAACCCAGTATCGCCGATCAGCCGACGCTGCCGGAAGTACAGCCCAATCAATCCTGGGCTGACTTTGGCGATCTCGTGCGCTTTTTGTCTAACGGTGTCGTTGGTGAATGCCGTAGCAAGCCAAGCAGTAGTAGTACGCACTGATTCCGGAAACGGAATGAGCCAAGACAGAGCGTTATAGATTCGGGGCACACGGTGAAACAGTTCGTAGCCTCCGAAAACTTCATCACCACCCAGCCCGGAAAGAGCAACTACGATTCCATGTTCACGGACTGCGCGGGACACAATATAGGAATTGAAGCCATCCATGGACGGTTGATCCATGCATTCCAACGCATTACGGATCCAGTTCAGAGCAGTACTGTCGCTCACCGGACATTCGTGGTGACGCACTCCGAAACTGTCCGCCGCGATTTTAGCCGCCAGGACCTCGTTGTACTCAGGATGGTCTGGGAACGATACCGTAAACGCGTCGAGGTTGTGCTTTTCGGGAGTAAGCCCCAGCAACGCGGTGGAATCCAGACCTGAACTCAGGAACAGACCGACTGGCACATCGCTGAGTAGATGCCGGCGCACCGATTCCTGAAGTATTCCGCGACCCTCTTCTACAACATCGGTAAGATGACGCTCGCGCTGCGCCTCCTCTGGCCACGGAAATTGCCAGTATCTGTCTTCCGCCACAATATTCCCAAGCTCATCCCGTTCCTGCCAGCAACCGCGAGGCAGCGAGTATAAGCCCTCGTAGATCGTGAGCGGCTCCTGAACGGCGCCATATGCCAAATATCCAGCCAGTGAGCGTCGGTCAATGCGAGAGTCCAGCATACCGCTCTGGAGTAGCGCTCGCACTTCGGAAGCGAATGCAAACCAACTATCCTTTTTTGCCGCATAGAACAGCGGTTTGATTCCCATGGGATCGCGCGCAATCAACAGGCGTGAACGACGAGCATCCCACAGGGCAAAGGCGAACATTCCTCGAAGACGTGTCAGACATTCGGTTCCCCAGCGCTCATAAGCTCGCATGAGGACCTCTGTGTCGCTTTGGCCTTGGAATTGAAAACCGTCCGTCTTCAGCAGGTCACGCAGCGCGGGGGCGTTATAGATCTCACCGTTGTAAACAAGAACGTCACCGGTGGCTTCGTTGACCATCGGCTGGTGGCCCAGGGGAGACAGATCTTGGATGGCTAGGCGCCGGTTTCCCAACCCAACAGTTCCGCCGCGGACAGGTATCAATCTTAAACCGCCGTCATCAGGACCGCGGTGAAACTGTGAGTCGAGCATTGATTGCAGAGGCCTATCCACGCGCCCATGTGACACTGCCCCCACGATCCCTGCAATTCCGCACATTCGATCAGTCCTCGAAGTTACCGACGTTGGATCAATAAATGTATCTGCTACGATAGCGCTGCGCACACTGGTGATACAAGGCCAGCATCTGGTTAGTTACAGAACGCCAGGAAAACTCGCTCTGCATCCATTCTCGTCCTCTCCGGCCCATATCCGGCAACGGCATAGTGCTGATGCTACGAATGGCATCGGCCAGACTCTCAGGATCGTTGTCGACCCACAAGCCACACCGCATCTCTTCCAAACGGCTCCAAGGCGTCCCCTTGCTAGCAATCACCGGAACTCCATGGGCGAGAGCCTCGGCTGCGACTATAGCGAAATTCTCAGTGTAAGACGGCACCAGAGCGACGTCAGAACATTCGAATAGTCCTTTTTTCGCGTTCGATAAAACTGGCCCCAACATCTCCACTCGTCCACTCAATCCCAGTTCGTGGATTTGATCTTTGAGTTGCGAGACATAGTCCGGTGGCCCCCACCCCGCGATCGCAAGTCGCCATGGAGGTGCTGTATCGACGAGACTGCAAGCCTTGAGCAAAGCCTCAATTCCCTTCTTCGGATCCAACCGTCCGATGAAAAGCATGCGAAGCGCCCCATTTCTCTCTACTCGATTGAGGTCGACTGGGACATCCACGCCGTTGGGAATCATGGCCATTCGCAACTTCGGGAAACGAGACAACGTCTCGCGGTTTTCGTGTTCTGAGGTGACGTGCATCATCAACTCTGCGCGATCCGCTGCGTGATACCACAGAAAATCCCAAACCGCCTTTGGGCCGATTCGTGAAGAGCCTTCCCAGCGCTGAAGAGCCCCGCGCGGCGACCAGATTAGCGACTTGTTCATTGAACGGGCCAAGAGGATAGTTGGGAAGGTCGGAAAGTTGTAAACTCCCGTGAGATGGACAACATCAGCCCATCGCATGTACGTGGGTAATAACCTCATCAGGATTGGCGAGACTGAATGCCGCAGGCGGCGCGGACAATAGCGAACCCGAAATCCCTCTGGAAATTCCACTTCCTCGTTCCTGTCCACGTCCAGTACGCGATCTAAGCCGTTCGCATCCGTAGTCAGAACTCGCACCTCACAGCCCAATTCCACTACGTTCCGACACAGCTCGAATGTGGAGCGAATCGGGCCGCCGTAGGAATAGGCGGGATGGAACGACGGCACGACATGCAAGACTTTCATAGAGGGTCAAGAGTTCCGACAGCTGTCAATATCGTACAAAAGCTCTTTCAATTTGTCGGAAGAGCAAGAAAGATGATACTAATATCGTCGTACTCTTCAGGGTTACGGTGCGTCCTAAAATCGCTCTACTTACCTCCGGACTCGGTACCCGACACGGCGGCATTGGCGTGGTTGCCGAGTCGATCGTCTCAGCGCTCGAAAAAGATTCCGATATATCGGTCTGGGAACACCACGCCTTTTGGCCCCGATTTGCACGCATCCCTGCAGCTGTGGGAAGGACATTCTGGGGCAGTCTGAAGACTCCCGATTTTGTTCTGTACGACCACGTCGACCTCGCTATTTTGCACGCAATCATACCCCGTCTGCGACCCATTCCTTATGCTGTATTCTTGCATGGCATAGAAGTTTGGAAACCTATAGTCGGTCGGCGCCGAGAAGCGCTCCTGGGCGCAAGTCTTCTCCTCGTGAATTCTGCCACGACGAGAACCGAAACCCGCATTTTTAATCCGTGGTTGCCGAAAGTGAAAGTTACTTGGCTCGGCGTCGAACGCCAAAACGAAATCGCAGATGTCGGATCGAACCCGCCGGTCGGCCTAATTGTCGGCCGCATGGCCGATTCTGAGCGTCTCAAGGGCCATGACGCAGTAATGGACGCCTGGCCGCTGATCAAGTCCGCCGTGCCCGACGCAAAGCTGATGATTGTGGGCAATGGGAACGATAAAGGCCGCTTGCAAAAAAGAGTGAAAACGGAGCAGTTGCGGGGCGTCGAATTTTTCGATCGTGTCAATGATAAGCAGCGAGATCAGATCTATCGGTCCTGTCGTCTGCTTTTTTATCCTTCCAGGCAGGAAGGATTTGGACTGGCTGGAGTTGAAGCAGCCAGCTTCGGCGTACCTTTGTTAGGACTGGCCGGCACCGTCACAGAAGAGCTTTTTCCAATGGGCACGGGCGCTGTGATCGCAAAAGACCTTTCCAGAGAGAGCATCGCGGAAGCCGCAATTCCTGTTTTGAGAAGCGCTCAGCAAGCGAGAGAATTCGGACGGGCCGCAGCGGCCAGAGTAAATGCAGTCTTTCTAAGAGAACACTTCAGCGATCGCCTTCGTCGAGCGTTGACGCCACTGGTGTTCGAACACGGGATAGGGGCCACAGACACTCCGCTCACAGAGCTGAGAAAAACTAATGCTTCCGTGTACGCCCCAGCGGTCGCCTCCAAGAGTCGACAATCCCGGCCAATGTAGGCTGTCACAGCCACGATTGGACTAAGCGAAGAAACCACCAAACTTACTCGGAGAGGTTGAGCAAAGTGTTTTGCACGCCATGGATAAGGTTCAATCTGTGTGTTCGGATTCAAGCGGAACGGTGGTGGGAAATCAATGCGCCTACGTCGAAAACTGCGTGAGCAAATGAAATTCGGGCTCCACCGTCTTTTCGTTCTCGGGCAGAGGCTCGGATGGGACGTTCTACCAAGACACTTCTATTCGGCGATTCCCGATATCCGCGAACTGCAGCGTAGCGAGTCGTGGAAGCGACCGTCCAGCATGACCGGCGTCGCGGGTGCGGACATCGAATCGCAATTGTCTTTTCTTCGAGGATGCTGTTTGCCGCCCCTGCCAGAACGGTTAAAGGAGAGCGGCATTCATGAGTATGCCTGTAAGGAGAATGGCCAACCAGGCTACGGTCCAGTCGAAGCTGATTTCCTATACTGCTTTATTACGACGAAACGCCCTGACAGAATCGTTCAGGTTGGCTGCGGAGTTTCCACTGCGGTGATATTGCTGGCAGCTAAGGAAGCGAACTATAGACCTGAAATTATTTGTATCGACCCATTTCCAACTGGGTACTTGACTCGCGCAGCCCAACAGAAACTCATAAAACTGATTTCGGAACCAGCTCAGGAGGTGGACCTTGGAGTTTTAACCGGCCTCAATGACGGCGACTTACTGTTCGTCGACTCCAGTCACGCGCTGCGGCCGGGTAGCGAGGTTAACCGGATCATCCTGGAAGTACTTCCGCGCCTGCCGTCCGGCTCGTTCGTGCATTTTCATGATATCTATTTCCCTTACGACTATCAGTCGCGTGTCATGACCACGCTCTTCTTCGCTGGGGAGAGCACGTTGCTGCATGCCTTTCTGATTAATAACCAGCGATACTCCATCGCAGTTTCGCTGAGTATGTTGCACTATGCCTGCCCTCAGCAAATGCAGTCACTGCTTACGAACTACCGACCCGCCGTAATGAACTATGGGCTGGATATGACGGACGAGGGCTCAGGGCATTGCCCCAGTGCGACATATCTTTCGGTCTTGTGATAGGCAGAGTGCAAGCCGAGTTCGCCCCAGCGGGTCCGAGACAAACCGGTAAAGAGCGGGTTGTCTGTCTGCGCCTTTTTGGCGAGCGCGACAATCGCTACCTCCTTAGGCACGCTGGCTTACGAGCGGCTTCCAGTCAGCACCTGTCGCCCCTGTTTGGACCTGTCGACGACAAGGAAAGATCGAGTCAATCGCGACTGACTTCGGTTGAGGTCAAACATGGGGGCGAACGCTATCAAAGCAACCGCAATTTGCTGCCCTAGACCCGCAATATATTGCGCTAATTGCGGATCCACTGGCAATAGTCCGGGCAGTAAACTCACACCAATGCTATTCAATAGCAACCCCGAACTCGGACGCAGAAAGATTTTGTCGAACAAACCTAATAGTACTCCCAAGCCAAACATCACAGCAGGCGGCCCGAACCAGCCAAAGTTTATGTAACTCTCGGGCAGGTACCCGACGGCAATCGACACACCGTTCAGGTTGTCGCGCGAGGTTAGTCGGTATGCCACTTGGTACCATCTATTCGAATCATTAATAGAAGGCTTGTCAGGCCAAAATAATCGGGGAACGAACGTAACGAACATATAGGAATATAACCGCCCGTTTTGGTACGGAATACGCGCCGGTGTCGATTCCATCACGTTCGCAGTCTGCTGCAGTAACGAAAGTCGCCCCAGCGTCGCATCGGCTAGATTCTTCGCTTGCCTTTCGTCCGGATTAAGAATGGTTTGCTCCCATGCACTCCAGGAGCTGTACATCCAAAAGTTGAATCGCTCGACATAGCTTTCCGAAGCACCCGCACGCCAGTATTGCAGACGGAATTTCTCTTTGCCCGGCTGTAGGAAAAGAATAATAGGAATCCCTATCATAATCGCAAGGACCGGGAGTCGTCGCCTTTCGTACACGTAGACTGCGGTCGCCATGATCGCCACGCCAACGAAACTTGCCAGCCAGCCTGAAGCGATGCCACCGACCAACGCTATTACGGCATAGCCCGCTAGCAGGACCTTATCCGCCTGAACCGCAGTCCCGCGTAGGTAATAGCGTAAGAGGATGGCAAATACGACCGACGGAACAATCATCTCAACGGCAGCAAGGAACTGCCGCCCCCCCCCGCCAAGCGTATTGATTGGCACTGCAATTCTCAGCAATACCGCTGCTAACAAAAGAAACCTCAAGTAATGCCATCGCGAGGGACTGGGATGGATATCCAGCCTGAAAGACTGCATAGAGCGCCAGCGCCCAACCGTCGCCATTCCAATCCAGAGCGCAGCCAGCCCGAAAACAACCAAGTAAAGTGACTGCGTAAGCGAGTTTTCGGACAGTTGGTGCCCTCCCACAACTAGATTAATCTCGTGCTTCATCCAAAAAAGCGGAATCGCATAGGCTATCCAGTACATAGCACTAATTAAAGCGAACAACGGAATCTTTTCTTTCGGTCCCCGAAGCCATTTCTGGTAGGCAGCCCACGGAATCCAACTCAGAATGAACACAGCAATGACCTGCGGCGCAGTCGTATCATAGAGACTAGTTGCCCATAGGACGACGGTTATGATTAGCGGGGCGCCCGCATAAAACGGCACGGGGGAGATACTCGAGTTATTCGCTGTCCTAAGAGTTCGCATGCGAGAATCGCGTTTCCAACGTGGCCGCTAGCGATTCGATGATGCCGTTAACTGCCGTCTTGATAGAATAATTTCCCAACCAGTTCTGTGCTTCAATACCCATGGAAGTCATGCGCTCGGGGTTTCCTGCCAATTCAAGTATAGAATCCGCTAATGCCTCAACGTCCCCTAGTTCAAATATGGACCCGGTTTTCTGTGGAATCACGAGGTCCGGACCGCATCCAACTCGATCGCTCACTATGCAAGGTCGGGCACAGGCCATTGCCTCGTTCACCACCAGACCCCAAGTCTCTCCTCCATCTGATGGAAGTACGAGCGCGTCGGACGTAACGTACGCCTCGATGATTTGTGATTGGTTCAAAAAACCAGTAAACCGGATAGGCGAGTTCTCCTGACGCACCAGGTCCTCGCACTTCGCACGCAAGGGACCATCTCCGACCATCAGACCTTGAATGCGGGAATTGCGTTGCGCGGCCTTCTGAATAGCGTATACGAAATCTATGGGCCGCTTCTTGGGAATGAACTTTCCCGAGAACATGAACACCTTTGCATTCGAGTCCAGCTCTCTTTCCTTTCGAAGTTCGAGACGTCGCGGCTCGAGCTCCTCCGTCCCCAGCTGAAATCGACTACTATCTATGGCGTGCGGCACCAAAAAAATGCGCTCTGGGCGGGCACCGTAGTGCATGAAGTACTCTCGCGACCATTGGCCGACCGCCAGGCAGGCATCGAACCGTGGAATGAAACTCTGATAGGCAAGAAATTTGAGGGCTCGCTTGGCCACGCCACGTGGCGTGTGCAGATGTGAGTCGCCTCTCACCATGACTTTGACTTTCGACCGCCAGCAAGCCCAGATCGCCTGCCACGCACTTCTGTAATGCCAACCATTCACTAACACGGCGTCGTATTCGTTTCGTTGAACAATTCCCTTTATTTCGGGTGTGTCGAACCGTCCAAACCCTCCATCGTCCCTCGAATTGGCGACGTTTTTCAGGAAGGTATAACGGTATCCTTCGAGCAGGGGCACATCCCAGTCGAATTCCACGCCAAACCCGGCACCCGCCTGTTCACGAGGCGTCGCCTTATGGCAGTAGTAGACATGAAGGTCCAATTCCGGACGGGAAGCCATGGCACGAAACCACGCAGAGTGATATTGAATGGGATGGGTACTGATGACTGCAAGTTTCGTCCTCTTGGGAGACACAGCTTCCAAAGGTATCAGCAAGCCGGTAGTTCTATCAAAATTTTGAACGAATACACCACGCAGGCATATATTGTATTGCGAATGCATCCCACCACAACGCCGAGCGTAAGATAGCCTCCTTTAGCGAATAGTTTTGATGATAACAGCGAACGAAATCATTCAAACGATCTGGATTACACAAGTCTTGCCGTCGCTTCTGTGACAGCGCGACGGTAGCGTTCCCAAGTGCAGATTTCCGCCTGTTTGCGTGCCGCGCGGCCCATGGCGGGCAGACGGTCCCGATTCTGGTCGAACCATCGCAAAGCGTCCACCAGCGAGTCCAGATTTCCGACCGGCAACAAGCGTCCGGAAGTTTCCGTCAGCACATCAGTCCCTGCCGTAGCGGTGGAAGCAATCGCTGGTAAGCCGCATGCCATGGCTTCGAGCAGTACTAACCCAAATCCTTCGAAGAACGACGGGAACAAGAACACGTCCGCCCGGCGATAATAATCGCGGAGACCTTCTGAAGAAAGAGCCGACACGTGAGTAACACCGCGCGGCAGCGAGGCTCTTTTACTATCGCTCAAATACCATGACCCTACAAGCTGAAGCTCCGCAGACCGCAGTGCAGCCTTTTCCCAAGCCTGAAGCAATACGGGGATCCCTTTGCGTAACGAAATCTGCCCGGCGTATATGAAGCGCAGCGCCTCTGATCCCTCATTCGTTGCGCCCGGCGTCCAGAATTCCAGGTCGACGCCGTAAGGTGCCAACGCGAGCGCTTTGTTTGGATGGAACGCTCGGACGGTCTCCGCGACGAAGCTGCTGGGCGCTAACACGAGATCGGCGAGTTCCATCTCCTGCTGTTTTTGCCGCGGACGCACGTAGCGGCTGGACGGCAGTCCACCTGCGGGTAGCCAGTCGACAAACTTTTGCGCGATCTCTGCCTGCGTATTTTCCCAGGCGGGATAATAGCCGATCGGCATGTCGTAGATACATGCCTTGCCCAGACGCTTGGCCTCTTGAAATTGCCACAGAGAGCAATCTTCGTAGGAATGAACTGCCGTCACGCCGATGCGTCGGCATTCTCTACGCATCGCAGCCATGAGCCAGTCATTGGCTTCGTAGGAAAGTGCCTCGTCGCCACGACCGAATCCGCGTGTGATCAGGCGACGCATCTCCCCTAGACGGCCCTGAATTTTTGGTGCGCCTGCCAGGCCGGGGAAATACCGACGCCCAAACCGACGCGCCATCGGTCGCATAGGACCGATTGAAGCAAGGATTTGCAGTGTCATCGGAGAAGGCATCCAAGGGACGCAAAATGCCTCTAACTGATGCGCCTCAAAGTATGCGAGTGCGGCATGGTGTGAAAACGGACTGCCGCTTGGATGGCCGAATAGTACGCTCAGGAGACCACCTGTGGGGATAGGTGATCGACAGAGCAAAACATGATCAACCAACTCAAAGGCATGCTTCGAACACCTCCGAGTGACGGCGCGCCATCGCCGGCGCCAAATAGTGTGTCATAATGGCCGCACGGTTAAAAACCTTTCGCGCGAGAACCTCGCGAAGGAAAATCTCCAACACGTTCGTGGCCTCCTCAAGAGGTATGTCATCTTTCTTTCCCATCCAAAGAACATGTCCTAGACCGGAGATGCTGTGAAAAATTGAAAAAGCTGGACCGTCGCGATGTAAAGTTGCCAGCAAGGGTTTGCCCGACAGTGCGTAATTGAACAGTTTCGACGGCATGTACCCAGAATCGTCGACGCCGAAAATGACCGCGCCATCGCTTTGTAGTAGTAACTCAAGCGAACGCCGGTAGGACATTCGGCCCGGCTCTTCCCGAACCAGATCGGCGATCCCCCACTTCTCTGCAATGGCCGCTAGATCCCGCGCTTCCCCAGGCTGCCATCCCAGGATTGTACCGAACAGTTCTATGCTAATTCCCTCGCATAGCTTTGCGGATCGCTTCCGCAACCGAGACAGCACGCGGCTGAACAGAGTAAATGACCTCGCCATAACGAAACCGCCGACACCAACATATACGATGCGGTACGGCGGACCATTTCTTCCCGTGTTCAACGGCAAGGTTTGAGCGACCTCGGCAAGATCCTGTGGCAGAGCTGAAAAGGGGATGTGGGCACAGCGTCCCGTGCGTAACCATGCGGGATGTTTCGCTTCGTAACGGCGGCGCATGGTATCGATATAGTTAGGAGAAACAGCAACTAACCCGCGCGCCCGCGTGACAATGTGTTCTTCCACATGCTTGGCCAGGCGGTAACTTACGCGGTGTTTGAGGCGTGGTGGCGCCCATACTGGATGGCGCAATCCCTCTTGATACAGAGGATCGTGAAGATCCAAAATATATGGCACTCCGAACCGTCGTTGCCAGCCTTGGCCAAGCAGAAACAACGGAAATTGGGCTGTCGAGATATACACAAGGTCGAAATGCATCTCCTGCAATAAACGCTTGCCCGCAGACCACAGGGGCAACAGGGCGCGCCAACCAATGTTTCCGATTCCTGCAATCTTAAAAATGCCAGGCCACATTTCGGGGACAGAATGTGCCCGCGATTGTGTCGAAAAAAATTCTGCGCTATCCTTGTCAACGCACGTTGCAGGTTGATATTCAGTAGAAGGGCTCAGGACTTCCACTTCCCAACCCAGCTTGGGCAGCTCCCAACCCAATTGGCGCACCCTCTGCAT
>Ga0070707_100004867_pt1 | contig 12585 bp, 13 predicted proteins | sample KBSK5502metaG_FD_65468 | JGI IMG/M metagenome (GOLD analysis project Ga0070707, IMG submission 65468) | Corn, switchgrass and miscanthus rhizosphere microbial communities from Kellogg Biological Station, Michigan, USA - KBS K5-50-2 metaG | ecosystem: Host-associated > Plants > Roots >... | reverse complement strand
CCGCCGCAAGCGACAGCGTGAGGATGCTGGCCAGGGCCATCAGTATGGCGACGCTGCCGTACACGACCCCTGCACCGGCCAGGAATACGACTCCGCCGATCGCCGGCCCCGCGATGGTGGCCACCTGCAGAGCCGACGAGTTGATGGCGACGGCGCTCCCGAAGTCCGGACGCGGGACCAGGTTTGGCAGGAGCGCTTGGCCGGTCGGCATGTTGAAGGCGCGGGTCGTCCCGAACAGCGCCATGACGGCGAAGATCGGAGCCGGGCTGCTGACGCCGGTGATGCTGAACCAGGTCAGCGCCAGGTCGCAGAGGGCCAGGATCGCGTAGCACGCGGTCACGATCCTCCTGCGATCGAGGCGATCCGCCGCCTGGCCGGCCGGCAGGATCAGCACGACGAAGGGCAGGAACTGGCTGAGCCCGATCAACCCCAGGTCGAGCGGATTGTGGGTCAGCTGGTAGACCTGGTATCCGACCGCCACGGTCACCATCTCCGCGCCGACGTTGGCGAGCAGGCGAGCAGCGAGGTACCGGCGGAAATCGGCGTGTCGCAGGGCGGAAGGGCGGCGCTCCGTCATCGGGAGCGCACGTTACCGCAGTGGTACCGCAGGAGCGCCGCGCAGGCTCTTCCCCATCAAGCGGCGGGCGCGTATCGTCCGCCCGGAGAGCGGAGGGCTCACATGGACACGCCGGCGCCGACCGCGGACCAGGGCCGCGACGAGCTTGGGCGACCCACCGCGCCGCTGAGCTGGTGGCGGTTGCTGGCGGTGACCGCCTACTGGCTCGCGATCACCGTGCTTTGGGGCGCATTCACCTTCAGCGTCATCCCACGCTTGGTGGAGTCCAAGGGCGTGCTCGGCAGCTCGACTCACCCGTTGGCCGGTCTGGCGATCGGGGTCATCACCACCGCCGGCGTGCTGATCGCGATCCTGGTGCAACCCACCATGGGCGCCATCAGCGACCACACCCGCACACGCCTCGGCCGGCGCAAGCCATACATCCTGGCGGGAACCGGGATGGATCTCGTCTTCCTGTCGCTCGCCGCCCTGGCGTTCTGGAACCAGGCGTACTGGGGGTTCGTCGGCGCCGTGGCTCTGCTCCAGTTCAGCAGCAACTTCGCGCAGGGGCCCTACCAGGGCTACGTTCCGGATCTGGTCCCCGCCAAACAGGTGGGCATCGCATCAGGACTGCTGGGAGCGGCAAACATCGCCGGCAACCTGCTGGGCCCCGGCCTGGCGATCCTCTTCCTGGTCGTGCTGCCGGACCAGCTGCACGCCCCGCAGGTCGCCCTGGGCGTCTTCGCGGCGATCGCGCTGGTCGAGGTGACGACGATGCTCGTCACGATCATCTGGGTGCCGGACCACCCGGCGCCGGAGTCGTCGCTCTCGCTGATTGAGCGCGCCAAGGGCGCATGGGGGACTGACATCCTCCAGCACCGCGACTACGTCTGGCTGCTCGTCTCCCGCCTCTTCGTGCTGACAGCGCTAGTCAGCCTGCAGGCATTCGCAGTCTTCTTCCTCGAGAACGCCCACGGCATGAGCCCCAACGACGCGCAGCGCATGCAGTTCCCAGTGATCATCGCCGTGGCTGTCTCTGCCTTGCTCGCTGCCGTCCCGGGCGGGTACATCTCCAGCCGCATCGGCCGCAAGCCGGTCCTGTACGTGGCGATAGCTCTCGGACTGGTGGGTGCCCTGCTGCTGGCCTTCGGCCCTGCCTACTGGATGGTGGTGGTCGCAGCTGTGCCCATTGGCGTGTGCAGCGGCGTCTTTCTTGGGGTCGACTGGGCGCTGATGACCGACATCATTCCCAAGGCCGAATCCGGCCGCTACATGGGCATCAGCAACATCGCCGTGGCGAGCGCGGGACCCATCGCCAGCACGGTGGGCGGGATCGTGGTGTTCGTGGTCGTTACCGCTGCGGCCAACGCTGCCGGCGGTCCGGGGCTCGCGTATCGGGCCATCTTCATTGTGATGGCGCTCGAGCTCGCGATCGGGGCGTGGGCACTGCGCCACGTCCGTGAGCCAAGCCGGTCGCGTACGGCAACGACGACCATCGAGGCGCCCGCGGAGGCGTGAGCCGAGACTCAAACGAGACACGCATCGATTCGGCTCGGGCGCGGCGGACGGGCCCGCGCGAGCTGGCGGTGGCGGTCACGCCCCGCTATCGGCTCATGCGATGGCTGGTGCGCCTGGTCGTGGGCGTGCTCTTCGAAATCAGGCAGGACAGCATGGACCGCTGGCCGGCTGCGCCCTTCCTCCTGGCGTTGACCCACCACTCGGGATGGGATCCCATGATCGTCACCTCGGTATCGCCGGCGCGGCCTCGGATCACTTGGTTCGGACCCAAGGAAGCCGACTTCAGCCGCGGGTTCAAGAATCGGGTGATGGCGTTCTTCGGCGGCGTGATCCCGTACAACCCGGAGAAGACGACCCTCGTCTCCGCGGTGCGCGCGGTGCGGCGGGTCTTCGAGGCGGATGGCGTGCTGGCGATCTTCGTGGAGGGGAGGGTCGGGTTCCGCGAGTCGGAGCTTCTGCCCTTCGAGGAGGGGGCAGTCGCATTCGCGTCCGCATCGGGGGTCCCGATCGTGCCGTGTGCCATCGTGGGGAGTACCGAGCTCTGGTTTCGCAGGCGCGTGATCGTCCGATTCGGTAGTCCGATCCCGACCAAGGGTCTGCGGGGCGCTTCCGGACGAGCGCAGCTGGAAAGCCAGGTACGAGATGCCATGGTCGCCCTCCTTCCGGAGGTCGAGCCGAGACTTCCCAGGCGGCGCCCGCTTGCGTGGGTCGGCGAGCTCTTCGATGGCGACGAGGACCGCGAGCGCCATCGAAGGCATCGGGAGCAGGCCGCCTCCACCCGCTAGCATCGGGGCAGATGTTCCTGCCCCTGGCCTGGACGGCCTTCGTGATCCTCGCCCTTATCTCGTTCGGCATGATCGCGGCCTACTGGCTGGACGTGCAGGATCGGCGCGACTTGAGCCTGCGCCGGCGCATCGGCTTGTCCCTCGCGACCGTGGCCTTCCCTCTGACCATCCCCATCTACGCCCTCGGCAACGGCGGCGGCTGGCCGCGAGCGCTGCGCGTGGCCGCGTTCGTGCCTCCGGTCGCCCTGGTCATGTTCCTCGCGTTCCTGTTCGGGGTGATCCACTAGCCAAGGGGGTAGGGGTCGAGCCGGCGGGGCCGATCCGACGCAGGCCTCTATGATCCGCGGATGACGACCGAAACGAATTCCGAGGTGGGCGCTGCCCTCGAGCACCTCCGAGAGCACCAGGATCGCCACCTTCAGGAGCTCGACGAATTCCTGCGCATCGAATCAGTTAGCGCCGATCCAGCCAAGGCAGGCGAGGTGAAGCGCGCCGCGCAGTGGATCATGCGCGAGCTGACCCGCATCGGCTTCGATCAGGTCACATCGCACGAGACGAGCGGGCACCCGATCGTCACCGCCGAGTGGCTGCACGCCGGCCCTGACCGCCCGACGGTCCTGGTCTACTGCCACTACGACGTCCAGCCCGCCGACCCGCTCGAGGAGTGGGTCAGGCCCCCCTTCGATCCCAGGCACGAGGATGGCCGTGTCTATGCCCGTGGGGCGGGTGACGACAAGGGCCAGGTCTTCATCCATCTCAAGGCGGCCGAGGCGTGGATGGTGAGCGCCGGCCGCCTGCCCATCAACCTGCGCATCTTCTTCGAGGGGGACGAGGAGGTGGGCTCAGAGCCCGCCGACGAGTTCATCGCCGCGCATCCCGAGCTCCTTGCGGCCGACCTGTGCGTGGTGAGTGACACCGGCATGCAGGACGACGAGGGGACGCCCGCGATCACCTACGGTCTGCGCGGGATCGCCTATTTCGAGGTCCGTGTCAGCGGACCCTTCCAGGACCTCCACTCCGGCGGCTACGGCGGTGCGATCGCGAACCCGGCCACCGTCCTGGTCGAGTTGCTGGCGGGCCTTCACGACGAGCACGGCCGAATCACCATCCCGGGCTTCTATGACCGCGTGCGACCATTGACCGATGCTGATCGGGCCGCCTCCGCCGCCGTCCCCTTCGACGAGGACGAGTTCCGTGAGCTGACGGGTGTGCCGCAGCTCTGGTCCGGCGAGGAGGGCTACACCGTGGCGGAGCGCATCTCGGTCAGGCCCACCCTCGACATCAACGGCATCTGGAGCGGATACGCGGGGGAGGGCGCCAAGACGATCATCCCGGCCTCGGCTATCGCCAAATTTAGCACGCGCCTGGTGCCGGACCAGGACTTCCACGAGATCGAGCGGCTGGTCGTCGAGCACATGCGCCGGATCGCGCCCCCCGGGGTCGGCGTGGAGGTGCGCATCATCCACGGTGGGGCACCGGCGTTGACCGAGCTCGACCACCCCGGCGTGGCGGTGGCCGCCAGCGCGCTCGAGGCAGCGTTTGGCAAGCCGCCCGTCTTCCTGCGTAGTGGCGGGTCGATTCCGGTGGTCGCGGCGCTCATGGCCCATGTCGGGCTCAGCTCCGTGCTCGTCGGCTTCGCCTCACCCAACGGCAACTTCCACGCGCCCAACGAGTGGATGCCGATCGCCAACCTCACCGGCGGCATGGAAGCGATCGTCCTGCTGTGGGGAGAGCTGGGCGAGATGACCGCGGATCAGCTGCGGACCGGATGACCAGCGGCCGGGACGGCCGGGGCCACCCGGACGACCCACGCAGCCCCGACGACCCATGGCTGCCGATTGGGGCGGCGGCACGCCTGGTCGGCGTTGGACCCGATACGCTTCGGCGTTGGGCGGACGGCGGCAAGGTGCAGAGCTATCAGACGGCAGGAGGGCATCGGCGTTTCCTGCGCTCGAGCCTCGAGGCGATGACCAGCGCGCCGCGACGCACGCGGTACGGCACGGGGCAGCTCACGGATGCCTCGACCAGCATCATCGGCGACGCTCACCGCCGCATGCAGCGCACCGGCTATGCGGGGATGCCCTGGCAGTCCCGCCTGAGCCCGGAGCAGCGTGAGGACTTTCGCCGCTGGGGTCAGCGCACGTTCAACCTGGTCATCGAGTACGTGGCGGCCGGCAAGCGCTCGGAGCGTGAGCTGCTGCTGGAAGAAGCCGAGAAGATGGGCGCCCTGTACGGGCGCGAGGCGTCGGCCGCCGGCCTGACCCTGGCCGAGGCGATCGAAGCGTTCCTCTTCTATCGGTCTCCCGTCCTCGAGAGCATCCTCGCGCACCTGCGTCGTCGCGTCGCGGAGGTTGCCCAGGTCACGGCCGCGGTGCGGGAGGCGAACGCAGCCATAGACCAGGTGTTGACCGCGCTCGTGAACTCGTACGGTCGGAGGGGCCGCTCAGGGTCCTGAGGCCTGCTCCGCGGGCTAGTCGACCGAGATCAGCTCGCGACTGGACCGATTGAGGACCTCGCTGCCGTCCTCGGTGCATACCACGATGTCCTCGATCCGCGCACCCCACCGGCCGGCGATGTAGATCCCGGGCTCGATGCTGAAGGCGTGCCCAGGGCGCAGCGGCTCGGTATTGCCTTCGACGATGTACGGCTCCTCGTGGGTCTCGATGCCTATGCCGTGGCCTGTGCGATGGATGAAGGCATCTCCGTATCCGCCTTCGGCGATCACGTGGCGAGCGGCTCGGTCGACATCCTCCGCCGCAACGCCGGGGGCAACCGCGGTGCATGCAGCGAGCTGGGCCCGCTGCAGCACCTCATGCATGATCGCGAACTCGCGCGGCGCATCACCAACGAAGACCGTGCGGCTGGTATCGGAGCCGTACCCGTCACGGAAGCCGCCAATGTCCAGCACCACCGAGTCACCGGAGGCGATGACCCGGTTTCCCGGCTCATGGTGCGGGGAAGCGCTGCTGGGACCCGACGCAACGATCGAAAACTCGGCCGTCTGGTGGCCGGCCTCAAGGAGGAGCTCTCGGATGCGGGTGCTGACCTCCGCTTCGGTGCGTCCTGCGAAGCGCTCGGTCCGTATCTGATCCATCGCCTGGTCGGCGGCGCGAGCCGCGAGCAGCAGGCGATCGATCTCTTCCGGCGTCTTGACGCGTCGCAGAGCGCCGAGCGCCGGTCCGGCTTCCACCAGCTCAATCGGATCGAGTGCGGCCCGAAGGCGGAGGACGAACCGTGCCCACATCTGGTCCTGGACAGCGGCTCGCATGGCCCCGCCCGGCAGGAGGTCGCGCACCACCCAGAACGGGTCTTCCGTCTCGTCCCACGGGACGATCGCCAGCTCTGCTGCCAGGTCGCCCAGCTCGTGCCTAGCCAGAGGTTCTTCGAGGTGCGGCACCACCAACGACGGCGGCCCGTCCGCCGGCACGATCAGGCATGTGAGCCGCTCCATGGCCGGCGCCCGGTAGCCGAGCAGGTACCAGTAGTCGACCGATGGGGTGATGAGCAGCGCGTCTACGTCTCGAGCGGCGGCCTCCTCGGCCGCGCGACGGAGCCGGTCGCGGTACACCGCGTCGGTGAAGCGGGTAGTGCTGACGGCGACGGTCATGGGTTCAGGGTAGCCGACCGCGCCAGCCGTTGGCTCAGCTGACGCTCAACGGCACCTCGAAGGCCTGACCGCCGTGGATGCGCCACGAACGCAACGCGTTCTCCGGCGCCGCGTCCGGATGGGCAAGCGAAGCGAGCACGTAGAACGCGTCTGGATACATTGCTGCCCGCCGATCAGTGGCGGAAGGAACCGCGGCCGAACGAGTGTGCGAGTGGAAGATGGCTACCAGGTCCCTTCCGGCGTCCTCTATCTCGAACACGATGCGCACAAGGTCCTCCGGATGGACGCTGTAGCGCAGCGGAGAGGCCTCGGCGTTGCGCGCCGGGTGAAAGGTGGACGCCACCCCATCGGCCAGCGAGCCCGACAGGATGCCGCAGGCCTCGTTCGGGAGCTCCGTGATGGCGTGGCTCAGCATGGCGTCGGCGATGGGTCGCAGGATGGTCAGGCCGATGGGCCGCTGCTCGGCGTCCATGCTCACCAGAGCACCGATCCCTCGAATTCGTCGCTGACCTCGTCCAGGTCGCGCGTCCAGAGATCGGTTGAGAGGTACTTCCAGCCGCCATCCGCGAGCAGTATCACGATCGTCCCCCCTCGCATCTCGACCGCCACCTTCAAGGCCACCGAGAGGACCGCGCCACTCGACAACCCGGCGAAGAGCCCCTCCTCGTCCATCAGGCGCCGCACGCCGATCACGGCGTCGCGGTTGCTCACCAGGTAGCGGTCGTCGAGAACGGTCTCATCGAGCACCGGGGGCACGAATCCGTCATCGAGCGAGCGGAGCCCCGAAACCATCTCTCCGGGAAGCGGCTCCGCGGCAATCACCCTGACGCCGTCTCGCTCCCGCTTGAGGTGTCGCCCGACCCCGGTCAGCGTCCCGCCGGTCCCAAGCCCAGCGACGAAGGCGTCGACGTCGGGCACTTGTTCGAGGATCTCGGGACCGGTGGTCTCCTCGTGCACCCTCGGGTTGGCCTCATTGCCGTACTGGAATGGCATGTACAGGTCCGGATCGGCCGACGCCAGTTCCTGCGCCAAACGAATCGCGCCGTTGCTCCCCTCGGTGCCGGGTGAGTAGACGATCTCTGCCCCAAAGGCTCGCAGCAGCTGGGTGCGCTCGGGCGTCGTGTTGTCTGGCATGACGATCCGGACCCGGTGGCCGAGCCGGGAGCCGATCAGCGCCAGGCTGATCCCCGTGTTGCCGCTCGATGGCTCGAGGATCGTCTGGCCCCTGCGCAGGGCCCCAGTGGCAAGGGCGTCGGAGATCATCGCGTTGGCGATCCGGTCCTTGACGGAGCCTGTCGGGTTGGCCCATTCCAGCTTGGCGAAGAGGCGGATCGCCGGGTTGGGCGCGATCCGGCCTAGCTCGACCACCGGCGTATGGCCGATGGCGGCCGTCAGAGCGTGGGGCGATGGCGTGAACCCAGTCGCGGCGCCCCAGGGCCGCGAGGCGGAAGCCATGCCTAGCTCGAGCCTCCCGCCATGGCTGGCAGCAGGATCACTGTGTCCGAGTCGCCAACGGGCGTTTCGAGGCCCTCGCGGTAACGAACGTCGCGGTCGTTGACGTAGACATTGACGAAACGCGACAGCTCCCCTCCCTCGCTAACCCGTTCGCGAAGCGCCGGGAACTGCCGGAAGAGATCGCCGAGGACCTCGGCCACCGTCGCGCCGCTGACCGCCACGCTGCGGCTGCCTCCGACCGCGTCACGCAGAACGGGCGGAATCCGAACACTGCTCATCGAGCTGCCATCTCCACCGGGGCCCCGGCCTGCGCCGGAGCTGTCGCGAATGGCGAATCCTCTCCGCAGGCCGGGCAATGCGGATCGCGCCAGACCTTCACCTCCTCGAAGGAGGTGCTCATGGCGTCGAACATCAGCAGCCGACCAGCGAGGCTATCTCCCACGCCGAGCAGGAGCTTGAAGACCTCGTTGGCCTGCAGCAGCCCGACGATCCCGGGGAGGACACCGAGCACGCCCGCGACAGCGCAGGACGGAGCCAGCTCGTCTGGTGGCTGAGTCGGATACATGCAGCGGTAGCAGGGACCCGCGAACGGCGCGAAGGTCGTGATCTGGCCGTCCCAGCGGTAGATCGAACCGTGTACCACGGGCTTGCGGAGCCTGAGCGCCGCATCGTTCAGCACGTAGCGCGTGTCGAAGTTGTCGGTTCCGTCGACGATCACGTCGTAGTCGGCAATGAGCCGCTCGACGTTTTCCGCGGTGAGCCGCTCGCGGTGCTCGATGATCCGCGTTTCCGGATTCAGCGCGTTGAGCGTCATGCGCGCGCTCTGGGTCTTGGGCATGCCTATCCGATCGGCGGTGTGCAGGACCTGACGCTGGAGGTTCGACTCGTCGACGGTATCATCGTCAACGAGACCGATGGTGCCGACTCCTCCCGCGGCCAGGTACAACGCGCTCGGCGAGCCAAGCCCGCCTGCACCGATGAGCAGGACCTTGCCGTCCAGCAGCTTGCGCTGACCCTTCTGCCCAATCTCGGGGATGAGCAGCTGGCGCGAGTAGCGACGCTGCTGATCCGGCGTCAGCAGGGGCTGAGGTGCCTCCCACTCACCACCCAGCCGCCGCCAATCCAGCGTCGAGCCCCGCATGCTCACCGCGTTCGTGTAGCCGATCGACTGCATGCGTGCCACGGCGCGCGCCGACCGCGCGCCGGCGGCGCAGTGGATCAGGAGCGGAGTGGCCTTGTCGGGGACGACGGACTCGATGCGGTCGAGGACGTCGCCCAATGGCACGAGTGTCGCGGACGGAATGTGGCCGTCGTTCCACTCAAGCTCCTCCCGCACGTCGATGATCCGGTAGCCCTGCTGCGCAAGGCGCAGCGCATCGGCCACGGTCACTTCGCGGACCGGGGGTTGGGGTGCGGTCTGATTGGTCGGGATCTGATCGGTCATGGTCTTCCGTGCTGGGTTGTGAAGGGGTCCGGCGAGTCCGCCGCGCCGTCGGCTGATGTCAGGGATCGGCGCCGAGTCGAGCGCCGCTCGGGCGGCGGGCGCCTAGCCGGTGGCGCTGCGCGACCGGCGACAGCGGCCGGTCGATTGCAGGCAGCTGACGCGCCTGCCGGCGAAGCACCGGCTCATGCCCCCGCCATCGCCTCGGCCTCCTTGGGCCAGGCGACCTCCGCGCCGCGGACGGCACCCTGCAGAACCTTGTAGCTGAGAAGGGCACACTTCAAGCGCGCGGGACCGATGGGCACGCCCAGCTCGTCCAGCAGCTGCTTGGGATCCATGGCCTTGATCTCGTTGAGGCTCTTGCCGCGGAGGTCATCGGTGAGGATCGATGCCGAAGCCTGGCTGATCGCACAGCCGCGACCATCGAACGCGACGTCGGCGATCCTGTCCTTCGATCCGTCGAGCTGGATGGTCATGCTCATCTCGTCGCCGCAGGTCGGGTTCGAATCCGCGAACTCCAGGTCGTGCGGATCGAGGTGGCCCTTGTTGTGCGGCGTGCGGTAGTGCTCGAGGATGAAGTCGCGGTACAGGTTGTCCATCAGCTGCTCACCCCAAAGACCCGCTGCACTTCCCCCACAGCGGAGCTGAGCGCCTCGACGTCGTCCAGGTCGTTGTACACGTAGAAGCTCGCCCGGGTGGTGGCCGGGATGTCATAGCGGAGCATCACCGGCATGGCGCAGTGATGGCCGGCGCGGACAGCGACCCCCTCGTGGTCGAAGATCGTCGCCACGTCGTGCGGATGCACGCCGTCCAGCAGCAAACTGATCACCCCCGCATGCAAATCGGGGTCTGCCGGCCCCAGCAGCCGTACGCCAGGGATCTCCGATAGCGCCGTCCAGGCGTGCTCGAAGAGGTACTTCTCGTGCGCTCGTACGCGGTCCATTCCGATGGCCGACAGGTAGTCGATGGCGGCTCCCAGCCCGATCGCCTCGACGATGGCCGGCGTACCGGCCTCGAACTTGTAGGGCACCTCGTTCCACTCCGCGCCCTCGAGCGTGACGCGGATGATCATGCTGCCGCCGGTCATGAAGGGCGGCATCTCCTCGAGGAGCTCGCGTCGAGCCCAGAGCGCGCCGATTCCCGAGGGGCCCAGCATCTTGTGACCCGATAGAGCCAGGAAGTCGCATCCGAAGGCCCGCACGTCGACCGGCATGTGGGGCGCGGACTGCGCGGCGTCGACCAGCACCAGGGCGCCAGCCGCGTGGCCTTGCTCCACCAGCTCCGCGACCGGGTTGATGGTGCCCAGGGCGTTGCTGACGTGCGCCACCGCAAGCAATCGCGGCCTACGGCCGTCGCGCGGCTCGAGCTTGGCGGTGAGGTCGTCGAGATCGAGGCGGCCGTCGTCGGTTATCGCCACGTACTCGAGCGTCGCGCCGACCTCGGCGCACAGCTGCTGCCAGGGCACGATGTTGGCGTGGTGCTCGAGCTGGGTCGTGATGACCCGGTCCCCCTCACGCACGTTGGTGCGGCCCCAGGAATAGGCGACGAGGTTGATCGCCTCGGTCGCGTTGCGCACAAAGACGCATTCGCGCTCCGTGGGCGCGTTGATGAAGCCAGCCAGCTTGCGCCTCGCGCCCTCGAAGCGACCCGTGGCGTCTTCGGAGAGCTCGTAGATGCCGCGATGGACGTTCGCGTAGTGGTGGGCGTAGGTGTCGGCCATGGTGTCGATCACAACGCGCGGCTTGGGCGAAGATGCGGCGGCATCCAGGTAGACGAGCCGCTTGCCCGTGCCGGTTGGGTTGTCGAAGACCGGGAAGTCGGCGCGCAGCGCGGATCCGGAGAAGCCACCGGGAACTCCGGTCTGTGCCTTGGGGATCGCCTGCTGCACCGCCATCGGTCTACCTCGAAGTCTACGCGTGCTCTGCGACCGGCTCGGGCGCCTCAGCCTGGTCGAGCACGCCCACCGGCAGGCCGACCTGCTCCCGCACCCAGTCGTAGCCGTTCGCCTCGAGCTGGTGGCTGAGCTCCTCGCCGCCGGACATCACGATTCGGCCATCCATCAGCACGTGCACATGGTCGGGTGTCACGTAGTTCAGCATGCGCTGGTAGTGGGTGATCATCAGCACCCCCATCTCCGGTGAAAGAGTGGCGTTTATCCCCTCCGCCACCGTCCGCAGCGCATCGATGTCGAGGCCCGAGTCCGTCTCGTCCAGGATCGCGAGCTCCGGATTCAGGACGGCCATTTGCAGCATCTCGAGGCGCTTCTTCTCGCCGCCCGAGAAGCCCTCGTTGACGTAGCGGCTAGCGAAGGAGGGATCCATGCGCAGCAGCGCCATCTTGTCCTCCATCATCCGCCGGAACTTGGCGAGGGGGATGCCGGTGTACTTGATCGCATCCTCGCCCTCGGCGCCCGCCTGCTTGGGGTGGTGCACCGCGTTGTAGATGTTGCGCAGGAAGCTCGCCACGGTCACGCCTGGGATCGCCGACGGGTACTGGAAGGCGAGAAAGAGGCCAAGACGTGCGCGCTTGTCGGGCGACATGCCGATGGGGGTCGGTCCGGCCAGCAGGTTCTGGCCGCGCCAGGTGACGGTCCCTGCGTCGGCGTGATAGTCGGGATGGCCCATCAAGGTGTAGGCCAGGCTCGTCTTGCCCGATCCGTTGGGTCCCATCAAGGCGTGCACCTCGCCCTGGCGGACGGTCAGGTTCACGCCCTTGAGGATCTTCTTGCCGCCGATGCTCACTTCGAGATCGGCGATCACCAGTTCATCGGTCATGAGTCGGTCGTTGTCGCTCCTGCATAGGTGGGTGCTGACTCGCGCGCCAGCGCAGCCGTAGCGACGGCCTGCCGGGCGGCGTGCTCGGCGATCCGTCGCTTGCGGACTGCGGGTGGATAGGGAGGGCCACCGGCCGAGGCGGCGACCTCGGCGAGGGTCGTCGAGCCGAGAGCCAGGTCCAGCGATTCATGGACGCGCTGGAACAGGTCGTGAACACTGCAGGTCTGGGGCCGATCACACACCTCGAGGTTGTCCGCGCCGGCGCACGGCATCTCGAGAAGCGGGCCCTCCAGGATGCGGACCGCGTCCGCCATGCTGATCTCGGCGGCAGGGCGAGCGAGCTGGTAGCCACCCGACTGCCCGCGAGTCGCGCTCACCAGGCCGGCGCGTCGCAGCTGACCGACGAGCTGCTCGAGGTAGGCGTGCGGCAGCTTCTCGCGACGTGCGAC
>Ga0070707_100004864_pt1 | contig 12590 bp, 12 predicted proteins | sample KBSK5502metaG_FD_65468 | JGI IMG/M metagenome (GOLD analysis project Ga0070707, IMG submission 65468) | Corn, switchgrass and miscanthus rhizosphere microbial communities from Kellogg Biological Station, Michigan, USA - KBS K5-50-2 metaG | ecosystem: Host-associated > Plants > Roots >... | reverse complement strand
ATGTGAGCCAGCACTTGCTGCAACGCGTCCAGAAACAGCTTCGTCCGTTGCTCCAGCAATTGCGCTTCCACCCAGTGGACATCGGTTTGTGTCAGGGTTATGCTGAGACGGAAGGGGAGACTGATCTCCTTCACAGGCCTCACCTCCTGGGTTTGGTCTGGTCACCTAACCCCTACGGTGGGCCCTGTTCGTTCCCTCCATCACAGACTTTTAGATGCATCTCGACCATGGACGCTCACTCCCCAAGTTGGGGATCCAGGATGTCCCGCAAACCATCTCCAACCATATTGATCGCCAGCACCGTGATCATAATGGCCATTCCGGGGAACGTGGTTAACCACCAGGCCTCCCGGACCCAATCGCGCCCCGCGTTCAACAGGGCGCCCCACTCAGGCGTGGGGGGCTGCGCCCCCAGCCCCAGGAAGGAGAGCGCGGCGCTGGTCAGGATGGCCCCGGCCACATTCAAACTGGAAAGGACGATGATCGGGGCCACCACATTCGGCAGCACATGCCGGGCCACGAGGCGGGACACCCCGCATCCGATCGCCTGTGCCGCCTCGACAAAGGGCTGCCCCCGAAGCACCAGCACCGACCCTCGCACCACCCGGGCATAGGACGGAATTCCGTAGATTCCCACGGCCAGCATCACGTTGTTTAATCCCGGCCCCAGGATGGACACGATCACCAGGGCGAGCAGGATCCCGGGGAACGCCAGCATCAGATCGATCAGCCGCATGACGGCCAGGTCGAGCCACCCGCCGTAATACCCCGCCGCCACGCCCAAAGGGACTCCGGCTCCGACAGAGATGAGGACGGCGATAACGCCCACCCGCAGAGAGATGCGAGCACCCCAGACCACCCGGCTAAACTGGTCCCGGCCGAACTGGTCGGTGCCAAACAAGAACTCCCTGCCGGGCGGGGTCAGGCTGTACTGGGGACTGATCTTCAGCGGATCGCGGGGGGCCAGCACCGGCGCGAGTGCGGCGACGGCCAGCAAGGCCACGAGGAGGATTCCACCGGCGCTGGCGCCGGCATTTTGGGAGAGCCGCCGGATGGCCTGGAGGCCAGGGAGGGCTGCCAGGGACCTAGCCGTAGCGAACCCGCGGATCGAGATATGCATAGGAGAGGTCGACGAGCAAGTTGATCCCGGCGTAGATGAGAGCGACAAGCAGCGCCACGCCTTGCACCACGGGGAAATCCTTGTTCAGAATTCCGGTGATCGCCAGGCGGCCCAGGCCGACCCGAGAAAAAACCGTCTCGATGACGAACGCGCCTGCCAGCAGGCGTCCGAATTCGAGTCCCGCCAGCGTCACGACTGGGACGAGCGCGTTCCTGAGCGTGTGATGATACACGACGACCCTCTCCGTCAACCCTTTTGCCCGCGCGGTGGTGACGTACGGCTGCCGGTATACCTCCAGCATGCTCGAGCGCACCAGCCTTGCCAGGACGGCCAGCGGTGCGAGGGCCAGAGCCAGAGTGGGTAACACCAAACGATCGAGCCCACCCTGCCCCGTGGCTGGAAACCAGCCGAGCCGGACTGAGAAGACGAAGATGAGCAAGGACCCCAGCCAGAACCCCGGCATTGAGACTCCGACGAGGCCGAGGAACATCGCCGCGTTGTCCATGAGCCGTCCGCGTTGGACGGCGGCGGTCACCCCCAACACCACCCCTCCTACCACCGCAACCGCCATGGCCGCGACCGCCAAGCTCGCCGTCGGCTTCAACGCTTGGAGGACCAACTCGGTGATGGGGAGGTTCAGGCGGATCGACCGGCCCAGATCGCCGTGGAGAGCCCGCCAGACGAATCGTCCGTATTGGACAGGCAAGGGGTCATTCAGTCCCAACGTCTGACGCAGCCTGTCCAGGGCTGCCGTGTCCCCGGCGGAATTCTCGCCCAGGAGCACCATGACCGGATCTCCGGGGACGAGGTGGAGCATGAGGAACACCAGGATCGACACACCGAAGATCACCGGCAGCGAGGCGGTAAGCCGCTGCCGCAGGTACCTCGCCATCGGAAGACGGTGTTACTTCTTTTCGATCCACACGTCGTAAAACAGCGGATAGGCGGTGGGGTCGAACACCATGCCCTTCACTTCGGTACGGATGCCCACCAGATTGAACTCGTTGTAGAGAGGCAAGGCCAGGGCCAGATCCATCACCTTCGCCTGCACGCGTTTGTAGATCTGGATCCGCTTCGGCAGGTCGGGGGTCTTGTACGCTTCCTCCAGGTCTCGGTCAAGGCCGGCGTCGCTGACGTGCGACCAGTTAAAGGGAATGCGCCCCGTATGATAGAGTCCTCGCAGCAAATCCGGATCAGCGTAAATGTAAAACAGCGGGACGAGGTTGTGATCGCCCTTATTGATCCCCTCGTACCATGCCGCCCGGGCCATCGATTTGATCTCCAACTGCATCCCCACGTCCCTCAGCTGACCCTGGAGGAACTGCGCCGGCTCGTCGAGCCCGATATTGGCGATAATGAACTCTTCAAGCACCAGCCGCCGTCCACCCTTCACGCGGATCCCGTCGGCTCCCGCACGCCAGCCCGCCTCCTCCAGAACGCTCTTGGCCTTCTCGGGGTTGTACGAGTACATGCTGGCGAGCGATTTGTCATAGCCGACGCTCGCCGGCGTCAGCGGGGTCCTGGCGGGGGTATGCACGCTGAATAACAACGTCCTGACCATCTGCTCCTGGTTGAATGCGTACAGGACGGCTTTCCGAACGGCCAGGTCATCGGTGGGGAACTTCTTCACGTTCAGAAACACGAGGCGCGGGGCGCCGGGGTACGGAGCCTTCAAGACGCGGTAGCGCTTGTCCCGGGTCATGGCCGCGACGTTTTTCTCGGGGACCGGCTCGATGGCGTTCGTTTCCCCGTTTTCGAGCGTGGCCATCCGCGTCGATGTCTCGGGGATGGTTCTCACGACGATCTTGTCGAGATACGCCGGGCCGGTGTTCGTGAAGAACCCCTTAGGGGGCCAGCGGTACTCTGCGTACCGTACCATCGTGATGTTGTCCGCGGGGACCATCGATTCAAACTTGAACGGACCGCTCCCCACGGGATGTTTGATGAAATCCACGCCCCATTTCTTGACGGCGGTGGGGGAGACGATCCCCAGGTACGGCGTGCTCGCCGCGTAGAGGAAGGGAGCATACGAGTCCTTGAAGTGCACGCGCGCCGTGAATTCGTCCACGACATCCGTGTGATCATACGGGCCCAGGGCCGAAATGGCCGAGGTGGACTGGGTCGCCGGATCGATAATCCTGTCCAAGCTGAACTTGACAGCCGCGGCGTTGAAGGGCGTCCCGTCGTGGAATTTCACGTCCCTGCGGAGCTTGAAGGTGTAGACTTTCGCGTCGGGCGTGACCTGCCATGACTCCGCCAGCCAGGGCAAGAACTGGCCTCTAGGAGTCATGAACACGAGGCTGTCGTACATAGCGGCCAGCACACGTTGTGCGACGGCCGCGGCTGAGCCGTGAGGGTCGGTGGTACTGGGTTCCTGGCGTATCCCATAGACGAGGGTGCCTCCGGTCCGGGGCGCCTGCGCCAGCGTCGGGCCGCCGGATGGCAGCACGAGCGCGAGCGCCAACAGAGTCACCGCGGCAAGGCGAACTCGCCCTGACATTGAACCGTCCTCCCTTCGACGCATCCGGGACCTTGAAATGGGGCTGTCTCAGGGCTTCGGGGGAGCCTTACTCCCTCCTTCCATACTCCGCCATGAGCAGCCCGATGCCTTTGATCGTCCGGATGTAATCGTCGACAAAGATGTTCTCGTTCGGGGCATGGATGTTGGCCGCGGGATGACTGACGCCGGGTGCGGCGCACGATGGAATGCCCCACCGCTGGCACAGGGCGTACATCGGTCCGCTCCCCGGGACCAGCGGGTAGATGATGGGGTCGGCGCCGGAGAGAACGCGGGCCACGGCAACGGAGGCCTGGACCAGGCGGTCGTCTACCGGCGTCCGGGCCGGATGTTCCGCCGCCAGCAGGGTGACCTGAAAATCGTCGCATCCGATCGTGTCCAGGAATCCTTGCAATTGGGCGAAGACCTGATCGGGATCCTGATCGGGGACGAGGCGGAAATCCACCTTGGCCCAGGCCGAGTTGGGGAGGACGGTCTTCATCCCCGGCCCGCTGTACCCGCCCCCCATCCCGCAAATCGTACAGGTCGACTGGAAGAAGTGCTTTTCGAGGAGGGGCAGGCCCCGCAGCCCGAGGACGAAGTCCGAGAAGCCCAGTTCCGCCGCACGCGCGCCGGCCTCAAAAGGAATCGACTCCAGCACGTGGTGGTCCTGCGAGGTGGGCGCCCGCACCGGATCATAGAAGCCCGGGATCCGGATTCGCTCGTCGGGTGTCTTCAACTGACCCAACGCCCACGTCAACCGCCACATCGGGTTCGGGGCAATCGATCCCCACATGGAGTGCAGATCGGAACGGCCTCCGCTGACGCGGATCTCCACGTAGCAGATGCCCTTGACCCCGCAGTAAATAACCGGCCGGCCCGTACTGTCTTTGAATCCCCCTTCCCACACGCAGGCCGCGGCGCGAACGAGGTCTGGATGCGCTTCGGCGAACTGGCCCAGGTGAGGGCTGCCGATCTCCTCTTCCCCCTCCACGATAAACTTCACCGGTAACGGGAGCCGGCCGTGCACCTCGCGGTACGCCTTGACCGCCGCGATGCGCGCCATCAGGTTGCCCTTATTGTCCCCCGCGCCGCGGGCCCAGATCCGTCCATCGCGGATTTCGGCGGCAAATGGATGGGACCGCCAGAGCTCCAGCGGGTCGGGCGGTTGGACATCGTAGTGGTTATAAAAGGCGAGCGTCGGGCCGGATTCACCGTCGAATTCAGCATACACGACGGGCTGGGCTCCAGGCATATTGACGAGATGCGCTCGACCACCCGCCTCCGCAAAAAACCGCTGTACCATCGCGGCGGTTTCCTTGACCCCGAGGTTGTGCGCGGAGACGCTGGGTTGCCGCAGCAGATGCTGCAGGTCGGACACGTACTGCGACGCGTGCGCGTCGATGAAGTCGAAGAGCGCCTTCATGCCCTGGCTGCCGGCTGGGCGCGAAATTCCCTCGCCAACTCATCGCAACGGCGAAAGGCGGTGCCGGCGAATCCGCGGATGTAGCGAATCAGCTTTTCCAGGATGTCCATGCGATGGTGCCGTCCGATCACCTGGGGGTGGAACATAATCATGAACAGCGCAGCCTCTCGATAGAAACCGCGAAACTCCGTCTGCCAGATTCGCAGGACTTTGTCCGGATCTGAATTGCCCACCCTGTAGGCCGGGTTGAAGGAGAAGAGGAAATAGGGGGCGTCGTCGAGTTCAAAGGAGCCGGGCAGTTCGACCAGGGCGCTGGTCTGACCGGGCACATGGATCAGGTAGGGCCGTTCATCATCCATCATGCTGGAGTCGTAGAGGAATCCGCCTTTGACGAGAAACCCAAAGGTCTCCGGACTGATCACGGCGCCCGGGCACCGGTAGCCGACAGGACGCTGGCCCGTGACGGCCTCCAACGCCCGCGCCCCGCGCTCGAGGTTTTCCCATTCCTCAGCCGGGCTCATGTCGTACGGTTTCACCTGGTGGAGGTAGCCGTGATGCGCCACCTCGTGACCGGCACTGTGGATCGCCTTGACCTCCTGAGGGTGTTGCTCCGCTACCCAGCCCGGCGTAAAGAACGTCGCCTTGATATCGTAGCGTCGGAGCAGATCGAGGATCCGCGGGACACCCACCTTCGCCCCGTACGTCCCGCGGGAGAGCACACTAGGCGACTGTCGGTCTTTGCCCAGCCAGATGCTTTCCGCGTCGAAGTCAAAGGTCAGACATACATTGCATGCGTCCCTGGTTGCGGCCAAGGTTCTCCTCCTCCCTTTCGATGCCAAGCTGTGGTCATGGTAGCACGACGGCGGCAGGGGCCCCGCGGCTCGCCGAGAAGCATGTCCAGGTGATGGCTTCCTCGATCCCCGCGGTGCTCACCGCCAGGCGAACGGTACGATTTTACAAGGACGCGCCGGTGCCGGCAGGCCTCGTGCGCACCCTGCTCGAGGCCGCCCTCGCCGCTCCGTCGGCCCACAACGCGCAGCCGACCCGATTCGTCGTGATCGAGTCCCCGGATGTGAAGCGGCGGCTCGCCGAACGAATGGCGCGACAGTGGCGCCGGGACCTGGAACGACTCCGCACCCCGGAGGCGGCGATCCATGTGGAAATCCGGTTCTCGCTCAAACGGTTCGGCGAGGCGCCCGCGTTGATCCTGGTGGGGTTCACGATGGACGAGATGGACGTCTATCCCGACCGCGCGCGCCGGGCGGCGGAGCACGTGATGGCCGTCCAGAGCGCGGCGGCCGCCGTCCAGAATCTCCTCTTGGCCGCCGCCGCGAATGGGCTGGGCGCATGTTGGTGCTGCGCCCCGCTCTTCTGTGCGGGGATTGTCCGCCGGACGTTGGGCCTGCCCCGCGCGTTCGTCCCGCAGGCCCTCGTGACGCTCGGCTACCCCGCCCACACCCCGCCCGTGCCGCCGCGAAAATCACTCGACGCGGTCGTCTCGTTCCTGTAGCCGCCGGCACCGACGTGATTACGGTCCTCTGCGGCGGCGTCGGCGGGGTGAAGCTCGTGGACGGCCTCGCCGCCGTGCTCGCCGTTCCATCGGAGCTCACCGTCGTCGTCAACACCGCCGATGACTGGGAGCATCTGGGTCTCCAGATCTCGCCCGATGTGGACACCGTCCTGTATACGCTCGCGGGCCTGGCGAGCGAAGCGCGGGGCTGGGGGATCGAGGGCGACACCTGGACGGCCCTCGAGATGCTCGGCCGGTACGGGCTGCCGACGTGGTTCCGGCTGGGCGACCGCGATCTGGCCACGCATCTGGCCCGAACGATGTGGCTGCGGGAGGGCCGGCGCCCGACCGAGGTCACGGCAGCCCTCGCAGCCGGCCTCGGGGTCGTCCCGAGGATCCTGCCCATGACCGACTATCGCGTCGCGACCGTCGTGCGCACCCCGGAGGGGCGGCTGCCGTTTCAGGAGTATTTCGTCAAACGGGGGGCGCGCGATCGAGTGACCGGGCTTGAGTTCGAGGGCATCGAGGACGCCGTGCCATCGCCGGAGGTGCTCGATGCGGTCCGGTCGTCCTCCATCGTCGTCGTGTCTCCAAGCAACCCGCTCGTAAGTGTCGGTCCGATCCTGGCGCTGTCCGGAATGGAACGCGCGCTCAGCGCAAGTGGGGCGCTCCGGATCGCGGTGACGCCCTTGATCGGCGGGACGGCGGTGAAGGGACCCACCGTGGAGATGCTGCGCGGCCTCGGCATGCCGCCAACGCCCGCGGCGGTCGCGGCATTGTACCGGGCGTTTCTCGACGTCTTCGTGCTGGACATCCGTGACCGTGCCTCAGCCGATACGGTGGACGCCGTGCCGGTCGAGTGCGCCGACACGTTGATGACGGACTCCGCGGGACGAAGACGGCTGGCCCGGACGATCCTGGACATCGCCGCGCGGCACGGCGTGGAGGTGCGCACGACGTCGACGTGAGCATCGGTGCGATCGTCCTGCAAAAACCGCTGGCCCTGGCCAAGAGCCGTCTGAGACAGGTCCTCTCCGCCAGGGCGAGGGCGTCCCTCAGCCTCGCGCTCTTGGAAAGGGTGTGCACGGCCCTCCGCGCGGGCATTGGGATTGAAACCGTGGTGGTCATGACGCCGGACCCCGTGGTCGCAGCGTTCGCGGCCGCCCGCGGGGTCAGGGCGGTGCCGGACCCCGCGCCTGCTTTGAACGCAGCGCTGGCCGAGGCATTCCGACCCCTGTCTCGCTGCTCCCGGGGGATTCTCGTGATTTCTGCCGACCTGCCGCTCGTGCAGGCGGCGGACATCGCCGCCATCGTCGCGGCCGCAGACCCTCGCGCGCTCGTCGTCGCTCCGTCAAAGGACACAACCGGCACGAACGCGCTGCTGCTGCCGTCCACCGGGGCATTCCGGCCGGCGTTTGGACAGGCGAGCCTCGCGGCGCACCGGCATCGAGCCCAAGCTGTGGGGCTCCGGGTCGTTCTGCTCCGCCGGCCCGGCCTCGCGTTCGACCTGGACACGCCGGCCGACCTGGCAGCGTTACGATTCGCTCAGACGTTCAATTCCTTGAGCGTCCCCGTCACCATATAGATAACACGCTCGGCGATGTTGGTGGCGTGGTCTCCCATTCGCTCGAGGGCCTGGGCCACCATCAGCAGATGGGTGGCCCGCGGGATGTTCCGGGGGTCCTCGATCATGTAGGTCAGCAGTTCCCGAAACACTTGTCCGTAGAGATGGTCGACCGTGTCGTCCTTTACCGCCATCCGTTCCGCCAGCGCGGTATCCCGCTGAACGAACGCGTCGAACCCGTCGCGCAGCATCTCATGGACCAGCCCGGCCATCCGCGGAATATCGATCAGCGGCTTCAGCAGCGGCTCCTCGGCGAGTCGCCGGGTGATCTTGGCAATGTCCTCGGCGTGGTCCGCCATGCGTTCGAGGTCGATCGTCATCACCCACACCGCGGCGATCATCCGAAGATCCTTCGCCATCGGCTGCTGGGTCGCCATCAGCCGCAGGCACCGCTCCTCGAGCTCGAGATGCAGCGCATCGATCGCGTTATCGGCGGCGATCACTCCATCCGCCAGCCTGATGCTCCGCGCCTGGAGCGCCTCGATCGATCGACGGATCGCGCCGTCGACAAGATCCCCCATGCGGAGAAAGTCTTCCTGCAGTTGCTGGAGATCTCGATCGAACGTTTCGCGGGTCGTCATCGTGCTGAAAGGCGTTCCCGAAAGCCCACCCATCTTCCTCTCGCGCGGCTCGCGGGAGTTGGCGGGCGAACCGGACACGCAGGACCTCAGGAGGAGGTCACGTGTGACCGGCGCGGTCCGACGATAGACGCGGTGAGCGCGCCGACGTCGGGCTGACCGGTGACTTCGCAGACGGGGACCGCTGCCGCGATGGCGTCGAGCGCCGTTTCCTGGACGGCGCGGGCCGGGGGGTGCGGGTCCTGGACGCCCACCTGTTTGGCCATCTGGCGAAGCGCCGCGCACCGCGCGGCGAAATCGAGGGGGTGAACCTCCCACCCGGCGTCCCCTGGACGCCAGGCCAGGACGTAGACGATGCGGAGCCGGCCGGTCAATTGGAAGGTGCCTGGGCCGAAGATCCGGTCGACCTCGACATCCCGCTTCTCCTCGGCGGCCCAAAGGACATCGGGGCTCATGTGCTCATAATGTCTGCGGGCCTCCTGCGGGAGAAGCGAGCTCAGCCGGGAGAGCCGCAACAGCGTCCCGGGATTGACCCGAGGGATCTTGGGGACGCCCACCATCTCGACCTGTCCCTTGTCCAATCGAACCAGCAGCCGGTCGTTGGTCACAAACTGGTAGCCCGCCTCGACCAGCGCCAGGGCCATCGTCGACTTCCCGGACCCGGAGTGCGCCGCGAACGCGACGCCCCCCTCTTCGCCCAGGGCGGCCGAGGCATGGAGCATGACATACCCGCGCCTCTGCATGGCCTTGGCGAAGACCATCGAGATCGCATTTGCCGCCTGGTTAAGGTTCCGCACCAGGTCCCCGACGATGTAGTGTTCCGACTCGGCGATGTAGACAACCACCCCGCTGCGGCGTTTGACGACGATCCGCCCACCGGGGACATCGTAGAAGGCCTCCTTGACCGTCCGGCCCGGAGCTCGAGGAGCCACATCGTCCAGCAAGAGCGGATCGTAGATGGGCGTCCCCTGCAGCACGTAGATCGGGAGCGTTTCCCGGGCCGGCACGCTCGCGCGGAACGGAGCAAAGTATCGCGCCAGCCCCGAGGTCACGCGCGCATCGTTGGTATGCACACTCAGCGCGACACCCAGGAACCTGAACGTCAGGAGATCAGTGGCTGGGTAGCGGCAGCGGATCTCGTCGATCTCGATCATCGCCCTGTTGCGGCCAGCGTCAGCACCACGTGGTCCGCGTACAACTTCGCGGCGTCGATGCCGTGCGTCTGCCACAGCCCGGCGAAGCCACCGAAGGCGCTCACCTCGTAGATCAGGTACCCACCGCGCGATTCGACCAGGTCGACAACGGTGAAGTCGAGGTCGAAGAGTTCGGCCGCCGTGCAGGCCAGGCGCCGGATCTCCGAGGTGACCTCGCACGATTCATAATGCCCGTTTGCGGACGTGGTGGTCATCCAGGTGCCCGGCCGGGCGACGCGGTAGTACGCCCCGGGGGTTTCGCCTCCCAGGATGGCCACGCCGATGTCCCGTCCCGGGTGGGGGACGTATTCCTGGAGATAGAAGGGGGTCTGCCACTGGCGCTGCCACTGCTTGAGTTTAAGACGATACGCTTCCTCGCGTGCCAGCAACAGCATCCCGCGACCCTTGGACGTGTACAACGGCTTGACGACAACCCGGCCCCAGTCCTCGACCACGTCGGTGGCCACCTCGACGCTCTCGGTGACCACCGTCCGGGGGAGCGGAAGCCCCACCTGTGCCAACCGCTGCGTCATCTGATACCGATCGTTGACCTCACGGATCCCGGCGGCGGGACTGAACACCCGGACCCCTCTGAACTCGAGTTGCTGCAGGAGGTGGACGCGGCTGGGCGCCGCGGCCTCTCCGGAGCGGCCCAACTTCTTGACGACCACACCATCCAGCGTCCCCAGATCTTGGTCGCCCAGCAGCACCGCCCCCTCGCTTAAGCTGAGGGTACAGTCTCCAAGGCTGAAGGCGAACGTCTCCGCGCCCACCCCTTCGAGCGCCCGCTCAAGCCGATCGGTCGACCACGCGCCGGGGATTCCGGCCACGGCGACGCGGAGCCTAGCCGTCATGGACCAGGTCGTCGAGGAGCGTCATCCCGCGGAGCAGCAGCCGTTCCGCCATGGCCGGATCGATCACGATCCTGATCGAGGTCAGGCACGAGCGTGCAAGGCTGAGCTTGAGCCTCCGGTCGAAGGCGAGATCGTTCCGCCGGCGGGCGAAGGAGCGGGCGAAGTCTTCGACGACCGCGTTGACGGCCTGGATATCCGCCTCGGCGGTCCCATTAAGGTCGGGGCGGCGGACCATGGACAACAAGAAGACGCCGACGTCCTGGACGTAGTCGCCGGGCTTCGACCGGTGGACGTCGATAAACTTGATCTGCTCGGTCTCGGCGTTGTAGATCACGTTGTTGGCGTTGAAATCGCCGTGCAGCCACACCGAGAACGGCGGCGCGAGAACGGTCTGTAGGCCCATCGCCTGGTCGAGCAGCGTATCGAGCGGCGCGATGCGCCGGCCGTTGGCCACCCCGGCTTTGGCGATCGCCCAGAGTTGGAGATGGAGGACAAAAGCATCCGGGAGCCGCTGGCGGATCTGCTCGACGTAATCGATCGCCGGGGGCGTCGCGGTCAGCGTCGTCTGCCAGACGAACTCCACGGCCGCGAGCACACGGCGGGTCGCCCGCAGCTTGATCTCACGCGGGGTCGATGACAGGTAGAGGTCCGACAGCAGCGCGCCTTCCACATACTCGCGCAGCAGGGCCTGACGATCTTTCACGCTCACCGACCCCAGGACCCGCGGGGTGAGGTCCTGCGCGATGCGCTGCCAGGTCTCCAGCTTGGTCGCTTCCTCCTCGATCTTCCGCCGGGAGCCTTCCTTGTAGATCATCGGCGTCTCCGGCGCCTCGACGCGGGCGACGATCGCCCCGCTGATCCCGTCCCAATAGGGCCGGAAATTGTACGTCCCGATACGCGCCTCGCCGGTGAGTTGCTCGAGTTGGAGATACTGGGGAAACTTCAGACGCCGGCCGGTCACACAGTAGATGGTCTGTTCGCCGATGTTCAGGGTATAATCGGCGACCTTTTCCAGATACTTGAGGACGGAGAGACACTGGACCAGGTAGGGCAGTTGGGCCGGGTGGGTCTGCATCAGTTTGACGAGCGCTTCCAGCCGTGCCACGTAACACGCATCGAGTTCGGGCTCACGCTGGCAGGCCCGGCGGGCCAGATCCAGGTCACCTTCTAGAAAGGACTGGGTTGCCTCGGTCACGCCGCTGAGGGCGATCGCTTCCACGTCGGGAAAATCGAAGGGCAGCCGCTCCGCGCCCTCGCGGTGGATCAGGCGGACACGTTTGGCGATGTGCGTGCCCGCATCCCCTGCGCGCTCCAGGTTACCGGCAACCTTAGCGGTCGCCCGGGCAACCCGGATCCCCCGCCCGTCCAGGTGGCCGCCGGCCACCAGGTCGTAGCACCGTCCCTCGAGGAACACGTTGAAATTATCCAGCATGTCATCGCGCTCGATGACCTCTTCGGCCTGCGTGAGGTCGAGCGTGTGGAAGCAGGAGAGCGCCTGCTCCAACTGGTGCAGCACCAAGCTCGCCATCCGGCGGAGATCGGGAGTGAGACTCTCGATATCGGCAGCGCGGCGGCTCATGTCCCCCCCGCTCTGGAACCCCGCCCCGAGCGGACCGTCCCCCGGCTTCGGTGCGTTAGGCCGCTATGCGTCTTTGATCTTCGGCGTGAACGCGGTGAGCTGAGGGGCGCGACCTTCGGTTTCGATGATGAGCGTCTCGTCGTGAGTTTCGCGCACAGCGTGCGCAAGCTTCCAAGAGAGTTCGAGTTGCAGGCTCGCCGTCCCCTTGT
>Ga0070707_100004863_pt1 | contig 12590 bp, 13 predicted proteins | sample KBSK5502metaG_FD_65468 | JGI IMG/M metagenome (GOLD analysis project Ga0070707, IMG submission 65468) | Corn, switchgrass and miscanthus rhizosphere microbial communities from Kellogg Biological Station, Michigan, USA - KBS K5-50-2 metaG | ecosystem: Host-associated > Plants > Roots >... | reverse complement strand
CGGCGAGCTCGCGGCGACGCCCAACGAAACTCGTCAGTTCCGCCGGGACGTTGTGTAGGCCGCGCCCCGAGCGCTGAGTGCGCATTCCACCCCTCTCTAGGCGATCAACGATAGACCTTTTCCAAAAGACTGGTACTGCTCCAGTACTTCTCCGGGTGTTCTGCAGGCGGATCGCCTCTAGCGTGTGGGCATCGAACAACCACTCGAAAAGGAGGCGATTCGGATGAAGCCAGTGAGGACGACAGGAATGGAGGTCCGGTCGGGAGCGCGGAAAGAGGATCGCTTCCAGGGCTGCATTGGCCTGGACGCGCAGTTCGCTGATTTGGTCGAGACCATCTGGGCCTGCGAACGCCAATGGACGATCGACGACCGCATCGACGCCGCCATCAAATACGGACGTTAATAGCGTCCGAAAAGGAAGAAATGAGATGAAATCGACGTTCCTTCGCATGGCGCTCGGAGGCCTGGCTTTGCTCGGGCTCGCGAGTGCTGCTGCTGTACCGGCCGCCGCTCAGGCGCCGACCAGCGCCCCAAATTACGGCGCCATCGATTCCTACGTCTCGAACAGCCTGGCCGGCACCCCGGGCTTTGCTCTCAGCATTGTTCACGGTGACCAAGTGGTGCACGTCAAGGGATTCGGCGCTGCGAGCAGTGGCTCTCCGGTGACGGGCGACACGCCGTTCGTTCTCGGCTCAGAGGCCAAGTCCTTTACCGCTCTTGGGATCATGCAGCTCAAAGAGCGGGGCAGCCTCAACCTCGACGCGCCGGTGCAACGCTACCTGCCCTGGTTTCGGGTCGCGGATCCAACCTACAGCCGCCAGATTTCGATCCGCCAACTTCTCAACCAGACCAGTGGCCTGCCGCCCAGCTTCCCGGTGGAGACGCCGGTCACGAGCGTGGCGAGTCGCGTCCACGATCTCGCGACGGTCAACCTCCCGTATCCCCCTGGCCGCATGTTCCAGTACTCGAACAGCAACTACGACACCCTCGGGCTCGTCGTCGAGGCGGTCAGCGGGCAGTCCTATGCCGACTACATGCAGCAGCACGTCTTCGCCCCGCTCGGCATGACGCACACCTATGCCTCCGAGTCGGCGGCGAAGGCTGGCGGCCTTGCGCCTGGGCATGCGTGGTTCTTCGGTCTGCCGGTTGCCTTCGACAACTATCGGTCGGACTTTGTCCCTGCCGGCTGGATCGCTTCGAGCGCCAGCGACATGGGTCGCTACCTGGTCGCCCAGCTCAACGGAGGCAGCTATGCCGGCCGGTCGGTGCTGTCGCCCCAGGGAATCGCCGAGATGCATCGCGGCGTGGCCAAGGATGCCGATCTCACCTACGGCATGGGCTGGGCCGAGGCCAGCGTCAACGGCATCCCGGTCGTGTTTCATGACGGTGAGGCGGTGACCTTCCACACGGACATGATCCTGGTCCCCGGCACCGGCTGGGGCGTGGAAGTCGTTGCCAACGCCAGCAGCATGCCGGTAAACGTGTCAAACTCCATCGACGCAACCGCTAAGGGTGTGATTTCGACACTCGCCGGTCAGCCGGCGCCGTTCACGCCATCGCCCCTCACCACCTACATCGTGTTCGACCTGCTCGTCGGCGTCCTCGTCGGCTTCCAGGTTTGGTCACTAGTTCGGGTCCTGCGCGGTCCCGCACAGCGCGGGCGGGGCGGACGGCTCTGGATTTTGCGTCGGATGGTCATGCCTTTGGCGTGGCGAGTAGCGGCGGCATCGATCCCAGTTGGCCTGTTGTTTGGGGTGCTAGGGGGACTGATCGGAGCATCTCCACTCCTCATTGCGGAAACGGACCTCGGCGTCTCCGTAATCGGCATCTCCGGACTGCTGCTCATCAACGGTGCCCTTCGTAGTGCCCGCGCATACCGCTCAATGCGTTCGCGGAATATCGCTCTTGCGGGCGCCGTCATGCCCGCAGCCATTCAGGAAGTTGCGAGCTAGCCGTGCCTACGTACGTCGTCGAGCGCAGCCTTCCCGGGTTGACCGAAAGGCACCTGGCGACCATGCAGGTTGCGCTGGCGGAAGCGAGTCGGAGGCTAACTGCCTCCGGCTCGCCGGTTTACTATCTCGGAACCACCTTCCTGCCCACGCGGTCCCGTTGCTTCTGCCTGTTCGAGGCGCGGACCGTGGAGCGGGTCAAAGCGGTCAATGAGACGGCACAGGTCCCCTTTGTCGCCATCAACGAAGCCATCGAGCGCCGGCGTCCTCTCCCCAAGCGTCCGTTGAGCGTCCGCGGACCGTCCGCTGACCGTCCGCTGGTCGAGCGCTAACCAGCCAGAGAGACACATCCGAATTCAGATGGAGTTCGAAACTTGTCCGGTTGGGGTCGCCAGACACAAGCGCTATAACAACTTCTTGGTGTGTTGGTAGCAGCTTAATTCGAAGCCGGGTTCCGGCCCACACCTTTGCCTTTGGGCATCGCTTCAGCTGCCATTCCAGAAAGCGAGCAAGACGGGCTCGACTCTCGCTATGGAGCTCGTGCATCCAACGAGAGAAATCGAAGGCTTGATTCATGCCTCTTACAACGAACTGCTCAAACCAGAGCAATGGCCCCGATGCCACTCCGTTGCTCCGTCAGAGAGTTCGAGGTGTGGTTATGGCTGGTCAAGAACAAAGCTGGTGGGCCATTCGAATGGTCGTCGAGGTCCCGTATGAGGACCGGGCGCCGAGTGAATTTGAGGATCGAATAATTCTCGTGAAAGCACATGACCAAAGAGAGGCCCAGGAAAAAGGCGAGGGATTCGCCGCCGATTACGAGAAGTCCTCCTCATGGGTAGTGCGGAAGATCGTAGAGGTCTCCGAGATATCTGACAGGGAACTCGGAGATGGCACAGAGATCTATTCAGCGTTTATTGACCGTGAGTGGGCCGACATCCTCATGAAGGGTGGCGACAGCCCGGTCGCCGAATGGAAGCGCCAAAACCCGGGCAAAGATATCGGCGAAGCGACGGTGGGGGACGTCATAAACGCGTGGGAAAACCCCGCCAAAGAAACATAGCGGCATCCCTGTTGTGATGTCAGGGGATGAGTCGTCATCTTGTGACAGGCGGAACGCGCTTGCGACCGCAGGAGTCCTTCGCTTCAACCGTTCGGTCAACGTAGCGACCTGTATGAGGATCAGACGATCAGCGATCCGACCGAGCGGTCAGTATAAAAGCGATCATGTAGCGGCCCGCAGCGTCCGGGTGCATCTGATCCGCTACTCCCGCAGGTGGGGAGTGCCACGGTCCAGCAAGTAGGGCTCGAGCCTGTCCACATGACCAGACGACAAAGTCAGAACGAGAGTCGTTGCCACCAATTGAGAAATCCGCAATCCTACCCAAGGCCGGATACGTGAATTCGCCAATGAGGAAGGCATCCATACCTAGAATGCCGATGCCGTGATGCTCCGCCCGATCGATAAAGTCTCCGGCAACATCGACGGCGATATAGGTGGATCCTCCCCGCTTCTCAACATCGTGGGGGTGACGTCGAGCGAAGTCCTCTGCGAAGTTCATATTTCAGCCGTGGGCTGCCTCCAGCTTAGCGTGGCACAAAGCCCTGGGCGGTACCCTGTAAAAGCCCGGACAGTGGAAGGTGAGACGCCTTCCCGCGCCCCCGGCAACGGGGGCCGTAGGTTCAGTGGAGACCATCCGAGTTCAACCTCTATCAAGCCTCCAAACACATCGTTTACTCAGCTCCCTAGGAGCGGAGACTGCTGTGCTCTGCGGCCGCCCCCGTGAACCGGAAGTCGCCTGCACGATCGCTCTGAACTAGAGTCAGTGCCCTGTAACGAAGTAATTAGGCAGCCCGACCCGTTGCACAGAGAAATGGTGGGGCGAATCCGGTCGGCGTGGAAGCGGTACGGCTACTTCCTCTTGCCACTTGCGGTGGGCTGTGTCACCGGGCTACTGTGGATAGGCTCACCGGCCAACAAGCAGTATCCACTGCTCACATTCGTGTTCCTGGGGATGGGTGCGATTGGCATCGCCGTCGAGCTGTTCCGGCTGGGCCGGGCAACCGGCCTTCGGCAGCCGGCGGATGACCTAACCTTGGGAGCCTCCTCGCCCGGGCTGACAGCTTCCAGCCCAGACGCCGAAGCATTGCTGCAGGCTGAGCACCTTCGGCATCCAGAAACCATTAGCCTGCCGCTCACGATAAAGCCCAGTCCGCGCAACGTGGTCCCGCTTTGGATGGGGCTTGTTGCAATCGTCGGCTTAACGATCTATCCCATCATCCAATTCCGGCTTACCGGAGCTGCTCTTCTTATTCCGGGCGCCTTTGCTGGCGGTCTCGCCGTCCTGACACTCTGGTTCCGGCGCCGCTATTTCTCCGGGACCTCGCTTTTCGTCGAGCAACGCGAGGCCGGGATAATTCCCGCGTTTGGTCGGCGCAAGGCAGTATCCACCGCAGGGATTCGGAATGTCGCGCTCCGGGACGTCAGCTACGGAAAGGGTGGGGTCCATAAGTTGATCCTGGTTGGCAACGACGGCCGAGCGCTGCTCGCCTTCAACGCCGAGGGTTTTTCCGTCGCGGACGCCGCCCTGTACGCCGCCGCATTGCGGGTACCGGTCGATGCGACTTGGCAACCGGTCACCGCGTCGAAACTCCGCCGCGAGATTCCAGGAGCGGTCACGCCCGTCTATCGCTATGCGATGGCAGCGAGCATCCTGCTAGCCACTGTCCTCTTTATCGTCATCCTGGTCCTCTCGCCTCGCGCCGGACATTAACGGGTTAAGAAGACATCAACGGTCGCGCCAAGCGCCGTTTGGACCGTCCGCCGAGCGTCCGTTGGGCGTCCGTTGACCGTCCGCTGGACGTTCGCCAGCGACGCCCCAGCGAGCCAGATTGCCGTTTCTGAATTCAGTTGCAGTTCGAAACTCGTCCAGTTGGGGTCGCCAGACATAAACGCTATCACAACACGTCAGTGTATCTGTTGTAGCTTTAGGCATTGGGCCGTCGCCGGGCTGGTGATCACCGGGGACCGCCATACATATAACGCCATACATTTAATAGGTACAGTCATCGACCTCGGCTATTCGCCTTCGGACTCGTCGCAGACCAGCTAATCGGCGGCACTTCGGCTGCTGGCCGGTGCCGCCTGTAACTGGAGATCAAGGTTCTCGGTCTTACAGCGGCGCGGGCAAAAGATCGACCCAAGTTAGGTCTTTTCAGCGGTGCCGGCCGCGCTCGGTTCGGGTTGCGACAGCGAGCAGACCGCTGAGCACGGCACCCTCGAAAAATCCATAAGAGATCGAGCGCAGAATCGGTTGATTGAGGGGTCCGACATTGATTAGGAAGCTCAGCACCGCGAAAACCGGAAACGAAAACGCGAGGTGCTGCCAGCTCTCTAGCGACTCCCACCACACAACCCACTTCGGGGGCGGATTCGGAGGCGCCGGTCCGGAGGTGTGGGAACCGGCGTGTCGTCTTGCTCGATCACGATGTCCAACGGCGGCGTGGCGCCGTTTGTGGAAGCCAAGCACTTGCACAGTCACAGACCGGCCTCTATCGCGACCGCGCTGGCCGCTGCGATTGGCGCAGCGTCGATGCGTAACGTCGCTCCGGTAATTTGCGCCAACCGTAATTGGTCACGCCCTGCGGCTTGGAAACATTGAGTTCTGTCACCACGAACAATACCGCGATCCCGTAGAAATTGTGCATAAGTGACCGGGCTCCTTGAGCAGTGAGGGCAACGGCCGCGAAGCGGTCGCGCGTGCGCTGCGGCCACCATGGCGGGTCAGCGCGGTCGCGTCGAGGAGGGCGATGCTGCCGGGGTTCGTGAGGCTGACGGAGTCCGCCAGCGCCTGGCGCAGCGATGTCCTACCGGCGGTGGCATCGCTCACGGTGGGGCGCCGCCGGCGGCGCGGGCGCGGATCAGGCCGGCTTCATAGGCGAGGATCACGGCTTGGACCCGGTCGCGGATCTGGAGCTTCATCAGGATCCGCTTGACATGGGTGCGGATGGCGGATTCTTCAACCGTGAGGGCCGCGGCGATCTCTCGGTTCGACAGGCCGCGTGCGACGAGTGTCAGGACCTCCAGCTCGCGAGGCGTGAGTCCCTCGATCTCGTGGTGGCCAACGGTGGCGGCGATCGGATGGTGGGCGATCCGGTCGATGACCAAGCGGGTGACGGACGGGGAGAGGAGCGAATCCCCCAGCGCGACGGTGTGAACCGCCGCGATCAGGTCCTCGGGCCGGGTTCGCTTGAGCAGGAAGCCGGAGGCACCGGCCCGCAGGCTGCGGAAGATGTAGTCCTCGTCCTCGAAGGTGGTCAGGATGAGGATCCTCGAGTCAGGGGCAACCCGGGCCAGCTCAGCGGTCGCGGCGATCCCGTCCAGGTCAGGCATGCGGATGTCCATCAGCACCACGTCGGGTCGTAGGCGAACGGCGGTGTGAATCGCCTCGCGCCCCGTCGATGCCTCACCGACGATCTGGATCGCGGCGTCGCTCGAAAGGAGCTCGACGAGGCCCGCGCGCATGAGGTTTTCGTCGTCCGCGATCAGGACGCTGATCAATCCGCTCGCCCGGCGTAGGGAATCCGAGCCCTGACGTGAAAGACGCCGTCGCCGCCGCAGGCATCCATGGTGCCCCCCAGCATCAGCGCCCGCTCGCGCATGCCGATCAAGCCGTGGCCTGGCCTGGAGGGTAGTCCACCAGCTTGGGGAACTGGGTTGGTCACGGTGAGCTCGAGGCCCGTTGTTTCGAAGCCCAGCTCGATGTCGACCGCACCACCACCGTGGCGCGCGGCGTTCGTCAGCGCCTCTTGCAGGATGCGGTAGGCCGCCTGGTCGATGCTCGGGGGGAGCGGTCGCGGCTCTCCGTGGTTGTGGACGCTGACCTCAAGCCCAGCTTGCCGGTAATGAGTGACCAGGGTCTGCAGGGATGCGAGCCCCAGCGGCACCGAGGGATCGCCGCCGCTCGCATCGTCCCAGCGGAGCGCATGGACGATGCGGTCGACGTCGGCCGCGGTCTGCCGGGCCACCTCCTCAATCGCCTGCAGCGCGGCCAGCGAGCGCTCGGGTTCTTCCCATTTGCGCAGGCGGGCGGCGCCGGCGCGGACGGCGATGACGTTGATTGCGTGGCCGGCGGAGTCGTGCAGGTCGCGCGCGATCCGGGCCCGCTCCTCGGCGACCGCCAGGCGCCGCTCCTGGTCGGCCTCCCGCTGGGACTGCAGGGCGCGGCCCTCCAGTTGCGCCATCCGCTCGTGGAGCAACCGGGTCCGTTCACCGGCAAACCAGGCCACCGCCCAGGACAAGCCCGTGATGAAGAGCGGGAGCCAGGGAAATGTTCTCTCAGTCGCGGCGCTCGCCGCCGCGTACGCCGCCAGGAGCGCAGTCGTGGTGGCGGGAAGCTGCCAGCTCGATCGCTTCTGCCCGGCACCCCGCGCCACCAGCAGGTACAGAGCCACGGTCGGACCGAGCGGGACCCAGAGCACGTGATGGCCATAACCAGCAGCCGCGGCCACCGCGGACGCGCCCGCGGTGAACACGAAGACTCCGAGCGGAGCGCGCCGCCAGACCAGCAGCGGCAACGTGGACGCGGCCGCTAGGGTTCCGCCGAGCAGGTCGAGTTTCGACCCAGGCCCATGGTCGAGCAGGGCCAGAGAGCCGACCAGGACGGCTCCTGTGATCACCAGATCGGTGAGCGTTGCCGATCCGATCTTCTTCGGCCGGTTCTGGGACGCCATGGGACCATCCAGACGATAACCCCGAGGGCCTGGTCTCGGCGTCCCCCCGCAGGGGGACGGCGTCAACTCCAGGGGGACGGCAAAGATCCCCCCGCAGGGGGTTTCGGCCGGGCGCCGATCGCACCTAGAGTGGGACCCGTGCATGAAAACCAACACCAGCCACGGGACCCGGGGCACCACGAGGTGTTCCCGGATACCGAGCCGCAACCGACCGCGCGACCTCCCTGGGGCTGGATCATCAGCGGCATCGTCGTCGGGCTGCTCCTGCTGCTCGTGTTCGGTCACCACCTGGGCCTCCCTATACCGATAGAGAAGCTGCATAGGGGCGGGCATTAGATGAGCGCCATCGCCGACCAGACGATCCCGCACCCCGCCACGAGCAATGCGGTCGTGAGGGTCACCTCGCTGACCAAGCGTTACGGCAGCCTCACAGCCGTCGATGACCTGTCGTTCTCGCTCGAGCCGGGCACGATCACCGGCTTCCTGGGTCCGAACGGAGCCGGCAAGTCGACCACGCTCCGGATGCTGCTTGGGCTCGCGGAGCCGACGAGCGGCGAGGCGCACGTGTTCGGCGGACCCTACCGCCAGCTCGACGAGCCGGCGCGACGGGTCGGGGCCGTTCTCGAGAACAACGACATGCACCCGGGTCGATCAGGGCGCAACCACCTCCGGATCCTGGCGCTGGCGGCAGGCGTATCCAAGCGCCGGGTTGAGGAAGTGCTGGAATTGGGCTCGCTGACCGGCGTTGCGAAGCGGCTGGTCGGAACCTATTCATTCGGCATGCGGCGGCGGCTCGGCCTGGCAGCAGCCCTGCTCGGAGACCCCCAGTTGCTGATCCTGGACGAGCCCGGCAATGGACTCGATCCCAAGGGGATGCACTGGTTGAGGAGCTTCCTGCGCCGATTCGCGGACGAAGGTGGGACGGTGCTGATCTCGAGCCATGTCCTGGCGGAGGTCGCCCAGACCGTGGACCGGGTCCTGATTATCCTTGGTGGCCGGATCGTGACCGGCATCGGCATCGGCGAGCTGGCCGCCCGTGGCCAGACCCTGGAGGACGTATACCTGAGCGTGACGTCAACGGAGGCATCATGAGCTGGCGGTTGCTACGTGCTGAATTTCTGAAGCAGCGCTCCACCCGGACCAATCTCGAGCTTCTCGGCGCCATGGTCGGCCTGATCGCGCTGATCGTCTACGTCCACGGCGTCCAGCTTCCGGTCGAACGCCTCGCCACGCGCACCGCCCAGCTCATCGTCCTCGGCCAGGGCCGGATGATCGGGACGCTGTTCGGGGCCATCCTGGGGGGACTGTCGATCACCGGCGAGTTCCGCCACGGCACCATCCGTCCCACCTTTGTGGTCACGCCTAAACGGGGCCGCGTCCTGCTGGTCAAGGTTGTGGTCGGCGCGCTGTTCGGCGTGGCCTTCGGCCTGATCGCCGCCGCGGCGGCGGTCGGCGTCGGGGGCGCTGCGCTGGCCCAGCGGGGGGTCGTACTGTCGCTCGACGGAAACGATTACGCCCTGCTGCTTGCGGGCACCGCCGCGGGAGCCGGGCTGTGGGCCGCGATCGGCACCGGCCTCGGTGCCGTGGTGCGGAACCAGGTGCCGCTGCTCATCGGCATCTGCATCTGGCTGCTGTTCGTCGAGAGCCTGCTCTTCGAGGACCTCGGCCTCAAGAAGATCGCCGGCATCAGCGATATCGGCCGTTTCCTGCCTGGCACCCTGGCGAAGGAGGCCGCGGGTCTGGGTGATCAGACACTGCTCGCGCCTGGTGCGGCCGTGCTGGGGCTCGCGGTCTATGCGGTGGCCGCTGCCGCCATCGGGTGGATGGCGATCAGGGCGAGGGACGTGCCGTGAACGCGCCCTGCGATCCTCGCTGCATCGGCACGGGGTGGCGCGGCAATCAATGAAGGCTTCGATTGAGGCATTGTCGACTGAGAGGAAGCCCCGATCGGGGCAGGCCGGGCTCCGGGTGGGCTCGCGATCGCATCGGCCCGGGTCGCAGTATAGGAGGCAACGCCATGAAGGAATCGAGACTGTTTCACCCATCCTCACGACCGAGCGGACACGGGATCACGATCGGCACGCCACGCTTGTACGACGTGTCGGCAAACCTGCTCTTTTTCGGAACCCGCCGGCGTAGCTATCGCAAACTGCTCGTAGCCACCGGCGTTAAGGTCGGGGATCGCAGCCTCGACATCGGGTGCGGCCCCGGCTATTTCACCCGGATGCTGGCCAAAGCGACCGGCCCAGCGGGGTCTGCCGTGGGGATCGACGCCGCGCCTGAAATGATCGAATACGCGCGCCGAAAGGCCCGTCGGCTGCCGAACTGCCGATTCGAGGCAGGCACGGCTGAGTCCCTGGCCTTCCCCGATGACTCGCTGGACGTCGTCGTGTCCAGCCTGATGATGCATCACCTCCCTGACGACATCAGGCTTCGGGCAGTTGGCGAGATGAAGCGCGTGCTTCGGCCAGGCGGTACGCTGCTGCTCGCGGACTTCACGATTCCTTCCAGAGGTCCTTGGCACATCGTCGGTGCCCTGCATCGGCCTCGCGAGATGCTGAGCCGTGTCTCACCGCTCGAGCCGTTGATTCGAGAAGCTGGCTTCGTCAGCCTGCGGTCGGGCGACGCTCCACCTTGGCTCCGTTACGTCAGGGCCAGCAAGCCCTAAGGCTTCCGAGCTCATTTGTTGAGCGTCCGCCGGGCGTCCGCTGAGCATCCGTTAAGCGTCCGCCGACCGTCCGTTACGCGTTCGCTGACGACGCGCTCAGGAGCCAGATTGCGGTTTCTGAATTCAGTTGTAATTCGAAACTTGTCCGGTTGGGGTCGCCAGATATAAGAGTTATAACAACTTATTAGGTTAGTTGTAACAACTTGTATTTAGGTGAGGGCCGGCGGGCGCGACCCTCATTGCGTCACTTCGGAGATCCGCGTTTCTGCTTGAACGTGATGATGACGTTTGAGCTGCGGCCGGAAAGCGCGAGGTGCGCGGATTACCCCCTTGGCATCGCGCCTACTGGATGATGGGCCGTCGCCCAGCTCGCGATCTGCGTGCGGGAGTTGAACCCGAGCTTATTAAGGATGTTCAGGATGTGGTACTCGGCGGTGCGCTCGGAGACGACCAGCTTGGCGGCGATCTGCTTGTTGCTCAGCCCTTCGGCCACCAGGGTCGCAATTTCCTGTTCGCGCCGCGTTAATAAGGTCGGCGATTTGGCGTCACGTGCTGGCAATGGCTTCGTCGGCTCCTTCTGACCCCGCGCGTAGGCCACGCCCTCATCGACCGTCATTGTTTTGCCGCGCTCGAATGCGGATCGGTAGGCAGCGTCGCCGAGTTGCTGGCGCGCAGATGAGACCGAGGTTTCGTGTTGTGCTTGATAGGGGCCGAAGACTGGCGTAACCACAGACTCACGCAAGTGCTCAGCGCAACCCAGCAGAATGGCAGCCCGCTCGGCCGCTCCGCGCTCAACAGCCATCATGGCGAGGCTCTCCACGAGGATAGCCAGGCCCACCTCATCATGCAGCGCGTGCTTGGTCGCGACGGCCTCTCGCGCGAGCTCCTCGGCGAGATGCGATTCACCCTGTTGCCAGTGCGCCTGCGAAAGCGAATTCAGAAGCCAGCCACGGACCCAAAGTTCACCGGTCTCGCGAGATAGCGTCATAGCTTCTTCGCCTAGATCGACCACACGATCCAGTTGACCGCGCGAGAGCGCCAGGGACACCTGCATGTTTAAGGCAGCGAGCACGATTGCCCGGCTCGTCGGTCTGGCCAGCTCGAGGGCAGCCTCGAGGTGAGCGCCCGCCTCTTCCAATTTGCCTTGAGCCCAGGCGATCACGCCCAGATAGACGATCGACCACGTAACGATTTCTAAACTTCCGACCAACCGGCCGATACGGAGGCTTTCGTTCAGCATCTGTGCGGCCGCATCGACGTCGTTTTGAACGACTGCAAGGGACGCTCCGACCCAGAGCGCTTCGCCTCGTGCACGACTGTCCCCGCCGGTCCGTTCGCAGAGCGATGCCAGCACTCGGCGGCCATCGCTCAGGGGGCCACGAACGAACCAATAGATGTAGAGGTTGCGGCAGATCTCGATTCCGTGCCCCGCCTCCTTCGGCCGACGCACGCAGAAGTCGAGCGCCGCCCACAGGTTGTCGCGCTCCAGATAGATGCGGTCAAACATCCTTGCCTGGCGGTGGTCCCAGGCGCCCGCCGCTGCCGCCAACTCCAGGATCCAGTCGCGATGCCGTCGCTGCAGCTCGATTTCGTCGCCCATCTCCCGCAGCTTCTGCCGGCCGTACTGGCGCAGTGTTTCCAGCAACTCATAGCGCGGAGGATGGACGTTCGGATCACGCTTCACGATCGACTTCTCGACCAGCGCCGCTAGGAGCGCGATAACGCGATCCGAAGGCAGGGCGGCATCCGAGCAAACATGGACCCCGGCCTCCTCATCGAAACTGCCAGCGAAGACCGAGAGTCGCGCCCAAAGACGGCGTTCCTCCTCGTCGAGGAGCCCGTAGCTCCACCCGATGGTTGCATCGAGAGTCCGCTGCCGTGCTTCGGCCCCGCGGTTCGTACCGCCGAGCACGGTGAGCTCGGCATCCAGCCCCTGGTTCAGACGGGCCAGGCTCAACCCTTCGAGCCGCCCGGCTGCCAGCTCCAGCGCCAACGGGATGCCGTCCAGGCGCTGGCAAAGTCTCAGCACGTCGGCCGCATTGGTCTGGTCGACACGGAAGTCGGGCATGACCGCCATTGCCCGCTCGACCAGCAAGGCCACGCCCTCAAAGCTGACCAGGCGCTCGGCCGCCATGAGACCGCGGTTATCCGGAAGGGCGAGCGACGGCACCCGCATCCTTGCCTCACCGGCCGTGCCGAGTGGCTGGCGGCTCGTCGCTAGCAGGCGCAGTTCAGGACAGGAT
>Ga0070707_100004862_pt1 | contig 12590 bp, 13 predicted proteins | sample KBSK5502metaG_FD_65468 | JGI IMG/M metagenome (GOLD analysis project Ga0070707, IMG submission 65468) | Corn, switchgrass and miscanthus rhizosphere microbial communities from Kellogg Biological Station, Michigan, USA - KBS K5-50-2 metaG | ecosystem: Host-associated > Plants > Roots >... | reverse complement strand
GTGTCGAACCTGTGGACGGGACCCACCCCGAGCGCATGGCTGGCAAGGATCGTTCGGCGTTGAGGCCTCGCCGCGCCGCACAAAGGTGGTCCTGGTCACCCGAAAGGACTATTTCCGCGCGTCCCTAAACGCGCGAGGCTGATGCACGCCATGAGCGTGCACGGCACTGCGCCGGACGACTTCGTCGGCGCCCGAGCTCGGACCAAGCCAATTCGGGTCGCCCTGGTCGACGATCACCAGTTCATTGCCGACCTGCTGAGCCGGGCGCTCGAGCGACACCCGGACCGGTTCGAGTTCCTGGGCAACGCCCCGCGGCTTGCTGACGTCGGCGCCCTGCTCCGGCGCGATCCGGCGGATGTCGTCCTCGTCGACTACTCGCTCCCCGATGGCCGGGGCTCGGATGTGCTGCGCATCGTCCGTCGCCACTGGCCGCGCGCCCGGATGGTCCTGTTCACCGGCCATTCCGAGTCGGACATCCTGCACGAGGCGATCGCGGCGGGCGCCGACGGTGTCCTGACCAAGGACATGGGCATGGACCACATCCTCGACGTGATCGAGCGGGCCCACCGCGGCGACGTGCTGCTCGACGCGGGCACGCTGCGCGACCTGATGACCAGGCCCGCGGCCGGCGCCACGCGCCTGGCCGCCCTCGACCGACTCACACCCCGCGAGCGGATCGTGCTCGAGGCGGTGCTCGCCACGGGGACGACGCAGGAAGCGGCGCGGCGCATCCAGATGGCGCCGGCGACGCTCCGCGTCCACCTCCATCGGGCGAGCCAGAAGCTCGGCGCGACGAGCCGGCTCGAGGCCATCAGCATGGCCCTCCGCGCCGGCCTGATCCGGGCCCCGTCGGCCGGCGGGCACACCAACGCGGCGGCCGGAGGCGCTGGCTCGGGGGCGTAGAATCGGGCTCTTCCCGGTTCCGCGGCGACGCGCACCGGTCGCGCCTCGTCCCGAATCGGCGATCTTCGGGAGAAGCCGATGAACGCGTTCATCGTCGATCTGACGAACAAGCCCGGCGAGCTCGCCCGCGTGGCGGAGGCGATCGCGCAGAAGGGCATCAACATCGAGGCCTTCGCCGGGGCGACCGCCGGCAGTTCGGGCGCAGTCGTCCTCGTGACCAACGACGAGGCCGGGACGCGGCGTGCGATCGCCGACGCCGGCTGCAGCTCGCGCGAGGTCGAGCTCGTCATGGCATCCCTCGACCACGTCCCGGGCAGCCTCGCGGCCGCAACGAGGAAGCTCGCCGACGCCGGCATCAACATCGAGGCGGCGATGCCGACCAGCATGGCCGGTGACAAGGTCACGGTCTCCTTCGCCACCGACAACCCGGCGAAGGCACGCGAGATCCTGGGCGTCAGCGCCCCCGCGGGCATCGGCATCGGCTAGGCGTCACGCGCCGGTCACAATCGCCGGCCAGAATCCCGGTGTGAATACCACCGATCTCCAGGCTCGGCTGTCGAAGCTGAGCCCGCTCCAGTACGCCGTCACCCAGGAGGGCCAGACGGAGCGCGCCTTCAGCGGCATCTACTGGGACAACCACGCCGAGGGCACCTACCGCTGCGTCGTGTGCGACTCGCCGCTGTTCGACTCGGGCACCAAGTTCGAGTCCGGCACGGGCTGGCCGAGCTTCTACGACGCGATCGAGCAGGGGCGCGTCGCCACCCACGAGGACAACTCGTTGTTCATGCGCCGCACCGAGGCGACCTGCGCCAAGTGCGGCGCCCATCTCGGTCACGTGTTCGACGACGGGCCGCGGCCGACCGGCCTGCGCTACTGCATGAACTCCGCGTCGCTCGCGTTCGAGCCGCGGCACGAGGGCTCGCCTGACGGCGAGGTGAACCAGGCCGGCTAGCCCGCTGGGGCGCTCGAGACCCTCGCTCCGAACCAGAGAAGGGTCGGCATCCGGGGACGGTGCGTGGATGATGCGCATCGTGGATGAGCGCCCGGAACGACGCCCCGGCAACGAATCCGGGAACCCGGGCGTAGGTAGGCCGTGATCGAGAGCGAGCGCGACCGCGCCGCAGACCAGGCCTACCGCGACCACGCGAATGACGTCTATCGCGTGGCCTACGGGATCCTGCGCGACCCGGACGACGCGCTCGACGCCGTGCACGAGACGTTCGCCCGTGCATGGGAGCGCTGGGACCAGTACGACAGCCAGCGCCCGCTGAAGGGCTGGCTCCACGGGATCGTCGTCCACCTCGCGCTCGATCAGCTCCGCCGGCGCCGCGTCCGCCGCCTCGCGCTGCCCGTGCTCGGCCGCGCGACCGCGACGCTGGAGCGCACGACGCAGCCCGATCCGGCCGACGAGGTGACCCGTCGCCAGATCGTCGAGCGCGCGCTCGACGGCCTCCGGCCGGAGGTCCGTGCCACGCTCGTGCTCCGCCACTACTACGGCTACGACTACGCCCAGATCGGCACGTTCCTCGGGATCAGCAGCGGGACCGTCGGCTCGACCCTGTCACGGGCCCACGCCGCAATCCGTCACCGCCTCGAGGCCGAGGATCCCGTGGCGCCGGAGACGAACGCCGGCGCCGCCACGAGCTCAGCCACGAGCGCGACGGCGGCGGCTCGCCACGGCACGTCGACCGAGCCGCCCGAGGTGCTCCCGTGACCCGCGATCCGCGCTCTCCCGGCTACGACGACCCGACGATCGAGCAGCTCGTCCGGGACGTGGCAGGGGAGTGGAGCATGCCCCCGGTCAGGCTGGATGCGCCGTCCTGGCGGGAGCGGGTCCGCAGCCAGCGGGCGCGTCGCCTCGAAGCGGCCGGCGGCTGGTTCGGCCGGCTCGGCCAGGCTGCGACGGCAGCGATCACCCTGACGGTCGTGGCCGCGCTCGTCGCGGTCGTGCTGACCCAGCCCCGGCAGGAGCCGGGCAAGACACCGGAGCCGTCCAGTGGATCCCGACCGAGCCCCAGCGCGGGCGCGGCACAGGCGACGCCGCTGCCCAGGCACCTGCTCACCGGCGATGAGCCCAACCCGGCAATCGTCGTCGTGCGCAGCGAGCGCGGAGACTTCTCACGGGTCGACCTGACGACGGGCTTGATCAACGGACCGCTCACCGGCAAGTCGTCGGTGAGCGAGCTCCGCGTCGTCGAGGGCGGCTCGATGGTGTGCCTGTGCGTCGCCGAGTCCGGCAGCATCGGCGGCATGCCCACGGACATGACGGTCAGCCTCGACCGGTACGACGCCCGGGGCAAGCTGCAGTCCAGCACAGCGATCCAGCAGTTCTCGGGCGAGCCCGACCCACGCGACGAGTCGGTGTTCATCCCGGAGCGCCCGTCCCACGTCCTGGTCGACGTCGGCTTCAGCGATGACGGCCGGTACGGATTCGTCGGCTGGAGCTTCCGCGCCCACCCCGTGTGGCACAGCGGCGTCCTCGTCGTGGACCTGTCGAGCGGCCTCATCGTGGGCCGGCTCGAGCTGCCCGATTCGACCGACGGCGAGAATGACACGAGGCGGGTCGTCGACGCGCCGCACGTCGTCGGCACCATCCACACCGGCACCGTCCTCATCGCCCGGGGCTACTACGAGTGGACTCCGCCCGCGTCGCAGCAGCCGTCATACACGTTCGAGAACCACGTGTTCACGGCCTCGTTCGATACCGGCAGGCTCGCCGACGCGAAGCTCGTCCCCACGGCGAGCGACTGTGGTGGCAACGTCATCCGCGCCGGATCACTGCCCGAGGGCGCGTTCTGGCTGGCGTGCAGCAGCGGCGGGGCCCAGCTGACCGCGATCCGCCGGCTCGGCCCCGACAACTCACTCCTTGGCGACGTCCGGATCTCGGGCAGCGGCGGGGTCGACACGGACCCGACGGCGCTGAGCGCGGACGGTTCGAAGCTGTACGTCTGGGACCCGACGAGCGGCGTGCTGACGCGGGTCGACCTGGCCTCCGGTGACAAGACCTCGGGCAAGGGAACCGCCGTCGCGGACGAGGGTCCGCTCACCGCCCTGGGCAATTGGCTCGCCCCGACGATCGCCGCGAAGTCGTGGCTGCGCGGCGCCCTGGCGATCTCGCCGGACGGGACCCGCATCTACGCGATCGGGATCAAGGAAGGCACCGGCGATCGGGGCATGGCCGGATCGGCCGGCGTGTACGTGTTCGATGCCGCCACCCTCGAGCCGATCACGACCTGGCAGCCCACCGCCGACTATGTCTCGGTCGCGGTGAGTGCCGACGGCGCCTTGGTCTACGCCGCCGGCCTGCCCGGCGTCGACGCCTCCGGCGGGCTCAAGCTCGCCCAGCAGGCGTCGATCACGGTGTTCGACGCAACCGACGGCTCGATCCGACTGATCGCCGGCGAGCTTGGCGGGGATGCCCTGAGCTTCCTCTCGACGACGCTCAACTGAGGTCCGGCGCGCCGCTACCCTCCAGCGGTGCTGTCGACGGTCCGGACCCGAATCGGCGCAATCGCTGCCGAGGTCGATCGCTCGATCGCGATCCTGGCCCTCCTGTCGTTCGTCTCCCAGGTGGGCGTCTCGATCATGCTGCCGTTGCTGCCGCTGTATGCCGTGGCGGTCGGCGCGACGCCGGCCGAGGTCGGGCTCATGGTGAGTGCCTTCTCGGTGACGTCGACCGTCGGCCAGCTCACCTCGGGCTTCGTCAGCTCGCGAATCTCGGCGCGGCGCCAGATGCCGCTCGGCCAGGCCGTCTATGCAGCGGGCAACTTCCTGATCGCGACCACCACGGCCGCCGTTCCGTTGATCGCCTACCGGGCGTTCTCGGGCCTCGGCGGTGGCATGACGATCATCGCCGAGCGGCTGTACATCGCCCGGGTGACCGTCCAGGCGAGGCTCGCGTTCACGAACGGGGTCGTCTCGGCGGCGGGCTCGTCCGGTTCGGTGCTCGGTCCGCTGCTCGGCGCGGCGCTCGCTGTGCAGGACCTTCGCGTCCCGTTCGTCGTCGTCGGCGTCACGGCCACGATCGCGGGCGTGGCGGCATTCCTGTTCCTGCCCGCCGAGCGACCGGCGCCGGCGCCGGCGCGCGCCCTGCCGGAGGCCGCCGAGCTCGTCCCGGAGGTCGTCCCGGACGTGGCGCTCCGCGACGATGCCGCGCCGGCCCGGAGCCGCTGGTCCGACGTCCAGCCGCTCGTCCGGCTCGCCCTGTGGAGTCTCGCCTTCAACGCCTCATACGGCAGCTGGATCACGACGTTCGGCCCGTTCTCGAAGGATGTTCTCGGCCTGCCCCAGGTCTTCGTCCAGCTGTTCTTCGCACCATTCGGCCTGGGTGCGATCGTCCTCGGCCCGATTCTCGCCCGGCTCGCGGATCGCGCCGGCCGGCGGCGGATGGTTGCCTTCGGGACGGCGCTGGTGCTCACGAACACGCTGTCGCTCCTCGCCGGCGCGAACGTGGCGCTGCTGTACGCGACCGCGTTCCTCGCCGGTGGAGGTTTGGCCGCTGCCCAGTCGTCATGGTTCGCGCTGCTCGCGGTGGCAACCGACTCGGGCCGGCGCGGGCGGTCCTTCGGCCTCGTGAGCGCCCTCTCGAACCTGGGCATCATCGCCGGCGCGTCGATCGCGTCGAGCGCCTGGTCCACGATCGGGCTCGGTGGCGGGATGGTGAGCGCGTCGGTATTCCTGGTCGTGGCCATCGCGTCGCTGGCGCTCGTCCCGAGCGACCGCGCGCGGCGATAGACTCGTGGCCAGTCGACCCAGGTGTGGTCGGGCACGGGAGGACGTTCCGGGTGAGTCATCACGAGAAGGCCGGCGCGATGAAGAAGGCGGCTCCCGCCAAGAAGACCGCAGCGGCGAAGAAGACGACCAAGAAGTAAGGCGTCGGCCCTCGAAAGAGGGTCATTTCTTTTCCGGAAGGGGGCCGTGCGGGCCCCCTTTCGTCATGTCTCGGCGGTCGCGACGTTCCAGCGCTCGATGACCGGCTGTTCCCGCTCCCAGCCGAGCACCGAGATCGTGGCCGTGCCGAGCTCGAACAGGCGACCGTCGCGCACGGGCAGGTCGAGCCAGCGCGCGGTCAGGGCGCGCAGGACGTGGCCGTGCGCAAATGCGAGCACGTCACCCTTGCCTGCCCGGATGCGGGCGATCACCCGGTCGACGCGGGCGGCGACGTGGCGGGCGGTCTCGCCGTCCCGGGGGCCGTCGCGCCAGATGGTCCAGCCCGGCCGGTTGGCGCGGATCTCGGGCGTGGTCAGGCCTTCGTCGGCGCCGTAGTCCCATTCGAGCAGGTCCTCGGTCAGCTGGACACGGTCGGCGAACCCGGCGAGCTCGGCGGTCCTGAGCGCGCGCTGCTTGGGGCTGGACAGGATCAGGCTGAAGTCGTGGACCGCGAGGAGCGCGCCGATCCGCCTGGCGTCATCACGGCCGCGACGGGTGAGGGCGACGTCCGTTCGGCTTGTATGCCGGCCGAGCCGCGCCCACGTGGTCTCGCCGTGGCGGACGATCCACAGCTTCGGCGGCTCCATCGCCGGAGCGTACGTCAGTCGGGGATGGCCGCGATGAGGTCCTCGATTGCCGCTTGGAGCGCCTCGGAACGCTTCTTGTCGAGGTGCAGCCTGCGAACCCGGTCCTGGAGGTCGAGCGCGGTCGCCCGCGCGCCGTCGTAGTCGCCGGCGCGAAGCTGCGAACCGATGCGCAGTGCCAGGTCGTCGAGGTCGTTCGCCTCGCCGCCGTTGAGGCCATCCTTGCCGCCGCGCGCGCTGTCGATCGCCGTGAGTACGGTCCGCAGCGCCTCGAGGGCCGGACCGGCCGGGTCCGCTGTCGGGCTGGGGCTGGGCGCCGGGCTCGGCGATGGGCTCGCGAGGCTCGGGGATGCGCCCGGGGTCCCACTCGCGAGGGTGGGCGTCCCGCTCGCCCCACCCCCAGCCGCCTGCCACAGCGAGACCAGGGCCGACAACGCGAGCGCGCCGAGGCCGATGAATGCGAGCGCGAGCACCGCCGTGCCCAGCGGGAGCGACCGCCGCCGGGCCACTCGACGCGGCACCGGTCCCGTTCGCCGACCGGGCATGGCCGGCGGCACTCTCGTCGGCAGCGCGGCGACGATCTGGGTTGTTTCGTCGAGCGGGTCGATCGGAACGGCTTCGCCGAGCACCGCGGCCGCCGTAGCCGGTACGGCCGACTCGAGCGCGGCTGCGTTGGGCGCTCTGTCGAGGGCTGCGACGAGCCCGGCGGTGAAGGCGTTCAGCGACGGCCTCACGGCGGGCTCCTCCGACAGGCCGCCGCCGACGACATCGTCGAAGGCGCCGGCCAGCCTCGGACTCACCTCCGAGACGCGCGGCATCGCCGTGGCAGCGGTCGTGGCCAGGGACGTCAGGGAGTCGGCCTGCCGCGGGGCGCGGCCGGTGAGGCCGTGAAACGTCGTCGCCGCAAGGGCGTACACGTCGCTCGCGACCGTGGCCTGGTCGCCGCGGACGAGCTCGGGCGCCATGTACGCGGGCGTCCCGATCGCGGTCCCGGGCGCGGTCAGGGTGTCGTAGCCGGCCTTGTCCCCGGATTTGGCGAGCCCGAAGTCGGCGAGCTTCGGCCGACCGCCCGTGAACAGGATGTTGGCCGGCTTGACGTCCCTGTGGATCAGGCCGCGGCGGTGCAGCTCGCCCAATGCCGCGGCAACGGAGATGACGATCGGGATGAGCTCGCCCGGCTCGAGCGGGCCCGTCGCCTCGATGCGGCTCGCGAGGCTGCCGCCGTCGCACAGCTCCATGACGTAGAACGGCTCACGCCCGGCTTCGGGATCGCCGCGCTCGACGTCGAAGATGTCGGCGACGTTGGGATGCGCCACCGAAGCGAGGATCCGGGCCTCGCGATCGAACCGTTCGGCAAGCGATGCGTCGCGCGCGAGGTTGGGCAGAAGGACCTTGACCGCGACCTGGCGTTCGAGCCGGAGGTCGGTCGCCGCGTACACGGTCGCCATGCCCCCGGCGCCGAGGACACCATCGATCCGGTAGCGGTCGGCCAGCAGATCCCCGACGGCAGGCACGGCGGGCAGCCTACTCGACTCGAAGCGAGGACCCCACGGGACGATGGTCGCGGCGAGTACTGCGCCGCTCGCGCGGCTCCAGGAAGTCCGGTGGCGCCTACTCCGCGTACTGGAGCGGCGTCACCGCAAAACCTTCCGGGAGGGCCACGCCGGTGGCGTGATTCGGGCAGTAGCCGTTCGGCACCTTGTCGAGGTACTGCTGGTGGTAGTCCTCGGCGAAGTAGAACGGCGGCGCGGGCGGGCCGACGATCTCGGTCTCGATCTCCCCATAGCCTGCCGCCGACAGCTGGCGCTGGTACATCGCCTTCGACGCCTCGGCGGCGGCGCGCTGGGCCTCGTCGTGCACGAAGATCGCCGAGCGGTACTGCGTGCCGACGTCATTGCCCTGGCGCATGGCCTGGGTCGGGTCGTGGCTCTCCCAGAAAACCTTCAGAAGCCGCTCATAGCTGGTCTTCGCGGGGTCGAACACGACGCGAACCGACTCGGCATGCCCGGTGTACCCGGTACAGACCTCCTTGTACGTGGCGTTGGGCGTGTAGCCGCCCTGGTAGCCGACGGCCGTGGTCCACACGCCGGGCTGCTCCCAGAAGGTCTTCTCCTCGCCCCAGAAGCAACCGAGCGCGAACTCCGCGACCTGGAAGCCATCCGGATAGGGTCCGGCGATCGGCGTGCCGAGAATGGTGTGCCGCTTCGGCTCGAGGATTGGCTCGGTGCGACCCGGGAGCGCATCGGCGGCGGTGGGCATCTTGGGCTTCAGGAACGAGAACATGGGGCGCTGGACTCCTCGTCGGTCTGCGGTGACAGGCCGAATCCTACGCGGCAGCCATGACGCGACCGTGTCGGGGTCGATCGATCAGCGGTTGCCCGATCGACTGAGCGCGCCGACGACCAGCGCCCCGCCGAGGACGATCAGGACGCCGGGGAGGACGAGGGCGGAGTCGATGTTCAGGTAGCGATTCACGAAGAACCAGCCACCCAGCACGATCAGGACGAGCCCGAACACCACCGCGCCATTGCCACTCCGCTGGGCTCGAGCCGCTCGCCGCGCCTCGCGCCGGGCATACCTGTCGTCGGCCGAGGGGTCCGCGGTCGAACCTGCCCCCGCGGTTGCGTCCGCCGTGCCGCCACCGGCACGGGACGAAGCCCCTGCCACGCCACCGACGGGCTCCTCGGGGATCACGATCGCCGCGACGATGTAGAGCAGGAACCCGATGCCGCCGGCGAGCACGAGGAGTGCCCAGACGAGGCGTACCAGTGATGGGTCGAGGTCGAGCCAGTCGGCCATACCGCCGGCGACCCCGAAGAGCATGCGGTCGGTTCGGGACCGGTACAGACGTTCACGCACGACAGGTGCCTCCAAGTCGCAGCTCGAAGCTGCCCGCGTTTGCCGTCACGTGCAGCTCCGCGGCCGGTTCCAGCACGTTGAAGCTCGAGCTCGTCCAGGTCGACTCGTCGACCTTGATCAGGCCGGCAGCCGTGAAGTTGTTCGAGCCCAGGGTTCCGGACCAGCTGACGCGGATCGGCGTGCCGGCCGGCATGCACAGCTGCAGTGAGCCCGCATTCAGCGAGAGGTTCACGTTGCGCGACCCACCGTCGAGCGTGATCGCGGCGGCGCCGGCGTTCACGGTGGTGTTCACATCGTCGGCCCGGGCCACCGCGCCCATGTCGAGATCGAGCTTGCCCGCGTTGAGCGTCACGGTCGCGGAGCTGACCGACGCGCCCGTCAGGTCGACGATGCCCTCGCCGGCGTTCAACGTCAGCCCGAGACTGATGCTGGGGGTCCGCGGCAGGATCAGGCTCCAGTTGGAACGGCCGGCGCCGGGGAAGCCGGTCGTGTCGTCGGGCTCGATCGAGACCGAGTCCGTCGTGCTCGCGACCCGCGGGCCGCGGCCGTCGCGATCCGACCCGGTCAGGCTCCACGTGGAGCCGTCGCCGGTGCCGACCTTGAGCGAGCCGCAGTTGAAGTCGAGGTTGACCTGGGCGGTCGCGCCGAGGTCGCCCGTGCGGTCCGGGAACGCGCTCGTGGGCCCACTCCCGGAACAACCTGTGGCGAAGGGCAGGCCGCTCGCGCCGGTCGCGATCAGCCCGCCGCCCATCACGCCGAAGGTGATCGCGGTCAGCGCCCCGCCGACCCACTCGAGCGGCGTGCTGCGCAGCAGCAACCCGATACCCCAGGCGATGAGCAGCAATGGCCACAGGTTCGCCCACTGCCCGACGACCGATTCGCTCAGGACATTTGCTCGGACGGCGAGTGGAATCCCGCCGACGAGGATGAAGAACAGGCCCCAGCCAAGGAGCCGCCGATCGACATGCATGTGGCGCGCCTCCTCCCGCCCCGCGACACGAGCGTGCGCCCACGATAGCGGCGCTGCCGCAGGTCGAGGAGCACCGAACGGCACGTCCTGGGGGTGCGAATGGCACCCGAAGGTTCGATGGCGGCTGGTTCCAGGTGCTGCCTGGATGCTAGTCTCGCCTCGGCGTGGGAGGGCAGAGCCGGTGAGCGAAGCCATGCTCGATCGCCCGATGGGCGGAGCAGAGGCGACCTTGGGCGCCGACGCGCTGGGAGCGACGGAGCCCGTGCGAGAGCGCGCGCCGCTCGATCTCGACGACACCCCTGCGCACGACGGTCAGCCACAGCCGACGAACCCGCGCCGCCGGCGACACATGGACGAGGCGGCGGCCATCCGCAACCTGCCTCGCGGTGACCTGTCCGAGTTCCAGCGTTCGTTCCGGCACTGGTTCTCGCGAGTGCTCGCCAAGTCGGTCATGAAGACCTGGTTCCGGATCACGGTCGTCAACCCCGATGGGTTCCTCCGCGAGCCCGGGTTGTACGTCTTCAATCACCTCAGCTGGATGGACACCCTGCTCGTCATCGCGGTGATGCCCGTCAGACCGCGCCTGTACATGTTCGGCCCGAAGCAGGCCGACATCCGATCTGGCGGTCGGAACCGGTTCATGTGGTGGACCGGGATCCCGATCCCGTTCAGCCCGAACAAGGACGACATGCTCACCTCGGTGAAGCGAGCGCAGGCAGTGTTCGATTCGGGTGGCGTCCTGGCGATCGCCGCCGAGGGCGCGATCCACGTCCACGAAGGCGACCTCCTGCCGTTCGAGGAGGGGGCCGCATACCTCGCCCTGCGAGCGGGCGTGCCGATCGTGCCGCTCGCGATCACGGGCACGTCGTGGGCGCACTTCCGGGGCAGGATCCTGGTCCGGTTCGGCGAGCCGATCCGGACCGAGGGCCGGCCGACGCGGGGGGCAGTCGCCCGCTTCACGGCGCTGACGTGGCATTCGCTTCGGGCGATGGTCGCGAACGATCGTGACCTGCCGCCGCCTGGACCCATCGGGCGCTGGTTCACCGACATGTTCAACGACTGGGGTCCGGGTGGGCGTGCCGCCGCCTCGCTCAAGCACGGTCCCGATCCGGCCGACGTGCCGTACAGCCCGGCGGGTGCCGGCGCGGAGTAGGCGGGCTCCAGGGGGAGGCCTCTGGCATACTCGGCCGCGATGAGCGGCACCGGGCTTTCAGCCAATCCCAGGGAGTACCGGAAGCGCCTGGCCGATCAGTCCGACGGCCAGATCGACGCGTGGGTCTCGGAGCTCATGCGCGACGTCGTCAAGCGGCGGGGGATCGTGAAGGTCGTCACCGACTTCCGGTCGGCGGCGAAGCTCAGCGAGGCTGAATTCGAACGTGTGTTCGCTTTCGGTGGCGGCGCACCGCGGACGCTGGGCCGAGACGCGGGCGGCCACCTCGTCGTCCCGACGATCAGCCTGTGGGCGCTCGTCCCGGGAATCCGCGGACTCGTACCGGACAGCCGGGGCCGGTTGATCGAGTACCTCGTCAGCAACTTCAACGAGCTCGTCTACGTCTGACGCGGCCACACGGCCGGGATCCCCTCGACTACTCCTCGGGCTGATCCGGCTCAGCCACGCGTTCCCCTCGCTCCTGAACGCGCTGGCCACCGGCGCGATCGCGCTGCTCGCCGGCGGAGACGTGGCCACGGCCCTCCGTCTCGCGGCGTCGATGCTGTGTCTCCAGGCATCGATCGGGACCGTGAACGACCTGGCCGACGCGGAGGTCGATCGGGTGGGCAAGCCCGCCAAGCCGATCCCGGCCGGGCTCGTATCTCGGAGCGGGGCTCGCGGATGGGCCGGGGTGACCCTGGCGGCAGGCGTGGCGCTTGCCGCGCCATCCGGCATCGGAGCCGTCGCCATCGCGGTACTCGGAGTGGGCCTGGGCTACGCGTACGACGTCCGGCTCTCACGGACGAGCCTGGCCTGGCTGCCGCTCGCGTTGGCGCTGCCGCTCCTGCCAGTCTTCGCCTGGCTGGGCGCGACCGGGCACATCCCGAACGCGCTCGGCGCGCTCATTCCGGCCGCCGTCGCCGCCGGGACAGGCCTGATCATGGGGAACGGGCTCGTCGACATCGAGCGGGACAGGCTGGCAGGGAAGGCAACCATTGCCGTGAGACTGGGCCGCGATCGAGCGTGGTCGCTCCACGGGCTGGCGTTCGTCGCCGCCATCGCAATCGCCTATGCGCTCGCGCCAGTCCTCCCCGGGCCGGACGGAACGGGGGAGCGGCTGACGACGCTGGTGGGGCTCGCCAGCGCCGCCGGTCTACCGGCCGGCGCGGTCGTCATCGCCGTCGGCGCCGCGCTC
>Ga0070707_100004860_pt1 | contig 12591 bp, 14 predicted proteins | sample KBSK5502metaG_FD_65468 | JGI IMG/M metagenome (GOLD analysis project Ga0070707, IMG submission 65468) | Corn, switchgrass and miscanthus rhizosphere microbial communities from Kellogg Biological Station, Michigan, USA - KBS K5-50-2 metaG | ecosystem: Host-associated > Plants > Roots >... | reverse complement strand
GACGTGAACAGATTGGGCTTCCATCTTTTTTGGCCCGTCTCGCTCGTCCCGCCTGTCGCGCGCGCGACGAAGGTTTTTCAGCATCCTGATAGTACTCGCCTGGTGCTCAAAGGGTCTATATAATCACGCCATGTTGTGGCGTGCGATGATTGTCATGGGCTGTCTACTACTTGGCTCGTCCGGGTGGAGCCGTGCGGCCGAGCCGGTCGAGTTGGATGTCCGTACGGAACCCACTGGCGGCGTGCGGGCGACGGCCACGATTCTCTTTCCGGTGGAACCCGCAATCATTCAGCGAATACTGACCGACTATGCCCATTGGCCTGAGCTCTTCGACATACGGATGCGGATGGCGGAGGTACGGGTGCAAGACGGTAAGGCGTTCACGGATATTCGGATCGACCATGCCCTGCTCCCAGGAGAGCGGCGCCTCTTGAGTGAGACGAGGGCCCTGCCGACCGGTGGGTTGCTGACGGAATTGAAGGGGGGTGACTTCAAGCAGTACCGCCGGTTCTGGAAACTCACCCCTGTCGATGGTGGGGCCCATACAAGAGCCGAGTTTGAACTGCTCTTCGAGATTGATTCGAATATGCCGGATTGGATGGTTGCCTTGGCGTTGAGGCGAGATCTGGAAACGCATTTTCGAATGATGAGGGAAAAGGCGCTCGCGCAGCAGGAGTTGCAGACGGGGCGATCACAGTGAGGGCTGGCGTATCTCAGGCTTGCAGGCTGCGGGAAAACTATCGTCGCGCGCGAGACAGGCGAGACGAGCGAGGCGGGCCAAACAAGATGGAAGCCCAATCTGTTCACGTCACGCCTTTCTCGCCTGTCTCGCGCTTCACGCGCCACGGTCTATGGCCGCTGGCGGACTTTTGCAGCATCCTGCTACAGAGGAAACGTGAATTGGGACAGCTCAGCGTTCTCGAGGCCCTGCTTCACCAGAGCGCCAATATCGAACATTCGTTCGACCTTTTGAATGTCATCGAGTTTGGTTTTCGTGCTGGGGTGCAGCGGGGTGAAGAGTGAGCAGCAGTCTTGATCCGGTTCAATCGATATGGCGAAAGTGCCGATACGCTGAGCCTGGTCGGTGATTTCCACCTTGTCCATGCCGATGAGCGGGCGCAGGAGCGGCAACTCTGCCGCCTCTTCAATGACCGTCAAGTTCTCCGGTGTTTGCGAGGCCACTTGCCCTAAGCTGTCTCCCGTGACGAGTCCCCAACAGTGTTCGCGTTTAGCTAACTCCTGCGCGATGCGGATCATAACGCGTCGGTAGAGCACCACGCGAAACGGGGCCGGCGCATTCGCTACAATGTCGCGTTGAATCTCTCCAAACGGGATGACATAGAGCTTCGACCTGTATTGATGGGCCGTAAGGGTCTGCACGAGTTCGCGTACTTTCTCTTCCGAGGCACGGCTTACCAGCGGTCGGCCTGAGAAGTGGACAAAGAGGGCTCGGCAGCCGCGCTTCATCATGCGATAGGCTGCGACCGGAGAATCGATCCCTCCGGAGATCAGGCAAGCGACTTTCCCGCTGACACCCACCGGCATTCCGCCCGGCCCCTGAATCTTTTCGATCGCGTAGTAGACCTCTTTGGAGAGCAGTTCGAGATACACCGTGAGGTCGGGATCTTTCAGGCTGACATTTTTGCCGGTTCCTTCACGGATGGCAGTGCCGACGTCCCGCGCTACCTCCATAGAGGTCAGAGCCAGGCGTTTGTCGGCTCGTTTCGCCGATACGCGAAAGGTGGAAAATGATTCCGATCGGAGCGCGTCGATGATCGCTTTGCTGAGCGCTCCCAGGTCTGGATGGGCCAGATCGAGCGGCAACCCATGGGCCAGCGAAAAGTTGGCGATTCCGAAGACTCGTGCGAGCCGTTCTTTGACGGCCTGGTCCGGAACCGTGTCAGGCAGAACCACGCGAATCCGGCTGCGAAGATTTTCGACCCGTCTGACGCCGAGGTCCTTCAGTGTCCATTGAATATTGCGTACGAGCCGCTCCTCGAAATATTCCCGGTTGCGGCCTTTGAGGGCGAGTTCGTGGTAGTGGACGATGGCGCAACGCATGGTTAAGGCCGTGAGACGTGAGGGGTGAGGCGTGAGGGGTTGAGCGATATGTTCGTGGTCTGTGGGCGGCCATTCTTCTTGAGATGGCGCAGCAACCCACTCAACATTTTGTCGATCCGCTCAATCTGGCTATCAAGCTTTTCCCAGTCCCCATCGGGAACATAATGGAGGCGTCGGGCGATCTCTATGTGAGTATCCAGTTCACTAAGAGACCCTTGAGCGATGTGGATGTAGTTTGCAAATTCCTTCTTCGTTTGCCGTGCCGCACCTTCGGCGATATTGCTTGGAATACTTGTGGCTGCCCTACGCAGTTGACTGATGAGAGCAAATCGCTCTTCTTTGGGAAGCCCTTCCGTCACTTGATAAATAGCCATGACAAGATCGACTGACGAATTCCAAGCGTCAAGGCGCCGATGTGGCTTCTCCATTCGGTGTCTTCCTACCCCTGACGCCTCACGCCTTACCCCTCACGGCTCTCAAGAAATCGTTCGGCGTCGATGGCGGCCATGCAGCCGGAGCCGGCGGCAGTCACGGCTTGGCGGTATGTCGAGTCTTGGACATCGCCGGCGGCGAAGACTCCCGGTACGTTCGTGGCAGTTCCCTGTGTCGTGCGGATGTACCCCTTGGCATCCATGTCTAATTGGCCGCTAAAGAGATTGGTGTTAGGACGGTGTCCAATCGCGACGAAGACACCCGCGCAAGGCAGCTCTGCGACCTTGCCAGTCACCAGATTCTTGACTCGCACGCCTGTCACCACGTCATTCCCAAGAACGTCTTCGACGACCGAGTTCCACACAAATGTGATCTTCTCGTTCTTCACCGCGCGGTCTTGCATGATTTTGGACGCTCGAAGCTTGTCGCGCCGATGGACGATCGAGACCCTGCTGGCGAACTTGGTGAGGAAGGTCGCTTCCTCCATCGCGCTGTCGCCGCCGCCGACGACAATCAGTTCCTTTCCCTTGAAGAAAAACCCATCGCAGGTGGCGCAGGTTGAGACGCCGTGTCCCGTGAGGCGCGTCTCGTTCTTCAACCCGATCTGAATGGCCGACGCGCCGGTCGCAAGGATGAGGGTCTTGGTTTGCACTGTGTGTTCGCCGTCGATCGTGAGCGTGAACGGACGTGGTGTGAGCGCAACAGCTGTGACATGGCCGGTGAGGAACTCCGTTCCGAATCGTTCCGCCTGTGCCCGCATTTCTTTCATCAACTCCGGGCCCATGATGCCCTTGGCAAAGCCAGGATAGTTCTCGACTTCTGTTGTCGTGGTCAGTTGTCCGCCGGATTGCCAGCCTTCAATGAGCAGGGGCGAGAGATTCGCCCGTGCCGCATAGACCGCGGCGGTGAGTCCAGCCGGCCCCGAGCCAATGATCACGACATTTCGCATGAGCAAAATTTAACACAGAGGGTGGAGGGAATGCACGGCAGAGGGCTAGGCGAGGAGGCGGAGGCTGCTGAATAACTGGCCGACTTGCTTGCGGAGAGACGGGCGAGAGAGGGTCCCATTTAACACGTGGTCCGCTCGTTGGATCTTCTTTGCCAAGGGCATTTGGCTGCGGATGCGGCGCAACGCTTCGGCGCGAGAGAGGCCGTTTCTTTTCTTGAGGCGGGCGATTTGGGTGTTGCGGTCGACAGTGACCACGATGATTTTGTCGACGCGTTTGTCTACGCCGGCTTCGAAGAGGAGCGGCACTTCGTAGATGACCACAGCATGGGGTTTGCGTTTGGCGATCCGACGCACGAGTCGTTGTTGCTCGCGGGCGACGCGGGGGTGGATAATGCGTTCGAGTTGTCGGCGTTTCTTCGGATTGTGGAAGACGATGCTTCCGAGGGCTTGGCGGTCGAGCGAGCGATCCTGGTTGAGGACTATCTTCCCAAATAGTTTGACGATGGCTCGCCAGGCCGGTTTACCTGGCTCGACGACCTGTCGCGCCAGCAGGTCGGCATTGATCACCGCCGCACCGCCTTGCTTGAACATCTTGGCGACGGTGCTCTTGCCGGTGGCGACGCCGCCTGTGAGGCCGACCAAAATCATGGGTGCGGAGCATAACACGCAAGTTGTCGCCTCACAAACAACCTAGCCCGCATTATTCACGAAGACTTCTACTGCAACCGCCGATACGCCGTTGCGACAAGCCTGACGGCGGGCGGGCTCGCCGCTCAGTCGGTCAACATACTGTTTCAAGTATGCCTTCCTCCTTCACGGCTCCGCGCGCCCGTCTCGCCTGGCGTCTCGGCGGTTTCGTCACGAACTCTCGTGAATAATGCGGGCTTGATTGACTTCCGGCGGGGGAGGCCTGTATGAGATCTTGCATGAAACCGCTTGTGGTTATATGGCTGATGGCGGCGCTTGGGTTCTGGGGCTTCAGCCTGGTGTGGGCTGATGAGGGGCCACCACTTGGTCCTCGGACCATTGTGGTCGCGCTGGATGGAACAGGTGATTTCGTTTCTCTTCAGGAAGCGGTCGATGCCGCCAGGAAAGGCGACACCGTCTTTGTCAAGCCGGGCCAGTATCCTCAGGACGTGACCATTCACAGCAAAGAGAAGATCAAGCTCGTCGGGGCTGGAGTGGATCAGGTGACGATTCTGGGGCGTGATATCGTGGTGGGCGCTCTCCATGTGGGCAAGTGGCCCTATGGGGCGACAGACATTGAAATCAGCGATATGACCATTAATGACCAAGGGGGGCATGCCGTCGGTCTCTTCAATGGGCAAGGGATTGTCCTTCGCCGGATCAAGATCAATGGCATGTTGTTCAGCCAGCAAGTCCACGATGTGCGGGTCGAAGATTGTGTTATCGGGGGGAGCGAGACGACCGGCGCTCAGTTTGCCGATTCAGAAGCCGTCCTCATCGGGAATTTTATTCATGATAACGATCATGGCGTCTCGATTGCCGGAAAGTCGAATGTGCGGTTGGAGCGAAACGTGATTACCCGAAGTCTTTTTGAAGCCGTCGTTGTCAGCGACCGTGCCCGAGCCGTGCTGGTGAGCAATACCTTGGTCAAGAATGGTGGCGGCGCAGCGTTTCTCGGGCAATCCCAGAGTGATGTCACCGGCAACGTGGTTGGGCTGAATCGAAGGGGTTTTGTGATTGCCCCATCCAGTCAGACCACCACCTCTTTCAATGCGTTCTACAACACGGATGGTGATTATCTGCGGGTGGGTAATCCGAACCAACCGGCTCCGGAACTCAAAGCCCAGTCAGATATTACCGGCGACCCGTACTTTGTTGACCCAGGGCATGACGATTTTCGCCTGCGTCTCGATACGCCGCTTCTCAAGATCGGTCGTTTCCCATACCTCGGCGCCCTTGCACCTGCCTCAACCGCTGCACGTCGATCGACTGAAAAGTAGCCTGCAATCAATACGATAGGCCTTTCCCTCAGGGCACTGACTTCCATGTGCTATGCTACTTGTACGTCGTAAATCAGTTAGGTGATGAGTCTCTGGCGTAGGGATTGCTGATCCAACTGTCAGAGAAACAGGAGGCGACCGTGGCAAGTTACCGACAAGAGCTGGAAAAGCCTGGAGCTGACGGGATTCCGTCGCTCGACGACGTTGAATCAGGCAAGCTGCTCGGAGCCGTCCTCCCTATGTCCGAAAAGGCGCAGATCCAGATGCGTAATAGTATCGAAGTAATCGATTACCTCCTCAATCAAGAACGCGTCGTCTGGAGCTAACGACCGCGTTCGCCACTTCCTGAATCCCCGATCCAAAGTCGCCATCTTGACAGGCCCTCTCGCGCCTTCGTACGCTCGTTGCCCTAGATCTTTCCTTTCTAACCAGGAGACACACCGATGGCATGCGTTCACATGCATCATAGGCGTTCTGTGACTATGGCGTACCGGCTCATGATCGCAACGGCGTTCGTGATGCTGATGCCTTATACGGTGCCGGCTTCTGATGAATTGCCGAAAGAGGCAGTCTTGCCGATGGGTCTGGCCGGCAAGGCGATCCAGGCATCGTTGGATGCCTGCAACAAAGATGGCTACCGGGTGAGCGTGTCGGTCGTGGATCGAGCCGGCGTGCTTCGCGCCATGGCCCGAGCCGATGGGGCCGGACCGCATACGGTCGATAGTAGCAGGAAGAAGGCCTATACTGCGGCTAGTCTCCGCCGTCCTACGACCGAGCTGGCTGAGCTGATCAACAGGGTGCCGACCTTGCAAGCTCTTCGTGAGGTGAACGATCAGGTGCTGATGCTCGGGGGCGGACTCCCGATCGAGATCGGCGGTGAGATCGTCGGAGGGATTGGCGTTGGTGGGGCACCTGGTGCACACCTCGACGATGCCTGTGCTCAAGTAGGGCTGGAAGCGATTGGCGCAGCACCGAAAGTTCCAGCGCCCAAGTGAGGCGCCAACACTGGTTGGCTGCCATTGGGAGCGTGGCAATGCTCTGTGGTGCTTGCAACAGCAGCGCCCCCGAACCGGCATCTGTGGAGATCCCTTCGGCACAGGCGCAGCTTACCATTACTCGAGCGGCGACCGATCTCTTCCTCTCTCGGCACAGTCTCACATTGAGGCTCGAGGGAGCGGGAGGCTGCTCGTCTTCAACGGAGCTGTTCCCCAATACGGGGTATGTGAGCCGACGGAATCTCTATCAAGCGGGAGCGGGTTTGCTCTATGTGGTGGGCCAGTTCGATGCCCGCGTCATCGACCCTCTACACTGCACGATCACGCTCGTCGAGTTTCGTACCCTCGATCGCTACGTGACCTTCCTCGGCAGCTTCGACGAGAACGAGCAGAAGCGCTGGACCTACTTTCCCGCCAGTCAGCGGTCAGAACTCCCCTTTGAAAAGCGGTGATGGATGGGGACGACGAACCGTCATGAATATTGTGGACTACTCTGAGCTCCGGTCTTTGAAGGTGAGTTCAGAGACGGCGGACTTGTCCAGCTCGCCCTTGCCGAGAGCGACCAGTCGCAGGTATTGATCGTAGGTCGCTTGAGCTAACGGGACGCTGAGCCCGGCGGTCTTCGCTAACGCGAGGGCGATGCCCGAGTCCTTGGCTGCATGGGCAGCCGAGAAGTAGCAGTCATGGGCGCGGTTCTGCATATCCTCGCCGTCCGTCTCTAATACGCGTGACGCGGCACCCGTTTGGGCGAAAATGTCTCGCAGCATCGTCAGGTCGAGGCCGAGTGCTGTTCCAAGCCCAAGTCCTTCTGCCAGTGCGGCCGTATTGCAGTTCATCACCATGTTGACGAGGGCTTTGACCTTCGCGGCCTCTCCTGCCGATCCGATATAGCGGAGGTGTGCGCTCAATTTTTCCAAGAGCGGCTTCGCTGACTCGAACACATCCGGACGCCCACCACACATGAGATATAACGTGCCTTGGCGCGCCTGCGTGATGCTGCTGGCCATGCAGGCTTCGAGGCTCTGGCCTCCACGTTGCGTCACCAGAGTTTCGACGTCGACGTGCACAGCCGGCGAGAGGGTGGCGCAGTTGATGAAGAGCCGGTCCTTGGCGTGGCAGAGAAGACTCTCCGTGGCAGTCGCGGAAAAGATCTGGCGCATCGCAGCGTCATCAGACACGACAGTGAGAATAATGCCTGCGAGTTCTGCGACGCGGGCAGGGGTCGCAGCCGCTTCACAGCCTAACTCGGTCGCAAGGTCGGTGGCCGTGGCGCGATCCCTATCGTATACGGCTGCGATTGTTTCCTGATGATCCCGCAAACGCCGGGCCATGTTAGCCCCCATCCGTCCGACTCCCACGAAGCCGATCCTCGAATCAGCCTGCCTCATCACGCTTGCCCCTCCATTCGTGTTAGCATGCGCTCGCTCGCGCGAGTGTAGCATACCGATAAGGAATCGATGACAAGGATGTGACGGAGGTTCATGCGTGCATCAATCCATTGTCGGATTTCACGTGGACGAATATGGTGATTGGGTGGCCGATCTACAATGCGGCCATGGTCAGCACGTGCGTCACCAGCCACCGATGACGAATCGGTCTTGGGTCGTGACAGAGGATGGCCGGAGACAGCATCTCGGAGAGACCTTGAACTGCAAGAAGTGTGACGAAGCGAGCGGTTGATCCCGCAGGATGCTGGAAAAGTCCGCCAGCTTCGTTCTCGCATCGTTCAGACCCTCAACGGACCCCAGAGGGTATGCCTCGGGGCTTCACTCGCTGCGGCCTTGCTGGAGGACATTTTTGAGCATCCTGCGGTGTCGTGTCCTGTTGTCTCAGACATGCGGACCATTGAAGTTACTGGCGCACGACGATAGTCATTCCGCATTCTATTATTCGATCGTGGTGACATTCGGGGAAGGTGCTGCTGTCATGTCGAGGCCGGGTCCTGACCAGGGTTGCAGGCGCGAACCTTCATAGCGGTAGCCACCCGTAACGGGATCACTGGCCAGCAAGAGCGGGGTGTCGAGGTCGAGCACGTCGAAGCCGCCGAGTCCCAGGACCAGGCTGAGGGAGCAGCCCATGGCAATCCGTGTTTCGACCATCCCGCCGATCATCAACTTGAGGCCGGACGCTTTGGTGAAGGAGGCAATCTCCACGGCTTCGGCGACGCCGGTCTTCATGATTTTGATGTTGATGTAGTCAGCCGCGCCTCGGACAACAACCTCTTGTGCATCCGCGAGTGAGCGGACCGATTCATCCGCCGCAACGGGAATGCCGGTCTCTCGACGGATTGCCGCCATGCCGTCGAGGTCGTCCCGCAACACCGGCTGTTCAAGCAGCACCATCGTCCCGCCATATTTCTTCACCCCCTGTGCAAACTTCAGGCAGTCTTGGCGCGAGAAGCCCTGGTTACCATCGCCGATGAACGAGATGCCTGGGAGTGCGCGATGCACGGCTTCCAGACGGCGGATGTCGCTCTCGACATCCTTGCCGACCTTCATTTTGAAGAGGCGAAACCCCTTCGCATACCATCCGCGCGCCAGGACAACGGTCTTGTCGAGGTCGGTGATAGGAATCGTGATATCCGTCTCTCGCGCTCGCACATCCGCGCCCCCCCAAAGTTCCCACATCGGGATGTTCGACGCATGGCAGTAGGCATCGATGACGGCGGTTTCTAGTCCGCAACGTGCGGCCGGATGAGTGAGTGCCTGTTCAGATAGCCACAGCCCGATCTCCTTGTAGCCTGCGGCTGAGCGACCAAGGACGGTTTTGCCGAATTGGTGGAGTGCTATAAGGCAGCCCTCGCGAGTTTCTCCCCCAACTTCAGGAAACGGCGCCGCTTCCCCATAACCCTGTGAGCCATTGGCCAGGGTGACTCGCAGAAAGACATTCTCCGCAACCGTTCGTGCGCCGGTGGCGACGACAAAGGGGTCGGTGATGGGCACATCCACCGGCCAGAATTCCACCTTGCGTATGGTGCCCGACATGTCGTGCATTGGAAAGAAAAAGGGCCTGCTCCTTAGTAGATTGATAAACGTTGGCCGAACGGGCGCATGAATCTTTGAGCAAGGGTTCTCGTCAATGGAAGGAGACGAAAGGTGCAGGTCGGCTAGATGGTCTCACCCATAGCGATCATTCTCCCAGGGGAAGGCGCTGTTCGAGTAGCCCCGCACTTCCCAGAACCCCTTTTCATCCTTATCCGAAAATGTAATCTCCTTCACCCACTTGGCGCCTTTCCAGGCATAGCGCTTTGGCACGATGACTCGCACCGGCCCGCCATGTTCTTTCGCGAGGGGTTTGCCGTTCCATTTGTACGTCAGGAGCACGTCCCGATCGTCACAGGCTTCAAGCGGCAAATTGGTGCTGTAGTCGTCGAACGATTTGAAGAGGACGAACTTCGCCGAAGACAGCGGCTTCACCACGGACAGAATGTGTTTGAAACTGACCCCTTCCCACTCGTTGTCGAACCGGCTCCAGCTCGTCACGCAGTGGAAGTCCGAGACGTCATTGAACTGGGGCTGGGCGAGAAACTCTTCCCAGGTCCACGTGATGGGATTAGCCACGAATCCGCCGATGGTGAGTTTCCATTCCGAGAGTGGAATGTGAGGCTTTTGACCGAGGTCGAGCACAGGCCAGGTTTCGACGAGATGCTGTCCCGGTGGCAGGCGGGCATCCCCTTCGTAAAACACTTCCCGTTCTTCACCGCCACGCCGGGCCTTCGCCCACTGTTCCTTCGTCTTGGTTAAACGACTAGATTCATCCATATGTTGGCCTCCACGGACAGAGTAGGACAGGAGGCTGGGACCTTACAAGTAGGAAAAGCAGGACTATGAAGGGGGTTGTTGTTTGAGAAGCCTGTCGATCACAGCTTGAAACTCGGCAAAGGGTCGAGCCCCCACCAAGGGGCGGCCGTTGATGAAAAACGTCGGCGTGCTGGTAATCCCGAGCGTGAAGCCATCGTGAAGGTCTTTGGCCACTTCTTCGCGATAGCGTCCTGTATTCAAACAGGTCGCAAAGGTGTCCGGCTGAAGTCCCAGTTCCTTCGCCAGAGCAGGAAAGTCCCATCCCTTCCCTGGGGTTTGTCTGTCAAACAGGATGTCGTGGTACTCCCAAAACCTGCTTTGCTCTCCCGCGCATTGGGCAGCTTCAGCGGCCTGTGGCGCGTAGGGGTGGTTGGGACCAGGATAGTCTCGATAGACCATTCGAATCTTTTCACCGTAGAGACGGCGAAGCTCCTTCAGCACTCCCACGCTTTTTTGACAGTAGGGGCATTGGAAGTCTGAAAACTCCACAATGGTAACCGGCGCATCAACAGGTCCGATCGAGGGATCGCCGTCAACGCTGACCGTGAGGATTGGCGGCTCCGGGGGCGGAAGAGTAATGCGAATGTCAGTCTTGCGGCGAAGGAAGACCAGCAGCGCTTGCCGAATTCTGGCCTGTTCCTGAAGGTCATGCGATGTGCCATGGTCCGGGCTGCCCTGTGTCGTGCCAGGGCTCAGCCGTTTGACCGGACCCGGGAGGTTTGCAAGCCGGGCGACGGATTCCGATTGTGAAGCCTCGGCCAGGAGCTGTGAGACACTCACACCATTTCGGGATGCCTCCGCCGCCAGCAGGGTCTCTTCGATTTTCAGCTGGAGCGCTTGGTGCAACAGTTGGCTGCGCTGTTGGTCTGCTTGGTAGAGGGGAAGGGCCGCAGCTTGCTCAACTTCTCGTAAGTTGATCGAGCGGGTCCCCACAGTCGCGACAACTGGATTCCCGGACGTGGTTGGCTTCTGCTCATACGCTTGGAATGGCCAACGGATACTGTAGAGACCAGCGAAAAGGACGAGGAGGCCAAGGACGATCAGGATTCTGGAGGTTGGTATCGTTGTCATGTGGTAGAGGGCTTTGGGGTCATTTGACCGGGGTATCTACTAAGAACCATAGCCAGACCACTCTCGAAAATCCATGATTTCTTAATAATCCACGTCTGACTCGCGGCTCCCAGGTTGTCTGCCGCAAGCAACAACTCCATAGAAACACGTGCGGCATTTCTGCCCCCCCAAAGAAGTACCCCGACAGTAGGCAGGTCCCCCACGTCATCGGTATAGGCAGAAGGCGCATTCCCATTCTAGTCTGCCTAGGCTGCGTCACATGAGCCGCTGGGGAAGCGTAGCCACAGAGGGAATACAACCGCAGAGACTGAAGCAGGTAATACAGGAACCAATGAACCATGGTGCCGGCAACTCAGACAGGGACGGTAAACGGCACCGGTTGCGGCAAGGAATCCAACCAAGGATACACGTATGACATGGTTTAACCACTTCTACAGTTCTTCGGTGGCAGTGCCGCTGTCGCTCGTTGTTCTGGCAGCCATCAGTCTCCTCAGCTGGAAGAAACGAGGGCATCAGGTCATCTTGGCGTTGACCCTGTTCTTGTATGCACGGTACCTGTTGTGGAGAGGCCTCTACACCCTGAACACCGACGACTGGGCGAGCCTCCTGGCGAGCTGGACGGTTTATACGGCGGAAGCCTACGCCTTTGTACAGATCCTATTGTTTGCCTACCACGCCTGGTCGCCGCTCGAACGCCAACCGGTGCCACTGCATCACTATCCGATCGTCGATATATTCGTCACGGTTGTCGATGAGCCTCTGAGCATTCTTCGCCGCACACTGATCGGCTGTGTCAACCAGGACTATCCCAAAGACCGCTACCGAGTGTATGTGCTGGACGATGGCCAGCGGGACGAGGTCAGGGCATTAGCTTCGTCGTTGAACTGTGGATACATCCGCCGGGCTGATCGACAACACGCGAAAGCTGGAAACCTGAATCATGCCTTGCATGAAACATCGGGAGAAATCATTGCGATCTTCGACGTCGATCACGTCCCGACCAGCAGTTTCTTGAAAGATACGGTAGGATTTTTCCAGGATGAACAAGTCGCATTCGTGCAGACGCCGCATCATTTCTACAATTCCGACGTATTTCAGAAAAATCTGCAACTTGAGGGAGTCCTCAAGAACGAGCAAGCTTTGTTCTATCGTGTGCTTCAAGCCGGCCGTGATCGGCATAACAGCGCGTTCTTCGCGGGAAGCTGCGGCCTGTTCCGTCGTCGTGTGTTGGTCGAAATCGGCGGGTTCCGCACCGAGACCGTGACCGAAGACATTCACACGAGCATGGTGATCCATGCGAAGGGCTATCGGTCATG
>Ga0070707_100004858_pt1 | contig 12596 bp, 11 predicted proteins | sample KBSK5502metaG_FD_65468 | JGI IMG/M metagenome (GOLD analysis project Ga0070707, IMG submission 65468) | Corn, switchgrass and miscanthus rhizosphere microbial communities from Kellogg Biological Station, Michigan, USA - KBS K5-50-2 metaG | ecosystem: Host-associated > Plants > Roots >... | reverse complement strand
GGCCTGCGAGCCGTCGACGAAGAGCTGGCGGATGCTGTCGTCGGAGTTTCTCAGCTCTCGCGCCAGCAGCGCGGCGTTGGCGCCGAATGCGTTCAGGGCGCTGGACTCGGCGATCTGGGTCTGCAGGACCGTTCTGCCGTCCTTGATCAGCGTGGCCGTCTGCGGGAGCGTCGCGTAGGCACCGCGGACAAGGGAGCTGTTCCCGTCGACGATGGCCTGGACATTGCCGCCTTGCCCGCCGAAGCCCGTCGCCAGCTCGTTGGTCAGCGTACGCAGCGACGCGAGCGGCAGCGACGTTGCCAGCGTGTTGATGCTGGTCAGCAGGCTGGTCACCGGAAACGGCAGCTGGGTGGCACGGATCGGGATCACGCTGCCATCGGCGAGGTACGGCCCGCCCGAGGCATCGGGGCGCAGGTCCACGTACTGCTCCCCCACCGCGGACAAGTCAGCCACGGCGGCGTGCAGCCTCGCCGGGATCGCCGGAGCGGAGGCGCTGATATTGAGGTCCACCTGGATGCCTCGGCTGGTCAGGCGCATTGCCCCGACCCGCCCGACGGAGACCCCGCGATAGGTCACGTCCGCGTTCTGGTAGATCCCGCCGCCATTGCTGAGATCAAGCCTGACGACGTAGTAGCCGCGGGATCCGAAGAGCCGGCCCAGGTTGGCGTAGTGGAACCCGGTATAGGCGATGACAAGGACACCCACCAGCGCGAAGGCGGTCAGCTTGAGCTTCGTGGCCCGGGTCAGCATTCAGTGCCGCCTCTTCCGGTGCGGCGGGGGCGAGGGCTTGATCGGGGGGATGACCGTGGTGCCCTTGGCCGCCTGCAGCTTTAGGTAGGTGTTCATGTAGTCGCCTTTGACAGCCTTGAGCACCTGGTTGGTGAACGGGTAGGTCAGCAGTACCTGGAGTGCCAGCGGCAGATTCTGCCCGGCGTCCGCGAGCTGACGCAAGGTCGGGGCGAGCTCGCGCAGATCTGCGACTAGGCTCGCCTGGCTGGCGTGGATGGTGCTGACCGCCACGCCGGAGAGCCGGTGCAGCGACCTGAGCATCGTGACGAGCTGCGCGCGTTGCTCAGCGAGCACCTGCAGCCCAGGCGTGAGGTTGTCGAGCACGTGGCCGATCTGGCGGTCCCTGGCGGCGAGGGTGGCCGACAGGGTGCTCAGCCCGTCGAGCGCGGTCATGATCGACTTCCGGTGGACGTACAGGTTGCCGAGCACGGTGTGCATCCGGACGAGCAGCGAGCGGATCTGCGGCTCGTTGCCGGCCATGGCCGCGTTCAGCTGGGTCACGATCACATGCAGCTGGCTGATGCCGCCGCCGTTCAGCAGCAGCGACAGGGCTCCGAGCACCTCCTCGACCGTCGCGTTGCTCGTGGTTCGCGACACCGGGATCACGGCGCGGTCGGACAGCTGGCCGGCCGGCGGTATGCCGGGTGGCGCGGACAGGGCGATGTACTGCTCGCCGAGCAGGCTCGTCTGGGCGACCTGGGCAATCGCGTTGCCCGGCAGGTGGACGCTTCCGTTCACGATCATGGTGACGTGTGCGATCCAGCTTCCGCGCGGCAGGTAGATTCTCGTAACCCGGCCGACCGCGACGTTGCTGACCATGACGGCGGACTGCGGGACAAGGTCGCCGACGTCGGAGAACTCGGCGGTCACCCGGAAGGGATGACTGCCCAGCTTGGCGCCTCCTGGCAGCGGGACGCTGTAGATGCCGTTGAAACCGCCCGAACCGCAGCCCGTTAGAGCTGAGACGGCCAGCCCGGCCGCTGCGGCCAGCACTCCCGCCCGCGCCAGGGCGCCGGATACCCAGGGGCCGCCCCGCCTCATCGCCTGCCTCCCAGCAGCGCTTGTGGCGTGCCGTACACCGTCCCGGCGCTGGGCAGCGGCAACGGTGGCAGGGAAGCGATTAGCGACGGCGGTACCGGAACCGAACCCAGGGGCGCGATCGCACCAGACGGCCGGGTGTCGGCAGTCGTGAACGCCCCGTGCGGGATGTTGCCCCTAATCAGCTCGCCCAGGTAGCCGCGGCCGACGAGCGTGTGGGTGGTGGCGTCGTAGGCGTGGACCAGGTTGTCCGCGGCAAGCGGGGCGACGTCCAGTGCCTCGGCGAGGGACGCTCGCTCACGCACCAGGAGCGAGGTGATCGTAGCCAGCTTGCTGACGTTGGACTCGATCAGCGCCCGGTTGCCGCCGATGAAGCCCTTGATCCGGTTCAGGGCGACGGACAGCTCGCTGATCGCGGCTGCCAGGTCGCGGCGATCGCTGGCCAGGAAGGCTGACACCTGCGCGAGCTGCTCCTCGGCCTGACGCACCTGGCCGTTGTTGTCCTTGAGCATGGTGGTGAACCGCTGGAGATAGGCCACCGTCGCAAAGAGGTTGCCCGACGAGTTACCCAGTGTCTTCGACAGCCCGCCGAACTCGGTGATCATCTGCCGCAGGTAGGCGCCGTTGCCTGCCAGGTTGGCGGCTCCGGTCTTGATCAGGTCGCTTAGCGCGCCCTGCTTGTTGACGCCATTCGGGCCAAGCGCGTTAGCCAGCTTCGCCAGGCTGGCATACACCTGGTCTACCTCTACCGGCACGGCGGTCCTGGCGAGAGGTATGACCGCACCGTCGGCGATCTGGGTGCCGCTCGTGTAGGCCGGGGTGAGCTGGATGTAGCGGTCCGCGACGACGCTCGGCGCGATCACCACCGCGCTCACTCTCGCTGGCACCGCCACGCCATTGTTGAGCGTCATCGTGACCCGCACCCGGGAGCCGTCAGGCTGGACCGAGTCCACCGTACCGACCGGAACTCCGAGCACACGCACGGTCGAACCCGGGTAGACGCCGATCGACTCGGCGAAGTAGGCCGTGATGTGCTCGGCATGGTTGATGACGCGGTAGACGAGGACGCCGCCGGCCACCAGCGCTCCGGCCACGATGGCCGCCGCGATGGCGAGCACCCAGCGGTTCCGCCGGTCCCGCCCCGTCCGTCTCAGCCTGCCGAGCGCGGCCCTGACCACCGCGCGGCCGTTGGTCCTGATCATCGACATGTGCCTCAGCCTGCCGATCTCGGCGGCATGCAGCCGTGCTTCGGGGTGTTGCCTGGCGCGTAGGACCTGGGGACCAGCCCGCACAGGTAGACGTCAAACCAGCGGCCGGTGCCGAGCGTGTTGCCGAGCAGCCGGTAGTACGGCCCGGCCAGCGCCAGGGCGCGGCCGAGGCTCGCCTGGTCGTCCTGCAGGATGGCGGTCACCTGGTCGAGCGCCTGGAGCGCGGGACCGAGCTGAGCCTGGTTGTCGCTGACCAGGCCGCTCAGCTGGACGGCGAGCGCCTGGGTGCTGACCAGCAAGGCGTGGATGGCCGCCTGCCGCTCCCGCAGCTCGGCCAGCAGGAGGTTGCCGTCGCCCAGCAGTGCCTGGAACCTCGCGTCCTCGCGCGCCAGCGTGCCCGTGACCTTCCTGGCACCGGCGAGCAAACTGGTGACGGCCGAATCCCGCGACGCGACCGATGCTGACAGCGCTGCCAGGCCCCGTAGGGCGCTGCGCACGTACGGCGGCGTGCTCGCGAAGGCCGCGGACAGCGTCCGCAAACTCTGCGCCAGCTGCGCGGTGTTGATCTCGCTGATCTGCTGGCTTACTCCGCCGAAGGCCTGGGTCACGTCGTAGGGCGATGTTGTCCTGTACTGAGGGATCGGCGTCCCGGGATCCTGCGGAGCGCCGCCGAGCGGGTCGAGTGCCAGGTACTTGTCCCCGAGCAGGGTTTTGATCTCGATCGCCGCAGTGGACCTGTTGCCGACCCACTCGCTGCGCACCCGGAAGGTCACCGCCACCTTGTTGCCGTTCAGCGTCACGCCGGTGACCTGCCCTACGGTCACTCCGGCGATCCGGACTTCGTTGCCTGGCTGCAGGCCAGCGGCCTCGGCGAAATACGCGGTGTAGCTCGTACCGCCGCCGATGATCGGCAGATTCCCTGAGAAGTAGGCAAGCAGCCCGATGACAGCGAGGATGGCAAGCCCGGCGACCGCGACCGCGATCGGATTGCGCTCCCTGATCGGCTTGAGGCTGATGCGTCTCATGACGTGCACCTCGCGGCCGTCACGGGGACGCCTTTGCTGGTCGTGCGGTGCGGCCCGGTGTGCACGCCGGTCACGGTGGCGTTGCAGAGGAAGAAGTTGAGCCACGACCCGTAGGACGCGAGCCTGGTGATGTCGGCCATCTTGACCGGGAGGTCGCGCAGGAACATGTCGACCGTCGGCGAGCTGGCCGCGAGGTTCGAGGCGAGCCGCCGCAGCTGAGAGATGTCGGACCGTAGCGGGGCCCGGCCCACCTGAAGCAGCCCGGCGGTGGCGCTCGACAGACTGGCGATGGCCGATATCGCCGTGCCGATCGGCTCGCGGTCGGCGGCCAGCCCGGACACGAGTTCCTGCAGTGAAGTCACGAGATGGGCGAGCGCGTTGCCGCGGGAGGTGATGGTGCGCAGCACCGCGTTGAGGTTGCCGATCACCTGGCCGATGACCTGGTCCTTGGTGGCCAGCGCCGTCGTCAGCGAGCCGACCGTGGCGATGAGCGCCGCGATGTCGGGACTCTCGCCCTGGAAAACCTGGATGATCTCGCTGGCCAGCTTGTTGACGTCGCCGGGCGAGAGGGCCTGGAACAGCGGCTGGAAGCCGTTGAACAGCACGGTGAGGTCGAGCGCGGGCGTGGTTCGTGACAGCGGGATCGTTCCGCCGGGCCGGAGCGTGCGGCCGACAGGCCCGGTGCCCTGCCCCAATTCGATGTAGCGCTGGCCGACCAGATTCAGGTACTTGATCGTCGCGGTGACCGTTGAGGGCAGCGGCCGGCCCTTCTGCAGCGAGAATCCGACCAGCGCGAGGTTGTGGTTGTGGACGGTGATAGCGGTGACCTGGCCGACCCGCACGCCGGCGATATCCACGTCATTGCCTACTACCAGCCCGGTCACGTTGGAGAACACGGCCTGGTAGCTGACCGTCGCAGGGACCCCGGTCGACGCGATGCTGATGCCGAGTGTCGCGGTGATGATCGCCGTAATGGCGATGAAGATGGCCGACTTGATCACCGGCCCTGCCATGCCCGCGCGCCTCATGTGCACATCACCGGATGATCACCCCGGCTCCGCGGAAGAGCGGCGCGACGAGCATGCCGCCCCAGGCAGGCAGCGACGACGGCTTTCGCCCAAGCGAGAGCCCGGCAAGCTCCCTGACAAGCTCGGTCTCCGCGGGTGAGCCGGCCAGGCTGCCGGGCCCGAAGGCGCTCGGCGCGGCCGCCGTCGTGGCGGCGCGGGCCGGTGCGCTACCGCCGCTTGCGGCTGTCTTCGTTCCGGCCCTGGGGCTGGCTCCGTCATTGAGGTGAATACCTGGAAACGGGACCGGATAGCAGTGCGGCCCGAGATTATCGCCGTAGACCGGGGTGTCCCTCGATGGCAGGTACTTGCCCGGCGACGGCACCACGACCACATGCACATGCAAGCCGGGGTGCCTGGTTCCGGCGCCGAACACCTTGTTGACCTCGGGCACGAACTCGGCGAGGCTGCGCAGGGTGCAGGGGAATTCGGGCGCGTACCTGGCCAGGATCCGCAGCGTGGGAAGGCTGTCGGCGGACAGCCTGATCATGTTGCCCGAGTTCGCATCGAGGAATGCGCGCAGATCATCCGACGCGGTGGTCAGGTTCGCGAGCAGCGCGGCGAAGTCGGCGCGCTGGGTGGCGATCGTCTGGCCGGTCACGCTGAAGTCGTTGAGCGCCGCCAGGATCGCGGGAGCAGCGTGGGTGTAGGTCCTGGTCAGCCCGGCGAGCAGCTTGATGTCGTCGTCGAGCGCGGGCAGCAGCGGGGTCATGTGCCGCAGGTAGGCATTGAGGGTGGCAAGCGTCTGGCCGAGGTTCTTGCCCCGCCCGTTAAGCCCCTGCGCGATCGCGGTGAGGGTCAGCGAGAGCTTGTCTGGCTGCACCGCCGCGAGCATCGGCAGCAAGTTGTTCAGTACGCGCTCGAGTTCGAGGGCGTCACCGGATCGGTCCTGCCGGATGACGCCACCGTCGGCCAGCGTCCTAACGGCAGGCCTGGCAGGCACAACCAGGTCTACGTATCGCTCGCCGAACAGCGTGGTGGGCAGCATCACGGCCGAGACGTTGACGGGCAGCCTGGGCAGGGCGCCCGGCTGGATGGCGAGCAGCAGCCGGGCGCCGCTGCCGTTCGCACTCACCTGCCTGACATCGCCGACCTGCACTCCCCGCACCATCACCTGCGCGCCGGGGTGCATCTCGTTGCCGACGTTGCTGGTGTAGAGGGTCACCATCGCAGCGGACGTGAACTTCTTCTGGTACAGCGCCACGGACAGCCAAGCCAGCAGTGCCATGACGACCAGGAACACCACGCCGGCCAGCCTGCGGCGCGTACTGGACTCACCCCGCACCGGACTCATCCGGCCACCCGCACGGTTGTCGTCGCTCCCCAGATGGCCAGGCTTACGAAGAAGTCGATAATGTTGATCATGACGATGGCGGTTCGCACCGCGCGGCCGACCGCTACTCCCACTCCGGCGGGCCCGCCGCTGGCGCGGTAGCCGTAAAAGCAGTGCACCCCGATCACGACGACGCTGAAGATCAGCACCTTGAGGAACGACCAGAGCACGTCAACCGGCGACAGGAACAGCCCGAAGTAATGGTCGTAGGTGCCCGGCGACTGCCCTTCGAAGTACACCGTGACCAGCCGCGAGCCGAAGTAGGAGCTGACCAGCCCGATCGCGTAGAGCGGTATAACAGCCAACGCCCCGGCCACGATGCGGGTCGTGACGAGGTAGGGCAGGCTCGGAACGCCCATGCCTTCCAGCGCGTCGACTTCCTCGTTGATCCGCATCGAGCCGAGCTGCGCCGTGAAGCCCGCCCCCACGGTCGCGGACAGGGCAAGGCCGGCGACGAGCGGCGCGATCTCACGGGTGTTGAAGTACGCCGAAACGAAGCCGGTAAAGGCCGACGCACCGATCTGGTTCAGCGCGGCATAACCCTGCAGTCCGACCACAGTTCCCGTGAACAGCGTCATGCCGATCATCACGCCGACCGTGCCGCCGATCAGCGCGAGCGCGCCGCTGCCGAAGCTCACCTCGGCGAGCAGCCGCAGGATCTCACGGTAGTAGCGCCTGACCGCGCGCGGCGTCCACGCCAGTGCCTGGGCGTAGAACGACAGCTGATCGCCGAGCAGGTCCAGCCAGGCAAACCCGCGGCCCAGCCGGGAACCCAGCGCACCGAGCCTGGCAGGCCATCGGCCGGGCGAGCCAAGCTCGGCAGGCCCAGCCATGGGCGGCTGCGGGGGCCCCGGGGGTCCCGGCGGCTCCGGGGGCCCAGTCGCCGCGGGTGTTCCGGTCACCGCACCCATCGGCTCATGATCCCTTCGGGGGAACGATCTTCAGGTAGATCGCGGTCAGTACCAGGTTGACGAAGAAGAGCAGCAGGAAGGCGATGATGACCGACTGGTTGACCGCGTCTCCGACTCCCTTGGGACCCGGGCGGGGGTTCATTCCCCGGTGCGCCGCGACCACTGCGGCGATGAAGCCGAAGATCAGCGCCTTGATTTCGCTGATGTACAAGTCGGGTAGCTGCGCGAGCGACGAGAAGCTGGCGACGAACGACCCTGGCGTGCCGTGCTCCAGGTACACGAAGAAGAAGTAGCCGCCGAGCAGGCCGACGACCGACACCAGCCCGTTCAGCAGCACCGCGACACCCGAGGCGGCGAGCACCCTGGGCACGATGAGGCGCTGGATCGGCGAGACGCCCATCACCTCCATGGCGTCCATCTCCTCGCGGATCGTACGGGCGCCGATGTCCGCGCAGATGGCGGACCCGCCAGCCCCGGCGATCAGCAGCGCCACGATCAGCGGGCTCGCCTGCTGGACGACAGCCAGCACGCTGGCGGCACCGGTGAATGACTCCGCGCCGAGCTGCTGGGTCAGCGACCCGACCTGCAGCGTGATCACCGCGCCGAACGGAATGGACACCAGCATCGACGGCAGGATGGTGACGCTCGCGATGAACCAGAACTGCTCGATCAGCTCGCGAACCTGGAAAGGCCGTCTGAAGGCGAGCCACATAACGCTCGCGGCGAGCGCGAACAGCCGACCGGTCTGGCGCAGCGCCCCGGTACCGGGCACCGAGCTTTCCTGGGTGCTCATGCGCCGCCGCCTCCGCGCCGCTTCGGGGCCCGGCTGTGCCTGCGCCGCCCGAGCAGCCGGTCGGTCAGGTCCTCGCCGCGGTCAGCCGGATCCTGCTCCTGCGGCGCTTCAGGCGGCTCGGCCAGCGAGGCGGGCGGCTCGGCCAGCGAGGCGGGCGGCTCGGCCAGCCACGCGGCCGGGTCGGCGGCGCGGGCCTGCTCGTCCGCAGGCAGGCTGGCGATGATCGCCTGCTGCGCCGGGGCTGGCAGGGTGTGCAGCATGCTCAGCACCCGGGCCATGCGCCGGTGCGCCGCCATGCGTTCCGGCACGCCTGGACTGGGTACGAGCTGCGGGACGAGCGCGGGCAGGCCGTTGTCCACCGCCTGACCGGTGCCACGGGCCTGGTCCGCCTGCTCCATGGCCAGGGTGGCCTCGTCCTTCTCCTCGGACATCCCGATCGGCCCCACCTTGCGGCCGTTGACGAATTGCGTGATGACCGGATGTTCGCTGGTGAGCAGCACTTCCCGAGGCCCGAACATGACGAGGTTGCCGCGGAACAGCATGCCGATGTTGTCCGGCACAGTACGGGCGATCTGGATATCGTGCGTGACGATCAGGATGGTGGCATCGATCTCCGCGTTGAGGTCGATGAGCAGCTGTGACAGGTAAGCGGTGCGGACGGGATCTAGCCCTGAGTCCGGTTCGTCACACAGAATGATCTGGGGGTCGAGCACGAGCGCCCGCGCGAGGCCGGCTCTTTTGCGCATGCCGCCCGAGATCTCTCCCGGGTACTTATGGTCCTCTCCCGCCAACCCGACCATGTCCATTTTCTCACCCACCACGCGGCGGATTTCGGCCTCGGTCAGCTTCGTGTGCTCGCGCAGCGGGAACGCGATGTTGTCGTACAGGTTCAGCGAGCCGAACAAGGCACCGTCCTGGAACATCACCCCGAACAGCTTGCGCGCCTGGTACAGCTCGCGCTCCGGGCAGGACGCCGTGTCGATGCCGTCCACCAGGACGCTCCCGCGGTCTGGCCGCACCAGGCCGACAAGCGCCTTGAGGAACACCGTCTTGCCGGTGCCCGACGGGCCGAGCATGACGCTCACCTCGCCGGCGGGCAAGCAGAGGGAGACGTCCCGCCAGACGGTGTGGCTGCCGAAGGACTTGGTCAGCCCTTCGACGACCACCTCGATGCCCATCTCACCTCCCGGCGCCGCTAGGTCACGTCGCGGTTTGAGCGTGCAAATACCATGAATACGCTAAAGCTTGCCAGACTAGGCGTGCCCGACATTCCCGTCAAGGTGGCAGGCCTGCCGGGCAGGGATGGCCGAGAGCAATCACCCGAGCTTGGCCTTGCCGAGCTTGAGGGTAATGGTGTTCCCTGACCCCGGAATGGTGGCGTTGATCAGCAGGGTCGCCAGCCCGCAGTGCTGGAACTGACCGATCGTGTAGCTGCCCGCCAGCTTCCCGCCGTTGAGGATGTTGAACTTTGGCTGGCTCTTCAGCGAGACCACGACGGGCGACGAGGTCTGGCAGGAATCGCCGACCGGGACGTTGACCCCGGCGACGGACAGGCTCACCATCCGCAGCGTGATCTTGGACGTCGTCTTGACGGCACCGGTGTTCAGGTTCAGCGTCCCGGTCGTCGGGCCGTCGTTGATGAACCGGGTTGTCGCCGTCACCGGGATCACGCCGAACTGAAGGAACGATCCGGTTGCATCGGGCAGTGTCAGGGTCGCCTTGATACTGCCGTTGGCTGGGTTGAGGTCGGCGGCGAGTGTGCCAGGATCGAACGTCAGCGTGAAGTTCGGCGCCTTAAGGAACGTGCTGCCGGTGACCTTGTATTTCGCGTGCACGTGCGTGGCCGCCGTCGCCGCGCCGGACGATGCGATCAGCGCACCGCCGGATAGCAGGATGGCGGCGCCGATCGTGGCGGCGTATCTCGCTCGGGCCGCTCGCCAGGATTGGATCATGGAACTCCTTCAACGTAGGGGTGACGTGGATTCAGTCAGGCCGCTAGGCGGCGTCAGCGTATTGGCTTCGGGGGTGGCGGAGGGCAGGTCCAGTTCGCCGGCTGCGATGGGGCGCAGAGCTTTCCCTGCGTCATCTTCACGAAGTTGCCCGGGCCGGAAATCGAGCCGGTGAGCAGCGGGTCAAGGTTCTCGCTGACTCCGCACTTGATGAACGGCGGGACTGTGATCGTCCCCTCAAGCGGGCCGCCGGTGGGAACCGTGTATCCCTTCGGCGGGATGGTGTTCTGGCCCTTGCCGATAAGGACTAGGTTCACCGCGGAGGCTGTCCGGCATTGCGCGCCCACATTCAGGGGCACGCCGTTGACCGTGACATCGGTGACCCGGACGAGGATCTTCGAGGCTGCCCGGACGGTGATCGGGTACGGCGGAGCCGTGATGCCCGATACGGACACGACCTTGATCGGCGTGAGCTCGATCAGGTGGAGCGTCGCTGTGACCGGAACGAACCGGAAAGTAAGGAAGGTGGCCCGCACCGGCGGAAGCTCATGCCGACCCTTGTAATACAGCTCCGCAGTGGAGTGAATGATGAGCTTCGTCTTGCCCTTGTTGAATCGAAGGCTCTCGGCGAAATCGAGGTTGACAAGCCCTGGCTTTGCTGGCGGCTTGGGCTGCAGCAGAGCCGCGCCGTTGAGCTTGGCGACATCGGAGTAGCCCGTAATGTAGCCGCACGTGGGGACGCCATTCCCGATGGCCTTGATCTTGCCGCAGCCCTTCGGAAACTTCGTTTTGTGCTGAGGAGGAGGGCTGGACGATGATGCGGACGGGCCGGCCGAGGGGCTCGCCGCAGCGACGGGAATGGTGGCAAGCTGGCCGCTGGCCGCAGGAGGGCTGCAGGTCACGCGGACGGTCGACGGGGAGGTGGCCGTGCCGTCGGCCCGGCGCGGAGTCAGGTTCAGAACAAGCCCGCCGGCGCTGATCGTCACGGTGCCCGAACTGCCCGCGATGGCTCCAACGGCCGTCGCCGGCTCGGCCAGCCGCAGGCTGCCGGTGGCCGGCACCCGAACCGCCGTTGACGTCTGCGCCAGCCATTGTGCCGTCGCGGATCGTCCCTGCTCGGTCACGATGGTGCTGAGCGCGCCCGTTCCGGCGACCGTGGTAGCGCCGAGCCACCGCAGGCCGGAGACCGCTGCCTGCGGAAGTGTGGCGAAGATCTCTGGCGCCGTTGGCTGGATCTTCTGGCCGACGATCGCGCCTGCGGGGAAGGTCGCCGCGACGTCGACGCTTACAGCCTCGCTGCCAGACGGAAAGCCGCCTGAGGGGAACTGGCAACGGTAGGTCAGGCTCAAGGAGGTAGTAGTTGTGCCGGTACCCGGTGCGCCGATGGCGATTCCGGCGGTGCCCGCGAGCATGCCAGCAATGAGCACAAGCGCGCCGATGAGCACGGACGACCGCCTAGACCCCCCCGAACCCCCCGCGGTGCTCGCCCGGGGTGACGACCCCCTGGAGCCCCCCGCGGTGCTGCCCACGTGGATCTCGCCTCCTTCACAGCCCGCCGCCCCGCTGGCCGCCCAGCCAACAGGACGAGCTGGCCAGGGACACGCTGGGAGTTGGCGGACTGAGCGAGGCGGCCCGGCGATGGCGAACCATGCCGGGCCGACTCATCAGTATCCGGTGTTGTCCAGTCGGGCGTTAACGCCTGCGATCACCCCAAGGTCGACTTGATGGTGATCGCGCGGCTGACCGTGTAGACACCCTTGAAGGTCGGGTGATCCCCATTGACGACTGCGCCGGCGCAGCCACTGACGTTGGAGACCGTGAGCCGAGCGGTATTCAGCGGCTTAATCGGGAGACTGGACGTCTTGGTCATCGTCAGCTTGTGCGTGCCGTTGGTGTAGAAGCCGGGCGATTTACCGGTCGCGTCGAAGGAGCAGCCAGTCATGCTCAGATGCACATTGATCCCGGTGATCATCCCGTCGGTCTGGCCAGTGCTGTTAGTGGTCGAGTCGACCTTAAGCGCATACGGCAAGGAGTTGACTTTCGTCGTCACCTTGCCGAGCGGGCCGGTGCAGTTATGGAACGCCAGGGTTGAGACTGTGCCGATCTTGACCGGAGACGTGCCTGTGGTGGTGGCTGTGGGGACTGTGCCCGTCGCCTTTGAGGCGGGTGTTGTGGTTGTGCTTGTGCAGGTCACGCTGACGGTTTTGTCGGTGAACACGGTCTTCGATGCTTTCGCTGTGTAGGTGCCGCCGTTACTGACCTTGACTTTCAGGGTGGTCGATGCCATCGCCGGAGCAGCGCTGAGGCCGACTACCGCGCCCGCGGCTGCGACGGTGAACAGGACATTGCTTGCGCGTTTGACCAATGTCATGGATCGTCTCCTTGATCGGTTCGGCCTGACACGACAGGTATCAGGCTGCTGATCCGGCAACGAGCTGCTGCCCTTGCAGACTTGCTACTGGCGAGTACGTTACGTCGGCGTAACA
>Ga0070707_100004857_pt1 | contig 12597 bp, 17 predicted proteins | sample KBSK5502metaG_FD_65468 | JGI IMG/M metagenome (GOLD analysis project Ga0070707, IMG submission 65468) | Corn, switchgrass and miscanthus rhizosphere microbial communities from Kellogg Biological Station, Michigan, USA - KBS K5-50-2 metaG | ecosystem: Host-associated > Plants > Roots >... | reverse complement strand
ATGCTTAATTCCTTTTGCTCTGGACTGCCTGGGTCTTCTGTCTGTTCGTCCGTGCTCATGCATCTTCACCTCCCCACCTATTCTACCATCTTTTGCTCACAACTGGGACTGTAGTACTAGTGGGTCAGTTGCCAAGTGCTGCGGCATTAGGCAGCTCTCTTGTAGTAGCGCACCGAACGGATACGGCGAGGAACGGCGTAGGTGGTCGTGGCACCTGATCCTCCGAGGCGATGCCGCCGGGCATAGGCGCGGTCGCGACGAGCATGGCGCTTGCCACCGCAGATGAAGGGGGTGGGATGCCGATTCCAGCCCGCGACGGCGTCGGTGAGGCACTTCATGAGCGTCTGGGCATCAGCCGGGTGCTGGCCGGAAAGCGCGCGTCTCTGGATGATGCGTTGCAGCGACTCGGCGAGGTTTCGCCAGGAGCCGGCGGTAGGCGTGGAGAGCAAGAGCATGCCACGCTCGGCACATCACTGTAGGAGGCTGTAGCTCTTCTGTCCTGCGAGAGTGTCCAAAATGAGCAGCATGCGCACCGGCGGGAAAAACGGGCCAGTTGCTCGGCGGCCGGATAGATCTCCCAGTCCTGCCAGCGTCGCCCTGCTGGGGCCTCTTCTGGAGCGGGGGGACACTGCTTGAGCATGGCTTGGAGTTCGCTGCTTCCGCCAGGGATGCAACACCGCATTGGTGCTCTGCTCCACCGCTTGAGCACGAAGCTCTCCCGTCACTGGCCGCAACAAGGTGAGCAGTTTGGCCGTCTCGCCTCGCACGTACTCGTGGGGCCGACGCGCAGGCTGGCCTTCTGGCTGCCAGGAGGGGCCCGGTTGCGGGAGGCTTTGGTAGGGACCACCCTCGTCCTCACACCACAACTGCAGACCAAGCTGCTCGGCCGTCACATCGGCCCGCTCAATCACCGTTTTTTTGCGGAAGGGAAGTGGCTGTGTCACTTTTTACCCATCCAAAGCGTGTCTCTAATGAGTCAACCTTCGATCGTCAGACATCTGGTTGAGAAAGGAGAAATGGGATGGCAACCACGCCGCGTTCTCTCATCGTTGGAGTCTTTACGGACGGCGTTCAGGCTGATCTGGCCCTAGATCAACTGCAACAGGAAGGATTTAACAGTGACCTGCTGAGCCTTTCACATCAGCAGGGAGGCAGGGCAGGAGTAAAGAACCTGTTTTCCAAACTCCCAGAGCAGCAGGGAAGTATCGTCGATGAACTGAAGCGCCTCGGTCTACCAGAAGAGGAAGCTCGCTACTATCAGAATGAGCTAGACGCCGGTCGCATTATCGTAACGGTGCAAGCCGATGGTCGCCAGCAAGACGCTCGTGAGATCCTGGAAAGTAATGGAGCCTACGATAATCCACACGCGTCCTGAAACGAAAAATCCCTCTTAACAAACAACAGAACATCGATTGAACGACGCAAGTGGGCAGTTGCCAACCCCTCTGGCATTAAGCGACTCTGCGGTAGTAGCGAACGGAGCGAATGCGTCGAGGAAGTGCATAAGTAGTAGTTGCTCCTGAGCCTCCCAAGCGGTGGCGCCGAGCGTAGGCCCGATCGCGACGCGCATGGCGTTTGCCGCCCCAAGTGAATGGCGTCGGATGACGATACCAGCCCTCTACAGCGTCGGTGAGCGCTTGTTTGAGTGCCTGAACGGAAGCATACTCCTGACCGGAAAGTGCGCGTCCTTGAATGATGCGTTGGACCGACTCAGCCATGTTGAGCCACGAGCCAGCGTTAGGCGTCCAGAGCAAGAGGATGCCATGTTCCGCACACCACTGCACCAGGTTGTAGCTTTTATGTCCCGCCAGATGGTCTAAGATGAGCAACACGCGCACCGGCGGGAAAAAACGGTCCAGCTGCTCGGCCGCCGGATAGATGTCCCAGTCCTGCCAGCGTCGCCCTTCCGGAACTTCCAATGGTGCAGGGGGAGACTGCTTGAGAATGGCTTCCAGTTCACGCTTGAGCCAGGGGTGCAGAATGGCGTTGGTGCTCTGCTCCACGGCCTCTGCACGAACTTCTCCAGTTGCAGGGCGAAACAGGGTCAGCAGTTTGGCTGTCCCGCCACGCAGGTACTCGTGGGGTCGACGCGCAGGATCGCCGAGAGATTGGAAGGACGAACCAGGCTGCGGGATACAGTGATAGGGACCGCCTTCATCTTCGCACCACAACTCGAGCCCGAGCCTCTCGGCGGTGACATAGGCACGCTCAATCACCGTTTTTTTTCCGGCGTATACGGATCATAGCGCTCTTCAACACCGTCCTTGGTCTTGTGCAGGGTAAAGCCGGTCTTACACCAGGTCCGGTTCTTCTGCCAGGTGTAGCCTGCTTCATGGATCGTATGCAAGATGGTGAAGGTGCTTACTTCTGGAAGACCATCGGGAGCCTCACGTAGGGTGCGTTGCAAGGTGGTGAGCGACCACGTCGCTGTCCCATCTTCCCTCAGGTCGGCGCTGCGCTGCAGTTCTTGCTCGATGCGTGCACGCTCCGTCGGGCCATAGCTGCGGGGATGACCGCTCCGAGGTAAATCGTCCAGGGCGGCGAGTCCGCGCTCATTGAAGCGGCGGATCAAACGAGTCACGGTATCATGAACGCGCCAACCTGCCGCCCTGGCCGCTTCAATCAAGGACATTCCATCAGCAACCGCCAACAAGGCAATCGCTCGCTGATGGCGGATCACGGTTTCACTAGGAGCGCGGCTCACTCGTTGGAGTTCTTGGCGTTCGAGTTCGGTTAAAAGACGCAGGGGTTGGGTAATGGGATGAGACATGGCAGGTGTTCTTAGCGCTTCCTTTCGTGGAACAGTGTTTCTTCGTGTTTCATTGTATCACATTGCCGTAGCACTTGGCAACTGACCCACTAGCGAGCGAAGTTGAGGGAAAGAGCGCATACACCAGAGGAGGCAGCTATGAAGAATACCTGCCTCCTCCGACCCACTTGATACCTTCGCATCGATCGATGCCCTCGCCTGAGCTACACACCTTCATTGAAGTCGAGAACAGGCAAGCCTGATGAACAGCCCTGTGCTAATGCTGGGCATTCTGGAAGCAAGCGACGTCGTACTGAGATACGCTCTTAGGGTTGTTCGAGTTCTGCGGCTGACTGCCTGCATAGACGGTGGTCGCGTGATTGAAGCCAGAGGTATTGAACCCCTGAGGGGTGAACGTCCCTGAGGGAAAGACCTGCTGGCAACTCTGATTCGGCTGCCCCTGTGTTCCGGGGTCCGCTGCAAAAGCCTTTGTGAATGAAGCAACGGCCAGGCCAGCGACCAGGACGACGAGGAGTGCGACTAGAACCATGAAGCGCCTCATAACTTTACTCCTTTCTGAACCTATGAAAATAGTTCCCCGTCAGATACATATGCTCGATGTGCTGACAGGGGATAGACGACCATCTACCTCGTCGCGGCTTATGAGGTAAACAATCACAGGATCATCGCTGCGATCAACACCAGCATAGAGGGGAGGGGTAGTAAGCCGGTAAAGAAGTGGTGGAGATCGCGTGAAGTTCTGGAGATGCGGGTAATAGAATAGGTAGCCGAAGGGATGCTCCAGGCATAACTGCGCAAAACATGGGACCATTCGTGAGGGGCCGATCATGAAACAGGCCAGCCTTACTCGTCGTCTACAATGGCGAAATCTATAACTACCAGTGGCCGCGAGCAGAGCTGGAAAACGCCGATCATCACTTTAGCGCCCACAGCGACACCGAAGTCGTTGTGCATGTCTATGAGCAATGGGGCAAAGCCAGCTTCGACAGGTTCAACGGCGTGTTCGGCCTCGCCCTCTACGAGAGAAACGCCCGGCAGGGCGTCTTAGCCCGCGATCACTTCGGCATCAAACCCCTCTATTACTCGCAGCTGCCCAGCGGAAAACTCGTCTTCGCCTCGGAAATCAAGTTTCTCCTCCACAGCACCCTGGTCGTCAAAAAGCCCAACGACCGCATCATCTACCGCTACTTAAACTACCGGGTGCATGACGACCTCTTCAGAGTGTGGCTATTTTCTTGTTTTGCATCGCTTATGCAAAAACGGATGACCCATGTAGCCAGCCAATGCCATCGCGTGTTTTTAAGCGACCTGTCCTCGTTTTCCCTCTCGAACAAGATGAACACAATGTGTTCCTGCTTGACTGCTGAGGCATCTTCACGCATATTCACCGAGCAAGGGAAACCCTGTTCCCCAGTACTTGCATATCTTAGTAAAGGGAAAGAGGGAGATAGTATAACTAACGCCAACTACTCATGTTGTGAACAGATGTGCCAAGTGGGCATTACCGTGCCAGAGGCCTCTGGCACGGCTTTTATAACTGGTCCTCGGTCCTCTCTGCCTAACACGCATTGCCCGATGACCCGCTGACAAAACTTGTAGGCTCCGGAGCCGAAGTAGATGGTGCGGCCTGGAATGCCTGCCCCTCTTTCTTCGTGCGTGACCAATGCTCGTCGTCAACCTCAGCCTCAGCCAACTCGAAGGTGGTGCGATAGGGACCGAAGCTGACATGCTTGTTGACAGCGTAAAGCGCTTTGGGAGCGCACAGGAAGAGGGCCAGTGCCTCTTCAAAGACGTAGCGGTCGATCTGCTCAGCGAGCTGAACGAGCTTCGACCCGTCGAGCTGCCTTGCCATCTCGGTGTAGAGTTCATCAAATGCTGGTAGCTCAGGTCCGGCACGGAAAGCGCCGTCAGAGCCGAAGAACTCGCGATGCACAGCTGCAGGCGGTGCCTCTGAGCTGAGGTCGAACCAGCCTGTGATGAGCATATCCCAAGGAAGCGACAGCTTCTTCTCTGCCAGTGCGCGTGCGCCAGCGAGCATCTTCTCCGGGGGAACGAGCATGATATCGACGCCGATACCCAGTGCTGCTGTGATATCGTCGGCCACCAATTGGGCAATGCCTGCAAACGGAGCTGGTGCAGCGAGCCGTAAATTCCGTCCCGAGGGCCAGCCAACCTCATCCAGCAATTGCTTTGCCTGCCCTGGATCATGAGGATATGGCTTGGCATCTGCCGGGAAACCTCCACACCAGGACGGTGTGAGCGCACAGATGGGATTGGCATACCCTCCCAATCCCTGCTCGATCACCTTCTGACAGTCAACGGCGAGATTGAGTGCCTGACGAACTCGTTTGTCAGGGAGCGGGACATCGGCATGCGAGCGGTTGAGAATCCCCACCAGCACCCGGTTGGCATCGCATTCTACCAACTTCGCATACGGTGAATTGAGGACGCGTGCAGCATCGGCGGGAGAGACTTCGGTGACGATATCCATTTCACCTTCCGTCGAGATGCACAGCTCTAACGCCTGGGCTGGAGTGAGATCGTTGCGGAAGACGACTCGTTGCAAACGTGGGCCACGCTCGTGATTCCAGTGGCTCTGGTTGGCTTGCAGGACAAGACGGGGCGAGCGATCTTCACTCTCAATCAACCCTGCACTGGTGAACGGGTCGGTTTTCATGATAGCGATACGCGTGTTGATAGACGAGTAGCCCTCGCTGAGGGTAAATGGTCCAGTGCCCCACGGGCCTGGTGCATCGATCACTCACCAATGTCCTTCGCCGCTGCCCAACTTGTCATAGCCGAAGCCTTGTCGCTCCCAGAAAGCTGAGCTAGCAATATGAAAGCCACGCATCTTGCCAAGGGCTAAGCCATCTGGTCCTGGGAAGTGGAAACGCACCGTCTGGTCATCCGCCACCTCACAGACCGACTCCTTGGGGAAATTGAGCCAGGTTCCCGGCGGATGGGGAGCTACCCAGCGCTGCATCTCATCAAAGTTCTCTTTGATGTTGTGGGCAATGAACGGCTGACCGTCCTGGAAACGCACCCCACTACGCACCTTCATTTCGAGTGTCTGATCATCGAGCCAGCGTGCCTCGGTTGCCAGCGCATTCACCACACGCCCATCCTCATCCACGCGGATCGGCTCCTCCATAGTATTCCAGGTAATAAATAACCAGTTCAACGGTGACGGATCATACACATACACCGTGCCGACTGGCGGGCGCCACTGCCGTTTCGTCGCAGTAATCTGCGGAGTTGTCGCCATGTGAGAGTCCTTTCATCGTCTATCAATTGACGTGCATGGTACAAACGAGAACTACAGATACCGCTTGATGTGAACATGGCTACAGCTTTGTCACTATTCAACGAGAACGTATGTACGGATCCAGCAGAGGAAGAGAGAATAGCATCTCATGCCTTACGCATTATAATACGCAGAAGAGTTTCAAGCAAACCTACTCTGCGCCCGTGTCAGCGCATCTGCACACGCTTGCACACTCTCAACGCCCTGTAATGCGTCTTTGGTGAGCGCCTTCATCACAACTTCTTCGACCTTCGCTACATCGAAGCCAGGGCGAATTGCTCCTGGCGGTATCGGCAATCATCTCGGCAATCGCCAAGGAGGCAGTGGGAGAGGGCGCGTTGCGTACCAGCAGCATGCCACCCAGGGAATTCATGATGAAATCGTCCACCAGTGTGCCATCCGGGGCAAGCGCCGGAGCTGGCACGCCTGCAACTCCGGCAGGTAGCGTTGGAGGGCCTTGAGAAAGGAGGCCTTGCTAACAAGGCGCTACATCTCTTGCAGCCCAACGCGCCAGTACCAAATGTGAGGAAGACCTATTCTTGCAATAGCGATCACAAATTTGAAAAAAATTCCCAGGACTCTATGAGGTCCTGGGAATGATCGCGGAAGCGACCGGAACCGACGGGCTACGAACCACAGGTCGCACCTGTATCTCATTCCTCTTGCAAAGCTTTTCCCAGGCAGAAACGATATGCTTGTCTACAAGCACCCAACCGATGACCTCGCCTCTGAGCAACGCCGCCAGGTTCGGACCCACACGGGAAAATACCCATTGCACAGTGGCCTACCGTTCTTCATCGCGTTGACCTGGGTGAACCACTCAGAAAAGTTGCGGGAGAGTATGGCGTCTCCTATGAAGCAGTTCGCCGTGTTCTTCGCGCTGCTCGTCAAACACGTGGATGAAACTAATTTCAAGATCCATGAACAACTGCACACCCTTTGTAGATGTACTCTCACAGATCCAGCGGCGGGTAATAGTTCTCGGCTCCAATCGTGCGGACATCGGAGAGCCAATCGCCGTCGTAGACCTCGTTTGGACCCTGCTCTTGATCGACAAATGTCCAGGCCTGGCGCTTATAGGTCCAGTTGTCGGGTTGCAGGCGATGTGCGGCGCGGAACCAGGGTACAGCGGCATCGGCATGGCCCTCGCGGTGCAGATATTGTCCCAGCTCGAAGCTTGCTGCGGCCTCTGCCACTTCGGGCGGCCTGGCGTGCGAACGGCGCGTGACTTCGTCGGGGGCGAGCGCGTAACGGCTGGCAGCGCCATTGGCAACCCAATCGCGCAGCGCGGCGATGTATGCCTCCGGCTCGATGCGGATCTTTCTCACCTCAGCCCTGACCTCCCTGGCCCGTCGCTGGTGAGGAGACAATTCCCCTTCAACCAGATCCTGTCGTGCGGAGTCGAGGCGGCGGAAGGAGGTGGGACGGCGTGGATAGGCTGGCTCTGGCGGGCGCACGATCATGCCCTGTTCGTCAATCCAGACGCCATTGGGAACGTTCACGACACCAAGCAGCTCATCCAACAGATGCGCTTGATCAATCAGTGAGGGATGGTCGGGATTGGCGGCTTCCATCCAGGGGCGTACGGCCTCAGTCCCGGCAGTGTCGAGAGCAACGGTGACGATTTCCAGGCCCTGGGAATGCATTTCGCTGCGTAAGGTCTGCCACACGGGCAGGTCAAAACGACACCCTCACCACGAAGCCCAGGCGACCAGGAGCACTTTCTGTCCGCGCAGTTCGCGCAGAGCAAAAGGGTTGCCCTCCAGATCAGGCAAGACGATGTCGGGGAGAACCGCGCTGCTGAGCACACGCCCGCCCGCTTCCGGCCCGAGGCACCACACCTTCTGCACCTCATCGTGCAGAAGCGGCATGCTGAGTCGCTCGGCCAGCACACGCGCATCTACCTGTGAAGTGCCGGTCCTCGTGGGCAAGGGCACACACACTTCGCCCTTGCACGCGCCCCCTGGCTTTATACCCCAGCCTGTGCGCCGCTCAAGCTCCTTCGCATCGACAACAAGTGTCTTCAGTATCATTGAGCTTTCTCCTACGTAGCTATGACCATTCCTTCCATTCTAGCATAAAACAAAAAAACAAGATGAGGGTACTCCCTCTCATAGTGGAGGAGCATTCGGACATCTCTCCCTGTAATGGCTACCTGGGTCATTCGTTCAAAAACAGGCACATCGAGAAGGAGAAAGATCTCCCTCTCCTGCTTGCAAACATAGGCGGGTCTATGTACAATCCGAAGTCGTCACCAGCCTACTCATGCTCAAACAACGATATTTTCACGCAATGGAGAAGCTTCTGCTATGGGTCGTGTTTTCACCACTCTCCAGCGGCTGAAGGATGGCCGCTTGGATGCGCTCACCTCTCGCTTTGCTCGTTGGTCCAAACCGCCGGGACCTCCTTGCGGCTGGCACCCTCACCGACCTTCGTAAGAGCAAGTCCCGGCTTATCGCAGAAAACGCGCTCTTACGCCAACAACTCGTTATCCTCAAAGGGCAGGTGAAACGGCCACCTCCCACCGAGACCGATCGCATCCTCCTCATCCTGCTGGCCAAGTCCCTTTTTTGAACAGATGATCGAAGTAGCCAGTACAGGTGATCCGATCTCCATTACTCTGCTGAATCGCAGCAACCAGACGCTTGTCTTTCCAGACCATCTCACTGCATGCAGCACTATCCAGCTGCAATTGATGCCGCAAGGGGAAGGCACCGGGCAATGGCAGGAAGTCGCCCCCTGCCGCAGGGCAATACAGACACGCCTGTACACGCTTGCTCCAGGGCAAAATCTCACTATCACGCTCACCCCCCCGGGCGATCAGTGGGAACAAGGCCTCTATCGGGCCGCACTGACCTATTCACTTTCTGCGGCGAGAAGCACGTCGAAAACCGTGTTTTCCCTGAGTTTCTCTCTCGGGAGCTTTTACCCGTGCCGGCGGACAGAGATAGCGTGCCAGGCTGGCCCCTGACCGGAAAGCGCGGGTTAGCGGCGCAGAGGCCAGAATCTGCGAAGCGATGGCCAAACGGAAACGACCCGAACTGTGCCGCCGCTTCCTCCTGTGTGACAGCAGGGCTTACCCCGTAATGCCTGGCCCATTATCCTATCGCTCATTGGCCCCAAACAGACCATCCATCTTCTCCATCGCTTCCTGCTGCATTCCCGGAAGCACATGACCGTAAATCCCCAGGGTGATTCGGATATCACTATGCCCTAAAAGTTTCTGCACGACATTGGGGGAAACACCCATTCCGAGCAAAATGGTACTGCCCCACATGGTGGTGGATAATTCAGGACACCTCTCCCACTCGCTTGACAGTACGGGAGACCCTCCTTATCCTTCCTTATACTAGAAAAGGACCCTCTCTGCTGCCCAGTTCACACAGCGAGGATCGCTATGGCCCTGCAGATGTTCGTATTCCTGCTCGTAGACTGCCTCCTGCTCTCGGCTTCCACTGCTTTGGCGTCTGGACTGGTTGCGGCTTCGGTCTTCCTCCTCAAAAGGCGGGGCCAAGGGCAGCACGCTCCTCCGTCGGCTGAAGCCCCGCACCCCAGACGATTGCCCCACCTGTCGTCTCGCCTCCACTCCCTCGTCGGGCGGAGAGCCGGCGCCTGCGCGTCCCTGGCGCGAGGTGAAAAGCCGGCGGGGAGCACCCAAGCGAGTCAACACCGAGGGCTTCGCCTGCCCCAACCAGAAGTGTCTCTACTTCGGCATCACTGATGATCAGATCCACGCGCTGGTTGGGGACGGCAAGCATGGCCGTGCCGAGCGCATCCAGACCTTTCGAGGTCCTGCTTGCCGCACCACGTTCAGTGCTCGACGCCACACGCCTCTGTACCGTTTGAAAACTCCCTCTCATCAGATAGCCATGGTCCTGTCTGCGCTGGCCGAAGGACTGGATGCTTCCGCGGCCGAACGGGTCTTCGGTTACCGTCAGGCCACCATCACCACCTGGCTCATTCGCGCAGGGGAACATGCACAGACCTTGCACGAGCACTCCTTCCGCAACCTCCAGCTTCCGCACCTCCAACTGGACGAACTCCACACCCGGCTGCGCAACGCCAAGCAGGTCCTGTGGCTCTGGCTGGCCATTGATCCCCTCACCAAGATTCTTCCGGTGCTTCAACTCGGTCCTCGCACGCAAAACGCTGCGCATCGTGTCATTCACTCCCTGCTACAGATCCTGGCTCCTGGCTGCCTCCCAGTTTTCACCAGTGATGGCCTCAATGTGTACTTCTATGCTCTCACCGCCCATTTTGGGCACTGGCGAGGAGTGGGGCGTCGTGGGCCCAAAGCCCTTCGATGGCAGGTAGCAGCGGGTCTGATCTACGGGCAGGTGAAGAAAAATTACCGACGGCGCAAGCTGGTGCGCGTCACGCCTGTGATGCGGCTCGGGACAGAGGCAGATCTCAAAGGCGCGAGGCCTCGACTGGGGCTTTCAGGACGACTCAACACCGCTTTCATTGAGCGAGTGAATCTGACCGTCCGTCATGGGGTGGCAGCGCTCGCAAGACGTACCTGGGCCACTTCTCAGCAGTCCCCACACCTCTTGGCCCAACTGCAGTGGTGGCGCGCGTACTATCATTTTGTACGCCCCCATACCTCGCTGCGGGTGAGGCTCGTGCAGCCGCGAGAACGAGGGGGCAACCGTCTGGCGCAACGCTATCGGCAACGGACTCCAGCCATGGCAGCAGGAAAAACAAACCGACGATGGACTGCGGGGGAAGTCCTCTGTTCTCCCCTGCCGCCGGTCCCCTGCTCAGCCTGTTGAGAGCCCCTGCTCAGGGGCTCAGCCAAATGGCAGAGGCGGCTTAGTGAAGCTGAGAGCAGATGGCGGTGGAGAGCGACAGGATGAAACGGCCTTGCTGGACGGCTGTATGAAGGGAAACCCAGCCCGACACGCGTTCACAGGGGCTCAACGAATTTTCCACCATGTCCGATGGCAGCACCGGTGGCGGCCTCACACTTCAGTGACTGTAACTAGCCAGCGTATCTACTTGTAGTGGGAAAGATTGAGCTAAGGGAAGTCCGATCTAACCCGGCACTGAGCACGTTTTGCGCCTCAGATCGTGTCTCTACACGCTAAAACGAACAGGAGTTGATCCATGCGTCGAATCTTTGCTCTGCTGGCTATTTCGCTGACCGCGGTAGTGCTCGTCACTGTGCTGACAGGCGGGGCGGCCAGCGCCAGCATCTCTCAGTCCGCGAACAACAATAATGACGATGGTAGTCGCGCCTTCTCTTCAGCCCTGGTGCCGGACCTCGGCCCTACTGTGGAGCCGACGATTGGCGGAATAGCGCCGGGCGGCTTGCCCTGGGTTCTCGATGATGGACATGCCACCCTCACGAAAAGGGGGCGGCTGGAAGCATCGGTCGAGGGATTGCTTCTTGGACCGGGCGCGCCTGCTAACCTGGTGGGCACGACCGGGCCAATCACTCAGGTTTTTGCCAGCGTGGTCTGCGCGAATGGGCCGGTGATCTCGACCAATGCCGTAACTTTCTCGAAAGATGGGGATGCCCACATTAACCAGCAGGTAGCTCTGCCCGCGCAGTGCGTCGGACCGGTGGTGCTGATTCGCGCCTCGCTGGGTAGCGGCCCTTGGCTGGCCGCCAGTGGGTTATAATCTCTCCAGAACGAGGTCTGGCTGGTAAATAGGCTGAAGGTTCGGACATGAACAGGCGCTCGGCTTCCAAATGAATTTGCCATCTGCTATTTTTTCCAAGAAGCTGATGGAAATTCGCCAGATCCTTTTTGTGCCAGAGATTCGGGAGGCCAGATCATGTCTGAAGCGGGAGTTCGTGGCATCGACCTGTTCAAAATGGCTGGAGAGAGCATCTCAGGATGGATTCCTTGTTGGAAAACAGCATGAGCCACCTCCGAAATGAGTCCCGACTTTCGGCCCATCCTTTTTGGGCTGAAGGTTCGGACAAGAGGCTCTCAGCCCAGTATTTGCGTCCGAACCTTCAGCCTATTTACCATCCACCGCAGAGGAGGACTCGGGATGCAAGAAACAGAGGAATACGTCAATGAACGGCTGGACCATCTGGGGATCGTAGCAGGAGTGTGCCAAGAGATCGGACTGGCGGGGTGGCTCGATGCTCAAGCACCGGAGAGGCGGCAGCAGGTGAGTGTGGGAACAGCGACGGTCGCCATGGCGCTCAATGGCTTAGGCTTCAGCCATCGGCAGTTGTATCTGGTGTCGCAGTTCTTTGCCAACAAATCGGTGGAACACCTGCTGGGAGCAGGCGTGAGCGCTGAGCTGCTCAATGATGACTGTTTAGGGCGCACCCTGGACCGGTTGTATGAGCACGATCTGACGAAGCTGTTTGCGGGCATAGCCAGCCGCGCTCGTCAGGTCTTTGGGGTCAAAGCCGAGCACATCCACGTGGATACGACCTCGTTTGCGGTCAGCGGCGAGTACCTGAGCGAGCCTGAGGAGAGGGCAGAGGCTGATACTCCCCCTCTCGGTGGTGGACAATTCGAACTTCTCTCCCAATCGCTTGACAGCGCTCTCGACTCTC
>Ga0070707_100004856_pt1 | contig 12598 bp, 13 predicted proteins | sample KBSK5502metaG_FD_65468 | JGI IMG/M metagenome (GOLD analysis project Ga0070707, IMG submission 65468) | Corn, switchgrass and miscanthus rhizosphere microbial communities from Kellogg Biological Station, Michigan, USA - KBS K5-50-2 metaG | ecosystem: Host-associated > Plants > Roots >... | reverse complement strand
GGCCGGATCGGCGGTGACGGAGCCGGGCTCGGCCTGGCCATCGCCCGGTCGGTCGCCGCTGTGCACGGAACCACGGTGCAAGCGCGCAGCCGGCCATCAGGCGGCCTCGATGTCGAGGTCACGCTCGCCGCCAGGCGCACCTGAACCCCAAACGTGGCCGCATCGATGAACCCCTGATGGCGTCGTTGCACGCTACCCGTCATGGCCAGCGCCGCACCAGTGGACACACCGAGGCGCGGAAGATGATCACGCGGGTTATGTACTTCTAGGTACATAACCCGCGTGATCATCAAACTGAGTGCGGCTGGCACGACATCGGGTGGCCGCCGGACTCCAGGCGCCGGCATCGCCAGGGCGATCCGTGGGCATGACGCGTGGATGGTTGGCTCTGCGTGACGACGGAAGAATAACGAGTGACCGGGGGCGGGGTGATGCCAGTAGTGCTTGAAGCGGACAAAATGGGTCCAGTAGACGTGGCCGTGATTGCTTTCGAGGGCAGCGATTTCAGCGGTGATGTGGCGCCCGCGCTGGCCGATCTTCAGGCGAGCGGCACGGTGAAGGTCATCGACATGGCGTTCGTGCGTAAGGCAGCCGACGGGTCGACCTCGATCGCCGAGCTTGCCGACGAGCCGGTCGCCCGGGCGTTCGAGCAGCTTGCCGGCACCCAGGTCGAACTGCTTAGCGAGGCCGACCTGTCTGATCTGGCCGGCGGTCTGGTTCCCGGATCGGCCGCCATGGTCGTCGTCTGGGAGAACAGATGGGCCGCCCGGTTCGCGTCGGCGATCAGCCAGGCACATGGCCGGGTGGCGATGATCGAGCGGATACCCCAGGAGAACGTTGAGCGGGCGATCAAGGCGCTGGAGGAGGAGTAGTCGATTGGCGCCGTCGAAGAGTTAGCCGCCACTGAGAGATCTGGGTGGTATGCCAGAATAATCTCGTGTGTCTTGTGCCTCCCGTGCAGCCATCGCTAGATCCAGGATTCGCAAGCCCTTCGTCGGATGGCGGGCCCGCTGGCGATGCGCCCGCTGGCGATAAGTATCAGTGGCTGGAAGAAGGCGCGCACGAGGTCATCGCCGGCGTCTACCGCATCCCGCTGCCGCTGCCCTTTGACGGGCTGCGCGCGGTCAACGCGTACGCGATCGAAGCCGCGGACGGCCTCGTCATGATCGACTCAGGCTGGCTGCTCGAAGCGACCCACAAGCAACTCGAGCGCTCGCTGGCGAAGATCGGCGCCGGTTTCGGCGACATCAGCCGATTCCTCGTCACGCATATCCACCGGGATCATTACACTCAGGCGATCGGCCTGCGCCGGATCTACGGCATGAAAGTCGCACTTGGCGCGGAAGAGAAGCACTCGCTTGACCTCGTGCTTCGCAAAGATCCCCAGGCCGTGTCGCCGCAGGCAGGTCGACTGGTCAGAGCCGGCGCCGAGCCGCTCATGAAGCAGATGGCACAGGCAGGCATGCAGCCGCCGCCACGGGAGGCGGGTTACGAGGAACCGGACGAGTGGATTGCCTCTGGGCAGATCTACGACCTCGGAACGCGCCGGCTCGAGGCGATCGCGACGCCCGGTCACACCCGCGGCCACGTGGTGTTCGCCGACACGGCGGCGGGCCTCCTGTTCGCCGGCGATCATGTCCTGCCGCATATCACGCCGTCGATCAGCCTGGAAGCCGCGCCGCAGGAGCTGCCACTGCGTGACTTTATCTCCTCGCTCCTGCTCGTGCGCCGGATGCCGGACCTGGCCCTGCTGCCGGCCCACGGCCCGGTCTCCCCCAGCGTGCACGCCAGGGTGGACGAGCTGCTCGGTCATCACGATGCCAGGCTCAGCGCCATGCTGGCGGTCCTAGCCGACGGTCCGCGCACCGCCTACCAGGTCGCTGGCGCCGTCCGGTGGACCTCGCGGAGTAAGCTGCTGGCCGAGCTCGACCTGATGAATCAGATGCTGGCGGTCGGGGAGACACTCAGCCACCTGGACCTGCTCGTTGCCCGCGGCCTCGCCGCAGCGAACAGCGACGGGGAAGTCCAGCACTTCCGGCCGGCCGAACAGGCAGCCGGACGGTAGGTTACGCCTCCGCTGCGGCGTAGGCGACGGCGACCTCCGCCGCCAGGCTGGCGTTGTCGGCGATCAGTGCCCCGTTCACCGCCACGCTGCGGCCATCACTGAGGTCCTCGATCAGGGCCAGCACAGCCGGAGTCACCGCCTGGCCGGTGATGCCCTCTGCCCGCACCTGCTCAACCGCCCTGCCGATCAGCTCGGAGAGATCCAGCCCCTCGGCGGGCGCCCTCGCGAGCACGAGCCCGCCAGACGGGTTCACCGCCCAGTGGGCCGCGGCGACTTCGGCTGCCTCCGGGCTGGTGCCCACGACCGCCGACACCGGCGGGCCGCCGGCCGCGGTGTAGAACAGCGGCAGAGTCGCGGTGTGCCAGCCCAGAACGGGAACCGCGAGAGTCTCCAGCATCTCGGCGGTGGCCGGTACGTCGAGTATCGACTTCGCCCCGGAGCAGACCACGACCGTCGGAGTGCTCGCGATCTGGATCAAGTCAGCAGAGATGTCCAGCGAGTCAGCGAATCCGCGGTGAACACCGCCGATGCCACCGGTCGCCATGAACCTGATCCCCGCCATCCGGCACGCTGCCAGCGTCCCGCCGACCGTGGCCGACCCGAGGGCGCGCTGCACGACACACGCCGCGAGGTCCCTCGCGCCGACCTTGCGGGCCGCATTGCCGGCCTCAGCGAACTGTTCGAGCGCCGAGGCCTCGAGCCCGACCCGGATGGCGCCGTCGACTACACCGACGGTGGCCGGCACGGCACCGGCCGCCCGGATTCGTTTTTCGGATTCGAGCGCGACAGCAAGTCCCCGCCCCGCTGAGAATCCGTGCGACACCAGGGTGGTCTCCAGCGCTACGACGGACGCGCCGGTCGCCAGGGCAGCTGATACCTCATCGGACACGCGCAGCGGGACCGTCACGGCATCGCCCCCATCGTCGCCACTGCCCTGGCCGCCGCGGCGAGGCCAAGGTGCACACCGCCGACAAGATACCCTGCGGCGAAGGCATCCCCGGCGCCCGTGGTATCTGCTGGCTCGGTCGAGAGGGCCGGGTAGCGCTGCCCGGCCACCATGACGCCGTCAGCCCCCAGCTTGGTGATCATCTGCGTCCCCGGCAGGCGGCCGACCAGGTCGGTCTCCGCCCTGTTGCCGAACACCAACTCAGGGCCGAGCTCTCGCAGCAGGTCGACGAAAGCTGGCAGGCCGTATCCGGTGATGGCCGCGGTCGACGACAGGTCGATGCTCAGCCGCGCCGACCGCGCTCGTGCCGCCGCAACACCGGCGATCGCTGCCGCTTGCACCGGCTGACTGGTCAGGCTATAAGCCGGCAGATGCAGCCAGGAACAACCGTCCAGCCAGACGGGCCGGATATCCGCGTCGGTCAGCAGGGGGCCTACGCCGCGGTCGGTGAGCATGGAGCGATGCGCGCCAGCCTCGGAGAGGGAGACCACCACCCCGGTGCGGCCTGCGATGACAGGCCCGGCCAGGTCGACCCCACGCCGCGTCAGGTCGTTGGCGACCAGTGCGGCTGCCGCGTCGTCCGCCAAGGCGGCGATCAGCCTGCTGCGGCCGCCGAGCGCGGACACCCAGGCCGCGACATTGGCTGCCTGGCCGCCGACGGTCACCGTGGTCTGCGCGGGAGTATCGGTGTCCGGCACCACGGGACCTGGGATGGCGACGATGACGTCGAGGTGCGCATCGCCAAGCACGCAGATCACCCCGGCTTCCGCCAGGGTGCTCGCGAGATGTCATCCGCCATTGCCGCAGCGTAACGTGAGACCGGCACCGACCCGAGAGGCGGCCGATGAAGCTCAAGCTGGACCTGCACGACGTCTACAACCGGGGCAGGGACATCGACAGAGCCCTTCAGGACATCATCGACGAGGCAGTACGGACCAGGGCGCCGTTGGTCGAGATCATTCCGGGCAAGGGCTCAGGCCAGCTCAAAAAGCACGTCCTGCGGTTTCTCGAGCGCAAGGACATCAAGGCGCTGTACCACAGGGTGGAGAAGGACTCGAAAAACTTCGGCCGCGTTTTCGTCCACTTCCGGTGGAAGTAGAAGTGGCCAGACATACGGCACCGAGCGCCGGCCCGTATGGCGCCGGCTGCGCTGCGGCTGTACTCAGGCTGCCTAAGTCGGCGCGCTGCGGACGGCGGCCCGGTGCGCCAGCCAGGCTCTCTTCCTCACCGGCGCCCAGATAGCGCTCTCTCGCCCGGCCGATGACACTAGCGGCCGAGTATGCGCCTCGCACCATCAAAGGTGGCCTGCCATGCCGTGGCCGGTAATGTTGCCGGTCCCAGCCCTCGAACAAAGCCTGATGAGCGGCATCAGGCATCAACCAGCCAAACATCGTAAATCCCCCGATCCCCATCCCCGCTGGGGAGCACCTCCGCGGGCCACGCCCCCGTGGCCCGATTCCATGTATCCCCCGGTTTCCCCTGGACGATGCTGCCATCGTGCGATCGGCGAGTCCAGCAGAAATCACGTGGACCTGTGGCCTGTCGGCGTCCGCGACCTGCTTCGGGCGGCTTGCCCCAAGGAGCCCGTAGCGTACGTTTCACTCCTAAGCTCACAAAGGTCCGGACCTGGCCGATTGGCTGAAGGATGGCGCCATGAGGATTCTGATCAAGCTCGTCGTCACTGCACTGGCCGTCTGGTTGGCCACAGTGCTCGTCCCAGGCATTCACCTGCACGCGCACACCACGGCCGGCAAGATCACGACGCTGATCGTGGTCGCGCTGATCTTCGGCATTATCAATGCGGTGCTCAAACCGATCGCCAAGACCATCGGCTGCCTGGCCTACGCGGTTACCTTCGGGCTGATCAGCATCGTCGTGAACGGCCTGCTGTTCTGGCTCACCAGCTGGGTGGCGCACCAGCTGACCGTGCCGTTCCACATTGACGGGTTCGTCCCGGCCCTGCTGGGCGCGCTGATCGTAGGCATCGTCGGCTGGCTGCTCAGCCTGTTGCTCGACAGGCGAGATCACGACGAGGACTAACCGGCTGTCCGGCCGCGCTGATGCCGATGTGTGCGCGGGCGTGCCAGGGGCTGGGGGGCGTGCGGTAGCCTGAACACACACTGCTCGCAGTGAGGCGCTGCCATGAGGGCGCGCCGGTCGTAATGTCGCTCGGTGAGCGAGCTGGTTTCCACGGACGTGGCGGCCCGCGAGAATGCGGCCACCCAAGTCCGGAGGACACCTGCTTTCATGACAGCTCTGCCCATCAACAATGCTGCCGCGTTGCGCCTGGACGGTGGTTATCGCGACCCGGCGGACGGGGCGGACCCGGCGGCCAGCCTCAGCTTCAAGGGGCTCGGCGTCCCTGCGCCGCTGCGCGCCGCGCTCGCGAGCGCAGGCATCGAGATGCCGTTCCCGATCCAAGCGGCCGTCCTGCCCGATGCGCTCGCCGGCCTCGACATTCTTGGCCGTGGCCGCACTGGCTCAGGCAAGACTCTCGGCTTTGCCATCCCGCTCGCGGCCAGGCTGTCTGGCGGGCGCACGAGTGCGGGGCGTCCGCGCGGCCTGGTCCTTGTACCGACCCGTGAGCTGGCCAACCAGGTCCAGGCTGCCGTGCTGCCGCTAGCCCGTGCGGCCGGCCTGGCCGTGACCACGATCTTCGGCGGCACGTCACAGGGACGGCAGGTCACTGCGCTGCGACGAGGCGTCGACATCGTCGTCGCGTGCCCAGGCCGGCTCGCCGACCTGATCGACCAGGGCCACTGCGAGCTCAGTCAGGTCGAGGTGAGCGTGATCGACGAGGCCGACCACATGGCTGATCTCGGCTTCTTGCCCGTGGTCAGGCGGCTGCTCGAGGACACCCCGGCGGACGGTCAGCGGATGCTGTTCTCCGCGACCCTGGACAGTGCCGTCGACGTTCTGGTCCGCCGCTTCCTGGCGAGTCCCGCCGTGCATGCCGTCGACGATGTCGGCACGCCGACGCCAATCCGGCATCATCTCCTGACCGTGACAGCGGTCAACCGACCCGCAGTCGTGGGGGTCCTCGCGGGTGGCGAGAACCGCACGCTGGTGTTCACCAGAACCAGGCGTGGCGCGGAGCGGCTTGCCAGGCAGCTGAGCCAGGCTGGTACGCCCGCCGCTGAGCTACACGGGAACCTATCCCAGCCCGCCCGTGAACGCAGCCTCCGGATGTTCTCCTCGGGCACCGTCCGCGTCCTCGTCGCGACCGATGTCGCGGCCCGTGGCATCCACGTGGACCGGATCGACCTGGTAATTCACGCGGACCCGCCCGCGGAGCATAAGGCGTACCTGCACCGGTCAGGCCGGACAGCGCGGGCCGGAGCCAGCGGCGTAGTCATCACCCTGCAGACGCCTGAACAGGCGAAAGACGTGCGTGCGGTGATGCGCAAGGCGGGCGTCGTGCCGCTGGCCGCCTCCGTCGTGCCCGAGTCTCCGCTGCTGCGATCGATCGCGGGTGAGCCAGCCGAATGGGTCAATCCGGCGCCGCGGTCAGCACCCGCGCGGCGAAGAGACCGCCCGAAAGCCCGGGCTCGGGGCACCATTCACGGCAGCGCAGGCAACCGGACCGGCCGCTCCCGCGCCGACGACTGGAAGAATCGCAGCGCCAATCGCAATTCGGCATCCGGCCCGCCCGGCCAGGCTGACACCCGGCAGCTGGCTGCCAGGCTCCGGCGAACAAACCGAACCGGGCAGAAGAGCGGGAGCGGCGCGGCTGCGTTCTCCGCCGGATACCGAGGTCACCGAGGGAGCTAACGGCCGCGGGCTCGCGCCTACATTTCGCCGACCGCTTCCTGCATGATCCGGTCGACGTCCTTCGGGTTCACGTCGAGTTCCTTGGCGGTCTGCTTCTCGGCCCGCGTGACAGCCTTCGCGATGGCCTGCTCGACCTTGGTCTCGCCAACGACCAGCAGGCCGACTTCCCCCGGGTCGATGAAGTCGCCGAGTTCCTTGGCCTGAGTGCGCGACATTCCCTTCGACAGGTGACCGCTGACTCCGCCGATCACACCTCCCATGGCCGCCGCCCCGATGATCGAGGGCGGGAACAGGACGCCGACGGCAGCTCCAGCGGCGACGCCCCACCAGGCGCCGTGGCGGGTGCTCGTCTCGTCCTTGTTCTCATGGACCTTGCCGTTCATGTCCTTCGTGATGAGGGCGGCATCGTAGGAGCCGACCACACCGTGCGCGTGAGCCTCCTTGACGACCTGGTAGTCCTCCCGAGCCGCTCGCTCGTCGGGATATGTCGCCACGAGAATGAACGTGCCGTCGGACTTGGACATGCGACCTCCTCTTGGAGCCATTCTGATAAGCCCGCACTGCCGGAACAGGCTCAATGCTCTACGCTGCGCGCTACGGCGCCTGCGGCCATCACCCGCCCGGAGTGATTCCGGCTGGGCTCACTGTTACCCCAGGTCGCGACTGTGGACTGCCCCGGAGCTGATGCAGCGTCCAGCCGCGCCCAGTCGGATCGAGCGCGGCCGTGTGCGTGGTGAAGATCTCGGCCGCGCGCCGGTAGGACATCCGCGCCCGGCCGGTCAGCGGGCAGACGTCGCACGCCGCGGCATGCGCGGGGGCGCGGCGGCCGGTCAGGAACACAGGGCCATGCCTGCGGCCCACCAGTAGCCAGCCCAGCAGGTCGGATGTCTCCGCACTCCACTCGATCGGGACGGATGCGACGGCTGCCTTCGCCCGGTTGCCATCCAGGTCGAGGTCAGCCGCGTCAAGCGCGAGAGCGGCGGTTGCAGCCGCGCCCGAGTCGTAGAGCAGACGCCAGAACGCGTGCTCCCGGAGCTTGGCATCGCTGCGCCACAGTGCTGCCAGCTGCTCTCCGGTCAGCGGCGGCAGCGCCGCCGCGTCCTGGAGCACGTGGCGCAGGCCCGCAGTCGGATCGCTGTTGATCCACTCCTGGTCCTGCCACCAGCCCACTGCGCTTCGCAAGGCGGATAGCTCACGGTTGACCGTCCGGGCGTCGGTGAGGGCCGCCCGGTCGGCCACCGCGGTCGCGAGCCTTGGCGGGGCGGCAGCATCGTCAAGCAAGGCCAGCGGGACGACGGGCGGGACCGCGCCGCGGCGGAACCTGCCGACCGGCGGCCGCAGGCCCACCAGCGGCCAGCACCAGCTTGTCAACGAGATCTTGTAGATCCGGCGCGACGCGTGACCCAGCCTCGCCGCTGCCAGGAAACGGTCCACGGCGACCGCGTACTCGACCGGCGCGATGCGCGGCGGCACCTCGGCGGCCGGCGCCGCGTGAACCGCGCTCACGGTAATCACCTCCCGCCGCATGATTCGCCCTGGCGCAGTAAATGCCGACGGCGAATTCACCTCCGCAACTGCAATCATAACCCGGCATCGGCTTTGCATTTACTGCGACAAAGTCGCGTCACCGCAGGCAGTTGTCGGTGGGATCGGTTGAATCTAAGAAAAGTTCTTGTCTTTAACTGCTATTGCCTGTCAGCCTGAAAGTCGTGGCAGGCAGCAATTCTGAATCGTTGGAAAAGCGCAGTAAATTGTTCGGCGCCAAATACCCTGGGCGGGCGGCGAAGTTCAGGTCGCGGCGTGCGGCCCGTCTGGCGGTGCTGCGTGAGCAGGAGTTCAGGAGGTTCTACGCCGGATACGCGACGTCACTGCTCGGATCGGCGATGTCTTCGGTCGCGCTCACGTTCGCCGTTCTGAGCGAAGGCGGGAGCGCCGCCGACCTCGGTTACGTTTTTGCGGCCGGCGTCATCCCGCAAGTGCTGTTCATGCTGGGCGGCGGTGTTCTCGCCGACCGGATTGGCAGGCGCAAGGTGATGCTTGCTGCCGACGGCGCGCGGCTGGCCGCGCAGGGTGGTCTGGCCGCAGCGCTGTTCGTAGCCAGGCCGCCGATCTGGCTGATCGCCGCGCTGACCGCCGTGGTCGGCACCGGCGAGGCCTTTTTCACTCCGGCGCTCGGCGGCCTGACGCCCGCGATCACGCCGCCGGACAAGCTGGCCGACGCCAACGCCCTGCTGGGTGTCGCCGAGGCGGCGACCAGGGTGCTGGGGCCAGCGCTTGCGGGAGTCCTGATCGGGCTCACCCAGCCCGCTGTCGTGATCGCCGTAGACGCCGCGACCTTCTGCGCCAGCCTCGTCTCGCTCGCCCTGGTCAGGGTCCCTGCGCTCCGCCCTGCGGCGCACTCGCCGTGGCGCGACCTGGCCGAAGGCTGGCATCAGTTCAGGGCGCAGACTTGGCAGTGGGTAATCACTGTCCAGTTCGCCCTGTTCAACCTCCTGACCTGGGCGCCTTATCTGCTGCTCGGCCCGGTCCTGGCACGGGAGTACCTGGGCGGCGCCCGAGCCTGGGGCACGGTCATGGCCGCGATGGCGCTGGGCTCGGTACTGACCGGCCTGCTCCTGGTCGGGCGCAGGCCCGGCCGGCCGCTGATCGTCGCGGTCGTCGGCAGCTACGGCTACGCCATGCCATGCCTGATGATGGCTCTGCACCTGCCGCTGTACGCGGTCGCGCTGGGGGCGGGCGCGGCGGGCGCGGGCTCCGCGGTCTTCAGCACCTACTGGTCCACCGTGCTGCAGGTGCGCGTGCCGGCAGAGATGCTGGCGCGCGTGACCGCCTTCGTTCTGACCGGCTCGTATGCGCTCGGGTCTGTCGGATTCGTCGTGATCGGCCCGGTGGCGGCCCTCGTCGGGCCTGGCCGGATGCTCGGCTTCGCCGCGGCCTGGACCGTGGTGAGCAGCACCGTCGTGCTGAGCCGGCGCGCGATCCGATCGGTCCGGCTGGCCGAGTGAACCGGCTGAGTTTCAACCACGATCACTTCAGCTACGGCTACGGCGGGCCGCTCGGCTGCGGCCTGCCACGCCGCTCAGCGGCCGGGGGTTGCCGCAGCCGCGCAGCGGCGGGGGGTTGGGCAGCCGAGCGACCGCCTGCTAATAGCCGGCGCTGCGGTTCTTGGCGCTCTTGCCGCTGCCCGCGATGGCGCCGACCGCGCCTGTCAGGCCGAAGGCGATCGCGCCGTGCCACAGCGCCGTGAATGCTCCGCCGAGCGGGCCGCTGCTGCCGACGAGGACCGAGAGCACGAACACGATGACGGCCGTCGCGGCGCCGGGCAGGAAGGCGAACCGCCACGGGTTGCTGCGCGCCCAGCGCGCCGCGCGACTCGCGCGCCGCCGCACGACGACGCTGCCGCCTGCCACCGTGAACAGCGCGACGGTTCCCGCGGACAGCGAGCTGCTGAGGCCAAGGTGGCCGCCCATGAGGTGCAACAGCATGTCGGCCCCGGTCACGACGACTCCAGCAGCTCCCGCGACGGCCCAGGGCACGTCGGCCATTGCCGCGGTGGAGACTGTGAGCTCCTCCCGCCGGCTCAGGCTCTGCTGGTCATTCCGAAGAGGTGTGGACATCGCGACTCGCTCCTTCGCTTCCGGTCACAGATTCAAGATATATCGCTTCTGGACTCCGCGCTACATCTTGACTCGGCCGACCGCCGCCGACCGCAACCACCTGCAAAACGGATTGCTAGCCGGTCGACGCTCGTGGAACGCTCCCTGATGCGCCGCCGTCACCGGTGGAGCAGGCGATCCTCGGTTATGCGTCCTGATCTGTTGTCTATGACGAGCCGTGTGGCAGCGATGTGACCACGGCCGCGAACATCCGGTCACCGGCCGCATCCAGCGCCTCCTGCATCGCCGCGCTGCCGGTATGCCCGGAGTCCTCGATCACGATGAGTTCCGCGCCCGGCCATGCCCGGGCCAGCTCCCACGCCGTGATCGCCGGGCCGCCGATGTCGTTGCGCCCGTGGATCAGGATGCCGGGAATCCCGGCCAGCTTGCCCGCCTCGCGGATGAGGACGCCGTCATCGAGGAAGCCGCCATGCGCGAAGTAGTGCGCGCAGATCCGCACGAAGGCGAGCTTGGCGTCGTCCGGCCGGGCGCTGTACAGGCCTGGGGTGCCGTTGACCTCCATAGAGATGACTGCGTCTTCCCAGGCGAGCCATTGCGTCGCGGCTCGCGCGCGGACGTCAGGATCGGAGCTCTCCATCAGCCGGGAGTATCGCATCAGCAGGTTCTCGATTGGCGGCTCCGAATCGGTCGGCAGCCGGAACTCATCGGCGCCGACGAAGTCGCGGAACCGGGCCCATGCCTCGGGGAAGAACCGCCCCGCGCCGCGGTAGAGCCAGTCCAGTTCCAGCCGGCGCGTCGAGGTGACGCTGACCAGGATCATGCCCGAGACGCGCTCCGGGTGGCGCTCGGCGTAGGCCAGCGACAGGGTAACGCCCCACGACCCGCCGCGCAGCAGCCACGCGCCGACGCCGAGGTGCTCGCGCAGTAGCTCCATGTCGGCGATCAGATAGTTAGTGGTGTTGCGGCCCATGTCGGCAGCCGGATCGCTGGCGTGCGGTGTGCTCCGGCCGCAGTTGCGCTGGTCAAACAGGATGATCCGGTATCGTTCTGGGTCGAACGACCTGCGCAAGCCGACCGTGCAGCCCGAGCCGGGGCCGCCGTGCACGATCAGGGCTGGCACGCCGTCGGGCTTTCCGCAGGCCTCCCAGTAGATCGAGTTGCCGTCGCCGGTGTCGAGCATGCCCGTCTCGTACGGTTCGATCGGGGGGTGCGGCACAACTCCTCCTTACGGGTGCGGACAGCACCAGGCGCCGCCCGTGGATCCGGTATCGAGCGGGCTCGAAGGCCGCCGCCATCGGCCGGTTCCAGGAGTCTCCTCAGTACGTCGCCCGCCGTCTCATCCGGCAGCCCGATGCCAGCCTCACCCGGTTAGCGGCGGCCTGAGCTGGCCATGGAGGCGCCCAAAGTGCCAGCGCCGTCAACGCCGGGCAGGTCGGGGAAGGCGCGGGTGACTGCAGCAGTGCGGCTTGATACCTGGAGTCGACCGTAGATGTTTTCCAGATGCTTGCGCACAGTTCCCTCGGAAATACCGAGACGGCTTCCGATCTGGGAGTTGGTGTACCCGCCCGCAACCAGGCGCAGCAAATCCATCTGTCGTGGTGTCAGCTGGCGGGCGTCCGTGCGCCGACGTGCCGCGTCGAGGTAGGCCTGATACAGGTGCGGCCGCAGCAATGAGAGCAGCGCCCTGTCGCGCTCGGAGAAGTCTGGCCCCGGCTCGCGCCAGAAGGCTAGCTGCACGCTCCGCCCCGGTCTGCCGGTCCCAGGCGCGGCTGGCAGGGAAACCTGGAGCTTATGTTCGAACCCGGCGGGTCGGACATTGTCTCCGTAGTGCGCTGTGGCATGCCATTGCCGGGTCGAGTAGAAATCGGAAATCTTAGTAACACTGCGCAGGTCACCACGGCGGTCGGGGTAGCTGCAGGACTCGCACTTCCAGTAGCTCCCCCAAAAAGTCTCCGGATTGGCGAGGAAGTCGGCAGTGGGCTGGCCCTGCACCGCCCATGTTGCCGCCTCGGCGCTGTCCAGGCCGACGAATGTTACGCAATCGCAGCGCAGGAGTCCCATGAGGTCAATGAGAAAAGAGGCTGGCAGCGCGCTAGTGGGAGAGTCGTCTCGGTCGAGATTGACAATCTCCAGCAGCGTGCGCAGATCTTGCTCACTGACGGTCAGCTGAGCCACCATGGCGCCCCCCTCCCACCAATT
>Ga0070707_100004855_pt1 | contig 12599 bp, 8 predicted proteins | sample KBSK5502metaG_FD_65468 | JGI IMG/M metagenome (GOLD analysis project Ga0070707, IMG submission 65468) | Corn, switchgrass and miscanthus rhizosphere microbial communities from Kellogg Biological Station, Michigan, USA - KBS K5-50-2 metaG | ecosystem: Host-associated > Plants > Roots >... | reverse complement strand
GACGAGTTCTCGCACGTACAGCGGGTTGCCCGCGGTAAGGTCCCAGAACTCGCGCCCGGCGCCGGCCTCCATCGGGCCGCCGAGAGCCAGGTGCAAGAGCGTGTCGAGCTGGGTGCGGCTGAGGTCACCGAGGTCGATCCGCTCCATCCTGCCGTCCCGCCACAGGCCGGTTACCAGGTCGGGGACCGGTTCGCCGGTGCGCACTGTCGCGATCAGGAAAATCGTCCCCTGCGCGGCCAGGTGCCCGAGAAGCGCCAGCGAGGCGGGATCGAGCTCTGACACGTCATCGGCCACGGTCACGACACGGCGGCCGTGGTGGCGCTCCCGCAGCGCCTGGCGAGTCTCATCGAACAAGCCCAGCGTGTCGACCTGCCCGTCCGGGCCCGCCCGCCCGAGGCCGCCCGCGAGCAGGCCGGCCACCGCGCCGAGAGGCAGGGCAGAGATAGCGAGGCTGCCGACGACCCGCTCGGTCGGATGGCCTCCGGCCGCTGCCCACTCCCTGCACTCATCGGCCAGCCGCGTCTTCCCGACCCCTGCCCGGCCGTATATCACCAGGCCCGCCTGCTCGCCCGAGCACAAGGCCCGCTCGAAAATCTCAAGCTCCGAGCGGCGGCCGACGATCGGCCAGCGCTGCAGCGTGATCGCCACGCGAGCAGCATGTCAGGCGCGGGTCCGCGGGCACAAGCGGCGGCCGCGCGATGGGCGACCCCTCAGCCACGCCTCCGCCCGCGCCGCCACTTGAGTAGCCATTGCTCAAGCGGCTGATGTCGCCGGCGATCTACAAATACCAGCAAGGGCGGCCAACGGCGCCGCCAGTCCAGAAAGCGGCCGCTGAGGCTGGCGGACCGCGCCGCGGCGATCCTGACGGACCGCCTTCCCAATGATCACCCGTACATGCTGGCAGCGTGTCGGGCACTCGATACCCTCGGGCGGCAGTCATGACACGATCGATCCGAAGCCGGCGAGGCCGGCGCCTCCGCCGGCCAGGCCAGCGCCCCGGCCTCCTGCCGGCGCTGCCGCGCACGGCGTGGGTCGTGCTGGGCGGCGACTTCGTCTCCGCGATCGGCAGCGGCCTGACGCTGCCGTGCCTGTTCATCTACGCGCACCTGGTCAGGGGACTGAGCGACGGCGTGGCCGGCCTGGTGGTCGCCACCATCGCGATGGCATCGCTCGCCGGCAACCCGGCCGGCGGTGCGCTGGCCGACCGGTGGACGCCGCGGCGGGCGCTGATGGCCGGCCTGGCCGTGGCGGCAGCCGGCTCGGCCGCGCTGGCCCTCGCCGACACCGCGGCCGGCCTGTTCGTGGCCGCCGGGCTGCTCGGCCTGGGGCTGGCGGTGGCCTGGCCCGCCCAGAATGCGTTGCTGGCCAGCGTGGCCGGGCAGGCCGATTGCTCGGCGGTGTTCTCGGTCCGCCACGCCAGCCTGAACGCCGGACTCGGCCTCGGCGCACTCGGCGCGGCCGCGGTCGTCAGCGTCTCGGATCCGGCCACCTTCACCGTGGTGTACCTCGCCGACGCGGCGTCGTTCCTCGCCTTCGTGCCGGTGCTCGCCCGGCTCGCAACGGTGCCACGACCCGCCAGCCAGCCTGCCGGGCCGGGCGACCAACCGCCAGCGCCCGGGCCGCGGACCGGCTTCCGCGAGGTGCTGCGAGACAGGGCGTTCGCGCGCGTGTGGCTGCTCACCGCGGTGATCGTAACCGTCAGTTTCGGCCAGTTCCAGAGCAGCTTCCCCGGTTACGCGACCCGGCCAGGCGGCATCGGCGCCCGCGGCCTCAGCCTCGCCTTCGCGGCCAACACGCTGACCGTGGTGATCGCGCAGCTCTTCGTGCTGCGCTGGCTGAGCGGCCGCCGTCGCACCACCGGCGCCGCGCTGGCCTCGGCAGCGTGGGCGCTGGCGTGGGCGACCGTGATCGCGGGCGGGCACCTTGGCGGCGGGGCCGGAGCCGAGACGGCTTTCGCCGCAGCCGCGGTGATCTTCGCCATTGGCGAGACGCTGCTCGCGCCGACGCTGCCGGCGATCATGAATGATCTCGCCCCGCCTGGGGCTGCTGGCCGATACAACGGCCTCGGGGTCCTGGCGTTCACCGCCGGGTTCCTGGCCGGCCCGGCGAGCGGCGGGGCGGCGCTCGGCGCGGGCTGGGGGACTGGCCTGTTCGCGGTCGCTGCCGTCGTCTGCCTGGCCGCCGGTGCGGCCGCGCTCCGGCTGAGCCGGCATCTGCCGCCGGAGGCTAACCGGATCGCTCCATCAGCTGCCGAGCCCGAGCCCGCGTCCGCCGTGGCCGAACTCGGTCAGCCCGCGGGGCTGCCGGCCACCGCCGCGGCGAGCTTCGGGTAGATGCGCACCGCTCCGGCGAAGCCGGCGCCGAAGTCGGCCCGCACGATCTCCACGTTCATGCCCGGCTCAGGGGCCTGAAGCATCTCGCCGTTGCCGATGTAGATGGCCACGTGCGAGATGTAGTTCGGGGCGGTCGGGTCGGTGTGATAGAAGAGCAGGTCCCCGGGTCGCAGGTCGGAGAGCGGCAGCAACGGCCCCGTCCTCGCCTGATCCGCCGCGACGCGCGGCATGACCACACCGGCCTGCGCCAGCGACCACTGCACGAGGCCCGAGCAGTCGAACTGGGTCGGCCCGTCGCCACCCCAGACGTAGCGCATGCCCACCCGGCTCTCGGCAGCCGCCAGGAACTCGGCCAGCTGGAGCGGGGTCAGGCCGCGCCCCTGGCCGACGCCGACGCCGATGGCGCCCGCCGCGGCCGTCGTCACGGTCGTCTTGCCCTCGATGATCTGTGTCACGAGCGCGGCGACGGCCGTCCTGCCCGGGGTCAGCTTCCTGATCCTGGCCATCAGCCGGTCAAGCCTGGCATGCGGCGCGCTGACGACGATCGCGTTGGCCGCCGGCAGTCCGAGCGACCGGGCGACGGAATGCGAGACAACCGCGTCAACCCCGCCGATGCCCACCGTGCCGAAGCCGGCCACCCGGAGCTTCATCGGGCGAGCGCCGCTGACCTGGACGGGCTCGGCCAGGCTCAGCCGGTCCTGGGTGCCCATCGTGAAGGAGATGGCGATGCCGCCAGCGGCCACGTTTGCCCACAGCGCATCGGAGCGCGCGGTCGGCCTGGCCGCGAACCGCCGGAACTTGGCCGCGTTCACGCCGAGCACGTTCACGAACACCCCGTTGACGCGGACCCGCCCGGCGTCCACCGGGACCGCGGCCGTCACGCCGTGCAGGCGGCGCAGGCGGGCGACCAGCCCGGACGGGAGCGACCGGTTGCCGACCACGAGCACGTCGGCCCGCAGCAGGCTGCCGCGTCGGCGGGCCGAACCGCCGCGCGCCGCGGGCAGCGGCTTCGCGGCGACCGTGCTCGCGGCGTCAGCCCGCCCCGAGCCGAACGTCCAGCGCCCGCGCTGCCTGTCGCGGACTCCTGGTATCGCCCCGACGGTCGAGCTGACGCCCGTCACGGCACTCGCGACGGCGCGCGCGGCTCCCGCCGGTCGCGCCGGCCGGCCGGCCGGCCGCGTGAGCGTCGACTTAGCGTGATCGGCCAGCCCGGTCATGGCCAGGAAGAGGACAACGGCAAACGCCACGACGGGGAGCAGCCGACGCGCCAGGGAGGGCAACTGCGGTCCTTCCGCTCGGGGGCATCTCTCGCGCTACGGGAAATTATGCCTTCGCTTCCCGCCACAAGAAAGGGCCGAACGGCGCGAAGGCATCATCCCGGGGACAGATCTTATGGGCACAACGTAACCAGCAGGCAACCTGCCGGTGACAAGCCGGAGGCCGGCACATGGCAGCCGGCCTCGCCTCGTGCGCGGGCTGACAGCTGCCCGGCGGCTGGATCGTGAACGCGATCCTGACCGTCAGGCCGCTCACGGGCCGAGCAGCTCGAGCAGGTCGTCCGGCGTGGTGACCGGCAGCTTGCAGCTGAACCCGCGGCATACGTAGGCCGCCGGCTGGCCGCCGACGAGCCCGCGTCCGGCCAGCAGCGGGATGCCGCGCTCGAGTTGTGACCCGTCCGGCTCGCCGATGGCGAGCACGGCGCCGGGCGTCGCGCCGTGCGCCGCGGCCTGGTGCAGCGCCCTGGTCCGCTCGTCCGCCAGCGGGCCCACGATCGCGATCTCGTCAGGACCGGCAAGGAACGCCTCCGCGACGGCCAGCCCCCAGCCCGCCGCCTGCGGGTACGTGCCGGCCAGGCCGGCCGCCGCGCCGAGCGCGGCCGCCGCCGCGTCCCGGTGGCGCGCGGACCCGGTCAGCGCGGCGTAGCTCAGCAGCGCGCCGGCCACGGCGAAGGTCCCTGACGGGGTCGGGCCGTCGGCCGCGTCGGCCGGCCGGTAGATCAGCCGCTCGCTGTCGTCGGCCGTGTCGTAGAACGCGCCGTCGGCGTCGCGGAACCGGTCGAGGGCCGTGTCAAGCAGGTCGCCGGCGATCGCTGCCCACCGGGCCTCGCCGGTGACCCCGGACAGCGTCAGCAGGCCGGCCGCGACGTTCGCGTAGTCCTCGAGGACGCCCACGCTCGGTCCGGCGGCCCCGTTCATCGACGTCCTGGCGAGCCGCCCGCCGGCCAGGTGAACCGCGGCAAGCAGCTCAGCGGCGCCCTGAGCCGCGACGACGTACTCGTCGCGGCCGAGCAGCAGGCCGACCTCGGCGAGGGCCGAGATTGCCAGCCCGTTCCACGCCGCGACGACCTTGGCATCCCTGGCCGGCCAGACCCGGGCCGCGCGGGCCGCCAGCAGCGCCGACCTGATCCGCTCGTATCGCGGCCAGTCGACGGGGTCGGCCCGCAGCTGGAGCACCGAGCGGCCGCGCTCGAACGTGCCGGACGGGGAGACCGCGAACAGCTGCGCGGCGTGGGCCCCGTCCTGCTCACCGAGAACCTCGGCGAGCTGCGCGGGGGTCCAGACGTAGAACGCCCCCTCTTCGCCCTCGCTGTCGGCGTCCAGCGAGCTGGCGAAGCCGCCCTCGGCGGTCCGCAGGTCGGCGATCATCCAGTCGCAGGTCTGCCCGGCCACCCGGCGCGGCAGGTCGCCGCCCGATCGCCGCCACCAGTGCGCGTAGACCCGCGCGAGCTGCGCGTTGTCGTACAGCATCTTCTCGAAGTGCGGGACAATCCAGTCCGCGTCCACGCTATAGCGGGCGAAGCCGCCGCCGAGCTGGTCGTACATGCCGCCCCTGGCCATGGCCTCCGCGGTCCCTGCCGCCATCGCCTCCGCCTGGCCCGTCGATCCGCCAGGACTCCCAGCGGTCCGCCGTACGTGCCGCAGCAGGAACTCGAGCACCGTGGACGGCGGGAACTTCGGCGCACCGCCGAAACCGCCCCGCGCCGCGTCGTAGCTCCTGGCCAGCACCGCGACCGCCGTGTCGCAGACCTCTGCCGTGACCAGACCCGCGCCGGCCGGGCGCGGCCCAGTGCTCGACGCCAGCACCTCGGCGATCTTGCCGGCCTGGCCCGCCACGCGGTCCTTGTCCTCGCGCCAGGCCCGGCTCACGGCGAGGACCAACCGCTTGAACTGCTCGCGCGGAAAGTACGTGCCGCAGTAGAACGGCTCCTTGTCCGGGGTCAGGAACACGGTCATCGGCCAGCCGCCCTGGCCGGTCATGGCCTGCGTCGCGGTCATGTAGACGGCATCGACGTCCGGCCGCTCCTCCCGGTCGACCTTGACGGGCACCACGTGCTCGTCCATCAGCCGCGCGGTCGCCTCGTCCTCGAACGACTCGTGCGCCATCACGTGGCACCAATGGCAGGCGGCGTAGCCGACGGAGAGCAGGACGGGCACGTCCCTGCGCCGCGCCTCGGCGAACGCGTCGTCCCCCCACTGCCACCAGTCCACCGGGTTGTCCGCGTGCTGGAGCAGGTACGGGCTCGTCGCGTTCCGCAGCCGGTCAGCCATTCCCCTATCCTTCCGCACAGCCGGGCCGACCGGACAGGGCACGCCCCGCAGGCTGCTACCGTGCGAATCGTGGAGCTCCCCGAGCGCGCACGGCCGCACGGCACGCGGGTGCGCGGCACCCGGCAGGCCGAGGCGGTCGCCGCCGTGCTCGACCGGCTTCCGGGCTTCTGCAGCGCCCAGCAGATCCACGCTGAGCTGCGCGAACGTGGTCAGCAAGTGGGGCTGACGACGGTCTACCGGCACCTGCAGGTGCTCAGCGAGACCGGCAGGGTCGACGCGATCAGGGATTCCACCGGCGAGACGCTGTACCGCCGGTGCCTGACCGACACCCATCACCATCACCTGACCTGCCGGAACTGCGGCCGCAGCGTGGAGGTGGAGGGCAAGGCCGTGGAGCGCTGGGCAGCGGAGGTGGCGCAGCAAGCCGGCTTCTCGCAGGTCGGGCACACCGTGGAGCTGTTTGGCCTCTGCCCTGACTGCGGCGGCCCGAAGCGACGTTAACCCTGGCAGCGGCCGCGGCCGATCCCGGCGCCGTCGAGCACGTGCAGCGCGAGCGGCGGATGCGCGGCCTTGCTGGCGGGCGCGTCGGACACCAGCACGTCGGGCCCGGCGTCGGTGACGGCGAATCCGTAGGCCGGCGTCGCCTGGATGTATCCGCCGGTGCGGGTACTGGCCAGGTAGGTGGCGCGCGTGGTCGTCCAGGCGAGTGCCCGTTGCGCCATGCCAAGATTGGAGAACGAAACGCCACGGGGCAGCCTGAGCACCACGGCGGCGGCCCGGTCCGGCGCGGGTGAGTAGTAGAGCTCGTCCAGGGCCGGACTGAGGTACGCGGTGCGCACGCCGTCGGTGACCACGAAGTCGGTCCCCCTGACCTGCCGCAGCACGGCGGGCAGCGCGGCTGGCCGGCCGGCCGTCGTGCTGTACGCGTGCAGCCTGGTCAGCGCGCCTGGCCGGGCGGACGCCGGCCAGACCAGCAGCGTGCCGTCGAAGAACGGCGCCTGGACGTGCCCGCTGGCGATCACCGTGACCCGGCCGGTGCGCAGGTCGGCGAGGCGGATCTGGACCAGGCCGCCAGGGCCGTAGCCCTGCGCCCACGCCGCGTACCGCCCGCTCACCGCCGGAGCATGCCACGGGCTCGGCCATGGCGTGCCGTCCGGCGCCGACATCGAGCGGCCGAGTGTCCTCAGCCGGCCGGTGACGGAGTCCCAGCCGACGATGGCGAAGTCGTCGAGGCTGGCCAGCGAGTATGTCTGAGCCCACACCAGCCACCGCCCGCCCCACGCGCCGTCCGCCTGGTCCGTTGCCGGGTCGCCGAACCTGGCGATCGGGCGCAGCCGCCCGGTATGCAGGCTGAGCGCGGCGACTCCGGCGAACCGCCGCGTCCAGGCGGACACGTACGCGGTCGCGCCGTCGGCCGTGATGCCGAGCGGGATGATCTCCGCGCGCAGGGACGCGGGGACGGCCGTGCCGAGCAACGCAGTCAGGCTGGCCAGCGGGCGCGCCGGGCAGAACGCGCCGACGGGCGCGGCGCCTGGCCGGGAGGTGGCAGGCGGGCGGACAGCCACGGGCTGGCCCGGCCCCGAGCACCCGGCGACCACCGTCATGCCCGCGATCAACCGGGCCGCGTTCGCGGCCGCGGCCCGCCGAGGGCCTGACGGGATCACCTCGCCTGCCTGCCTACCAGACGTAGCCCCGTGCCCCGAGTATCACGGCGATCGTGGCGGTCGGCAGCGACGAGTAGGCGGGCACGCCCGTGGACCAGCCGATGCTCGACGCGCCGTGCACGGAGTCCTCGTAGTCGGTCACGGCGCCCGACCGCGCGTAGCCGCGGATGTCGAACCAGTGCAGGATCGTCTGCCCAGGCGGGTGACCGACCAGGTGCGGGCCGCCTGGCACCTCATACGCGGCGCCCGCGAGCGGGACCCCGCGGCGCTGGCTGATGTCGCGTACCAGGTCCATCCGCAGCACGGCGATCTGTGCCGCCGTCGGCGCCCAGGGCAGGCCGACCGCCACGTATTTATTGCGCTTCTGGTGCGAATTCAGCACGCGCGGCACCGGATAGCCGTGCGAATTGGACCAGTCGGTGCCATTCGCCGTCGTCCCGAGCGCCCTGGCCGCTGCTCGCTGGCGCAGGACAATATGCATCTGCGCGAGCATTTCCGAAACCGCGGCCGGGCCGCAGAAAAAGTCGGTTATCTGCGCCTGCTGGGTCGCGGCGAGGTTCCGCGCCGCCGGCGGGCTCGCGTGCCGCAGGTACCTGCGGGCCTGCGCCTGCCTGATCGCGTTGGCCAGCCGCATCGCGCCGGACTGGCGCGGCGCGGGCAGCCCGCGCTTGGATCGCCCGGGCCGGACGGGGCCGGTCACCAGCGGAGCGCGCTCGCTGGCCGCGGCCGCGATGAGCCCGTGCGCGCGGGCCGGAGAGCGTACCGCGCCGGCCGCGGCCGCCGTCGCGGCGAGCGCGCAGGCGCTCCCCGCCGCCAGCGCGGCCACGATCACCGGCAGTCTGCATCGCGCCGCTCGCATATAAAACGCCCCCGTCGCGGAATTACCGCTGGCAATCAATTAATCACAATAGCTTGCCATAGGAGAATCGGCGGCCGAAACGGAGCCGGCCGCGCGACGTCCCAAACTTGTGATCTGCCCGGTCCGGCGCTTCGGGGCGAATCCGGAACGTCTCAGATATGGCCGAGCACGGGATGCGGGACGTAGAGCTCCTCAAGCAGCCCTATCTCCTCCGCCGAGAGCTCAAGTTCCTCGGCGGCCAGCGCGTCCTCCATGTGGCCCTGCCTGGTCGCGCCGATGATCGGCGCCGTCACGCCGGGGCGCTGGAGCAGCCAGGCCAGCGCGACTTGAGCGGGCGGGCTCCCCCTGCCGTTCGCCACCTGCCCGACGCGGTCGACCACGTCGAAGTCGGCGGGCGTTGAGTACAGCGCCTCGCTGAACGGGTCGGTGCCGGCCCGCGTCGTGCGCCGGTCGCCGGCCCTCGTCCTGTTGCCCGCCAGCACCCCACGGGCGAGCGGGCTCCACGGGAGCACCCCGATGCCCTGGTCGATGCACTGCGGGATCATTTCCCGCTCCTCCTCGCGGTACAGCAGGTTGTAATGGTTCTGCATCGACACGAACCTGGTCAGGCGCGCCGAGCCGGCGACGTGCTGCGCCTTGGCGAACTGCCAGGCGAACATGGAACTCGCGCCGATGTACCTGGCCTTGCCCGCCCGCACGACGTCGTGCAGCGCCCGCACGGTCTCCTCGATCGGCGTCGTGTGGTCCCAGCGGTGTATCTGATACAGGTCCACGTAGTCCATGTTCAGGCGGCGCAGGGAAGCGTCGATGGCGGACATGATGTGCTTGCGCGACAGCCCGCGCTCGTTCTCGCCCTGGCCCATCGCGCCGTGCACCTTGGTCGCGACCACGACCTCGTCGCGGCCGAAGAACTTGCCGAGCAGGCGGCCTGTGGCCACCTCGCTGGCGCCGCGCGAGTAGACGTCGGCGGTGTCGAAGAACGTGATCCCGCCCTCGACGGCCTGCTTGACGATCGGCTCGGCCGCGTCCTCGTCGAGCACCCACGGGCGGTCGCTGTCGTTCCCGTAGCTCATCATCCCGAGGCAGATCCGGGAGACCCGCAGGCCGGTCCCGCCAAGGTTCACGTACCTCATCGTCACCTCCGGCCGCGATCGGTCGCGATCAGCGTCAGGACCGGACGTTACCCGAGCGAGCCGGCGTTCTTGCCGCCAGGGCGTTCCTACCCGCAGGGGCAGGCGCGCGCCTGGCCGGCGGGCACCCTGGTGCTTGCGTAGAACGCCCTGTTACGGCACGAGACGCTCGCGGTGATGCCGCCGTAATTGTGCGACATGGAGGAGATGGCCGTGTGCGAGGTGGGCTTGGGCACGGCCAACTTGGTGAAATGCGACCCGATCACCACCTCGAGCGTCCCGCGCGGCACCCCAGGCAACAGCTTGAGCGAGGCGCCGGTGAACTGCTCCCGCAGCGTCCGCGCGGCCGGCAACTCGGCGTGCCGGCCGTATTCGATGACCGAGCTGTGGTAGCCGGTCGTCGGCGCGTAACCGGTGCCGAGCACGTCAAATCCGCGGCTGGTGAGCTGACCAGCCACTTTGCTGGTCTTGTCGACGCGGCTCGAGCCGTTCAGCACCGTGACCTTGACCTCGGAAGGGACCAGCGTGTACAGGGCACCGGCCGGGCCGTCCCCGATCGGGCCGTTCAGCGGTCCCTTGAAGCTCGCTGTCGCCGCGCGGTTCTGCCTGCCGGTCGCGGGCACCGCGGTGTCGTGGGCGAGCGCCCAGAAGACCGCGTCGGCCTGCGGCTGCGCGAACTCGACCTCGTTCGGGTCGTACGGATAGGACGCCCACGGCGCGGTGATGAACTGCACGTCCTGCGTCGAGATGCCGTTCAGGCTGGTCGCGATGTGCAGCAGCTCGCTATAGCTGGCGTCGGTCGTCAGCGATTGCGCGACATCCCTGATGACCTTGAGGATCTTGCTCGGGCTGTGCAGCAGCCCGCTGTGCAGGACCCCCTTGACGAGCTGGGCCATCAGGTACTGGTCGCGCGCTATCCGGGCGATGTCCGAGCCGTCGGCGACGTTGTAGCGGGTCCGCCAGAATTCCAGCGCGACGCGGCCGTCGATGTGATGCCTGCCGGCCTTCAGGTCAAGGCCAGATCCCTCCGTGGCGGTGATCACGTTATGGATGGCGTACGGCAGGCAAACGTTGACCCCGCCGACGTCGTTGATCACCCGCTCGAACCCGGTGAAGTTCAGCTCGACGACGTCGTTGATGTAGATTCCCGTCTGCTGCTCGACGGTCTCGCGCACGCACTCGGGGCCGCCGGCCGCGAGCGCGGCGTTGATCCGCTCGACCGCATAGGCATCGGCCCGCTGGCCGGGCGTGCCTCGCCAGGGCGAGCACGCGTAGAGCGGCACGACGGTGTCGCGGGGGATGCTGACCACGATCACGGTGTGATGCCCAGGCGAGATGTGCGCGAGCATGATCGTGTCCGAACAGTTGCAGCCGATCGGTCCGCCGATGGAGTGGGGTCCGCTCCTGGTGTCGGCCCCGAGCAGCAGCAGGTTCAGCGCGTTGGTGTACCGCGGCGGCCGGTGACCCGCGTCGATCCTTGGTACCTGGGTGATGCCGGAGAGCTCAAGCCTGACCGCGGCGAACGCGCCGACCACCATGACGACGAGGATGCCTGCCAGGCAGATCGCGATCCAGCCGACGATCTTCGTCCGCCGCGACCGCGTGCGCTTCATCGAGCCCTCCGGAGCAGTGGCGCCGATCACCCCTGCGGGCAGGTTAGCCGATACGCGACGGAGGCGATCGACCGGCCGCAAGGATCGGATTCCCGGCATCGGCCGCCAAACCCGGATCCGAGAGCTCGCCACTGGTCACCCATGTGAACGGCCACGCGCCGCGGCGGGTTCCCGCCCCTAAAAGTCGCCTGCCCCCGCTTTCCGCCGCTCCCGCACCTGCCGGTTTCATGATCCCGAAGGATCCTTGCCCGCCAACCGGCAGACATCCTTCCGGATCATGAACTGGGCAGACCGTCGGGCCACTGCCGCCCCAGCGGCAACATGAGTCCCTCGATGCATCGCCCGGACGCATTGACGGCCGGGGCTCGATCGTCAAAAATGGTCTAAACATCGGGCCACTAGACCAAGACTGCGAGCCGCGATGACCCAGCGCGACGCCGGGTGGGCGGCGGTTGACGCGGCGGTCGAGGACCGGGCCGAGGCTGCCTTCGCCTTCCTCGAGCGCCTGGTCGCCGTGCCCAGCACCCTCGGCGCGGAGCGCGGCGCGCAGGACGTGGTCGCGGCCGCGTTCGCCGGGCTCGGGTTCGTGGTCACCGAGTTGCCGGTGCCCGACGAGACGGCGGCCGCCACCCCAGGCGGCGTCGCGCAGTGCGCCTACGCGGGCCGGCCGAACGTTCTCGGGCGGATCAACCAGGGCGGCTCGCCATCCCTGCTCCTGAACGGGCACGTCGACGTCGTCCCGGCCGAGGCCGCGCTGTGGTCGTCCGATCCGTTCGCCCCCGTCCGCGCGGACGGCTGGTTGACCGGACGCGGCGCGGGCGACATGAAGGGCGGCTTCGCGCTCGGCACGCTCGCGGTGGCGGCGCTCCTGGCGGCACGGCCGGACGCGCTCTCCGGCGAGCTGTCCTTCCTGTCCGTCATCGAGGAGGAGTGCACGGGCAACGGCACGCTCGCGGCCGGCCGCGCCGGCGTGCTCGGCGATGCCGTCATCGTGCTGGAGCCGACCGGCCTTGACCTGCTGCTCGGCGGCGTCGGCGTGCTGTGGGCAGAGATCGAGATCGCGGGCGTTCCCGCGCACGCCGAGTCCGCCGACCGGGCGCAGAACCCGGTCGGCAGCATCCCGGCGATCCTCGCCGCGCTCTCCGCCTTCGAAGACGAGATCAACGGGACCGCCGATGCCGCGTTCGGCGAGATCGCCCGCCCGTACAACGTCAGCGTCGGCACGGTCGCGGCGGGCGACTGCGCGTCGAGCGTGCCGGGCCGGGCGCTGCTGCGGGTGCGGGTCGGCTTCCCGCGCGCCTGGAGTCCCGACCAGGCCCTGATGCGGTTCAGCGCCGCGGTTCTGGCGGCGGGCGCGGCCGACTCGTGGCTGGCCGCCACGCCGCCGGCGATCAGGCCCGTCGGGTTCCGCGCGGAGGGCCACCTGCTGCCGGCCGACCACTGGCTGGCCGA
>Ga0070707_100004854_pt1 | contig 12600 bp, 10 predicted proteins | sample KBSK5502metaG_FD_65468 | JGI IMG/M metagenome (GOLD analysis project Ga0070707, IMG submission 65468) | Corn, switchgrass and miscanthus rhizosphere microbial communities from Kellogg Biological Station, Michigan, USA - KBS K5-50-2 metaG | ecosystem: Host-associated > Plants > Roots >... | reverse complement strand
TATTTCCTCGAGGAGAACGAGACCGGCACGCTGCGCCGTCAGGTGGAGGAGGAATACACCCGCGACGCGAGAAAAGCGGCGCTCGACGCGCTGCTCGACACGTTCGAGTCACAGCCGGTCACGATCGTCCGGTCGGAAATCCTCAGCATCCTGGACGGGCTCTTCCCCAACCTGCTCACCCGCGGCGAGTTCCGCGTCGTCGCCGGTCTGCTCCGGGAATTCCGCGCGATCTCGCAGCGGGTGACGGTACTCGACCCGGACGTCCGAGAGCACCTGGTCTCCTTTCAGACCCGGCTCAGCGAACCGACGATTCTGTCCCAGCTGCTGCAATCACTGGAAGAATCCTCCGCCCTGCCGGAGGACGAGGACGTCGGCGAGGTGCTCGGCGAGCTGCATGCCGAGGGGCTCGAGACCATGCTCACCTTCCTTCCGGCCCTCCGGCGGCCGGCCATACGCGCCATCCTCGAAGCCTCGGTGGACCGGCTGGCGTCCGCGAACACCGAGATTCTCCTCGCGCTTCTCAACAACTCGGACTCCGGGGCGCTCGCTGGGGCGGTCGCGGTCTGCCAGCGGCTCAACCTCCAGGTCGCGGTGCCGGCGCTCGATCGCCTGGTCTCGCACAAGGACCCGGTCGTGCGGCTCGCTGCGGTCGAAGCGCTGGCGCACATCGGTTCGCCCGGCGCGATGTCGGGTCTCGAGCGCGCGGTCGACGACAGCGACCGGTCGGTGCGGATCGCCGCCCTGAACTCGGTGACCGCCAAAGGATATCGCGCCGCCCTCCGCCGCCTGGAGGCGGTGGTGCAGGGCAAGGGCCCCAACGAGCTCGAACGCGCCGAGCGCCGGCAATTCTTCGAGGCGTACGCCATCGTGGCCGGTCCGGCATCGCTTCCGGTGCTGCTCGAGATCCTGGAGCCGAAGCGCCTCTTCCGGCGGCGGGTCAATTCGGAAACCCGGACCTGTGCCGCCTATGCCATCGCCCGCCTGCAGAACGCCGAAGCCCGCGCCGTGCTCGAGCGGATCCAGCAGGACAAGGATCTCCCCGTCCGCAACGCGGCGATCCGGGCGCTTCGCGAGTGGCCGGCATAATGACCGAGGATTACTCTCACCCATCCCGGCCGGGTACCGGCGACGAAGGCTTCATCCGGACCGTCGGGCGCTCGTTCCTGCTGACGTTCTACGCCGCGCTCCGGGCCCTCAAGCTCTATCCCGTCGAGAATGCGACGGTGCAGAAGGCGCTCGACGAGCTCCAGGGCGCCGCTACGGCGGTGCTCCAGCACGAGTCCGAGCTCGAGCTTCGACTGGCCGGCGACTTCCTCTTCATCAACGGTACCCGGCTGCGGCTCGAGCTGGACAACTTCGCGGCGTTCAGCAATCTCCTCACGACGCTCCGCGCCTTCGATATCGGTGTCTTTCGGACCCACGTGGGCGTCGAGCGGCGCGAGTGGCAGGCGCTGCTCAGCATTCTGCTCAGCATCTCGGGCGATACCGGCGTGGAGGATCGCTATACCGCGCTGGTCGAACGGCTCGGGCAGGCCAACACCCCACACATCGAATTCGAGCCGGTCTCGGCGGTCACCGAAGAGCTCAATGCCCAGGAAGCGCGTGAAGTCGCCAAGCGCACCTACGCACAGGGCGTCGCGGTGACCAAGGAAGTGGTGAACAGCATCCGGATGGGGCGGACCAGCAGCGTCAAGAAGGTGAAGCGCGCGGTGCAGATGATCGTGGACCAGGTGCTCACCAACGAGACGTCGATCATGGGGCTGACCACGCTCCGCGATTACGACGAGTATACCTTCACCCACTCGGTGAACGTCTGCATCTTTTCGGTGGCGCTGGGCCGGAAGATCGGCCTGACCAAGCTGCAACTGTACGACCTCGGTATGACTGCGCTGCTCCACGACATCGGGAAAGCCAAGATTCCCATCGAGATCCTCAACAAGACGCATGGTCTTGCGGAGGACGAGTGGCGCGTCATCCAGGCGCATCCGTGGCGCGGCGCGATGACCCTCTTCGGGTTGCGCGCCTACGAGGAGATACCGTACAAGTCGATTCTCGTCGCGCACGAGCATCACATGAAAACGGACCTGACCGGCTACCCGCGCGCCATTCGGCCCCGCACCCTCGGTATCTTCTCGCGACTCGTCGCGGTGGCCGATGGTTTCGACGCCGCCACGACCCGGCGTGCCTATCAGACGGTGCCGATCGAGCCGGACCAGGTCCTGCGGGAAATGTGGACCAATCCGCGGCGGGGCTACGATCCGATCGTCGTCAAGGCGCTCATCAATTTGATCGGGGTGTATCCCATCGGCACCTGTGTCATCCTGGATACGTTCGAGGTGGGCATCGTGGCCCAGGCCAATCCCGATCGCGAGATGCTCAACCGGCCGGTGGTCCGGATTGCGATCGATCCCACCGGCGGCGCCCTCGCTCCTCCGGGTCTTCCGGTGGATCTGACCGAGCGGGGTTCGGACGGGAACTACCTCCGCTCGATCGTGAAAGTGACCAATCCCGACCGCTACAGCCTGACGGTGGGCGACTATTTCCTCTGATCCCGCTGCTCCAGACGTTTCCAGCAGGTTGTTGGAACACTACGCCCGTGCGCTCGCCGTCGCGGGTCCCGCGCTGGTCGTCGCCACCGCAGTGGTCGACGATCGATGGGTCGATCATCCCATTGCGCTGATCCTGGTCCTGTTTGCGGTGGGGCTGCTCCGGTTCGCACCGGTTCGCCTGAGCAAATTCTCCTATCTCACCCAGATCGGGATCCCCTCGCTCGTCGCCGCCATCGCCACTCCGCCGTCGGTGGCGCTGCTCGGGCTCACCGGAGGCGTCTTCCTGGCGGACCTCGTCTTGATCCGCAAGCCGCTCCAGGTCTCGGCCGTCAACGCCGGCCGGGAGGCGCTCGGGTTCGCGGTGGCCGTTGGGTTCTACGCGCTGGCACTCGACCTGAGCGGCGCCCGGGCCCTCTCGCTCGACTTCATGGCGCCGTTCGTGGTCCTCGCCGGCACCTATTTCGCCGTGACGCGCGTGCTGTTCTATCTCTCGCTGATCACCAGGGGAAAACTCGAGGTCGAGGAGCGGTTGTTCATCCTCCGCTGGGAAATCATTTCCTTTCTGATGACGCTGCTGGGCTGCGGGATCATCATCTGGGCGCTGACCCAGCTCACGGTGGCAGGATGGATCGTGGTGGCCTCCGCGCTCGCGGTCTCGGGGCTCGTCACCCGCGCGCTGCTCGAAGAAGCCATCTCCGCCGAGGATCTGAACAAGGTCCACACGATGCAGGGGACGATCACGGCCAACCTGAGTCTGCGCACGTCCTTCGAGCAGATCGAGCAGCTCGCCTACCGGCTGCTCGACTGGGGCGACTTCCGGATCTATCGCACTGGCGCCGATCGTCCTGCGCTCGCGTACCGCAGCCAGCAGGGGCGGCCCAATCGCATCGCGCCGGATCCGGGGCTCGAGCCGGTCCGGAGCCGTGTCCTCCTGAAGGGCGAGCCGCTGGTCGTCGACGACACGATGCGCGAGCAGGTCCTGCAGTATCCCGATCCCGGGGTGCGGACCATCGCCTTCCATCCCTTGCGGTACGCCGACCGGGTCATTGGCACGCTGGAGCTCGAGCATCACAAGCGGCATCACTACCGGGCTCGCGATCGCTCCGCCATGCGGGCCATCGCGAGCCAGATCTCGACCGCGATTCAGATCGCCGAGCTGCGGCGGCCGCTTCTCGAGACGGTCGAGAAGATCGGCGCGCAGATCCACGCACTGGCGCGGGCCGCGAATTCGCTCCGCTCCTCCGCGCTGGCACTGCAGCTTGCCTCGGAAAACATGCGTCGGGACGCGTCGAGTCAGGAGTCGTTCGCGCGGACCGGCCTTGAGGCCACCGCCGAGCTCGGACGGCTCGCGGAGTCCGCGGCGGAAGCCGGGGCCCAGGCGGCGCGCGTCAGTGCCGATGCCGCCGACGCGGCCGGCAAGCATCGCGCGGAAATCGAAGTCGCGGTGGACCGGCTGGTGCACGTGCAGGCGTTCGTGGCCGACAGCTCGCGTTCGGTCGCCTCCCTCGGCGCCACGACCGGGCGGATTCGCGCATTCCTCACCTCGATTCAGGAAATCGCCGAGCTCACCAACATCATCGCGCTCAACGCCTCGATCGAGGCCCACCGGGCCGGGGAGTCGGGACGGGGATTCGCGGTGGTGGCCGAAGAAATCCGTCAGCTCGCGATGCAGAGCGCCGCCGCGGGGGCCGACGCCAGCCGCCTGGTCAGCGACATTTCGAGGGAAGTCTCCGGCATCGCGACCCAGATGGAACGGGGGGAGCAGCTGGTGGAGGACGTCGGCGAGCTCTCCGGCGATACTGCGCGCGCGCTCGATGCCATCGTCCGGGCCACGCAGGAAGCCGGCACCCAGTCGCGGGCAATCGCCGACTCCGAGGTGGCACACGAAGCTGCCAGCCGGAGGCTCTCGGCACAGATTCGCCAGCTGGCCGATGCGTCGCTCCGAACCAGGGGTCAGACCGAATCTCTCGCTCGCGAAGCGAGCGAAGCGACCAGGGGCCAGGCGGAGCTGGAGGCGGCCATCGGCCAGCTCGAGCGCGTGGCGGGCGAGCTTCGCGGGATCGCACGCCATTTCGCCGTCGAGGGATGAAGGTCGCCCGGGTGTACGTGGCGCTCGGAAGCAATCTGGGAGACCGCCTGGCCTACCTGGCGTTCGCCCGCGAGCGGCTCGCCGCCCTGCCGGGGACTTCGCTCATGGCAGTATCGGGCATCGACGAAACCGCTCCGCTCGGCGGCCGTGAGCAGCCGGCCTACCTCAATCAGATGGTCGTGCTCGAAACAACCCTTCCACCTCGCGAGCTCCTCGAGGCCTGTCACCTCATCGAAGAGGCCGCGGGCCGCCACCGCCGGGAGCGCTGGGAATCACGGACCCTCGATATCGACCTGGTCCGGTACGACGGCGTCGAAGGGCAGGAGCCCGGACTTACCCTGCCGCATCCTGCCCTCGGGGAGCGCCCGTTCTGGCATGCGGAGCTGGACGAGCTCGCGCGCATGGGGTGGTGACCATGTCGAATCCCTCCGGGCTTCCCCCTTGGGCACAGGTGCGTCCCAAACGTCTCGCTCACGTGGAGCGGGTGGTGGGACTCATCGAGCGGTGGGGAGCCGAGATGCGTCTGTCGCCGGCCGAGAACGCTCGCTGGCTGCGGACCGCCTGGCTGCACGACGCGCTGCGAGATGCTCCCCTGGATGAGCTGCAGAAATGGGCTCGGGGAGTCGCGGGACCGCCGGGGCTGCTCCATGGACCCGCGAGCGCCGCGCGCGCGGAAGCTGCGGGGGAGACCGATCGGGGCGTACTCGACGCGGTGCGCTATCACTCGCTCGGATTCGCGGAGTGGGATATGCCCGGGCGCGCGATCTACTGCGCCGATTTCCTGGAACCGGGCCGGTCGTTCGATCGCGTCGGCCGCGCCGCGCTCGCCGCCAGATTTCCCGCGGATCCGCACGGCGTGCTCTACGAGGTCGCCCGTCGCCGGGTGGCGTATTCGATCGAGGCCGGCTGGACGATTCCCGAGCCTACCTACCGGTTTTGGAACAGCCTCGCCGAATCCGCCTCCGCGGAGTAGCCCGGCTCGCGCTCGCCATCGTGGCGACCGCGCTGCCGTCTTCCGGCTGCTCGGACCGCGGGACACCGGAAGCCGTCCGGTCGGTTCCCGAGGGTGAGCACATCGTGGTGGAAGTCCTGAACGGGTCGGGGCGCCGGGGCCTGGCGCGTGCCGCGACCCGGGTGCTCCGTCAGGCGGGCTTCGATGTGGTCTATTTCGGAAACGTGAGCGAGACCGTCGCCACGACGCAGACCCTCGCGCGGCGCGGCGATTCCGTCGCCGCCGCGCGCGTCGCCCGAGCGCTCGGAGCTACCCAGGTTCGAGTCGCCACCGACACGCTCCTTCGGGTGGACGTCACCGTGCTCCTGGGAGGCGATTACCGCCCCCCGCCCGGGTTGCGGCCCTAGTTCAGACGCCGAGCTCGGCGGCGATGACCAGGATGTCCTCGCGCAGCACCCGTCGCTCGATCTGCAGGTGAAGGAAGCTCCGCCGGCCGAGCAGCCAGAGACCGACCGCACGCAGCGCTCCGAGTGCGCGATCGGCCAATTCCGCCAGCCGGAGGGCGGCGTAGCCGGAAAGCGGTGCGAGCACGAGAGCAAGAATGCCGGCCGGCACCCCGAGGGATCGCCACACCAGCCACCCTACGACGATCCAGGTCAACGGAAACACGATGAAGGCGCTCGCCGCCTTGGCGGTGGCGAGGATGTCGTCGTACTTCCCCACGGCACGCTGAGACAGCACGCCGACCAGGCGATATGGCAGGTAGTGGAGCACCAGTCCCGGCAGGCCGAGGGGAATCAGCAGGAGAAAGCGCAGCAGGAAGACTCCGCTCAACAGGAGCACGCGTCCGGTACTGAACCGTCCCACCGGAACATCCCACGGATCGATCCCGGCGCCCCGCAGCTTGTCCTCGTAGCGGAGCACTCTCCTGCGGATTTTCTCCAGGCGCTCGGGGTCCCGCGACTTGAGTGCGTTGTATCCCGCGAGGACCCGCCGGCGGAAGGCAAACTCTTCGGCCAGCTCGGGGCGTGGCGCATCGTCGCGCTCCCGGCGGGCGCTGGCCAGGATGCGCTCGGTCCGCGCCACGAAATCGTGCGCCTCGAATGCGTCGGCCTGGAGTGTGACGTCGCCCAGCGCTTTTCCGATCCGGTCGGTGAGCGCTTTTACCAGCTCCGCGGGAGGCTCCCCCGCCTCGTCCAGCGGAGCAGGGTGCACCGGGAAGGGCTCACCGAAATAGACCAGGGCCGCACTCCGGAATGTCCGTTTGTCGGTGTAGAAGAGTCCGACCGGCTGAATCTGCAGGGGAACCGGAGAGGAAACGCCCAGCGCGATGCGGGCGGCGCCGGTCTTCATCGGCTTGAGACGGGGGTCGCTGTGGCTGGTCCCTTCAGGGAACAGCGCCACCGCTCCTCCCGCTGCGAGGTGGGCGCGGACCCTGGCGAACATCTCCCGGTTCTTGGTCAGATCCGCTCCGGGGTCCTGTCGCCGCTCCACAGGGATCGATCCCGCGCCACGCACGAGCGCCCCCACGATTGGAATGCGAAAGAGCGGAGCCTTGGCGAGGAAGGATGCGGGCCGCGGGGCGAGGCAGAGCACGAAAACGGGATCCACCAGCGAATTCGGGTGATTCAGCACGAACATCACCGGCCCGGTCATCGGCACTCGATCGAGTCCCTCCGTCTCGACCCGCCGGAAGAACAGCCGGAGGGTGAACCGGAGCAGCGCGACGATCAGCGCGCGCATCAGCGGGTGGCGAGCCGCTGTTTCTTTTCCATCGCGACGAAGAGCTGGCCGCACGCCGCGTCGATGTCGAGCCCGCGGCTCTTTCGCACCACCGCTTCGACTCCCTGGTTGCGAAGGCGGTCGGCAAAGATCCGGATCCGGTTGCCCGAAGTCGGAGTGAGTCCCGGGCTCCCCCCCGGATGCAACGGCAGGAGGTTGACGTGGGCGCCGAGCGCATGGGCCAGCTTGGCCAGTTTGTCGGCGTCGGTATCGGAATCGTTCTTACCGGCGATCAGGACGTACTCGAAGGTGACGCGCTTGCGAAACGCGCGGGCAGCCTGAAGCACCTCGTCCATGGGGTATTTCTTCTGGATCGGCATGAGGCGGAGTCGCTGTCCCTGCGCCGGAGCGTGAAGCGAGATCGCGAGGCGAAACTGCTCGGGACGTCCGGCCAGCGCCAGCATTCCTGGAATGATTCCGACGGTCGACACGGTGATATGCCGTGCCCCGATGCCGAGCCCCTCGGCATCGTTCAGAATGGTGAGCGCCGTGTCGACCGCGGGCCAGTTGAGCAACGGCTCGCCCATGCCCATGAAGACGATGTTGGTGGGCTTCTCAGCTGGGTTGCCGAGGATGATCTGGCGGACCTGGCCGGCGATTTCCCACGCGGTGAGGTTGCGGCGGAACCCCATTAACCCGGTGGCGCAGAAGACGCATCCGAGGGCGCATCCCGCCTGAGAGGAGATGCACAGGGTGAGGCGACTTCCGCTCGGGATCAGCACCGATTCGATCGCCTCGCCATCGGCCAGCCGCCAGAGGTATTTCCGGGTACCGTCGCTGGACTGCTGAGTCGTCTCGGCGGTGAGGCCGTAGAGCGGGAAGGCGGCGTCCAGCTGAGTCCGGAGGGCCCCTGGCAGCTCGGTCGCGTCCTGCCACGATTTGACCGGAGCCAACCAGAGACGACGATGGATCTGCGCCACCCGATAGGCGGGCAATCCCTGTTTCCGCACCCACTCGGTCACGGCCGCTTTGGCGTCCGCCGGGGTCAGATCGAGAGGAGAAATCGAGGGGGCGGCGGTTCGTGTCATGACAGGAATCTACTCATCTGTTGCTTGATCCACCTCATTGCGCCCGTTACGTTTGCGCGATGTTCCCCACATCGCTCCGAACCCACTCAGGCGGATCGCTGACTCGCGACGACGCCGGCCGGACAGTGCGCCTGGGTGGCTGGGTCCATCGCCGTCGCGATCTGGGCGGGCTGGTATTCATCGACTTACGTGACCGAAATGGGCTGGTCCAGCTCTCCTTCGATCCGGCCTACACGCCGAGGGACGTCATCGAGCGTGCAGCCGGGTGTGGTGTCGAAACGGTGGTGCTGGTCGCCGGGACGGTGGCGCTTCGTCCCAATGCCGCGCGGGACACCGGCATGGGCTCAAGAGAAGTGGAGGTTCAGGTTTCGGCCCTCGAGGTCGCCGGGCCGGCCGTTACTCCGGCCATTCCTGTCGGACGAAAGGAAAATGAAGAGCTGCCCGCCGAGGAGCTGCGACTCAAGCACCGGGTACTCGATCTTCGCCGTCCCGAGCTCCAGGCCAACCTGATTCTGCGCCATCGCTTGCTGCAGCGCGCCCGCCGCACCCTCTCGGAACAGGGTTTCCTCGAGGTCGAGACGCCGATTCTCACCAAGCCGACTCCGGAGGGGGCGCGGGATTACCTCGTTCCCTCGCGCGTGCATCCGGGCGAGTTCTACGCCCTGCCGCAATCGCCCCAGATCTACAAGCAGCTCCTGATGGTGGCCGGATTCGACCGCTACTTCCAGATCGCGCGCTGCTTCCGGGACGAGGATCTCAGGGCGGACCGACAGCCCGAATTCACCCAGATCGACCTCGAAGCATCCTTCGTGACGCAGGACGACGTGCTGTCGGTGGTGGAGTCCGTGCTGGTGGCGCTCTGGGAGGAGGGGGGGCATGCGATTTCGCGGCCATTTCCGCGGCTCTCCTGGCGCGAGGCGATGGAGCGGTTCGGCATCGACAAGCCCGACCTCCGCTACGGATTCGAGATCCGCGATCTGACTGCGACGATCGGCGCCGGTGCCGCGCCCTTCCTTCGCGATGCGGTCGCGTCCGGCGGCCGAGTCCGCGGCATCGTGGCGTCCGGTGCGCAGGCGATTTCCAGGAAGGATCTCGATGGGCTCGGAGCTCTCGCGAAGGAGGCCGGTGCCGGGGGGCTGATCTGGGCCCGGAAAGCGAGTGACTGGGAGGGGCAGGGGGTCAAAGCGGTCGGCACCGAGGCGCTCGCCGCGCTGGGCGGCGCGGAGGGAGATCTTCTGCTCGCCGTCGCGGGATCCGACGCGGTCACCTCCCCGGCGCTGCACGCGGTGCGCACCGCGCTCATCCGGCGGCTGGCGCCGGCGCCCGGCATGCCGCATGCGTTTCTGTGGGTCGTGGATTTTCCGCTCTTCGAGGCGGACCCCGCGACCGGTGCCCACGTGTTCGTGCACCATCCCTTCACGGCGCCGCATCCCGACGACGTGAAGTATCTCGAGACCGATCCCGGCCGCTGCCGCGCCGTGCACTACGACGCAGTGTACAACGGTAACGAGCTGGGGAGCGGTTCCATCCGGATTACCGATCCCGAGGTGCAGCGCACCATCTTCGGTTTGCTGGGGATCTCGCCGGAGGAAATCCGCCGCCGGTTCGGCTTTCTGCTCGATGGGCTCGCCGCCGGAGCCCCGCCGCACGGCGGATTCGCGGTCGGATTCGATCGAGTGGCGATGCTGCTCTCGGGCGCGCCGTCGCTTCGCGACGTGATCGCTTTTCCGAAAACGACGGCGGCGCGTGCCCTGTTCGAGGGCGCCCCCACGGCCGTCTCCGCGGCGGACCTCGCTGCGCTCCACATTGCGGTGTCCGGATGAAGGGGCCCGGCGCGGAAGAGATTACCCAGCGCATCAGCATCGAGGGCGCCGATCCGTTGCTGCTGGGCGGCGTCAACGACGTCAATTTCACCGAGCTGGAACGCGCCACCTCCGCGAGAGTGTCGCTGCGCGGTGAGTCCCTCACGATCACCGGCACGGTGGACCAGGTGGAGCGCGCCGCCACGGTGGCGCAGGGACTGCTCGACATCGCGCGCATCGGCGAGGCGGTGTCGGTCGAGGACGTCTATCGATTCACCCAGGACGGGGTTCCGCTCGATGGTCCCCTCGCGGGTGGCGAGGGCAAGATCGTGCTCCCCGGCCTCCGCCGCGCCATCGCCCCCAAGACGCCGGGACAGCGCGACTATCTGCAGGCCATCGCGACGACGGATATCGTGGTCGGCATCGGCCCCGCCGGCACCGGGAAGACGTACCTTGCCGTCGCCAAGGCGGTGGAATCGCTGGCGCGCAAGCGCGTCAAGCGCATCATCCTCGCGCGGCCCGCCGTCGAAGCGGGGGAATCGCTGGGATTCCTCCCCGGCGATCTGCAGGCCAAGGTGGATCCGTACCTCCGGCCGCTCTACGACGCGCTCGAGGACATGATGCCGCCGGAGCGGGTGCAGAAGGCGCTCGAGCAACGCGTGATCGAGATCGCGCCCCTGGCGTACATGCGGGGGCGGACGCTCAACGACGCGTTCATCATTCTCGACGAAGCGCAGAACGCCACCGGCGCCCAGATGAAGATGTTCCTCACCCGCCTCGGGGTGAACAGCAAGGTCGTCGTGACGGGCGACAAGACCCAGGTCGACCTGCCGAAACGCGAGGACTCCGGACTCATCCAGATCGAGCGCATCCTCCCGGGCATCGAGGGCATCGCGTTCTGCTACCTCAGCGACAGCGACGTGGTCCGGCACCGTCTGGTGCGCGAGATCATCCGGGCGTATGCCGAGGACCAGAACGGATAAGCGACGGCGCGAAAACGCGAAGGCAGGAAGACGCGATGCAGTCGTCGCGGTGTCGGGCCGCTCGCATCCCCTGGCACGTGCTGCCGTCGCGCGCGCGGTGGACGCCGTGCTCCGCGGCGAACGCCGCACCGCGATCCTGTCGGTCTCCTTCGTCGGGCGCGAACGCATGCGCATGCTGAATACGCGCTGGAAGCAGCGCGATGAGCCGACCGACGTGCTCGCGTTCGCGCTCACCGATCCACGCGGCGTGCTCGCGGGAGACATCTACATCTGTCCCTGGGTCGCCGCGCGCGAGGCCCGGGCCCGCGGCATTTCCTTTCGCCGGGAGCTGCATCGACTCGTGGTGCATGGCGTGCTGCACGTGCTCGGCTACGACCACCCCGCGGGAGGGGAACGCACCGCGTCGGCCATGTGGCGCCGTCAGGAGCGATACGTGCGGGGAACCCGATGATTCCTTCCATCCTCTCGGCGCTGCAGCTCTGGGTCGCGCTGCTCGCGGGCCTTTTCACGCTCTGGGCCGCGGCGGTGTCCCTTGCCGAGCTGGATGACGCGGGGGTTCCGCGCCTCCTCACCCCCTCCTCGGGCTCGGCGGGTGGTCCGCTTCCGCCGGCGAGAAGCCTGCACGTGCTCCATCTGGCGCTCCTGTCCATTGCGGCCGCTCTCGCCGGCGCCGCGCTGGCCTGGTGGGCCTGGGGTCCGTCGGAAGCGCTCCTCCGCTATCTGCTCGCCGTGCTCCTCGTCTGGATCCTCGGTGAAGTCGCTCCCCGGCTCTGGGCGGCCAATGAACCGGGGTCGGTCAGCTTCGACGGCCCGTTCGTTCAGCATACGCTCTCGCTCTTCCGCCCCCTGCTGATGGCTGTCGCCTGGGTCGATCGCGGATTCCGGCCCCGGCGCTCGCTCATCCAGAACAGCCAGTCCGCCGAGCGCCAGATGCTGACCGGCGTGCTCGCACTCGCGGAAATGTCGGTGTCCGACGTCATGACCCCTCGGCTCGACATCATCTCGGTCGACTTCTCCGCCACCCGCGACAAGGTCATCGACACCTTCCGCCAGGCGGAGCATTCGCGCCTGCTGGTGGTCGACGGCGATCCCGATTCCGTCACCGGCGTCATCTACGCGAAGGACCTTCTTCCGAGCCTGGGTCCCGCGACGGGTCCCGCCGACTGGCACCCGCTCATCCGCCCGGTGGAATGCGTTCCGGAAGCGAAGTCGCTCGACCGCCAGCTGCGAGACTTTCAGCGGAGTGCCAGCCACCTCGTCGTGGTGGTCGACGAATTCGGCGGAACCTCCGGCATCGTGACGCTCGAGGATGTCCTCGAGCAAATCGTCGGTGAAATTCGCGACGAGTACGACACCGACGAAGTGGCTCCGGTCCAGCGGCTTCCCGAGGGTGGCTGGGCGGTGCAGGGGGGAGT